>Ga0173480_10000635_pt1 | contig 11957 bp, 15 predicted proteins | sample NitcycUS209509C1_FD_122622 | JGI IMG/M metagenome (GOLD analysis project Ga0173480, IMG submission 122622) | Soil microbial communities from Arlington Agricultural Research Station in Wisconsin, USA - Nitrogen cycling UWRJ-S209-509C-1 (version... | ecosystem: Environmental > Terrestrial > Soil... | reverse complement strand
CAAGCGTTTCGAGGACAGATGGTGGATGCCAATGAGGATGACTGGCACCAGCACGATCGCTGTCACTCCATTCGAGATTCCCAAGTTGCGCCATTCGACCCAGTAGTGAGTTCCAAAGTGATTGGAGACGGTGAAGGCGGCCCCCCAGAAGGCAGTCCCAAACGGAACGATGACCACCGCAATCAGGACAAAGATGATGGCTTCACGAAGTGTGATGCGATGGAAAGGTGACTTGATGAACGCGCGGACTCCGGCGGCCGTCAAAACGTACTTCACCGCATCGAATGCCTCGCACTGCAGTGCATAAAGCGGCGGCCAATGCGCCTGCTGTGTCGCGAGGTAGTGACTGGAAGCGGCGGCCAGCGTATAGGCCCACCAGTGGCGGGTGGGGACGAGCAGCAGAATGGCAACGAGGATCGCGTGTGGCGGAAAGAACAGCGATACCTTGCTGTCGGGAAAAGTCAGCACCCAGGCGGTTCGCGTCGCCAGATAATAGCAGGCCGCAGTGGCCAGAATCCCGATTACCGTGCGCATCGCCTGCGTCATTCGAGCCATGCGATCTGCTCCAGGTTGCGCAAGACTGCGTAACGACCGATCAGGAGACGAGCGAAGAGAGGACGAGGAGTTTGTCGTCAGCCCAAGCGTCTCGAGGTGTCCAGAGGGAAGAGCCAGGACGTCGTCCGGCGAACGACCTTGAATGAATATTGGCATGACGCTACCTGGTCGCAACGGAGCGCGCTCAGCGCTGGTCGACGTCCCCCTCCCACTCAGCCAACAAGCGCTTGAGCATCACGACCTGCTCCGGATGCCGGGCAGCGAGATCGACCCGTTCGCCGGGGTCGTTGCCGAGATCGAATAGCAGGAATTGGCCCGCGTCGACCAGTAGCTTCCAGCGTCCGGACCTGACCGCGCGCTGCTGGCGCTGAGCGCGGGCGCTGCGCCAGAACAAATGGCGTTCGAGCAGCGGGGCATCCCCGCGGAGGATGGGAAAGATATCGATCCCGTCAGGACGGTAGCCTTCGGGAGCATGCGTCCCGGTTGCCGCCAGGATCGACGCAGTGAGGTCCATGGTGATGGCCACCTGCTCCGACGTTTTCCCCGCCGGGAGCTTCCCGGGCCAGCGCAGGATGAGAGGCACTCGGATGCCGCCTTCCCACAGTGTCGCCTTGCGGTGGTACAGCGGCGCGTTGCGAGAGAGCCATTCTCCCCCATTGTCGTTGGTGAAAATCACAAGTGTGTTCCGCGGCACCCCGAGTCGATCGAGTGCGGCGAGGATCTCCCCTACACCCTGATCGGCGCGCTCGAGCATCCGCACGTAGTCCGCGCGTGTGGCCGGCACGGAATCGTCGGGCATCTGGCGGAGCGGCCGTGGCGTATTGCGCTCAGCTTGGGTGGGGGGCCGATCGGGGGGCTCGAACGGCCAGTGAACCGCGTTGTAGGCGACTTCGAGGAAGAACGGGCCGCTCGCATGGCGGGTGATGAAGCTCACCGCTCGCCGGGTGATCTCATCGGTCAGGTATCCAGTGGGCTCGACCGGCGTCGTATTTTCGTAAAGATCGGACGGCCCACCAGGCGGACGCGTGTAGTAGTCGTGGGCGCCGCCCAGGAACCCGAAGAATTCGTCGAACCCGTGGGCGTTAGGACCGAACTCGGCCTTCCAGCCGAGGTGCCATTTGCCGATGAGCCCCGTCGCATATCCGTTGGTCTTGAGAAGCGCTGGCAACGACGTTCCTGTCGCGGGCAGGCCTCGGTCCCTGTCCGGTGCCGAGTCGGTGAGCACCCATTCGAGTCCGACGCGCTGCTGGTAGCGGCCGCTGATGAGGGCCGCGCGCGTGGGCGTACAGACGGCTCCGTTGGCGTAAGCGTTGGTCAGGCGCACGCCTTCGCGCGCGAGGCGATCGATGTTGGGCGTACGCGCATCCGGAACACCGTAGCTGCCAAGGTCACCGTATCCCAGGTCGTCCATGAGGATGAGGACGACGTTCGGGTGGGACTGCGGTGAGCTCTGCAGAGCCAGGAGGTTCGCAGCCTGTGCACGGGAGCCGAGGAGCAGTATCGCGACGAGGAGGAGTTGACGTTGCATCGCGATCCTGAGGCTTGAGACTGAAGCGGCTCTAATGCGGCGTCGCCGGAGTCCGAACCGCGTCCTCGAGTTGCGCGGGCTCTGGGAGTCTCCCGCCGCCGAGCTGCCGGAGCACCTGGGTCTGCGCCTCCCCCAGTTCCGCGAGCTTGGCACCGATGTAGTCCGTGTTCCGCTCGAGATTGGCCAGGCGCTCCTCCAACACGCCGGGGTCTGGGAGGGCACTCTCCAAACGCTGCAGCCTGCGCCGAGTGTGCCACCAGGCGATCGCAAAGCCAATGGTCCCTATGGCTCCGATTTTCGCGGCGCCGAAGAGCAAACCGAGCGCAAACCCGCTGAGTTGTGGATCCATGCGGACGGTGCCTTTGATGGGTGCCTAAACATACTCTCGGACCAGGGGAGCGTGAGAAGGGGCGCTTCGCACCGATTGAATTGCTGATGGAGAGCTATCTGTCCTAAGCCAACGAGCAGAACACGCCATTGGAGGGCTGCGGGGTTCAAAACGGTGGAGGAAGACCAGGAGGCGCAGTGCATCGTATTGTGATAGCCGGCTCCCTCAGGACGACACAGCCTTTGCTCCCCGCCACTTTTCGTTGCAATCGTCTTATCCATCCTACGAGCGATTTGTTAGAGCCGCCCGACCACACATCTTGGACAGAAACCGATCCCGTCCAGACGCTTCACCACGGGTTCATAAAGGTCTCATGCTTCAACCCATATCGTAGGGCTATCCAACACCGCGGCGCACGGCACCGATTGGCAGAATATCCTACCTCGTCAGCCGCATGCCAGTCGCTCGAGTTAAGGGGAACAAGGAGGAAGCAATGCAAAGCCGATCCGAACCGTGGCTCGCCGCGGCGATCCTCACCAGCCTGGCGATCGTAAGCTGCAGCGACAACTCGCTCGAACCAGCCAAAGAAGCCGCCTCGCCAGCCGCCCTCGCGGCGGCGAGTGTCGTCGCCGCGATGTACGCCCCGGACTTCGTCGCCACCGCGGCGACCGGCTATGATCTCAACGACGCCGGCGATGTGGTTGGCAGGTCCTACACCGATACCGGCTGCGGCGCCTTCTGCCTGCCGCCAGAAGAAATCGTCGTGTGGCGGGCTGGCAACCGGATCGTGCTGCCCCTTGTCCCGGGGTTTCCCATCAGCTACCAGTACCCCCTGTTCGTCAACAACACGGGCGCGATCGCCGGATTCGTGGGCGCCCCCCGTACCACCAACCACGCGGCGATCTGGACCCCGAACGGCACGGGCTACACCGCGCAGGATCTCGGCGTCTTCCCTGGCACCTCGAGCGCCGAGGTCACCGGCTTCGACGACCAGGGCCGGATGGTCGGGTGGTCCACGCTGGGCGGTGCCATCCCGACGCTGACTGTGCCCTTCATGTGGTCTCAGGGGACCGGCATGCAGGACCTGAAGGCTTTGGGCTACCCTAACGAGCGCCCCGCGGCAATGAGCCCGGGCGGCAAGGTGGTAACCTGGACCAAGTGGTACCAGTTGGGTAATCCGGCCAGCGTCGTGCCGCTGCCGGCCCCGCCGCAAGGGTTCAGTGGAGCGGGATCCAACGGCAGCGCCATCAACGATGCCGGTGACCAGGCCCATTTCCTGGTCTCCATCAACACCCAGAACCTGGTGTATCCGTTCCGCCTGTCCAAGGGTGGCACCTGGCAGATGATCTCCACCTTCGGTACCGGCCATCTGTCGCGCTACAGCATAGGGTCGATCAACTCGGCACAGGATATTTCGCTCACCGTGGGCAGCACTGGAATGGTCGCTGCGGGTCCCGCCGGCCTGGCCGAAAACCTCGCTTCGCGCCTCTCGCCGGCCTACCCCGGGGTCACCATCGGCGACGGCGGGCCGATGAGCGCCTCCGGGCAGATCCTGACCAAGGTCATGATCGGCCGCAGTCAACGGTTGATGAAGCTGACCCCGGTCACCGCGTGCGGTGCCAACTGCCTCGTGGTGAACTCGCTGGTGATGACCGGGCAGTTCGTGCAGGACCCGGCGTTTCCACAGAGCTGTTTTCAGGGTGGGAAGATGTACAACCTCACCACGGTGACGGCGACCCTTACCAGCGAGACGGGAACTCCGCTTGCAAACGTGCAGGTGAGTGGCCGGTTTCTCGATGATTACTGGACCAACAAGCCGGTCACCGGAACCACCAACGCTTCCGGCGTTGTGTCCTGGACCAACAAGGGCCTCTGCGGAGTGGGGGCAATCGCGTTCCTCGTCGAAAATGCCACGCTCGGGACGCGACGCTTCGATCGTACCCGAGGAGTCCTGACTAACTGGGTGATCCCGAGCACCACGCCTCCGTCCAACCAGCCGCCGGTGGCGGCGTGGACGGTCAGCTGCCAGCCCGCGCCGGCGCACAGCTGCACCTTCAATGGTACCGGCTCTCACGATCCGGACGGCAGCATCGTCGCCTACAAGTGGACCAACGCTCAAGGCGTGACGGTTTCAACGCTCGCGACCTTCACCAGGACCTTCCCGAAATCCAAGACCCTTACGTGGACCCTGACCGTCACTGACAACGGCGGCAAGACGGGCAAGCTCTCCAAGACCTTCACGGTTCCCTGAGCAGGCCGGGTCGGTCTCTACCAGCCGCCGGGTCCCGAGGGGATCCGGCGGCTTCGCTCCTCCTAGGCCCCAGCACAAAGGCGACCGCTGCCAAGCAACCAGGCCAGGTATGCGGCGGCCGCCACACCGCTTGCTGTGGCCAGCAGCCCCACGGTGAATGCAAGGAACGCTCCGATCAGTAGTGCCGCGATGCGCCTCCGTGGTTGATCTGCGACCTAAACGGTCACGATCCGGCGAAGTCATTAGCGACGGGTCAGTTTCACTCGAGCGAAAGGCCGACGCACCCCGGCGCTGTCGTTGTCCATGTGCCATTGCCAGGAATCTGCGCCACGGTCGTAAACAAACGTGGTGTGAAAGGCGTCAGTCGCGGTGTAGCGGAAGAAAAACGGCAGAGAGTCGCCGGCCACGCTGCCGCGACCAATCCCGGCGGGGTCGAACGCGCTCGCGGCCGTGTTATCCATCCACAGACAGCCATATTCGCCGGTCCGCGGATCGCGACCGAAGAGCACTACTGCCTCATAGGCCGGGGAGCCGTTCGGGGTTCGCTCGCGCGAGACCTCGTGCATCTGGACGTACTCGCGACCGAGCATCCACTCGAACGTCACATCATGCGTGGTTTCCTGGCGGGCGATGGTGCCACGCAGTACCCAGTGGCCAACGAGACGGTCGAACACCGAGTCGGGCGGTAGCGCCTGGGCCGACAGCCGGTGAGCACCGAGGACCAGACCGAGCGAGAACAGGAGGGTCCGGCTCATCCGTGGAACAACAGCCGGACCGTCCATACCGCGATGAGCATCGCGGCCGCGTCCGCGATGAGGCCCGCCGGTACCGCATGGCGTGTCTTCCTGATACCCACCGCCCCGAAGTACACCGCGATCACGTAGAAGGTGGTCTCACTGGACCCGTACATGACGGAGGCCATCTTCACGAAGATCGAGTCCTGCCCGTACTGATTGATCATGTCCACCACCAGCGCCGCCGATCCGGAGCCCGAGAGCGAGCGGATGATGGCCATCGGCAGCAGCTCGGCCGGGAAGCCGATCAGACCCAGTACCGGATTGAGTACCTGGGTCAGGGCCTCCATGGCGCCGCTGCCCCGAAACATCGCGATGGCAAAGAGGATCGCGACCAGGTACGGGATGATGCGGACAGCGACCTGGAATCCCTCCTTTGCCCCCTCGACGAAGCTCTCGTAAACCGGCACCCGCTTGAAGAGACCATAGAGCGGAAAGCCGACCAGGATGAGCGGAAGGACGAAGTACGAAAGCAGGCTGATGGCGTCGCGCACGGTTTCCATGCTGGCTCAGGCCTTCCGGTTGGGATCGGACCCGCGGTAACCGGGCAGCCTGCCGAGCAACCTCGCGGCCACGATGGCGACGATCATCCCCAGCACCGACGTGATCAGGATCGGGAAGATGAGCGTGTTGACCTGGGTGCCCATGAGTGCCAGTAGCAGGACCGGCGGGACGAGCTGGATACCAGCCGTGTTGATGGCCATGAGCATGACCATCGAGTTGGTGGCGGTGTCCTCGGACTTGTTGAGCTTCTGCAATTCCTCCATGGCCTTGATGCCGAAGGGTGTGGCGGCGTTACCCAGCCCGAACAGGGTGGCGGTGAGGTTGAGCGCGATCATCCCGAGCGCGGGATGGTCGGCGGGGACTTCGGGAAACAAGGGTCGCAGAATCGGCCGAACCAGTTTCACCAGGGCGAAGACGATCCCCGAGTCTTCGGCGATCTTGAGCAGTCCGAGGAACAGGGACAGCACTCCGACCAGGCCGAGCGCGATCTCCGCCCCCGTCTTCGCGAAGTCGAGTGCCGCGGAAGCGATTGCGTTCAATTTCACGAAGCGGACCGGCTCGAACACGACGCCGGCAGTCCCTCCGGGGGGAGTGAATCCCGTCAGCAGGCCCTGCAGCTCCCCGTCGCGTGAACTCGAGACTTTCCCGATCGTAGCGAGCGGCTCAGGGAGCTTGGACCCGGCCGCGAAGCGGAGCTGGGTTCCCTCCTTCGTCTGCAGCAAGTAGCCAGGGTAGCTTGGCGCCGGAGCTTGATCGGTCCGGTAGAAGCTCGCGTATTGATCCGGTGCGATCCGGATCTCTACCGCCACCCGCCGGGCGGCCGAGTCGTAGCCTTCGGGGAAGGCCAGCTCCAGGAGGAGCGGCTGCCCGTTCCGATACTTGTCTCCGCTGATGTCGCGGATATCGTAGCCGATTGCGAACAGGAAGCTCGAGATGATCAAGCCTGCCCAGATGTAGTTCAACATCGATCGGCCGGGGTTCTGGTGGATCTGCGCGCGGGCATGAGGACTGATTGTAACGTTGGATTGCTACGGGCCATCTACGGTTGACAGACGAGCGTCATTTCCACGTCGGTCTTCCTGCCCTTGCTGGCGACGCCCTTGACCGTCAGCGAGTCGCCGCCGTTTGAGGTCTTGGTGAGAGTCGCCGTACCCGGCTCCCCGTACTGTGGCTGGTTGGCCCGAACGACGTATAACGGTGGAGCGCCACGCTGCCCGACCCGGGTCCCGACCGCCAGGTAGAAGCTGTGGACCGTCGTGCCGTTCTTGAGGGTATCGGCGTCAAAGTTCACCGAGGTAACCGAGCCCGTGGCGGAGTCATCCGGAAAGATGACGGCGAATGAATTCTGGCGGTGCGGATATCCGTAATCGGCCAGGCCGCATTTCGTGGACACGCCCGAGGCGGTGAAGGTCCCGTTCCAGGGATCGGGATCGTTCGTAATCCTCACCGTCACCGTAGTAGGCCGCACCAATGTGCTGTCGGCCTTCTGTGCTTGGGCCGGTGCGACCACGCCGGTCAGGGTGATGAGGCACACTGTCATTCTTCCCGGCATCGATCGCGGCACCATTCCTCCTCGTGTGAGTCAAGCTCTCGGCCGCTTCTTGGCGGACTTCTTCTTTGTGGTGGCCTTCGGCTTGAGCGAACTGACGTAGGCAATACTGGTGGCGAAGTAGGGCTTCAGCTCGGCGGTCTTGGCCAGAAGTTTGCCCGGTACCACCACGTATTCCGGCTGGACCACACCATAGTGACTCGCCAAAGACGTCTTGTACTTCTTGAGGAACGCTTCGCGATCGGGTGATGGGAGGCGCAACGCGACCGTGCCATCCTTGTGCAACGCGCTGAACATGTGCCCGTTGAGTGACGTGTACGGCACCGTGTCACCCTTGAGCTCGACCCGAGAATCGGTCCGAACCAACTTCTCGTAGAGCGGGTAGGTCGTGGCTTGATCCAAGTGCCCCTTGCCTCAGGCAGGCCCTACTCGTTGCGGATCCGAAAAAAGGCAAGGACATACCCGTCGGCATCAGTGACCTCGAAGCCCCACAGGCCGTCATCGATGAACGACAACTCCTTCACGAACGATGCCCCCCGCTGCTTGAACTCCTCGAACAGCGCGTCGGGATCCCGGGTGTAGATGTAGGCATCCCAGCGAGCCGATTCATGCCGGGCGTGGTTCGGGCATGGAAGCACCTCGGGAAGGATGGTCTTGAGCATGATGCCGATCCCGTCCCGGCTCACTTGGCCATAGTACACGTCGTCGGGTGGACCTTGGAAGTCCAACCGGAAGCCGAAGCGCTCGATGTAGTGGGAGATCGACGCCTGCAGATCCTTCACGATGAAGAACGGACTGATGGAAGCGAGGTTTCCCTTCGCTTCTTCGGGGTTGGCGCGGCGTGAAGCGGTTGTAGTTGAGTGCATGTCGCTGGGCCCCGTCGCCTGCAGAGTTGCGTGAAGGGCAGTAGAGTGTGCGCGATCCTAGGATAGGGATGGGAACCCCACTTCGCCAGCCATGTCCACCCTGCGCTGCCCTGGTCCCCCCCCGTAACGCCCGGTTCGGCTCCACGGAGAGCGCTTCACCTGCGGGCGACGAGTCTACTCCTTCAAGACTGGACCGTTTCCTTAGAACCTGGCCCCCGACAGCTGCAAGCGCGGTCAGGTGGCAGGGCATTCGTCGGGAAGCGAATCTGCGGGGGTTCTTCCCGAATCGGGCGGCGCAAAATGCTGCCGAAATGTGAAGGCGTAAGGCTTCGGTCCCTCGCGTCTCAAGTGATCCAACCGCTCGACCGCTTCCTGCACCGTGGGATGATGACCGACTGGCACCCACCAGAGGACAAGGAAGGCCTGATCCATCTGCTCGAACCATTGGCGTCGCTGCCGCATGACCTCCACGTGAAGGGTACGATACACAAACTCGTGAAGCGCCTCGACTGAGGTCCACACCGAGAAGTTGACCAGAATGCGGTCGTCCTCGTACGGCCTCAGGGCGGTGGCGTTCCCGTCCTCCGTCTGGAATCGCCAGACGAAGCCAGGGGCCGCCTCCGCCAGCGCGTTGATCTCCTCGAGCCGAGCCACGAACCCAGCGAGCTGGGGCGAATCCAGGGGCGCGAGTATGCGGCCGATGTTCAGTTGGGCGAGATGGTAGGTACGCATCGGGTGAAACCTGCCGGGATTCGTGTGCCCGTCGCGGCTGCTAGATGAACTGCCCATCGTAGAAGAACTCCTCACGGGTGACGAGGTCGTTCTTGACCGTGTAGAGGCCCACTTCCTCATGCTTGACGCGTTGGCCGCCGGCCTTGGGGGAGAACTCGAGCGCGGTGTAGACTGCGAACCGGCCGGAGCCGGCGTTGGCGTCGCCACAGAAGAAGGGCCCGCGGAGGTCCTGGCCGTGGAAGGTGTTGTTGCCCTGAAAGATCTCTGATTTGTGGATGACCGGCTCCTTGCCGACGAATTCCCTTCCGTCACCTTCTACGGAAACTATCTCCGGCGCATAGAAGCTGCGCATGAATTCGAAGTGCTTCCCCTGGCTGCACAGCTCCATGAATCTGCCGGCCACAGTCCGAACGCTCATGACGACCTCCGACGTGGAAGACCATTTGTTTTGCGATAAGGCGAGCCGGAAAACGATTGAATACGAACGTCCACTGATCTGTCCAACGTACGCCACGGTACCGAGGCCGTCGAGACGCGCTAAAGCCCAAACTGCCGCAGGTGATGGTCCGTGTGAAGATAGGCGTAGCGCATCCAGTCCTCGCGCGTCATAGGACCAAACGCGGGATGCTCGGCTGTGAAGCTCTGTCCCGGCGCTGCCATTTGACGCAGCAGCGCGATCGCTCGTTCCTGATCGCTGGCAAATGCCGCGGCGTTGAGGGCCTTCGCGGCCGGCTCCGCACCTGATTTGATGCCGCGGGGCGTGCGCGGCAGCAAGTACAGCGCGATGACCCGAACAAGGCCCCTGGGTCCAGGGCGTGGGGTCGCCGAGAAAGGGCGCTGGCCAAGTGCCGCTGCGGCGGCGTCGCCAATATGGACGAGCATTTGATGAACGCTCATTGTCCCCCAGCAGCGGGAACAGTCGGGCGTGGCGCGACCGATTCGCGCCACGAGAGAGCCTAGGACTGCGGTCTCAGCAATGTTTCGCGGCATCGGATCCCGTGGAGTTGATCACAGCCTTCTGACGCCCCCGGTATGACTTGCAGGGCGCGGCGTGGTCGCTGAGTCACCGGCGCAGCACCACCGGCAGGGCGGGCCGCAGGTCCCAGATCTGGGTCCCCTGACCACCGTCGAAATCGATGAGCAGCAGGGCCTCGGAAGCTACCTCAAAGCGTATCGGGCGAAGGTCGAGGTCCATCGCGCGGGGGCGTTGGGCTAAGGGGCCCTGGATGACGATCCGGGTGACCCGCTGGACGCCCGACGGGTGGGCAAAGAGATCGGGTCGTCGGGTCCGATACGCCTCAATCCAGGAGGTTACCGCCCTTTCCTGCGGCATGACAAAGAGATCGGTGGCCAACGACTCGGGCGGCTGACGGAGGAGGATGTAGAAGGCGGGCGGGTCGGAGCCCGCGACCGGATCGAGCGTGACTGGTAGCCGCAAATCGGCGAGCGTCCCGGTGCGGAAGTGCAGGCCGAGGCCAAACGGGCTGGCGCCGGTGTCCCGCCAGGCCGCCGCGCGCCGGAAGTCTGCGGCGTCAGCCTGGTGGGCGGAGTCCACGGTGAGGGTGGAATCCACCCAAAGAAGCTCGAGATAGGCGTTCTGGAAAAAGGCTGCCATCGAGGTGGTGCCCTCACCGTCGTGGCGATTAGTCGCGGTATCGATGAACACCCCGGCCTTCCGAAGGGCCTGGACGGCCTGCGCGGCGCCGGGCGGCACTACGATGTAGACGTGGTCCAGCTCCAGTACAGGGGCTTGGGCAGGAAGTGTCCCTGGCCGGACTGTGGCGCCGACGAGGAGCACGCTGCAACGCAGGGCCTTCGTGAATGAGACGATCACAGTTCCTACTCGGTTGCTGTCAACAGACTGCGCTTAAGCTGCGGGGTGCGGCCACGGCTGCGACCCACGCTAAAAGTGCGTGCACGCCGTGGTTCGTTCGCGCAACACTGCCTCCTGCTGAAACCGGCGCTTGTACTCCGCGGCGATCTCCTCGACCGCGCGACGGGCCGGCGCGTCCCCGGCGTGGAGCACCGTCACAACCTCCGCCCGCTCCCGTTCCACCTGACCGCTCTGGCCCTTCCATTGCCCCGTCGCCTCGACGACCGCCAGGTCCACGCGCTGGTTAGGCAGCAGCCTATGAGGAGCGCAGCTGTGCACGCATTTGCGGCAGCAGGTCATCCGCGAGCCCCTGAGCTTCCACTACGGTGTAGGTCAGGGCGGCACACTCTAAGACTGAGTCATGAAAGGTCCAGACCCAGTGTCGCAATTGGTGAAACAACTGTGGATCATGACGCGGATGCCCACGATTGCGCACCTCCAGGTCGCGAAGCCATGAGGAGCTCTGCACCTCAAAGGCCCCGTAGGGACGAAGCCCCCGACCTGCGAGAGGGTGCGAGGCGAACGTTTCGTCGTTCGGGGGTCCAAAGTGACTGGCATAGCATTGCCGGAACACCACGATGGTGGCCACACCGTCGGTCGCGGTGATGTAGGTAATTACAAGAGTATCTTCGTCGGCCAAGACGATGGGATCCGGTGCCCCGGAGGACGGGAGCGGCACGTCAGGCAACTCGTGAACGCGATCGTGGCTGTCGATAGTGTGCACTGGGAGATCTCCAACCGCTGCCCAACGCCGGCACTTCAGCGGCGGGCGACAATTGTATGAGTCCACAACTGACTGGTTTCCTCTAAGGATATACCGCCGAACAGGTGCGAGTGCTGGTGCGGTGCCATCCGCGCGGCACTCGAGGCTATGGCCGGCAGAGTCCGGCGGGCGTCCAATCAGTGGCGGGCGTCGAGCGCGGCTGGGTGGCGTCCTGGAGAATCAAGACCAGCGATTGGCGGATTGCGGTCCCAGT
>Ga0173480_10000633_pt1 | contig 11976 bp, 10 predicted proteins | sample NitcycUS209509C1_FD_122622 | JGI IMG/M metagenome (GOLD analysis project Ga0173480, IMG submission 122622) | Soil microbial communities from Arlington Agricultural Research Station in Wisconsin, USA - Nitrogen cycling UWRJ-S209-509C-1 (version... | ecosystem: Environmental > Terrestrial > Soil... | reverse complement strand
CCAAAAAGCTCCGTAAACATCGTAAGCACGAGACTGGTCTCGCCATATTTAACCGCCCTTAACACAATTCCTTTTGTCTTATGAATCATTTCAGATAATAACGAATGAAATTAGCTATTATTCACAACAGACATAGGTAAGATTGGAACAAAACGCTGTATAGGATTAGCGAGGGCTTAAAAATAATTATTCTGTTTCTTTGCGACTCAAACTGGTTGAACTATGTGGAAGGCTCTTGGTGAATCTATATTAAAGTATAAGCTTATTCTGTTGTTTTTATTGTTAGGAGCTACTGCTTTCATGGCGTGGCATGCAAGTAGAGTGAAATTGAGTTATGAGTTTTCAAGAGCTATTCCAACCGATAATCCAAAATACAAGGCTTACCAGGAGTTCCGGCAAAAGTTTGGAGAAGATGGAAATCTCATGGTGATAGGAGTTCAAACAAAGGACATTTTTCAACAAACTATTTTTGATGATTATTATAAGCTGCACGACAACTTAAAAAAAGTTGCCGGCGTAGAAGATGTGATTTCTATGCCATCTGCTGTTAACCTTATAAAAGACAGTGCAACAGAAAAACTGGAAGCCCGAAGCATTTTTAAAAGCCCGGCATCGCAGGAACAGATAGACAGCAGCAAAAATGTTTTTTACAATCTTCCATTTTACAGGGGTTTATTATACAATCCGCAAACATCGTCCTGGTTAATGGGTGTGCGAATAAACAATGATGTGTTGAACTCAGGTAAAAGAACAGTGGTTGTAGAACAAATTTCAAATTTGGCAAACAACTTTGGGAATAAGCACAAAATTGATGTGCATTTGAGCGGCCTTCCACTTATTCGTACGGAATTGGCCAGCCGCATTGCCAATGAAACAAGATGGTTCACTTTAATTTCAATATCCTTATCAGCATTAATCCTCCTTTTATTTTTTCGATCATTCAGTGCAATGCTACTCTCATTGGCTGTAGTGATTATTGGCGTAATCTGGAGTTTTGGCACCATCGAATTATTAGGTTATAAGATCACTTTGCTTACGGCTTTAATCTCTCCTTTAATTGTCGTTATCGGCATTCCCAACTGTATTTATTTTTTGAATAAATACCACACGGCTTATAAAGAAACCGGGGAGAGAAAAGCAGCTATTGTACAGATGATTGCTAAGATGGGTGTCGTAACACTCTTTTGCAATATATCAGCGGCCATTGGATTTGCAGTTTTTGGTTTAACGAAAAGCGCTTTGTTGAAAGAATTTGGACAAGTAGCCGGGTTTAATATCATGATGTTGTTTTTTATTTCCCTCATTTTAATACCTGCCGCGTTAAGTGTATTACCTCCACCAAATGAAAAGCAGGTCCGTTATTTGAATAATGTAATGCTGAATAAATGGCTTGACCGGTTGGAAAGATGGACCCTCAATCATCGTAAACTTATTTATCTCTCTACAGCTTTTATATTAATTGTTGCGGTCGCTGGAATATTCAGACTAAAAAGTGTTGGCTACATAGTGGATGATTTACCAAAAACAGATAAAATTTATACTGATTTAAAATTTTTTGAAACCAATTTCAAAGGAGTGATGCCGTTGGAAATTGTTGTAGATACAAAAAAGAAATACGGTGTATCCCGTAATCTTAATAATCTTTTAAAGATTGATACATTATCAGAATATATTTCAACACGCTCTTATATAGGAAAGCCTTTGAGCATAACTGAAGGATTAAAATTTGCCAAGCAGGCTTTTTTTGAAGGTGACAGTCTTAATTATTCAATGCCTGCAGAATATGATTTGCCAGCTCTTGCCCAATATCTTTCGATGAGAAGCGATAGTGGAAATGCTAACTCATTTACCAAGCTGGTTTCGTCTTTTATGGATAGTAACCGCCAGCAGGCACGCATAAGTGTGAGCATGCGGGATATAGGCAGCGCAAGCCTGCCATTGGTTTTGGATAGCATTCAAAAAAGGGCCTATAATATTTTTGATTCAACTAAATACAATGTGTTGTTAACCGGCGCCAGCGTTACTTTTTTAGAAGGCACTAAATTTATTATTAATGGCTTGAAGGAAAGTATCATCTGGGCTTTTTTATTGATAGCCCTTTGCATGTTGTATCTCTTTAAATCGTTTAGAATTTTATTATGCTCTTTAATTCCAAATGTGGTACCGCTTATTATTACCGCTGGTATTATGGGTTGGGTGGGGGTGGCAATAAAGCCGTCTACTGTATTGGTGTTTAGTGTGGCACTTGGTATTGCTATTGATATTACAATACGGTTTTTAGTGAATTATAAACAGGAATTAAAAGCCACGACAGACACAAAACAAAACGTAATCAACACTATTCATTCCACCGGCCTGAGTATTATTTATACATCTATTGTACTGATTGCAGGTTTTGTGATTTTTTGTTTCAGTGGTTTTGGAGGAACACAATCATTAGGCTGGCTCACTTCTTTAACATTAATAACAGCAACCATCACTAATTTGGTTTTACTGCCTGCTATGTTGATTGATTTAAGAAAGAAAAAATAAGGCTTTAGGCCTTAATTATTTCTTCGGCGTGCGCCTTATTATTTGGCCTTTTAAATATTTTTTTAATAGTTCCTTTTTCGTCAATCACAAAAGTAGTACGGTAGATACCCATATGTTTGTGGCCATATAAATTTTTCTCTCCCCACACTCCGTATTTATCAATGATGGCATGCTTTGGATCTGCAATCAAGGTAAAGGGTAATTGAAATTTGTTCTTAAATTTTTTATGGCTTTCCACATCATCCGGGCTCACACCTATAATTTCAAATCCGGCTGCTTTCAAAGCAGAAAAATTATCGCGCAAATTACAGGCTTGTACAGTGCAGGTGGGTGTATCATCTTCAGGATAGAAATATAAAGCCACTTTTTTTCCTCTATAATCTTTCAATGAAACTTTAATTCCATTTTGATCAAGTCCTGAAAAATCCGGCGCCTTATTGCCTGCTTCTAAATGTGTAGCCATAGGAATTAATTTGTAATTTTTTTAAAAGCTTATTATTCAGAGCTCATTTTCTTATCCGGCTTTTAGCCAATTGCTTTATTCAAATCCTCAATTAAATCTTCTGCATCTTCAATGCCAACACTCAGTCTTATTAAAGAATCTGTCAAACCATTTTTTATTCTTTCTTCCCTTGGGATTGATGCATGGGTCATAGAAGCAGGGTGATTGATTAACGATTCTACGCCACCAAGGCTTTCTGCCAAAGCAAATAAATTTGTAGAAGATAAAACACGGGTGGCATTTTCAATGCTGTCATTTTTTAAAGTAAAACTCATCATACCACCAAAGTCTTGCATTTGTTTCTGAGCAATGGAAAAGTTAGGATGGTCTTCAAACCCACACCAATATACTCTTTCCACCGCTGGATGCTTGCGCAAAAAATGTGCAATGGTTCTTCCATTTTCGCAATGGCGCTGCATACGAACATGCAGGGTCTTTATTCCTCGCAAAACCAAAAAACAATCCATGGGTCCAGGTACTGCACCACAACTCTTTTGAATAAAATATAATTTTTCTCTCAGGTCCGCGTCGTTCATCATTAAAGCACCTTGTATTACATCGCTATGCCCTCCTAAATATTTGGTTGAAGAATGCATTACAATGTCAGCTCCAAGATCCAGTGGGTTTTGCAAATAAGGAGAGGCAAAAGTATTATCTACGCATAGCAAAATGTTATGTTGTTTCGCAATTTGTGCAATTGCAGCAATGTCAAAAATATTCATCAGGGGATTAGTAGGCGTTTCCGTCCAGATGAGTTTTGTGTTAGAATTGATATAGGGCCGCAGATTATCCGCGTTTTGCATATCGATATAATGAAACTTAATTCCAAACTTTTCAAATATTTTTGAAAACAACCGGTACGTACCGCCATACATATCATTGGCAGCTATCACTTCATCACCCGGCGCTAATAATTTTATTACTGCATCTGTTGCGGCCACACCACTACTAAATGCCAAACCATATTTACCATTTTCTATAATGGCTAATGCATCTTCTAAAGCTTTTCTGGTAGGATTTTGAGATCGTGCATATTCATATCCTTTATGTTTTCCCGGAGCTGCCTGTACATAAGTAGATGTTTGATAAATAGGCGTCATAATTGCCCCAGTACTAGGATCCGGCTCTGCACCTGCATGTATAAATTTTGTTCCTGGTTTCATCAAAGTATCGTTTGTTAATCTATAATATTGACAAATGTAAATGTAGCCTGCCTGATTTATCGAAAAAGATAAGAAGCTGACCAGTACCTCCAATCTTTATTATCTGCGGAATGTGCTTCAGTTGGAGTGATTGATTTTTTGAGCACTGATGAGGAAAGAATATTTTTCTCAACTAATATTTTTTTTGCATCCCGAATGCGTTCCTGCACTAAGGGATTTTGCATCCATTGTTTTTGGGGCGGTTCAAAACCAACTTTATCTTTTCGCCAAACTATGTCTTTGGGCAAAAGTTTTTCCATTGACGCACGCAGTAACCATTTGGTCCAGCCATCTTTTATTTTTAAGTGCGGTGGCAGGGTGAATAAAAATTCTACTAGTTGGTAGTTTAAAAAAGGTAAACGCACTTCTACTGCATGTGCCATACTGTTACGATCCGCATAACGCAAAAGCTCTTCGAGTCCATAAACAAAACTGTTGAAATATAAGGCGCTGTTTAAAGTGGACTCAGCTGGTGTAGTATAATAGAAGTTTCTTTTTTGCAAATGAGAGAACTCCTTATTTAAATCAGGTTGACGAAACGCTTTTTTTGCCTTTTTACTTTGTAACATGGCCATCGTAAACTGCGGAAAAACTGCCATGGCTTTATTTTTCACACCAAAGTTTTCCTTGATGCCTAAGGCAGCAGCTGCTTTTAATTCACCACTCTTTGAAAGATTTTTTTCAGCATATAGTTGCTGCCAATACCATTTATAGTATTTATGATATCCAGCTAAAATTTCATCAGCTCCCTGGCCGTCTAATAAAACGGTAACGCCATTTTGTTTGGCGGTCTGGTATATTTTGTATTGCGCCACTACACTTGCAGAACCTACCGGTTCTTCCTGGTGCCACATTATTGTATTCCACTCATCTAGCAAGGCACTATCATTTATAGTACTTAAATGATGCTGCAAGCCAAAATGTTTTGCAACAATAGAAGCATATTCATCTTCTGTTTTATTAAAGCCCGGAAATGAAGCAGTAAAACATTTATGCGTATAATTTGGTGCTGCCTGTTGAGCACAAATGGCAACTATTGAAGAACTATCTAAGCCGCCACTTAGGCTCGTTCCAATAGCTACATCACTTCTTAGTCTTTTTTCTATTGACCCCTTAAATAAACTGGTAAATTGTTCTATCGCGTCATTGGATTTAATACTGCCATTTTCTTCCGCTACTATATTCCAATATTTTTCTACAGTCAGGGTGTGTGTTGGTAAAGAATATTCCAGGAAAGAAGCCGCCGGGAGCTTTTGAATATTTTGATAAAATGTTTCCCTGGGATCAAAAGGATTAGCGGTATAGCCTATGGAAAGATAGTTATACAGCATACTTTCATTAACCAGTTTTGGTATGCCCGCTGCCCAAAGTGCTTTAATCTCTGAACCAAATAAAAATTCCTTGTCATCATAAAAGAAGAAGAAAGGCTTTTCTCCCAACCGATCGCGGGCAGCGAATAAAATTTTCTCCTGCTCGTCCCATATTGCGAAGGAAAACATGCCATCAAATTCCTGGAGGCACTTACTTTTATATGCATGATATGCGGCAACAATTACTTCAGTATCAGACTCAGTCGAAAAATGATATCCTTTTTTTTCTAATTCTTTTTTTATTTCCAGGTAGTTATAGATCTCGCCGTTGTGAATAATATGATAACGGCTTAAATAACTAAAAGGCTGATTACTGCGTGAGTGAGGATCAATAATGCAAAGTCTTGTATGCCCTAATACTACCGTATCCTCCTCGTTAAACCAATATCTTTCTTGCTCCGGACCCCTATGTATTAATGATCTTGTCGCAGCCTTAATAATTTGCTGTGCATCTTTTATTTTGGCTGGGGAAAGGATGCCTGCTATACCACACATGAACAAATAAATTAAATTTTTATAGGCAAGCGAACAATCACTTCATCCCATGCCATTAATAAATTGGCATTTCCTTCTTCCGTTTTCTCAAAAGTCATGGTAAAATATTCAATGGGAGTAGCAGAGGATTGTGCCGGCACGTCAAATTTATATTGGTTCTGTGTTGTATCAGGTTTTAAGCCCCAGGAGAAGATGTTGCTGTTGAAGAAAATAGTCCAGTGTTTTTCATAAGGAATACAATATAAAACATACCTGCCTTTCGGAATTTTTTTATCCTGGATGGTAACCGGTTGAAATAATTCTAACTCGGAGGCTTCGTTAGCACCTAAGCGCCATGGTTCTCCATAATGTAAAAGGGAACCAAATATTTTTCTACCCTGCCTGTGAGGACGGCTATATAAAATCCGCATTACAGGCGGAGTTTTTATTTTTTTTGACATTTTTTCTACCGGGTAATCAACTGGAAAATAACTAATATCCATGGGAGAAATGTCTACAGGTGCAAATGGATTTTGCATTTGTGCCTTTACGATAGCCGTATCCTTTTTAGCAGGTGCTTGTGTTGCAGGTTTATCATAATTATTGTCGTTGCAGGAAAGCAATAACAATAAAAAACAAAAAGCCAGTGGAGATTTCATGCCGGAAAATACGTTATTTCAACAGTATTGGCAATGAAACAAGTGCAGTGTCCCAGGCAATATTTAAATTCATACCATTTGCTATTTTTTCAAAGAATATGGTAAAAACATCTGCAGGAACTAAAGATTGCTGTACCGGCACTTTAACCCTGGTTACATCTTTCTTTTGGTCGTATTTGAAAGCGCCCCAGGTATCTGTTTCTTTATTTAAGATTAGTGTCCATTCCGTTGGGTTCACAAGTGCATACATGGTGTATTTTCCTTTTAAAATTTTTTTACCACCAATCTTTACATCCCTGTAAAATTCTATTTCAGTGGCTTCGTTGGCACCCATGCGCCAAACCGTATTGTACTCAATCAGTTCGCCAAAAACTGTACGATTGTTTTTCTGTGGCCGGCTATAAATAACCCGTGCAATAACAGGCTCGGAAGCCTTATCCTGAATTTTTAAAACAGGATAATTGTTAGGATAGTATGCCATGTCCATGGGGGATTTGTCAATAGCGGGCAAATTACTTGCAGCAGTTTGGGCATATATAGTGGCACAAATGGTAAAAGCACAAAAGAGGAATATGATTTTTTTCATGGGAAGAGTTATGATACAAAAATATCATTAAGATGCGTTTGTCGAACAGATGCTTTATTCAATTAGCAACGACAGTTGTTCTTTTGCATAGATTTTAACATCTCCAATAAAAGCCGTATAACATTCATCTAACGAGGTATAGTGTTCATTGAATAGAGCAAGGGCGGTTATGCTGTCTTCTAAAAAACTTGCCCGGCGTACAAGTCCCCTGATACTTTTTGCAATACCCTCTTTGAATTGATAATTAAAGAGCCAATTTTCGGATTGCATATAGGTGAAGGCAGCTACAAAGCGAATCGGTAAATGAGAAGCGTATTCGTTAAGTGTACGATAAACTTCCTGCGTGAACTCGTTTAACTCCCCGGTTTTGAAGCATGATTGATCATTGGCTAAAAAATGATCAAACAAAATATCGATAAAAGGCCCGCTGTATAAACGATAAGAGGGGCGAAAATATTCTTTTGCTTTTTTTACCGCATCATGATTGTCGGTATAATCGTCTATGCGCCGGTGTAAGACAATTCCTTTTTGAATGTTTTCAATAAAATCATACTGGGTTTTTCCTTTTACAAAGTCAGAGATCATATTGCCTACCAATATTTCTTTATTGCCAAAAGATAAATACGCATGTGCCAAAAAGTTCATTACTAAAAATACACTTTCCGAAGAAAATGGTTAATTAAGTGATTGGCTGTGTTTTTATTGCCAGGTGGCAATATGGATGACCACAAATATTTTGATTGATATAAATACTTGTTTGTTTGATAGACTCGATTCAGAAAAATTGCGGTAGTACAATAACGAGGTGCTTATTGTTACATCAGTTTAATCAATAGTGTTAATGAGTTTAACAGCTACATCCATTAATCATAATTCAATTGACTTCTGTTGTAACCTCTGATAGTTTTGTTTCGTCAAACCATCAAACAAAATATTTTTAATAACCTCAAAAACTTTTTATGAAAACGCTGTTTATTTTAATGATGACCGTTAGCTCTTTTTTTTCAACAACCAGTAATGCTACTGATATTGTTTCTCCCAAAGCTTTAAAATCTTTTGCGGCTACGTTTAGCACTGCTACAGAAGCTGCATGGACTATAACTGAAAATTATTACAGGGTGGAGTTTCTGCTGAATGGACAAACGCTTCACGCTTTTTATAATGAAGAAGGCAAATTGATAAGTGCTTCGAGAAACATTAGTTCGCTGCAGCTTCCTATTATATTGCAAACTGAACTAAAAAAAGAATTCCCTAAATACTGGATAACTGATTTATTTGAAATGTCTACCAATAATGGTGTGGAATATTATATTACCATAGAAGACGCTGATACAAAAACCGTCTTAAAATCTTCATCAGCTTCCTCATCATGGATGCTGTATAAGAAATTGAAAAAATAGAACCCTCGTTCTTTTTATAATCCCATTCTATAATCATATTTATAGAATGGGATTTGCTTTATTATAGATTAAATTTGCCGCTCAAATTAATGTTATGAATAGAGGCCCGGTTTCAAAATTTATAGAACATCATTATCGTCATTTTAATGCAGCGGCTTTAGTTGATGCGGCAAAAGGCTATGAGAAGCATTTACAGGAAGGTGGGAAGATGATGATCACACTGGCAGGAGCAATGAGCACGGCTGAATTGGGTGTATCTCTTGCGGAAATGATCAGGCAGGATAAAGTGCATATAATTTCCTGCACCGGGGCCAACCTGGAAGAAGATATTATGAACCTCGTAGCGCATGATCATTATGAACGCATACCCAATTGGAGAGATTTGACACCGGAAATGGAATGGGCTCTCCTGGAAAAAGGCTTGAACAGGGTTACTGACACCTGCATTCCCGAAGAGGAGGCTTTCCGTAGAATTCAACGGCATATACACAAACTTTGGAAAGATGCAAATGAAAAAGGAGAACGTTATTTTCCGCACGAATACATGTACCAGCTATTATTAAGCAGAGTAATGAAGGCCGATTATCAAATTGATCCAAAAGATAGCTGGATGATTGCTGCTGCGGAAAAAAATTTACCCATAATAGTTGGCGGTTGGGAAGACAGCACAATGGGAAATATTTTTGCTTCTTATGTATATAAGGAGGAGATAAAAGCCAGTACTATGAAAAGTGGTATTGAATACATGGTATGGCTGGCTAACTATTATAAAGATAACAGCAGCGGTAAGGGCATTGGTTTTTTCCAGGTTGGTGGTGGTATTGCTGGTGATTTTCCTATTTGTGTAGTGCCCATGATGTACCAGGATTTAGAAATGCACGAAATTCCCTTCTGGACATATTTCTGCCAGGTATCAGATTCCACTACCTCCTATGGCTCTTACTCAGGGGCACACCCCAATGAAAAAATAACATGGGGTAAACTGGATATTCATACACCAAAATTTATTATTGAAAGTGACGCAACTATAGTGGCGCCATTAGTGTTTGCGTGGATACTTGGGTGGTAAGGAAATTAGTTAGCCAGCATTTGTGCTACTAGCATCGTCTCTTGCCACGCTCGGTTCATCGTTTGGTAATTTATTGAACAGGTGACTTAACAATTATGTTAAAGATTTTTGGCTACTTGTGTTGTGCAGAGTCAGAATTTTATGGCAATTAAACCACATGAAGCCGGTATCTATTTTTAATCTTTTGCAAGCTGCTTCATAAAGTAACTTCTCGTTGCTTCTTCACCATTTTTTATCAGCTGCTGAACTTTTTTTGAGGGCATATTTTTTATACGCGGAGCAATATCCCCATCATCGATGGCGATGGTTCTTTGCCAATCTTTTTCACTAAGACTTTTCCGGTTAAGATTTTCAATTATAATGTTATTAAAAGCTCCCATGAAATCATTTAAGTGATTTATTGAAAAATTTGCCAGCCCGGGATCTATAGAGTCTTTTGTTATTTGTTCCGCCCTGTCTATTCTAAAGCCGATGGTTTGTAGGTTTATGCCAAACTCATTAGGCTTTGCGGTATCGGTATACTTGGTACTATCAAAAAGGCGAATAGGAAAATTTGCAAGAAGCCCTCCATCAACCATAACGTGATACCCTTTTTTATTTTTTGGATGCTGTATTATTTCTCCAGTTTCAGTCATAAATACTGCTTCAAAATAAAGCGGTATGGTCATAGAAATTCTAACTGCATCCTTAACTTTCATCTGGGGAAAAGTTTCATTGGAAAATACAAACAACTTTTGCTGGTCCAGGCTTGTTCCGGTAACAAACAAATCCTTATACCCTTTTTCGTCAAGCTCTTTGAATGTGATTTCTGCATTTCCTGTTTTTGCTTCTATGACTTTTTCAAGCCAGTTTTCAACCTTCCTACCCCTGTACCAACCATAATATTTTTTTACGCGGGGTATACCACCGAATATTAAAAAATTTCCATCATTAAATTTTTTAAATGAAGTGCCATTAATGAGTTCCGCAATTTCATCGGCTTTATAACCAATCGAAAGAAGTAATGCAGTAATTGCCCCGGCGGAAGTTCCCCCAACTCTTTCAACGTCTTGCAATAAGTTTTTCTGTTCTAATACTTTTATAGCACCACAATAAGCAATGCCTCTTATACCAGCCCCTTCAAAAACCAGGTTTTTAATCTGAGCATTTACTGACGTAGCAAATAGGAGGCTTAGAAAGAATAGTGATTTTATCATTTTAAATTAACGCTGGTCTATTAAAAGTCTATTACAGCAATGCGAAATATAGTATGCTAAATTTATTATCTGCGTAATTCTGGTAGAGGCAAATCTCTCTTCAGCATTTCATTACGGTTGGCCATTTCCCAGGCGGTATAAAAAATAAACTGTGCCCGCTTTGAAAGCAAATTATAGTTGATCTTGTCCGGTGTATCGGTTGGCTTGTGATAATCGGCATGAGTACCGTTAAAATAAAAAATTATAGGAACTCCATACCTTGCAAAATTGTAATGATCACTACGGTAATAAATATGTTCTTTATCATCCGGATCATTGTATTTATAATCTAATTCGAGCCCTGTATATTTTTTATTGGTTGCTTCACTGATAAAACGCAAATCAGAACTTAATTTATCATCGCCTACCACGTAAACATAATTTAATGAGTCACCATAATTTCGCTTGGGGTCACTTCGTCCAATCATGTCAATATTAAGGTTGGCTGTTACTTTATCTAACGGTAACAAAGGGTGATCCGTATAATATTCAGAACCTAACAATCCTTTTTCTTCGCCACTCACTGCCATAAAAACAATACTTCGTCTTGGGCCATTACCTGTTGTTTTAGCTTTTGCAAACGCTTCTGCCAATTCCAAAACACCCACCGTTCCGGACCCATCATCATCAGCACCATAATAAATGACGTTATCATCTTTACCCAGGTGATCATAATGAGCTGTGAGAAACAGGTATTCATTTTTTAAATCACTTCCCTCCAATATACCTATAACATTACTGCTTTGTAGTGTGTGAGTTTGCTTTTTCACTTCCAGCAATATGTTAGCTTTATATTTTCTTATTTCTTTATTTAGAGACTTTAATTCACTATAATTTTTTACAATAGCCCCGGCAATAGTTTCCGAGATGTAAAAATGCTGTGGTCCAATAGAAGCCTGAAAGGGATTTAACACCTCTGGAAATTTTCGTTTCGCGGAAGTGGTTCT
>Ga0173480_10000632_pt1 | contig 11981 bp, 12 predicted proteins | sample NitcycUS209509C1_FD_122622 | JGI IMG/M metagenome (GOLD analysis project Ga0173480, IMG submission 122622) | Soil microbial communities from Arlington Agricultural Research Station in Wisconsin, USA - Nitrogen cycling UWRJ-S209-509C-1 (version... | ecosystem: Environmental > Terrestrial > Soil... | reverse complement strand
TTCAGGTATCCCCCGCCTGGATTTTCAGCAGGACTCAGGAGTGCACATGCGATCGCCATCAGGCCTGTCAGTCATCGTGTCGGCATTTGCCGCGTGTCTCGCGGCAGCGCCGGTCCATGCGCAGACCTCGACTCCCGCGGCACCGGCAAGCGTCGACGCGCCGACCTTCCGTTCAGCGGTGAACCTCGTTTCCGTCGCTGCCGTGGTCCGCGACAAGCGGGGCAAGGTGATGTCGTCGCTCAACGACAAGGACTTCGTCGTGCTCGACGGCGGACGGAAGCGCGAGTTGCTGGACTTTCAGAGCACGGCTACCGCACCGGCCAGCGTGGCGCTGCTGGTGGACGGCAGTGGCAGCATGCGGCTTGGCTCGGCGCATCACATCGCACGCTATATTTCCCGTGAAATACTGGCCTCGCTCGATACCAGTCGAGACACGGCGGCACTTTTCAGCTTCGATACGCGACTGCTCACGCTCTGTGACTTCACCAGCGACTTCTCGACGCTCAAGGCTGGGCTCGGAAACGTCGAGTCGTTCGGCTCCACCTCGCTGTACGACGCCATCGCCGGAACGTCGGCGCTCGTTGCCGAAAGGGCCTTCAGCCGCCGCGCGGTCATCGTGCTGACCGATGGCGCCGACACGACCAGCGAATACACCGCCGACAAGGTGGCCTGGATCGCCAGCGCCATCGACGTGCCGGTGTACATCTTTGCCGTCGGAGACGGACTCGCGCCGGCACTCGATGACGAGAAGGGGGCGGAGCAGAGCACGCTGGCGATGCTGGCCCGCGCCACCGGCGGCGATCTGTTCGTGGCGAACACGCGCCAGTCGATTGACAAAGCCGTGAAGCGCGTCACCGAGGAGCTCCGCCATCAGTACGTCCTGGCGTTCGAAGCCGCCCAGGAGAACGGCATGCGCCGGCTCGAGGTGCGCACCCGGCGGCCGGAGCTGAAGGTCAAGTCTCGGAACTGGTATCAGGCGTCTGAATAGCGACAGGCCTCAGGCTACAGGCCTCGGGCCTCAGGGCGGTCTGAGGCCTCAGCAGCATGCGCCGGGCTGAAGCCTGTGACCTGGCCCAGTCCTGAGGCCTGAGGCCTGCAGCCTGATCCCTACGGGCCCGTCCTCAGTGTGGATGCTGCATGTAATGCAGCCGCAGCAGGTCTTTCCCGTAATCGTTGCCGTTCGGCGTTCGCACCACGGTATGAATGTGATCGCGCGCCGGCACGTTCGGTGTCGCTGACAGGTGCCGCAGGTTGGTCGGCAGCTGGTGGTCGAACTCGATGAGAATCACCGGACTGTGGATCCGGTAGTAGTACGCGCTGTCCGCCTCGGTGCCGCCTATCCACGCGAAATAGGTGCGATCCAGATGCCGGCGCACCTCCTCCACCTTCACGCGCGCGTGTCCCTCGTCCAGGTTGTCGATGTAGAGCGCGGCCAGACTGACCAGCTGCTGTTTCTGCGCCGCCGTCAGCTGCGAACCCGGTACCCCGGCGTAGTCGAGGACGACGTTGTCGCGGAAGGCCTCGGTCAGGTTGTTGTTGCGCGTCTTGATCGACCCGAGCGTCGCGCGCCCGCGCTGCGCCTGATCGAGCGCACGCATCATGGCCAGGCCGGCGGCCTGTTCCTGCTGCAGCACGGTGGTGCCGGCGTACTTGCCGGACGTCGCCGTCACCGGTTCGGAGCCGGCAAAGAATGGCGACATTACCACCTGATCGCCCAGCACGAAGTAGTTGATCACCGCGTGGTGGCCGTCCAGCTGCCATCCCCATGGCTCGCGCTCTGACGGCGTCCCCATCACGGTGAGGTGATACAGCCACTCGCCGTACTGCTCGAAGTCGTTGTTGCTCATCTCCGCGAGCGTGTGATTGAGCCGCATGATGTCGCGGGTCAGCTTCAGCCCTTTGGCACTCAGGCCGGCGCCAATCAACGCGAACGCCTTCTCACGCTGCGCCGGCGTCATCTCCTCGAAGCTCACGCCCTGCCGTACGTAGAAGTGCGGGTTCATCCACTTCCGCCATTCGTCGTCGTTGATCGGAAACACCGTCTTCGAGCGCTGCTGCGCGTCGAGTGCGTTCAGGAACGCGGCGGTGGCGGTACGGACAGCGCTGGTCGAGACGCCGGTTGATTTCAGGGCGAAGAGGCCGGGCTCGACCTGCCCGTTGGCAGTAATCCCGACAAACGGTTGGGCGAGGCCGGTGGTTTCGGCCTGTGTCGACATCCGGCGGAACTGCTCGGCGCGGCTTTCCCCCGCCTGCGCACGCAGCGCCGGATCGAGCAGAGCCACGGCCGCCAGCGCCAGCAGGCATCCCGCGGCCAGGAGGAGACGCGCGTGAGGAATGGGGCGCTTCATGGGAATCTCCAGCATTTGCGACGTCGGGGCCAAAAGGCCCCGACCTACAGGCCTACTCGTCCTCGAGGGTGAAACCGATCTTGACCGTCACCTGCCAGTGCGCGATGGCATTGGCCTCGATATGGCCGCGTGTGTCGACGACCTGGAACCAGCGCAACTGGCGGATGGTCTGCGCGGCGCGGGCCACGGCACGCTTCACGGCATCATCGGGTCCGATCGTCGATGAGCCCACGATCTCGACCGTCTTGTAGACGTGCTCCGACATCAGTCACCTCCAGCAGGATTCCATGCGCCGGGTCCAAGCCACCTTCGCGCTTTGCGCTTCGGCGCCCAGGGGGGACCCGGCCTACCTGGCCTCTTTGATCACGCCGTCGAGGCCGAACATCACATGGAGGTCGGCCCACTTGAATTCGCTGCGCAGCACCTTCTCGATCTCCGCCTTGCTTTTCTTCTCGGCGTTCATCGTCTTCACGCGCGTATACAGCGCCTGCGTGCTGTCGCGGAACTTCTTCATCTCGACCTTCGTGGTCACGACGCCGTGACCGGGTACCACTTGGTCGAACGTGAGGGCCAGCGCCTTGTCGAGCGTGGCCGGCCATTCCTTGGCGCTGCCGCCGCCGGCGTAGTCGATCAGTTCCGGAGTGCGATCGCCGAACGCGAACATGTCGCCGGCCGCGAGCACGCGGTGCCGTGGGAACAGCGCCACGATGTCGCCGTCGGTGTGCGAACGGCCGAAATAATAGAGGTCCACCTGTTTGCCGCCGAGACGGACGTGCATGCGCTGGTCGAAGGTCAGATCGGTGAGACCCGGCTGTTTGCCGGCCACCATACGCTCCCGCGCCTTCTCCGACGACACCGCCTGCGCACCGAGCGCCTGGAGCTTGGCATTCCCGCCACTGTGATCGCCGTGATAGTGCGTGTTGATCACGTACTTCACCGGCTGGCTGGTAAACGTCTTCAGCTGTTTCATCACGTTGGCGTGATCGACCTCGAACTTGTCGTCGACGAGCACGACGCCGGCGTTGGTGACCAACGCCGTTGTATTACCGGGCACGAAGTCGTTGTGAATCACGAACAGGTCGTCCGCCAGCTTGACCACGTCCAGCTTGACTGGTTCCGTCCCGAATTGCTGGGCGTACACGTAGGCACCGGCAAGCGCCGTCAGCAGCACGGCGAGCAAGACACTCCGCTTGATCATCCCCGGAGTATATATGGGGTCGGGAGTCCTTTTTGGAGGACAGTTTACGCCTGCCGGGCGTGCTTCGTTTCATGCCTCGGGCCGGCTGAAACCGGCCCCCACGAGACAACGCTAGCGCCGCAGGTGGCTGGCGGCGGTTTCGAGGAAGCGCTCGCGCGCCGATTGATGGTCGACGATCGGACGCGGATAGTGGCGACCAAGGACGATGCCGGCGTCACGCAACACTGTGCGAGGGGCGGTCCACGGCGCGTGAATGTAGGCGTCTGGCAACGTCGCGATCTCAGGCACCCAGCGGCGGACGTATGCGCCCGAGGCGTCGAACTTCACGCCCTGCGTCACGGGGTTGAACACCCGGAAGTACGGCTGCGCGTCGGCGCCGCACCCGGCGGACCACTGCCATCCGCCGTTGTTGTTCGCCCAGTCACCATCGGTCAGGTAGCGCATGTAATGCGCCTCGCCACGACGATAGTCGATGAGCAGATGCTTGGTCAGGAAGCTGGCCGAGATCATCCTGGCGCGGTTGTGCACGAAGCCTTCGGCCAGCAGCTGACGCGCCGAGGCATCCACGATTGGATACCCGGTCGCGCCTCGCACCCAGGCTCGCCAGTGCGCACGTGCCGTGGCCTCCCTCCGCAGTGAGGGGTCTGCGATGCCGGGGCTGCTTCCTTCGCGATGCGCGCTTCGAAGCTCACGCGAGCCGAGGCCCGCGTCCAGCGAATAGCGCCAGGGGAACCCCTCGAAGTCGGTCCTGAACGGCTTCGTCATCAGATCCGGGCGATCGACGAGGGTGCTGTGCATGAACTCGCGCCACACGAGCTCGTTGAGAAAGGCGCGCCGCGCGGCACCCGCAAGCGACCGCGACACAGCCGACCACACCGTCCGTATCGACAGCGTCCCGAATTTCAAATCGCACGAGAGGCGGCTCGTACCATCCTCGTCCATCCGGTCGCGCCGCTCGTGATACAGCCGGCCCGGACCGCTCACGAAACGATGCAGCCGGCGCCGCGCCGCCTGCTCCCCACCGCGCTGCAGCTGCGGATTGTGGGCGATGCCCAGTTCTTCCAGCGTCGGAACCGAAACGGTATTCGCGTCCAGATCCCGCGGCAGCGACGGCAGCTTCCGCAGTGCGGTGACCGGCGATCCGATGAGTGCCGCCCGATGGAACGCCCGCGCAAAGGCCGTGAACACGGCGTAGGGTGTGCCGCTGCCCGAGCGGAGTGTGCCCGGCGCCAGCAGAGTCTCGCCGTCGTAGCGATCGAACGGCACACGCAGCCGCTCCGCCACGCGCCGGTCGCGCTCGCGTCCGACGGGCGCCGCCCACGCATACCCGACGACGCGATCGACGCGCCAGGCACGGACCAGTCGCGGTACGACGGCGACACTCCTGCCCGGCACGATCAGCAGCCGCGAGCCTCGGGCCGCGATCGAGACTTCCAATTCCCGCAGCGACTCGAGCAGGAACTGCATCCGATGCGGCAACCGGCGCGCACGCGCCGGCGCAAAGAAGTACGGATCGAGCACGAACAGCGGTATCACGTCGCCTGCGCCCGCGGCGTCGGCAAGCGGCGCGTGATCGTGGACGCGCAGGTCCTTGCCGCGGAACCAGACCAGCGTCCGCATGCTGCTCTTTCGTGCATTCATCGGCGTGGCGCGTGTTCGCTGAGCAGCGGAGGTTGGGCCCGGCCATGCGCTCTGCCGCGGCTGCCTCCTTCGCGGGGCGCTGCGGAGCCCAGGGGTGCCCCGGCCCACGAGCACGGCATCAGGACGGCGACGATCATTCCGGGTTGCGTTCGACGTTCAGCTCGATGACGTTGCCGTCCGGATCGGTGACATAAATCTGCGCCCATGGCGTCGGATTGTCGCGCCGCTCCCGCAACGGCACACCGTGACGACGCAGCTCGTCCAGCGTCGCGTCGAAGTCGGCGACTCGAATGGCGAAGTGCCCGTCACGACCGTCGATCAGGGTCGTGCCGCGCAGCGTGCGCGTCGGCGGATGGACGATGAGGTGGAGCTGACGATCGCCGAGCGCGTACCACGCGCCGGCGAAGTCGAAATCCGGCCGTGGCAACTCGCGCAGCCCGAGCACCTCCCCGTAGAACTGGCGGGCACGCACCAGGTCGGTGACATTGATGCTCACGTGATGCAGCGTCTCGACAACGATCATGGGCCGTCCGGCGTCCCGTGTTGGCGTGTTGGTGTGTGGGGTCCACCTCCAGGCGGACCTTACAGTTTCGCGTCAGCGGCCAACGTACGTGGCCAGCGCCTTCTGCACCTCGAGGATGCTGCCGCCACGCGTGAACGTCCGCTGAATGGGCTCGGCAGTACCAGAAATCCAGATCTTCAACTCTGATTCGAGGTCGAAGTGGCCTGCAGTTTCCACCGCGAAGTTGGTGATGCCGCGATAGGGAATCGAGTGGTAGGTCGTCTTCCGGCCGGTCACGCCCTGACGGTCGACGAGAATGAAGCGGCGGTTGGTGAAAATCAGCAGATCGCGGACGAGTCGGAACGCGCGCTCCACCTGTTCATCGTCGGCAAGAATCTGTTCGAGTTGGCTTTCGATTTCCGTGACGTCGGCTTCGGCGGCGTTGCCGAGCAGCGCTGACAACAGTCCCATTCGCGTCCTCCGCGCGCGATCTTAGCAGTCCCTGGACAAAAGCATCGCGCCCTGAGACAGGTAGCGCCGGACGCCATTCGAGTGTGCTACGATCCGCGCCCCTTCACTGGAGGCTGTATCAATGAAGACCGACGTCCTGCGCGCCGTGGGTACGGTGCAGCGTCTTTTCGGCCTCGCGTTTTCGGCCAGCGTCGAGCTGGATCCAGACATCGACGATCGTGGCCTTGACCACCCGCGCGACCCGTACGCCAAAGCCCGAGTCCCTCTTCGCCCGCGACCGCACCTGCTGAGCGGAGCCGTTGCGCTCCTCGAGCCAGAGGACGACACCTGGACGGTGACTATCCCCAGCCGCCGCAGATAGCCGCCCCGTCGCGCCAGCCGCTTTCGCTGCGTCACCAGGATCAATCGACCCGAGAAAACCGCTCACAGATCTCGCGGCCGTCAGGGCCGGATCTCGCGCACGACGTTGCCCGCTGCGTCGAGGAACGCGATCGTCGCCGCACGATCACGCGCCCGTCGATCACGGCGTCCGCCTGGCGCGTGCCGTTGGCAATCACCAGCCTCACGCTCTCATCACGCTCCCCGACGTTGAGGCGCTCGACGCTGATCTCGTCGAACCGCGTGACCGCTGCGAGGTGCGAACGTGCGAAGGTACGGAGTGCGAGAGTTCAAAGGTCCGAAGGTTCGAGGGTTCGAGGGTTGGCAGTTCGCACCCTGCGGCCCGTTGCCTTGCCCAGCCCTGAGCCCTGTGGCCTGCAGCCTGAGCCCTGCACTCAGTCCGGCCTACCGCTCCTGAAACACCGCCACCGAGTACGCCTGCACGGTGTAGTGCGTGCTCATCGCCGGTGCGCTCTCCACCGGCCAGCAGTTGCCTTCCGGCTCGGCCCACGCCGCCGTGTCGATCAACCGCCGCCAGCACCGGTCTCGTTCGGGAGGCGGCAGAAGAAAGTCGGATGACCAGGCGTGCATGTTCACGCACAACAGCAGGTCGCGTTCGCCGATCGCGCTGCCGTCGATGCGCCAGTGAATGCGGCGATCGCCGTCGCGCACGTCCGTCGATCCGTCCTCGCGCTTGAACCAGTACGTCACATCGTCACCGCTGTCGAGCACCAGATCGCCAAAACTGGTGACGCGAAGGCTGTCGCACGCGCGGCGCAGTGCCGTGAGATAGCGGACGAACTGGAAGAGCCCGTTGCATCCGTTCGGGTGTTCGTCGTCTCCGTAGTTGTCGTGATAGACGCCGGAGCCACCCGTCGGCACGGTGTTGGGCCGTGTCGTCGCCAGCATCGCCCAGTTGTTCCAGATCGCGTTGCTGTCGATTTTGTACGGGTTGTTGTTGCCGTTCTGCGTGCGGCCGAACTCGTCGCCGCTGACAATCATCGGGACACCCCGCGAGCAGAACAGCACCGTCATGAAGTTGCGGAGACGCTGGCGGCGCAGGGCGCGATCGCCGCCCGAATCCCAGGACAGGTTGTTGTCAGCGCCGCCGTCGGACGGGCCGAACGGCCACGGGATGTCGTTGTTCCTGCCGCTGTAGCTGACGAGATCCATCAGCGTGAAGCCGTCGTGCGCGGTGATGAAGTTGATCGACTTCTGCGGACCGCCCTGATCGGCGAACCGCGCATAATCGCCGTTGACCGCGGTCATGAACTCGCGGGCGTTGCCATCGCCCTTCAGGAACCCGCGCACGGCGTCGCGATAGGCGCCGTTCCATTCGGCCCAGCCTTCGGGAAAGTCACCGACGTGATAGCCGCCCAGGTCCCACGCCTCGGCGATGATCTCGACGCCGGTGTTCTTGGCCCGGAGCGCAATCTCCTTCAGCAGCGAGCTTTGTCCTTCGAACCCGAAGTCCGCCCCCGTCCGCCCGAGGACGGTGGCGAGGTCGAAACGAAATCCATCCACTCCCATCTCGCGCGCCCAGTACGTCAGCGAATCGAGAATGAGCCGCTGCACGACATCGTTCGACGCATCGAGATTGTTGCCGCAGCCGGTGCTGTCCCAGTAGAAGCGGTTGTCGCAGGTCAGCGAGTAGTATTCCGCGTTGTCGAATCCACGGAACGACAGCAGTTCCGCCGTGTTGCCGGTCCCATCCCAGAGCCCGCCTTCGCCGGTGTGGTTGTAGACGACGTCGAGGTAGACCTCGAGACCCGCCTCGTGGAACGCCCGCACCATCTGTTTGAACTCGCGCGTCGGTCCGCCCGGGGTCTTGTCATGCGCATACCGGAGGTCGGGGGCAAAGAACCCGTAGGTCATGTATCCCCAGTAGTTGCCATGTGGAGGCTCGTCCACGTTGCGATCCCAGCCCGGCGATCCCTCCGGATTCAGGTCGTTGGCGAACTCGTGTACCGGCAGCAGCTCGATGGCGGTGATGCCGAGCGCCCGCAGGTACGGCGCCACGTGGGCGGCGCCCGCGTAGGTGCCGCGCAGTTCGTCCGGCACGTCGGTGACCGCTTCGCAGCCGGCGACGCCGGCCAGCAGTGACGCAAGCCGAGTGGACGAGCGATGGCGTGTCAGGCCGCGAACGTGCGCCTCGTAGATGACGGCGTCCTTCTCCTTGATCCGAGGCCTGGTCCCGAACGAGGTGTCGTCGTCGATGACAACGCTCTTCGGTGCCCATCGGCCGGTGTCGAACTCGCGTCGCGGAACCGGCGGGTGCGCATCCTCGAGCCCTGCGTACGGGTCCGGCCCGGAGCCGTACATGCCGGCATGGTGGCGATACCGATTCTTCATCTCAGGCGTTTCGCGATCATGAGAGAGCTCGCGGGCGTACGGATCGAACAGCAGCTTGTTCGGGTTGTAGCGATGGCCGGCCGCATCGACGTCGGTCACGAAGCCGGCGGCGCTGTTGCCGCGCGACCATGCCGGATCGAACGGCCAGTTCGGCCCCCAACAGCGGAATCCGTAGAGTGTGCCGACGGGAACATCGCGCAGGCGGCCGCGCCATATGCCATCGGGACCCTGCTGGAGCCAGTAGTCGTAGCCGCAATCCGCGTCGATGGCGCTGGTGTGAATCTCGAGCAGCACGCGGGTGGCGTGGCGGGCGTAGACGGCAAACTCCACATCGCCCCGCCGGACGTGCGCACCGAGGGCGTAGGTGGCCGCCTCCCACGAGGCCCCGTCCACCTGAGAGAAAGGTCCCACGGAGGGATGGTGTGGCGCAAAACCCATGAGGTGCACGCCGCTGAAGAGTAATCAAGTTCTGTCCACTGGGTGCAGGTTTTTCGTCGAACACCAGCTGTGCCGCAAGGAAGCCCGACGCCCTTGGGGCGAACCAGACCGGCTCGAACTCGCCGGGGCGGGGGGCCAGGGGCGTTCGGGCGACCGGGTCGCGCTGGCCGCCAGTGGTCTGTCATGGCCAGGACTCGCCGGAAATCAAGGAAGGCTCGAGACCGGCCTACGCCTCGCCCCCCTGATTCCAGCTATTGAAGGGCTCGTTCGAATGCCTTACGATTGCGAGCCGGAAAAGAGGCAGATGCCGGTGGCGGAGCCCCAGGGCTCGCCTGAGAGGGACCAAGGAGGACGTATAAGTGCGCGCGCTCATCATCATTCTGACGTTAGCCATCGCGAGCCTGTCCGGCAGTACGGTGGTCGCCCAGGAAGGGCATCCCATGAAGGGATCGTGGGTCGGTGAATGGGGACCGTCCAAGATCCATAGCGATGACCTGCTGCTGATCCTGAACTGGGACGGCAAGGCGATTACGGGTATGGTCAACCCCGGTACCGACAATATTCCCGTGAAGAGCGCAACGCTGACGCCACCGGCCGCGGCGCCGGGCGACTGGGTCGTGCGCATCCAGTTCGACGGTAAGGACCCCAAGGGTGGGGCGGTCAGCTACTCACTCGAGGGCAAGATCGAAAACCTCGCCCTCAGTAACCGCTCGATCACCGGCACGTGGAAGAGCGCGTCGGAAACGGGCAAGTTCAAGATCCAGCGGCAGTAGGTCAGGAGTCCTGCGATGACATTCGGCACACAGAGGGTGTCGATGGCGGTAGTCGCGGCCGTGCTTCTGACGGTCGTCACCAGCCACGCGCACCACGCCATCTCGGCGAAATTTGACGAGACGAAGCAGCAGACGCTCAATGGCGTCGTCACGCTGGTGGACTGGCGCAATCCGCACGTCCACATTTTCATCAACGTGAAGAACCCCAAGGGCGTTATCGAGAACTGGGCAGCCGAGCTCGACAGTCCGATCGAGCTGCAGCAGAACGGCTGGACGAACGAATCGCTCAAGCCGGGCGCGACGGTGACGGTCCGCGGGATCGCGGCGCGCAACGGCAGCCGTCAGGTGTGGGCCAACTCAGTGGCCACGGCCGACGGCAAGGCGGTGTTCACGATGAAGCCGTTGACGCCGCCGCCCACAACCGGCCGTCCGGCCCCGCGCGGTGCCGACAACCATCCGCTGCTGGGCCTGGCGACCGGCGGCATGGACGGCTATTGGGCTTTCCCGAGCTCGACCGTTCTGGCCGAAAAGGGCGCCAACGTCGCCATGAACAAGGACGGTCTGCTGAAGAGCGTCGCGGATGCGTCGAAGGTCGCTCCAATGCAGCCCTGGGCACTGGGCGTCTACCGCAACCGGCAGGTGCGATTTCTTCAGGACGACCCCGGATTCATCAACTGCAAGCCGCCGGGCGGTCCCCGTCAGCTCCAGCTGCCCCAGGGTGTCCAATTCGTGGAAGACCGTGAACGGCAGCGAATTTTTGTGCTGATCGGCGGAGGTAACAACAACTTCCGTATCATTTACACTGACGGGCGGGCGCAGAAGGGATCGGTGCGGGGCGACGACGATAACCCGCTCTACTACGGCCGATCGGTGGGAAAATGGGAAGGCGATGCGCTTGTCGTCGATACGACCGGTTTCAATGAGGATTTCTGGTTCACGAACGGCGGGCTGCCGCACACGGACAAGCTGAGACTCATTGAGCGCTTCACTCGAACGGATGCGGATACGCTGAAGTACGAAGTGACGGTGGACGACGTCGGAGCCTACACGCGTCCCTGGTCCAGCGAGTGGACCATGCGCTGGGTGTCCGGGCAGGACATGCCGAGGCACTTGTGTCAGGACAACAGGCCGTAACGTCACGGGGATGATCGCGGGACTCTTAATCGTCGCCGGGGCTGATGCCCCGGCCTCCAGGATTCATGGCGTGCAGGGCCGAGGCCCTGTTGTTATTCAAGTCATCGGGAAAGACCCGGTCCACGAGTTTCAGGCAAACGGAGGAAGGACATGAGGGCGTACATCATCGGCAGCTTGGTTATTGCGGGCGTGCTCCTGGCGGCAGGACGGACGACGGCGCATCACTCGTTTGCGGCCGAGTTCGACGCGAACAAGCCGATCACGTTGAAGGGCGTCGTCACGAAGGTCGACTGGACCAATCCGCACGTGTGGTTCTACATCAACGTGAAGGACAAGGACACTGGCAAGGTCACCAACTGGGGCGCCGAAATGGGCCCGCCGCACGGCCTGCAGCGTCAGGGCTGGAAGCGTGAAACGCTGAAGATCGGCGAGGAGGTCACGGTCACCGGTTCGCTCGCCAAGAACGGCTCCAAGCGGATGAACGCGCGCAACGTCGTCCTCACGTCGACGGGCGGCGCACCGCGCGAGCTTGACGCCGCGTCGAGCCAGGGCACCAACCCGTAACGTCGCAACCACGTAGTCTTCGGGGATTAGGAGAACGTCGGATGCGACGAAATATCTTCATCATGGCTGCGGCGGCAGCGTTGTTCGTCACGCCGCAGCTCTCGCACACCATCCGGGCCCAGGCCGCTCCTGCGGCCCCGGCCGCCGGTCAGGCGCCGGCGGGTCAACCGGGTCAGGCACCC
>Ga0173480_10000631_pt1 | contig 11983 bp, 8 predicted proteins | sample NitcycUS209509C1_FD_122622 | JGI IMG/M metagenome (GOLD analysis project Ga0173480, IMG submission 122622) | Soil microbial communities from Arlington Agricultural Research Station in Wisconsin, USA - Nitrogen cycling UWRJ-S209-509C-1 (version... | ecosystem: Environmental > Terrestrial > Soil >... | reverse complement strand
GCTGGCGCGGCGCCGGACGACGCGGGCGCAGCCGGTGCGAGCGGCGCGAGCGGTGCACCCAGCGAGCCCGTAGGTCTCTCTTGGCCGATCGACTGCATTCCGAACGAAACCTGCGCGAGCCTCGGGTATCCCGACACCGACGACGACGGCAAGGCGCACGACTGCGGCGACCCGCAGTACGTCGGGCACCAGGGCACCGACATCGGCATCACCTTCGACGCGGAGGCTGCCGGCACCGCCGTGCGCGCCGCGGCGGACGGCGTGGTGTTGTTCGCCTTCGACGGCAAGTACGACCAATGCCCCGACGCGAACGAGCCCGACTGTCAGGATCCGCCGAGCCTCGAGCCCGGCGGCATGACGGGCAACACCGTCTGCACGCCCGTCGGCCCCTATTGCGGAACGGGTCAGCCCGGCTGCTTCTGGTGCTTTGCCGGCGGCAACGTGATCGTCATCCGCCATGAAGGCGTCCCCGGTGTCTTTGCCACGCGCTACGACCACCTGAAGAAGGATTCGGTTCGGGTTCAGCCGGGCGACAGCGTCACGCGCGGCCAGAAGCTCGCCGAGGCCGCCAGCGCCGGAAACTCGACCGGTCCGCACCTCCATTTCGAGGTGTGGGGCACGGGCTTCTACGAGCTCGCCGATCCGTGGGCAGGTCCCTGTGGCCCTAACACCGGTCCGAGCCTCTGGGCCTACGACCCGCCTTGGTCACCGGGCTAGACCCGCAGCGTCACTTGACCTGCACTTTGGCGGTCGTGAATTCGATCGTCCCGGTGCTGTCCTGCGATTCGAGCAGGATCTTGGCTTCGTAGAGCTTGCCGAGATCGAGGCCCATCTCCGCCCACTTGGAGAAATGCTCCGAGATCGAGATGTGGCCGCATTGGCGCGCCGTGCGCCGAATGCTGAAGTACTGGTCGAACGTCATGTGATCGCCCGTGATGGCGGGCTTGTCCGTGCGCGTCTTCTTCCACACGTCGTACGTCTCACCGTCGGCCGTGAGGGTGCCCACGCTTTCGCGCGGCGTGCCGTCGGAGGCGGTGCCGGCCGGCTTCGTGTCCCCCCAATCGTCGAGGATGTAGTACTCGCGCAGCGGGCTCACCGTCCAACCGTAGATGCCGACGTAGACGAGGCCGTCGCCACCCGTCTTCGTCTCCGCGAAATCGGCGGACAGCGTTCCGATCTGGGAAGGCGTCTTGGTCTGGTCGAAGCTCAAGCCGATGCGCGCGAGGAAGTCTTCGACGCCAGTCCAGGTCGCGCCGAAGTTCGCGTCCTTGCCGTAGACGGTCATGCAACCGGAGCCGGCGCCCTCCGCCCACAGCTCGTAGGAGTAGCCGCCAGCGACGGTGCCCGTGCTGTTCGAGCAGTACTTGTTGCCGCCCGTGAGCGGCGCCACGGTCGGACAGGTCGGCGGCGCGCCGCCCGCACCGCCGCCCGCGTTGCCCATGCCGGAAGCGCCGGCTTTCCCGCCATCGCCACCAGCGGCTCCGCCCGCGGCCATCACGCCGCCGCTCCCACTCATGCCGGCTTTGGACGATCCGCCGGCACCAGCATCGCCACCCGCACCAGCGCCGCCGCTCGGGGTCGTCATGCCGCCCGAGCCCGCGCCGCCGCCCGACGACATCTTTCCGCCCGTGCCGCCACTACCGCTCGAGCCCGTTGCGCCGCCCGACCCACCAGCACCACTCGAGCCGCCCATGGTGCTCGAGCCGCCCATGGTGCTCGAGCCGCTCGAGCCGCCCGTGCTCTTGCCGCTCGCGCCGGCGACGCTGGTCGAGCCGCCCATCGAGGCGCCCGCGCCACCACCGTCAGCGCCGGTACCGCTGTCGGTAGAGCAACCCGCGAGCGTTGTTGCAGCGAGACAAGCGGACACGGCGCCGAACGACCGAAGAATCATCCTTTGTGCATGCCCGCGTCGGGTTGTCCTGATCAGGCGAGCCGGGGCTTTCCGAGACGCGTCACGTCGAGCAAGAGCGAGAGGCGCCACAATCGATTAGCTTGAGCTGAGCGCGCCCAACGCGCAACCAACGTGCGGCCGCGCGGACGGCCTCCTGCACGCTGGCTCAGTGAAACTTTCTAGGGCGCTTCAAAACCTGCGAAGCGGGTTTCGAGATGAGCTGATGAGCTCTACGGCTGCGGCAGGTTCGTGAACGTCACGGTGTGATTGAGCGTGCCGGTCTTGAACGTGATCTTGGCCTGCGTCACCGGAGTCTCTTCCGGGTGGATCGTGACGTAGGTGAGCGAGTCCGGAGTGGGGCAGCCACCGTTCGTGAATTCGCCCGCGTTCTGGACCGTGAGGTACGGAGTGTCCGACTCATACGTCGTGTCGAGCGCCATGCCGAGCATCTCGCCCGTGTTGTAGAAGGCGTTGATCCCGATCGAGACGAAGCCGTCGATCGTATCGCCGCCGTCGAAGCGCGAGAAATCGAAGGTGGACGCATCGCCGTCGAGGCGCTTCTGAAAGCGCGTGCGTTCGCCGTCTTTGTCGAGCCAGACTTCGAGCGTGTAGTGGTCGATCGCGGGTGTGACGTCGAGTTTCTCGATGTCGAGCGTCATGATCGCGCCGGGCGCCGAGACGTTGCTGATCTTCCAGCCGCCGTGCGTGAACGTGTCGTTGTGGCCGGCGAGCGCGTAGATGTCGCACATCGTGGGCCACGGATCCTCGTACTCGGCCTCCGTGGGCTCCGGCGCGTCCGACAACCAGAGCGGGTTCAGGTACTGAGCGACCTCGTCGACGAAGATCGCGCCTTCCTCCCCGTCGCAAAACGGAATGCTGAGGTCGTAATCCCAGCCGTGGCGGTTATCGATCAAGAGGAACCCGCCCGCGACCGGAAGCTTGAGCACGTTGTACTGCTTGCCGAGCTCGGGCCCGTAGAGCTTGACGCCCTTCATGCTGCCCGTGACCTCGGTCGGGGTCACCCAGCCGGCGCGCACCTTGTGCATCGCCTTGAGCTGCGTCGGTCGCGTCGCATTGAACCAGTTCGGGTCGTGCAGCGTGGAGACGACCGGATCCGGGTAGTACTCGCCCATGCCCATCAGGTCGTGGTCCGTGGGCGACGGCGTGTGATCGAGATCCAGAATGTGATGCCCGAGCTCGTGCATGGAGATGCCGATGCTCGTGTGCAGGTACATGTCGCGCGCGAACTTCTCGAGCGTCACGCCCGTGCCGGCGATGGGGTGATTGAGAATGATGTTCGCTTCGGCCGGCGCGTTGGCGATCTGCTCGAACTCCCAATTGATGATGAAGAGCACGCTGAGCTCGGTGTTCTTCAGGATGCCGTCCTTGTCCTTGTCGAAGCTATCGAAGTCGACGAACTCGGCGGCCTCGTCGAGCGCTTCGGTGAGCCAAGGTTGTTCCTGCGCCAGGAGCACGCCGCTGGTCGGCTTGGTCTCCGTCACCTTGATGTGCACGACGCCGTTGTTCGGCGTGAGCTGTGTCTCGGCGGCAGGCAGAAGCTGGAACTGACCGCCCGAGGTCTCGTACCAGTAGTTGTTGCCGTTCGAGTGCTCGTGCCCGAAGATCATCTTGCCCCAGGCTTCCTCGGCGTTCGGGACGAGATCGTTCTGATCCGAATCGGCAAAATCGAGGAGCAGGACGAGAACCTTCGTCGAGGTCGCGCCTTTCTCCGCCTCCTCGTACGTGGGCCAGTCTCCGGTCATGTCCATGCCGCCCATCGCGCCCATGCCGGCGAAGCCGCCCGTCGCCATGCCGGCTGAGCCGCCCGTCGCCTTGCCCGCGGAGCCGCCGTTGTCCGTCCCGCCGGAGCCGCCCGTGCTCACGCCGGCGGAGCCGCCCGTCGCCATGCCGGCGGAGCCACCGGTCGTCATGCCCGCGGAGCCTCCCTGGGTCGCCTTGCCGCCCGTCCCGCCACTCATTGCGGCACCACCCGCACCAGCACCGGCTCCCCCGCCCTTCGCGCCGTCACTGTCCGAGTCGCCGTGCTCACTCGACCCGCACGCGGTCAGCGCACTCAAGACGAGCGCCGCCCCGAAAAGCTTCTTCATCACCAAGTCCTCCAAAGACCAAGAATACGCTTCGGGCCGGAAAAAATCCCTCCGCCCGGGAAAAACGACTGTTTCCGAGCGTAACGCCCGTCGACGCCACCCGCAGGCACCGGCCTGTCGCGGGCATAATACAGAGCGAAATGTTCGCTCGTGCGCGGCGCATTTTAGCCCCGGTTTCGTGGGCATCGCTCGTCGGAGCCGGGCTCGCGCTCGCTTGCGCGGGTGGTGGGAAATCGGAGTCGTCACCGAACGGGAACGCAGCGGGTCGCGGCGCCGGCGGCGACGCCCAGACGGGTGGCGGCAGCGCTGGCACCTCGAACGGAGCGCACGGTGGCGGGATGTCGAGCCCTGCGGGCGCGGGCGGCGCGAACGCGGGCGGCGCGATGCCGACGAACGGGGGCGCCGGTAACGCGGGCGCAGGGACCGGTAACGGCGGTGGCGCGGGCGCAGCGGCAGGGACAGGCGGCGCAGGCGCGGCGAGCGGCGCAAAGGGCGACGGCGGCCAAGGTGCTGGTAGCGCGAGCGCAGGCGCGGGCGGCGCAGCAGCGGGCGCAGGCGGCGCGGTCTTCGACAGCACCTTCCCGACCTTCACCAAGCACACGATCGCGAGCTTCGGCTCCGGCTACATGACCGTGATCGCGGACATCGATCACGACGGCAAGCCGGACGTCGTCGCGCTCTCCTCGGGCTCGGACGGCGTGGTCTGGTTCAAGAACCCAGCGTGGGAGAAGCACACGATCACGACGGCCGCGAAGAGCTGCATCTACTCCGCGCCGTACGACGTCGACGGAGACGGCGACCTCGACCTCGCGATCGCGAGCGACTTCAGCATGACCAACACGACGAGCGGCGGCACGGTCTCGTGGGCCGAATGCCCCGACGATCCCACGCAGAGCGAGAGCTGGACGCTGCACGACATCGGCGCCGTTCCGACGTCGCATCGCCTGCGCTGGGGCGACATCGACGGCGACGGCAAGAAGGAGCTGCTCGACCTACCGATCTTCGGCATGGGCTCGGACGCGACCACGCATGCCGGCGCTGTCACCCTGACCGCCTTCGCGATCCCGGCCGATCCCAAGGGCAAATGGACGAGCAAGGTGCTCGACAGCACGCACCTCGAGACGGCGCACGGCCTTGCCGTCGTCGACTGGGACGGCGACGAAGCGGAGGACATCCTCACGGCGGCCAACGACGGCGTCGATCTCTTCCGCCCATCCGTCAGCAGCATGGCCGAGCACATCGGAGACGGCGCGCCCGGCCAAGCGCCGAACAAGGGCTCGAGCGAGGTCGGATTGGGCAGCCTCGGCGGCGCGCGCTTCATCGCGACCATCGACCCGTGGCACGGCACGGACGGCGTCATCTACACGCCCCCCGCCGACATGGCGAGCGCGTGGACCCGCAAGGTCTTGGGCTCCGACTTCGAGCACGGCCACGGCCTCGTCGTCGCCGACTTCAACGGCGACGGCTTCGACGAGGTCGTTGCCGGCGGCGGTCAGGGCGCCATGGTCCAGCTCATCTACCGCTACGTCCCGAGCTCCAAGACCTGGGACAAGATCAAGCTCGACGAAGGCAGCGTCGCCGTCTCGGGCATCGACGCGAAGGACCTCAACGGCGACGGCGCGCCCGACATCGTGACCATCGGCGGGAGCACGCTCGTTTGGTACGAAAACACACGAGACGCGCTCTAGGCTAGTTCGAGCAGACCCCGCTCTTACAAGTCTTTCCGCCCTTGCACGCGTTCCCGCACGTGCCGCAGTTGCTCGAATCGGTCTGGCGATCGACGCACGAGCCGGAGCAGAGGAAGAGAGCCGCTTTGCACTGGCATTGGTAGTTCACGCAGTCTTGCGTGGCGTCGCAGGCGTTCTCGCAGGAGCCGCAGTGGTCCGGATTCGCGGAGAGCTCTTCGCACCCATTACCGCAGTCGAGCGTGCCGCCCGGGCATTCGCAGACCGAGCCCGAGCAGCCGGTGCCGTCCGAGCACACCGTGGTGCAATCGCCGCAATGCTCGGCGTCGAAATGCGTGTTGAAGCAGCCGTCGGGGCACATCACGTAGAACTGCGCGTCGAACAGGTTCGGGTCGCAGATGCATTGGCCGTCCTCGCAGAGCGAGTTCGTGCCGCATTGGGTGTCGCACGCGCCGCAGTGGTTCGGGTCGTACTGGATGCCGACGCAGATGCCATTTCCCTCACAGTCGAGTGTGCCCGGCGGGCACTGGCAGGTCCCGTCAATGCAGTCGCCCGAGCAGCAGCCGAAACCGTTCGGACAGGAATCACCGAGGAATCCGCAGCACGAGTCGCCGTCGCAGGCTCCGCTGCAACAGTCGCTCGCGTTGCTGCGCGTGCAGAAGGAGCCGGCGGGAATGCAGGAGCCGGAGCCGCCACCGACGGCGCCCGTGCCGCCGAGCGCGGTCGTGCCGCCCGTACTGGTGGAGCCGCCGCGACCGCTTCCGCCGTTGCCCGTGGTCCCGCCTGCATTCGACGAGCCGCCCGCGCTCGTTCCACCGCGCGCGCTCGTTCCACCGCGCGCGCTCGTCGTCGCCGCAGCGCCGGCGTCGCCCGCCGTTGCCGTCGCCTCGCCGCCGTCGCCTCCCCCGACTCCGGTGCCGGTGCCGCCGCGCGCACCGGCGGGTGTCTCGTCGTCGTCTCCGTCGCTGCCGCTGCACGCCAGCCAGACGAGCGGAGCGAGCACGACGATTCCCCAGATCCTGAGCGCGCGCATGGCGCGATGCTAACACGACCCGATCTCCTACCGTATACTCCGCCGACGCCATGCTGGACGCCGGCGAGCTCACCAAAACGCACCGGGCCGAGCGCCTCGTCGGGCGCGCGCGGGAGCTCGTGGTCATCGCCCAGGCCCTCGCCGAGGCAGAAGCCGGACGGGGCCGGCTCGTGCTGCTCGCCGGAGAGCCGGGCATAGGCAAGACGAGCCTCGCCGATGCGGCCACGGCAATGGCCGCTGAGCGGCGTTTCACCGTGTATTGGGGGCGCTGCTGGGAGTCGGGCGGCGCGCCGGCGTATTTCCCGTGGCTCGGTGTGCTGTCGGCGCTTTCAGCGACACTCGACGAGCCGACCCTCGCGGAAGTGCTCGGCGACGGAGCGGCCGTGCTCGCCGAGATCGTCCCCGAGCTCAGGCGCCGCTTACCGCCGCCGTCGAGCGGCGCGCAGCCGCCCGCGGAGGAAGCGCGATTTCGCGTCTTTCGCGCGATCGTCGCGCTCGCGCGCGAGGTGTCGCGGCGCTCGGAGCCCGGTCTCGTGCTCGTGCTCGACGATCTGCACGCCGCGGATCGCTCCTCGCTCGCGCTGCTTCACTTCGTCGCGCGCGAGCTCCGTGGCTCGAAGCTGCTCGTGCTCGGCACGTATCGCGACGCAGAGGCGCGCGCCGATGCCGAGCTCGGCGAGCTGATCTCGCGCATCGGACGCGAGGGAACGCTGCTCGCGCTGTCGCGCCTCTCCGAGGAGGACGCGCAGAAGCTCGTGACCGCTCACGCCGAGCTCTCCACGCTGGACAGCGGGCGGATCCTCGCGCGCGCCCAGGGCAACCCGCTGTTCCTCGAGGAGATGCTGCGTCTCTACAGCGAGCAGGGTGCCGAATCGGTCGAAGCCGGAGTCGTTCCGCACGGCGTGCGCGACGTGATCGGGCAGCGGCTGTCGCGCGTGAGCGCCGAAGCCCGTGGCGTGCTCGAGCTCGGCGCGGTGAGCGGCGACGAGCTCGAGCCGTCGTTGCTCGTGCTCGCGGCGGGCGACGCCGCCGCCGTCAACCGCGCGCTCGCGGAGGCGACGCGAGCCGGCGTGCTCACGGAGCGCGGCGAGCGCCGGCGCTTCGCACACGCCCTCTTTCGCGAGGTGCTCTATCGCGAGCTCGCCCCCGGAGCGCGCCAGGAGCTACACGGTCTTCTCGCACGAGCGTTCGAGCGCTCGGCCACGACCCCCGGCGCCATCCCGCACGAGAAGATCGCGCACCACGCGCTCAAGGGGCCGGAGGAGTTGCTCGATCAAGGCGTGAATCACGCGCTCGCGGCCGCGCGCCGAGCGCAAGAGCTCTTGGCGTACGACGACGCGGTCGCGCTCGTCGAGCGAGCGCTCGCGGCCGTCACCGAGCGCGGGAACCGAGCCGAGCTCCGGGCGCGCGTGCTCGTCGCGCTCGGCGAAGCCGCGATTCGCCGCGGGGACGGAGCCGCGGGCAAGCGCGCCTGCAGCGAGGCCGAAAGCTTGGCGCGCTCGCTCGGGAACGCGGAGCTCGGCGCGCAAGCGACGCTCGTCTATGGGCGCGTCTTCGCGTTCGGGGCGGTGGATCCTGTGCTGATCGGCATGCTCGAGGCGTCGCTCGAGGCGCTCCCCGCGGGCGATAGCGCGCTCCGAGCGCGGCTGCTCGGTCGCTTGGCTGCCGCGTTACAACCCGCCGTCAACGTCGACGAGCCGGTCGCCGTCGCGCTCGATGCGATCCAGACGGCGCGCCGCCTCGGCGACCGGCGAACGCTGCTCGACGTGATGCACGACTCGATCTCCGCGATCACGGATTGCGCCGACGCGGCCGGCGCGCTCGCGCTGAATCTCGAGGCGGAGGCGTTGGCGCGGGAGCTCGGCGATCGCGAACGGCTGCTCACGACCCACGGCCGCTTGTTCTTCCTCCATTTGAGCCTCGGGGACCTGGAGCAAGCCGACGCCCGCGCAGCCGCCTTCGAGGCGTTGGCGCGCGAGCTTGCCGCGCCCTGGATCGGATATCGCGCCCATTTCTTTCGCTCGGTGCGCGCCACCATGCACGGTCGCTTCGCCGACGCCGAAGCCGCTCTCGCCGAGGCGCTGCGGCTCGGGACCGAAGCGCGCGATCCTGCGGCGACGCGCCTCTACACGGCTGGTCGCGAAGCTCTGCACCGTGCGAGCGAACGACACGACCAGCTCGTTGCGCCCGAGTCGATGGCGCGCCTCGAACGGCCCCATTTCCGATTTGCTCCCGCCTGGCAAGCGCTCCACGCGGGGCTCGCCTACGGCCGAAGGGAAGAGCCCGAGCAGGCGGCGCGCACCTATCAGCTGATGCCGTCGTCGTACCCGCTGAATCTCTTCTCGTACTTCTTTCTGACGGAGATGGTGGCGCTGGGCGGGACGAGCGAGGCGGCCGAGCGCTTGCTCGCGCTCGTGAGCGACTGCAGGGATCCGTTCCTCGGGCTCGCGTGGAGCTACGCCGCGTGGGAGGGGCCCCGCACGCGACTGCTCGGCCTTTTGTACGGGCGCCTGCGCCGGTACGACGAGGCAAGCCACGCGTTCGAGCTCGCGATAGCCGATCTGGAGCGCCTCGGCACGGGTCCCTACCTCGCGCGGACTCAGTACGAATACGGCCGCATGCTCCTCGAAAAAGGCGACGCGAGCGACACCGAGCGCGCCCGCGAGCTCTTGGGCCGATCACGCGAACGTGCGTCGGCGCTCGGGATGGCCGGTCTCCTCCAACATATCGAGCGGCGCCTGGCAGCGCTCAGCGGCAGCTCCGCGAACGCACGCCCGCCGTCCGCACGCCCGCCGTCGGCCCGCCCGGCGCCGATGCCGCAAGCAACGCCTCTCACGATGACTCTCGAAGGCGAGTACTTCGCGGTCGGCTATCGAGACGAAGTGGTTCGCTTGAAGGCGAGCCTCGGGCTCCACTACCTCGCCCAGCTCCTCGACCAGCCAGGACGCGAGATCCACGTGCTCGAGCTCGTGCGCGCGCAGAGCGGCAGCGACGCGAGCGAGCTCGCCGACACGGGCGACGCGGGCGAGGTCATCGACCAGGCCGCGCGCGACCGGTATCGCCAGCGTGCCGAAGAGCTCCGCGAGGAGCTCGCCGAGGCCGAGGCGAACGCCGACACCGGACGCATCGAGCGCACGAGCGAGGAGCTCGAGTTCCTCTCGCGCGAGCTCGGACGGGCGGTCGGGCTCGGCGGCCGCACGCGCCGCGCGGGCGTGGCGGCCGAGCGCGCCCGAAGCGCCGTTCAGCGCCGGATCCGCCACGTGGTCGAGCGCGTCGGGACCCACCATCCGGGCCTCGCGAAATTCATCGAGCGGTCCGTAAGAACTGGAATTTATTGCTCTTTCGTTCCCGTTCCCGAGTGAGTTCCGGGCCGCGGAATTTTTGTGCCGTCCGAGGTCACGCCTCCCCGTTTGGAGGCAACGATGACCGAGAACGACCCCAAGCTCACGACGCTCGCCGCCCTGCTGTTGGCCACGGTGGTGCTTCCCCCGCTGGTCGCCGCCACGGTCCTGCGCGGCGAGCCGGAAGCGCCCAAGCCGCACGCCGCGTTCTGCGCTGACGCAGGCACCGCTCCGAAGGCGGCGCTCGTGCCTGTCCGCCCCACGAAGCCCGCCGAGCCGGCCCCCCTGCTGGCTTGCGGCCCCGTGAGCGCGGTGAGCCCGTGAGCGCCGCGCACCTTCGCGATCTCTTCGAGCAGAAGCGGATCGCGCTGCGCCGCCATCCCTCGCTCGCTCGCTCGACGGCCCACGCCGGCGTGCGCCTCACCGACGGACTCCTGTGCGAGGTACGCCACGGCGAGCGAGTCACGCTCGTCGATCTGCCGCTCAGCGAGGGTGGCGGCGCGAGCGCCCCCGGGCCGGGCGATCTGATGCGCGCGAGCCTCGGAGCGTGCCTCGCGATGAGCTACCGCGGCTGGGCAGCGCGATTCGGCTTCGAGGTCAGCGCCGTCGAGGTCTCCGTGACGGTCGAGTACGACGCGCGCGGTCAGCTCGGGCTGTCCGACGAAGTGCCGATCGGCTGGCAGCGCCTGCTCTTCGACGTCCGCATCGTCAGCGACGCCTCACCCGCCGAGCTCCGGCGTGCCGTCGAGCACGCCGACCGCCTGAGCCCGATGCTCGCCAATCTCTCGCCCGCGATCGAGCGGGTTCACACGCTGAGCATTCAGCGTCCCGCAGCCTAGACCCACCACCACAAGGAACCACCGCCATGACTCTTAGCAAGAACCTCGTCACCACCCTGTTCGCGACCCTCCTCACGCTGCTCGGCCTCGTCTCGACCGCCTTCGCGGAGACGCCGAGCGCCACCGCGAAGACGGACATCCAGAAGACGCTCGGCTTCGTCCCGCAATTCTTCCAGCGCCTGCCCGACGGCATGCTGGCCGGCACCTGGGAGGAGATGAAGACGCTCCAGCTCAACCCGGCGACGGCGCTCGACGGCCGCACCAAGGAGCTCATCGGCCTCGCGGTCGCCGCGCAGGTTCCCTGCAAGTACTGCATCGTCGCCCATACGGAATTCGCCAAGCTGAACGGCGCGGGCGAGACGGAGCTCGGCGAGGCGGTGGCGATGGCCGCCATCACGCGCCACTGGAGCACCTTCCTGAACGGCATCCAAACCGACGAGCCGCGCTTCCGCGCCGAGATCGCCAAGATCATCGGAAACGTGAAGCAAGCCGCCGCGAGCAAGCGGCCCGCGAGCGCACCGGTCGTCGTGACGGACGGAGCGTCCGCCTTGCGCGAGATCACGGCGCTGCTCGGCTTCGCCCCCGAGTTCCTGAGCCAGTTCCCCGACGTGGCGCGCGCCGGTGCGTGGAAGCAGATGCGCGACGTGCAGCTCAACCCGAAGACGGCCCTCAGCGGCAAGACCAAGGAGCTCATCGGCCTTGCGGTCGCGGCGCAGGTCCCCTGCCGCTTCTGCGTCATCGCGCACACGGAGTTCGCCAAGCTGAACGGCGCGACCGACACGGAGGTTCGCGAGGCGCTCGCTCTCGCGTCCTTCACCCGCGACATGAGCACGATGCTCAACGGCATGCAGGTGGACGAAGCCCAATTCAAGCGCGACGTGGACCGCCTGGTTCGCAACGCCAAGGCCGCCGCAAAGAAGGACGCCGCGGTCGCCTCACGCTGAACGTCTGACTCCTCCACTCGACCAACACCCGGACCGGAGCGGCCACGCGCTGCTCCGGTCTTCTTGCGCTTAATGATCTGCGAAACGAAAAGTGCGTTGACGACTACGTAAGTGCCGTGACGTCCGCGCCGAAAACTTGGGT
>Ga0173480_10000630_pt1 | contig 11984 bp, 10 predicted proteins | sample NitcycUS209509C1_FD_122622 | JGI IMG/M metagenome (GOLD analysis project Ga0173480, IMG submission 122622) | Soil microbial communities from Arlington Agricultural Research Station in Wisconsin, USA - Nitrogen cycling UWRJ-S209-509C-1 (version... | ecosystem: Environmental > Terrestrial > Soil... | reverse complement strand
TTCAAGTACGGCACGACCAAGCGCTACGTGCTCGGTCTCGAGGCCGTGCTCCCGACCGGCGAGATCATCCACACCGGGTCGAAGGCGGTGAAGAACGTCGTCGGCTACGACCTGACGCAGCTGCTGGTCGGATCCGAGGGCACGCTCGCCATCGTCACCAGGATCACGCTACGGCTGCTGCCGTATCCACCCGCCCGCGCCACGCTCTCTGCGGCGTTCGCCGACATCCGCGGGGCGGTGGACGGGGTGACCGCTCTGGTGCGCCTCGGCGTCATACCCGCGGCGGTGGAGCTCATCGACGGCGACTCTCTGCGGTCGGTCGAGGCGTTCGTCGGCCGATCGGTCGCGCCAGGAGCCGGCGCGCTGCTCATCGTCGAGGCCGACGGCGTTCCCGCCGCCGTGGAAGAAGAGATCGACCGCAGCGCTGCGGCGCTCGCGGCGGCCGGCGCGCTGTCGATCACCCGCGCGGCCGACGACGCCGCGCGCCAGGTGCTGTGGACGGTGCGACGGCAGTTGTCGCTGGCGCTGCGCGCGACGCAACTCACCAAGATCAATCATGACGTCGTGGTGCCGCGCGGCCGCGTGCCGGAGCTCTTCGCCGAGGTCGAGCGGCTCAAGGTGGCGTTCGATCTCCGCGTGGCGTGTTTCGGCCATGCCGGTGACGGCAACATCCACGTGAACTTCATGATCGATCCGGCGGACACGGCGGCCCGCGAGCGCGCGCGGCGTGCGGAACGCGAGCTGTTCGCGCGTGTGGTCGCCCTCGAGGGCTCGATCAGCGGCGAGCACGGCATCGGGTTCGCCAAGGCCCCGTATCTCGACCTGGAGCTCTCGGCCGACGTGATCGCCCTGATGCGGCGCGTCAAGCAGGCTTTCGATCCCGCGGGGATTCTGAATCCGGGCAAGATCTTCCCGGAGGGTACGTAGGGGCCGGCTTCAGCCGCCCGGGCCGCCTGAAGGCGGCCCCCACGTCTACCTGTTCGACACGAGCACCACGGTCTCCAACTCCACCGCCGGGTCCGGGTTCAGCACGCTGCGCAGGCGCAGGTAGGCGGTGTTGAGGTGCTGCACCCGGGCAAGCCGTTGCGGTTCGACGCCTGCGGCGGCGGCGACCTCGGGGAGATCGCGCTCGGGCAACACGAGGAGCACGCGCTCGGGCGCGGCGAGGAAGCGCGCCGCGCCGGCCGCGTCGAAGAGGTCGGTCTGCCGGAGCCGCGTGTAGAAGACCAGGTTGCGCGTAAAGGCGTGATAGGTGCCCACCGCCTCGCCGTCCAGGCGGTGCGCGGTGACGAACGCCGCCATGCGCTCCACCGCTGCGGGCCGCCCCGGTGCGAAGACGCTGAACTGCACGCCCACCAGCAGCGCGGCGCCTCCGGCCGTCATCACCGCGGGAAGCGCGCTCCACGCCGAGCGCAGGGCCACGACGGCCAGCGCCGCCCCCACGGCCGCCAGACCCACCGCAGACGTGGTCAGGATCACAGGACTGGTCTCCGCGAGCAGCGGTTGGAGACGGTAGAGCAGGGCAGCCGCGCCGACGAACACAAGGGCGGTCGTCCACGTCGCGGCGCGAAGCAGAGGCGCATGGGCGGAGCGCCGCGCGGCTTCGATACGCTCGCCCATCGCGCGCGCCATCAGGATCGCCAGCGGCGGCAGCACCGGCAGGACGTAGCGGGGCTGCTGTCCGACCGAGGCGGCGAAGAACAGCGTCGGGACGATGGCCCAGCACAGCAATCGCATCTCGTCGCGGGAGGGGTGCCATTGCCGCCGCGCGAGCGCGGCGAGCCCCGTGCCGGCCGCCGCGACCCCGTACGCCGACCACGGCAGGAGGCCTCCGGCGATCACCGGCAGGTAGAACCACAGCGGCCGTTTGTCGTTGAAGCGGGTGGTGGTGAATCGTTCCAGGTTGTCGCCGACCACGAAGCTGTCCACGTAGGCCAGGCCGTGGCGCGCCACCATCGCCGCGTACCACGGCAGCGCGACCGCGGCGGCAATCAACGCGGCCAGCGCCACGTGGGGCCATCGCACGGCAGCGTCCCGCCGCTCGAACCACCACGCGGGCGCGACGGCCAGGGCCGGCACCACGACCGCCACCGGTCCCTTCATCAGGCACCCGAGGCCGGTCGCGAGACCCGCCAGCGCCCACCAGCGCAGCGAATCCCGCGGTCGGCCACCGGCGTCGAACGCGGCGAACGCGGCGGTAATCGTCAGCGTGATGCAGAACGCCAGGGGCAGGTCCGGCAATGCCGCGCGCGCCATCGCGAAATAGCCGAAGCACGTGGCCGTGATCGCCCCGGCCAGCCAGGCGTGCGGCCGCATTGCCTCGCGGCGCCGCGTCACGGCCCACACGAGCATGACCAGCCCGGCGCCGGAAAGAGCCGACCACAGGCGCGCAGCGCCTTCGCCGGGGCCGGCCACCTGGTAGGTCGCTGCCGTGAGCCAGTAGTAGAGGACCGGCTTCTGCCAGCGATTCTCGAAGTTGAACCGCGGTGTGACCCAGTCGCCCGACGCCGCCATCTCCCGGGACGCTTCGGCGTAGTAGGCCTCGTCGGCTTCCGTGATCGCCTGGCGCCCGAGTCCGACGCCGAACGTCACGAACGCCAGGAGGAGAAGGGTGAGAACGGGACGCCGCACTGCCGGTCATTGTAGCGAGGCTCAGCCTCGGGCCGGGACGCTCTGGGATAATGGGCCATGCCGCAGAAGCAGGTCGTCGCCGTGGTTGGCGCCTCACGCGACCGCCACAAGTTCGGCAACAAGGCGCTGCGCGCGTTTCGCGACGCCGGGCACACCGTGATTCCCATCAACCCGCATGAGACGGAGGTGGAGGGCGTGCGCGCCTACGCGTCGGTGCTCGACGTCCCCGGGCCGATCGACATGGCCACCGTGTACGTGCAGCCGGACACGGCCCTGCGGCTGCTCGACGAGTTCCAACGCAAGCGCATCCCCGAGATCTGGCTGAATCCCGGCGCCGACGATGACGCCGTGCTCGCGGAGGCGCGGAAGCGCCGCCTCAACATCATCGCGGCCTGCAGCATCATCGGCGCCGGCAAGTCTCCCGGCGACTACTGAGCGCCGCCGACGCGGGGGCTTCTATACTCCCCGCATGTCACGACACGCCTGGCTCGCCGCAGCGCTCCTCATCACGTACGGTGTTCCGCTGTCAGCCGCCGCGCAATGGGTGTACCGGTCGCCGACGGCACCACGGACAGCGAGCGGCGCCGTCGATCCGTCGGCCCCCGCGCCGCGCACCGCGTCGGGCACGGTCGACCTCTCCGGGATCTGGCAGACCGACATCAAGTTCAACGCCAACCTCGCGGCGGATCTGAAGCCCGACGAGGTGCCGATGCGTCCAGTCGCGCGCGCGCTGTTCAACGAGCGGCAGGACAGTCTCGGCAAGGGCGATCCGGAAGGCTTCTGCCTGCCACCGGGGTTTCCGCGGGTCAACGGAGTGCCATTCCCCAGCAAGATCATCCAGACGCCGGTGCTCGTCGTGATGCTCTACGAAACCCGCACCACCTTCCGCCAGATTTTCCTGGACGCTCACACGCTGGCGGCCGACCCCCAACCCACATGGATGGGTTACTCGACGGGGAAGTGGGAGGGCGACACGCTGGTCGTGCAGACAGTCGGGTTCAACGACAAGACGTGGCTCGACGACGCCGGACACCCGCACTCGGACGCGATGCGTGTCACCGAGCGCATCCGCCGCCCCGACTTTGGCCATCTGGTGGTGAAGATCACGATCGACGACCCGGCGTACTACACGCGGCCCTGGACCGTGACGCAGGAATTCACACTGACCGCGGACGGTGAACTCATCGAATACGTCTGCAACGAGAACAACCTGGACGTGGCGCACCTCGTCGGGAAATAGCGCCAGCTGCTCCGGGTTGGGCCGCCGCGTTCTTGACACCGCGGGGGCCGGTTTCTATACTCGCTGCTGTACATCCACGCTCTGCGCGCGTCCGCCGTCCTGAGCCGCTCACCAGTCCACCACACTCCTCGAGAAACTCGAGAAACTCGAGAAACCTCTTCGAAAAAAACATGCCCAGCAGCCCGCGACGTCACGGGGCGGGTCGATCCTCCGACCGCCGTCCCAGGGAATCCAACGAGTCCGAACGGCCGCACCGCAGCCACGGTGAGGGCGGTCAGCGCGGCCAGTCGCCCGAACCCGCGGTACCACGGCAGCCGCCGCCGCAGGCCGATGTCGAGGCCACCGCGCCCGACGCCAACGGCGCGGCGCCCGCCCCCGCCGCGCCCGGGTCGGCCGCGCCCGCCGCACCAACCCGGCCGAGCCTGAACATCGCCGTCCTCAAGGACATGGGGATCCAGGCGCTGACCCAGGTGGGGAAGGACCTGAACGTCGAAGGCGCGACCGGGATGCGCAAGCAGGATCTGATCTTTCAGATCCTGAAGGCACAGACCGAGCAGAGCGGCTTCATCTTCTCCGAAGGCGTGCTCGAGCTGCTGCCCGACGGCTTCGGGTTCCTGCGAGCGCCCGACTACAACTACCTGCACGGCCCGGACGACATCTACGTCTCGCCGTCGCAGATCCGCCGGTTCGACCTCCACACCGGCGACACCGTGTCCGGGCAGATCCGGCCGCCGCGGGAAGGCGAGCGGTACTTCTCGCTGGTGAAAGTCGAAGCCGTCAACTTCGAGGCCCCCGACCGTGCCCGCGAGAAGGTGTTCTTCGAGAACCTGACGCCGCTCTATCCGCAGGAGATGATCCGGCAGGAGATGGGCGCCGACAACCTGTCGGCCCGGGTCATGGACCTGATGACGCCGATCGGCAAGGGTCAGCGCGGCCTCATCGTGGCACCGCCGCGCACCGGCAAGACGATGCTGCTGCAGAGCATCGCCAAGTCGGTGGCCGAGAACCACCCCGAGGTGTTCCTCATCGTGCTGCTCATCGACGAGCGGCCCGAAGAGGTCACCGACATGCAGCGTTCGGTGAAGGGTGAAGTCATCTCGTCCACCTTCGACGAGCCGGCGCAGCGCCACGTGCAGGTGGCCGAGATGGTTATCGAGAAGGCCAAGCGTCTGGTCGAGCACAAGAAGGACGTGCTCATCCTGCTCGACTCGATCACCCGCCTGGCGCGCGCCTACAACACCGTGGCGCCGTCATCCGGAAAGGTGCTCTCGGGCGGTCTCGACTCGAACGCCTTGCAGAAGCCGAAGCGGTTCTTCGGCGCCGCCCGCAACATCGAGGGCGGGGGATCGCTCACGATTGTCGCGACCGCGCTCATCGACACCGGTTCGCGCATGGACGACGTGATCTTCGAGGAGTTCAAAGGCACGGGCAACAGCGAGATCCACCTCGATCGCAAGCTCGCCGATAAGCGCGTCTTCCCGGCCATCGACATCACCCGGAGCGGCACCCGCAAGGAGGAGCTGCTCATCCCGCGCGAGGATCTCAACCGCATCTGGGTGCTGCGTAAGGTGCTGAACCCGCTCTCGGGCGTCGAGGCGATGGAACTGCTGCTCGACAAGCTCGGGAAGACCAAGGCGAACGCCGACTTCCTCGGCGCGATGCAGAAGATCGGGTAGCTGCCGCGTGGTGACCGTCCGCGTACGCAGGAACGGTCCCTATGTTGTCGAGGGCGAGGACGTGCGAGTGATCGACAGCCACGGCGTCGAGCTGCGGCCGTCCAAGGCGCCAGTGGCCCTGTGCCGCTGCGGCGCCTCGGACACCAAGCCGTTCTGCGACCGCAGCCACGCCCGCGTCGGGTTCTGTCCCGATGGCGAGGCGGACCAGTGAAAAACGGCTCCCGGCTCCCGGCTCTCGCTCGAGCCGGACGTTAGTCGTCGATCGTCAGCGTCAGCGGCGACGCGAGCACGGCGGTCAGCGCGCTGCCGGATGCGAGCTCGACTTCCTTGCCACGTGTCGCGAGCACGGCTCCACCGCCCGCCGCACCGCCAATCGCCGCGCCCTGCGCCGCGCCCTTGCCGCCACCGAGAATCCCGCCGATGACCGCGCCGATGCCGGCGCCGGCGCCGACCTTGGTCGCATCCTGCTTCTTCGTCCCCTCGGCCTCGAACGACAACGGCGCCGTGTCGATGCGGTGGCGCTCGCCGGAGAAGGTGACGTCGGTGAACCGCATGGCCAGACGCGCGCGGCCTTGGACCCGGCCGGACCGCTCGGCCTCGGTGACCGAGCCGATGAGCGTCGCGCCGTTCGGAATCACCACGTCGCCGTCCACCGTCACGGCCTGCTTCAACCGCGCGCGTACTTCGCTCTCGACGGTCGCGGTCTCGGAACTCAGCGCCGTCAGGAGCTCGAGCGGCAGTTCTGTGCCTGAGGCGACGGTCACGTCGTGGACGACGGGTTGCGGCGGTGCGGGCGGGCGGCGCGCCAGGCGCGGCGCGGGCGGACGCGGGGGAACCGTGGCGGTCGGCGGTGCGGCCGGCAGTTCGGTCGGGGCTGCCTCCGCAGCGGTTTCCGGCGCGGCCAGCGCCGGAGGAACCGCGCTGTCCCCGGCCGGGGCGGGCGCCTCTGTCGTCGCGGGCGGCGAGCAGGCAGCCGCGGCGAACAGGGCCGCGCAAACGGGAATTGTCCAGAATCTGGTGGTCATGTCGGCTCCTTGCGCGTCCCTCGAGACGGGCCGTGCAGCATCCAAGCAGCTGGCGTGCGGCCGGCCGCTCTGCTTCCCACTCGAGCTTCAAGGATCGGACCAGGGCCCGCGCGCGCGAATTTAGGCCTGAAATCGTCGATCGTGCCCGGACTCCGCCCGACGGGCGGTGAATCCTGCCATCGCGCCGGTAAGAATCACCGGTCCCGATGACGATTAGGAATGGTTATGGTGTCTGAAGGACTATCAATTTGACTGATGGTGATCCGCCGGGGCACACTGCTGGCTATGCCGAGCTCACGCACCGGTGCGCAGATCATCTGGGAATGTCTCGTCCACGAAGGCGTGAACACCGTCTTCGGCTATCCCGGCGGCGCGATCCTGCCCGCCTATGACGCGATGCTGGATTATCCCGTCCGGCACGTTCTCGTCCGGCACGAACAGGGCGCGACTCACATGGCCGACGGCTACGCGCGTGCCGGCGGCGGCGTCGGCGTCGCGATTGCCACCTCGGGCCCCGGCGCCACCAACATGGTCACCGGCATCGCCACCGCGATGATGGACTCGGTGCCGATGGTGTGCATCACCGGTCAGGTGCCGAGCAAGCTGATTGGCTACGACGCGTTCCAGGAGACCGACATCACCGGCATCACCCTGCCGATCACGAAGCACAGCTACCTCGTGACGCGCATCGAAGACATCATGCCGGCGATGAAGGAGGCGTTCCACCTCGCCAAGTCGGGGAGGCCGGGGCCGGTGCTCGTGGACATCACCAAGGACGCGCAGCAGGCCAAGATGGACTTCGCCTGGGACGCCACCCCGGTGCAGATGCGGGGCTACCGTCCGGCGCCGGCGATGGGGAAGAGCGATCTGCTGAAGGCGGTCGAACTGATCAAGGCGTCGCGCAAGCCGGTCATCCTGGCAGGGCAGGGCATCCTGCAGAGCGGTGCGATGCGCGAGGTAAGGGCATTTGCCGAGCTCGTCAACGTGCCCGTGGCGATGACGCTGCTGGGGCTCGGCGGTTTCCCGGCCAGCCATCCGCTGAACATCGGCATGATGGGCATGCACGGCGAGGCGTGGGTCAATCATGCGATTCAGGAGGCCGACCTCCTGCTCGCCTTCGGCATGCGCTTCGACGACCGCGTGACCGGGAACCTCAAGACCTACGCGCTCAACGCCAAGAAGATTCACATCGACATCGACCCGTCGGAGATCAACAAGAACGTGATCGCCGACGCTGCGATCTGTGCTGATCTCCGCGAGGCGCTGAAGGATCTGCTCGATGTCGTCGGCAAGCACGACCACCGCCCGTGGCTGGACTACATCGGCTCGATGAAGGGGAATGCCGCGGTGCGCGACATTCAGGCGCTGCCCGACAACGGCCACCTCTACGCGCCGCACGTGATCAACGACATCTGGCGCATCACCGACGGCAACGCGATCATCGCGACCGACGTGGGCCAGCACCAGATGTGGGAGGCGCAGTACTACAAGCACGAGGCGCCCCGCACGCTCATCACCTCGGGCGGCCTCGGCACGATGGGGTTCGGTCTACCCGCGGCCATCGGCGCCAAGATGGCCAGGCCGGATGCCGAAGTGTGGGCGATCGTCGGCGACGGCGGCTTCCAGATGACGCAGGCCGAGCTGACGACCGCGGCCCAGGAAGGCGTCAAGGTCAACGTCGCGATCATCAACAACGGCTTCCTCGGCATGGTGCGCCAGTGGCAGGAGTTCTTCTACGATCGCCGCTATGCCGCCACCCCGCTGCGCAGCCCCGATTTCGTGAAGCTGGCCGAGGCGCACGGCCTGCTCGGTCTGCGGGTCGAGAAGCGCGGCGAGGTGCTCGACGCCGTGGAACGGGCGCGTCAGTATGAGGGCACGGTGGTGATGGACTTCCGCGTCGAGCAGGAGGACAGCGTGTACCCGATGGTGCCCGCCGGTGCCGACCTGGACGCGATGATTCGGCGTCCCGAGAAGAGCTCGTTGGTGGAAACCGCGGCAGACCCGATCTGAGGATACGGTGCATCACACTCTCGTCGCGCTCGTCGAAGACAAACCCGGCGTATTGAACCGGGTGGCGCTGGTGTTCCGCCGCCGCGCGTTCAACATCGAGTCGCTCACGGTCGGCCGCACCTCCGAGCCCGGCGTGTCGCGCATGACGATCGTGCTCGACAGCGATCAAACCAGCGCCGAGCGGGTAACCGCCTACCTTTACAAGCTCGTCAACGTCCTGCAGGTCGAAGACCTGGGCAACGTGCCGGCCGTGACCCGCGATCTGGCGCTGGTCAAGGTGGCCGTGGCCGGTCACGATCGGGCCCATCTGCTGCGCGTCGTGGACGAGACGCGGGCGCACATCGTCGATACGGGCGACCAGACGATGACGCTCGAGATCACCGGCGAGCCGCCGCACGTGGATGCCGTGATCAGCCGGCTCGAACCGCTCGGCATCGTCGAGATGGTCCGCACCGGGCAGGTGGCGATGCGCCGCGGCGACACTGCGCTTTCGGCGGCACAATACTCGTAACGAGGCTTCGCCTCCCAAGACATCAGGCTCCGCCGCGTTACGAGCGTCTATTTCAATGGCCCGCGCTTCGCGCGGGCGAAGGCTGTGGTGATAGTGAGGCCACAGTCCGTCGCGCGCCGGTGGGGCTCGCGGCTGATCGATAGGAGAGTTATGGCGACGATGTTCTACGACAAGGACGCTGACATCGAGTTGATCCGGCGGCGGAAGGTGGCGGTGATCGGGTACGGGTCGCAGGGGCACGCGCATGCCCTCAACCTGCAGGATAGCGGCGTCGAAGTCGTGGTCGGCCTCCCGTCGTCGAGCAAGTCGGCCGAGAAAGCGCGCATCGACGGGCTGAAGGTGTCGACCGTCGCCGACGCGGCCAAGTGGGCCGACGTCATCATGATCCTGATTCCCGATACGCGTCAGGCCAAGGTCTACGAGAGCGAGATCAAGCCGACGCTGACCGCGGGCAAGATGCTGATGTTCGCTCACGGGTTCAACATCCGCTTCAACTGCATCGTGCCGCCGAAAGATGTGGACGTGACGATGATCGCGCCCAAGGCGCCGGGCCACCGCGTGCGCGAGGTGTTCAAGGAGGGCGGCGGCACGCCGGGCCTGCTCGCCGTCCACCAGGACGCCACCGGACAGGGCCGTGCGACGGCGCTGGCGTACGCCCGCGGTATCGGCTGCACCCGCGCCGGCGTCATCGAGACCACCTTCTCCGAGGAAACCGAGACCGACCTCTTCGGCGAGCAGGCGGTGCTGTGCGGCGGCACCGCCGCGCTGGTGAAGGCCGGCTTCGAGACTCTCGTCGAGGCGGGGTATCAGCCCGAGGTGGCCTACTTCGAGTGCATGCACGAGCTGAAGCTGATCGTGGACCTGATGTACCGCGGCGGCCTCAACTACATGCGCCACTCGATCAGCGACACCGCCGAGTGGGGCGACTACCAGGCCGGGCCACGGCTCATCACCGCCGACACCAAGAAGGTGATGAAGCAGCTGCTCACCGAGATCCAGAGCGGCGAGTTCGCCAAGAAGTGGATTGCCGAGAACGAGGCCGGCATGCCGAACTACAAGGCGCTGCGCGACAAAGACGTCACGCATCCGATCGAAGTCGTCGGCGCGCGTCTGCGCAACATGATGCCGTTCCTCGATCCGGTGCAGCTGCCGCAGCCCTCCACGGTGTAGAGACCGCCTGCAGGGGCCGCCTTGAGGGCGGCCCACCTTTTACCCATGAACAAGTACTCGTCGCACATCACCCAGCCCCGGAGCCAGGGGGCGTCGCAGGCCATGTTGTACGGTGTCGGCCTGACGCAGGCCGACTTGCAGAAAGCCCAGGTGGGGATCTGCAGCATGTGGTACGAGGGCAACCCGTGCAACATGCACCTCGATCGGCTCGCCGTCGACGTCAAGGCCGGAGTCGAGGCCGCGGGCCTGGTCGGGATGCGCTTCAACACCATCGGCGTCAGCGACGCGATCTCGATGGGCACGCCCGGCATGAGCTTCTCGCTGCCGTCGCGCGATCTCATCGCCGACTCGATCGAGACGGTGATGGGCGCGCAGTGGTACGACGCGCTCGTCACCGTGCCCGGCTGCGACAAGAACATGCCCGGCAGCGTCATGGCGATGGCACGGCTCAACCGCCCGGCGTTGATGGTCTACGGCGGCACGATCAAGCCGGGCCACGCGCAGGGCCAGGTGCGCGACATCATCTCGGCCTTCCAGTCGTACGGCGAGTTCCTCGCCGGGGTCATCACCGACGAGCAGCGGCTCGACATCGTGCAGCATTCCTGCCCGGGTGCGGGTGCCTGCGGCGGCATGTACACCGCCAACACGATGGCCGTCGCGATCGAGGCGCTCGGCCTGTCGCTGCCGTACAGTTCGTCGCTGCCGGCCGAGAGCGACGGCAAGGCCGACGAATGCCGGCGCGCCGGCGCGGCGGTGCGGCTGCTGCTCGAGAAGGATCTCAAGCCGCTGGACATCCTGACGCCCAAGGCGTTCAGGAACGCCATGACGTTGATCATGGCGGTGGGCGGCTCGACCAACGCCGTGCTGCATCTGCTGGCGATCGCCCGCACCGCGAAGGTGCCGCTGGTGCTCGAGGACTTCCAGCGCGAGAGCGACCGAGTGCCGTTGCTGGCCGACCTGAAGCCGAGCGGCCGCTACGTGCAGGAGGACCTCCATAACATCGGCGGCACGCCGGCGCTGATGAAGTACCTCTTGGCCAAGGGGTTCCTGCATGGCGACGCGATGACGGTCACCGGCAAGACGCTGGCGGAGAACGTCCAGGACCTGCCCGATCTGAAACCGGGGCAGGTCATCGTCCAGACGGTCGAGGCACCGATCCTGCCGCGTGGCCACATCCGCATCCTGCGCGGCAACCTGGCGCCCGATGGCGCCGTGGCCAAGATTACCGGCAAGGAAGGGGAGCAGTTCACCGGCGTGGCCAAGGTCTTCGACTCCGAAGAGGACATGCTGCATGGCCTCGAGAAGGGCGAAATCGCCAAGGGCTCGGTGGTGGTGATCCGCTACGAGGGGCCCAAGGGCGGGCCGGGTATGCCGGAGATGCTCACGCCGACCTCGGCAATCATGGGCGCCGGGCTGGGGAAGGATGTCGCGCTCCTCACCGACGGCCGCTTCTCGGGCGGCTCGCACGGCTTCATCATCGGGCACATCACGCCCGAGGCGCAGGACGGCGGGCCGATCGCCTTCGTGCGTGACGGCGATCGCATCACCATCGATGCCAACGCCTGCCTGCTGTCCGTCGACGTGGACGAGGCCGAGATGACGCGCCGCCGCGCCGCCTGGACCACTCCGGCGCCGAAGGCGACCAGCGGCGTGCTCGGCAAGTACGTGCGACTGGTACGCTCGGCCTCGGAAGGCTGCGTCACCGACTGACGCACGTGGGG
>Ga0173480_10000629_pt1 | contig 11986 bp, 8 predicted proteins | sample NitcycUS209509C1_FD_122622 | JGI IMG/M metagenome (GOLD analysis project Ga0173480, IMG submission 122622) | Soil microbial communities from Arlington Agricultural Research Station in Wisconsin, USA - Nitrogen cycling UWRJ-S209-509C-1 (version... | ecosystem: Environmental > Terrestrial > Soil >... | reverse complement strand
CAGGGGCGCGAGGGCGCGCAGTTCCTTCTGCGCGAGCGTCGCGACCACCGAGGCCGATGTCATGCCGCCGCTCCGGGTGTGTTGACGGCGGAGACGAAGATGTCCTCGAGCCGCAGCGCTTCGACGGTCAGCGCTTCGGGCGCGAACGCTCGCAGCCGCTCCATCAGGTCTGGAGCGTTGCCGTTGGCGACGATCTCCAGCTCGCGCTCGTGGCGACGGATGATCCGCGCTCCGGTGATGGCGAGCGACGGAGGAGCGGCCCCGAAGCGGCAGTAGATCTTCTGATAGCGCTGCCGGGCAGCGTCCGCATCGAGCGTCATGATGTCGCGCCCGCCGTCGATGATCGTGAATCGGTCGATGAGTCCCTCGAACTCCGAGATCAGGTGCGTGGAGACGAAGACCGTGCGCTCCGCGTGTGCTTCCTGATAGGCGCCGATGACCGTCTGGATGAATTCGCGGCGGACGATGGGATCGAGGCCGGACGTCGGCTCGTCGAGTACCAGCATGTCGGGCTCGGGCGATACCGCCGCGATCAGGGCGAGCTGGGTGCGCTGCCCCTTCGACAGGTGCGATGCCTTCTGACGCTCGTCGAGCCGGAACTGGTCGAGCAGGCCGCGTTCGGTCTTACGGTTCCAGCGGCTGCGGAAGGCGGCGAAGTAGTCCAGCGTCTGCCGCACCGTCATCCACGGATAGAACGACACGGCGTCGGGCACATAGGCGATGCGTGCCTTGACGCCGACCTCGTCATGGGCCGGGTCCATCCCGAAGACCCGCGTCGCGCCGGAGGTGGGGCGGAGAAGGTTCAGGAGGCACTTGATGGTGGTGGTCTTGCCGGCACCGTTGCGGCCGAAGAACCCGTAGCAGCGGCCAGGCTCGACGAGCAGGTTCAGGCCGTTGACCGCCTCGGTGCGGCCGTAACGGCGCACCAGGTCACGAACCTCGATCGCTGGAGTCTGTAACGTCATGGTTTTCCTGCACTGGCGGAGCGGGTCCGCTTCTCTTCGAGCGCGTCGTAGCGTTCGGCGGCCAGCGCCAGGAACTCGGCGCGGCCGGTCTGCATGTGGTGCGCCTGGATGACCGCGGCGTCGAGCGCCTCGGCGATCGCCTTGCGACGCATGTCCTTCTTCAGTGGCGAGTGGTTCGGGCGTAAAACCGATCCGCGTCCCTGGGCGGTTTCGATGACGCCCTGGGCTTCAAGCTCGGAGTAGGCCTTGGCGATGGTGTTGCGATTGACCCGCAACTGCTCGGCGAGCGGCCGGATCGACGGCAGCGCCTCGCCGGCCCGCAGGGCGCCGGATGCCGCCGCGGCGCGGACCTGATCCACCAGCTGCAGATACACCGGCTTGCCGGATTTGAAGTCGATGTGGAACAACATGCGTCAGGCCAACTGTCATATGACAGTAGGACAGTTGGCGGGCGTGTGTCAAGCGCCCGCCAAGGTTCGACGGTGCGTCGTTGCGACGGTGCGAAGGTTCGAAGGCGCGCAGGCGCAAGAACGTGTTGCCAGCGGCAAAAGGCCGCACGTTCGTGCCTGGCCAAATCGGAACCGAACCCTTGCACCTTCGAACCCTCGCACCTTCGAACCGTCGAACCGTTATGATTTTGTCGTGCTTGATCGCCTGCCGCCGTCGCTGGCGGCATTCGTCCGCTGGGGCATCGACCACTCGAACGTGGTGATGTTCGTGGCGGGGTTCCTGTTCGACGTCCTCACCATTCAGCGCATCGATTCGCGCGCCGACCTGACGATTCAGCTGCTCTACCTGCTGGTGCTCACCGCGCTGACGGTGCTGCAGCATCGCGAGGCGACCGGCAGCTGGACACCCCCTCGACTGATACGGCGCTGGTGGTCGCACAACGTCGAGGTGCTGCACTTCTTTTACGGCGGTCTGCTCAGTGCGTACGTGATCCTGTATTTCCGCAGCAGCACCGGCGCCAGGCCGCTCGTGTTCTTCCTGCTGCTGGTGGCGCTGTTTCTGCTCAACGAGATGCCGCAGATTCGCCAGGCGGGCCACCGCATGCGCCTCGGGCTGTACGCCTTTTGCGTGCTGTCGTTCTCGAACTACTTTGTGCCGATCGTGGTCGGCCGCATGGGTGGGTGGGTGTTTCTCGCGTCGCTGCTGTCCACGGCCGGCGTCGTCTGGGTGCTGGCCGATCGGCTGGCGCTCAAAGGGCCTGGACACGCTGCGGAACGGACGCGCCTGTTTGCGCCTGGTGCCGTGGTCTGCGTGGCCGTGGCGGCGCTGTATCTGCTGAAGCTGATTCCGCCGGTGCCGCTGTCAGTGACGTTTCAGGGCATCTATCACGATGTCCAGCGTCATGAGGGCAGTTACCGTCTCTTCTACGAGCAGCCAGACTTGTGGCGATTCTGGCGACGGGACTCGCGTCCCTTCCGCGCCCGGCCGGGCGACCGGGTGCACTACTTCGTCCGCGTCTTCGCACCGACGCACTTTTCACAGCGGATTGTGGCGCATTGGGAATTCAAGAGTCCGTCAGGCTGGCGGACCACCGACCGCATCGAGTTGCCGATGATTCGCGGAGGACGCGCAGATGGATGGCGCACGTTCGCCCGCAAGTCCAGCTTTCAGCCGGGAAGCTGGCGCGTGACCGCCGAAACGGACGACGGCCGGGCGGTCGCGACCATGAGCTTCGAAGTCGAGCAGGACACGGGGACCGACGAGCGCGTCCTGCTGATGGGCGAGGGATAGTGATGGGGTCAGATCTTGAATCCCCGCACTGGAAAATGGGGTCGGGAGTCATTTAAAGAGGACACTCCCGATTTCACCTTTGCTTGTCTGGAGTGTCCTCTTTAAATGACTCCCGACCCCATTTTCCAGTCGTCCGGATTCAAGATCTGACAGAGGCCTGCTGCGTCATGAACGCGTAACGGGCGTTGTACCGCTCGAACAGCGCCACGACACCGTCGCTGTTCGCGAATCGGTGCAACGGAATCTCCACCTTCTTTTTATCGGCCGCGAGCTTGAGCGTCAGAAACTTGCGTCCCAGCGATTCACGGATGCCACATTCCTTGATATCGCCATAGCCGACGGCCGTGTCCCACTCGGAGAAGCGCACGCTGGCGAAATCGATCGCGAGCGACGCGTCGGCCTTCTTGCTCTCGACACGCACGGCCGGGAAGTACTTCTCCACGATCTGCCGCTCCTCGTCCGTCGCCGGTGCGTAGCGCCATGCCAGTGCCTCTTCGTGGGCTGATGCGAACCGCTCTTCGTAGGCCTTCCACATCTGCTGTTCGAGGTATTCAGCGCCGTCGATGTCGCTCAGCCAGGACGTGTTGACCGGCGCGGTGAGCAGCTTCGCATAGTGAGACGGTACCAACGGCGCGCGGACGGCGGCAAGACGCGCGTCCAGAAGCGGGTGACTGTCGAACGGGTGCGGAAAGCGTGTTCCACTGAGGTCGCCGAGCAGGCTCGACGAAGTGGCATACGACGAGAAACCAGCGGCCACGCGTCCGGCGATGCCGACCTGTTCCTGCTTGACGTTCTCGGTGAACAGCTGCCGCTCGATCCGCGAGCGGTAGTTCGAATACGCCATCGACTTGATGAGTGCCCGTCCCATGTCGGCAGGAGATGTGGCCCCGGCCGCGATTGCGTCGGCGCGGAACTCGCGCTGCCGGCTCATGCGGTTGATCGACAGCTGAAACAGCGTCCAGAAGAGCAGCATGAAATGGAACAAGGGTCGCGACAGGATGCCGCCCTGATAGAGCGCACTCAGGTACTGGCCGTAACGCGCCAGCAACGGTGACATCTTCCGCGTGTAGTAGGTGTCGTCGCCACTGAAGTGCGCCATTTCGTGAGCGAGAATGGCGTCCGCTTCGCTCTTCTCCAGGACCTTCAACAGCGAGAAGCTGACGTAGAGCGTGCGCCCTTCCAGCAGCACGCCCCTGACCATCAACGAATTTTCGGTGACGAAGAAATTGTCATCGACGCCGGCGACAATGTGGCGCGGTGGCTCAGTGGAGAGCGTGCGGCACATCTCCCGGATATGCCCCAAGAACTTGGCCGCGGTCGTCGGGCGCAGGACTACACCTTCGAGCGACGGTGTGGTGTCGACGCGCGAGAAGATGGCTTTGACCATCAGCCACAGCACGGCAAGCGCGCCGATGGCCACCACACCAATCAGCTTCGGGACGTATTGGTCGAACCAGACGACCGTCATCCAGTACGAGAGCATCACCAGCACGATGCCCTGACCGACCGCCTGCAACAGGGCGGCGATGCGCAGGACCTGCCAGCCGGCAAGGAAGCTGGCGAACAGCGACCGTTGCGACAGCAGCGACACGCCGACGCACCCTGAGGCGAACAGGAAGGCGAACAGTCCGATGCCGATGGACGCCCACGAGATCTGGCGGATCCATCCGAATTGGCGATCGGCGGCGCAGACGTCCTCGAGCGCCTTTGCCAGGTCGTTCAGTTGCGGCGTGCCGCCGCGGCAGATGACGGAGGCTGGAGTCGCGCGATAGAAGGCGCTGAACGTGTCTTTGTCCTCGGGCGAGGCGCTGGCGTCCTGCTGGATCGACGTCAGGACGTTCTTCTGCACGTCGCCGTCGAGCGAACGTGTCGCATGGCCGGCGAACCAGATACCGATGCCAGGGACCAGCAGCACGAAGAGCGCCGGGAGCACGTAGCTCTTGAGAAAGCCCGCTTTTGAAAATTGTTCGGCAGTCACACGATCCGCCCTTCTCTGAGTCTGGCCGTAGGCCGGGCCTTCCGCCTCCGCCGGAGGCTACGGCGGGACAGGCTGCGTAGCAGGCCCGGTGCTCGCGTGCAGGCGTGCGCAATGGACACGCTGCGCGCAGAGTGGCGATCGCAGAATCGGCTCGGAGAAGGGAGAGCTTGATTGGCCGGAGGCTCCCGGAGGCCTGACTTGTCCGCCGGAGCCTTGGCGAAGGTGGAAAGGCCTCCGGCTACCTGAGGTCTAAAAAGCCTCCGGCTACCGGAGATGGGGAGGCTTCGGCTACTTCAGATCTGGCGGTTGCGGTGGGGTCCACTTCTTCACGCGACCTTCCCACAGATCCTTGTTGTTCTCTTCGCACGAGTATTCGATCAACTCGCCGGTGGAGAGCAGCCAGGTGCGCTCGTTCGTCCACGGTTTCGTGTAGTAGACCGGGTCGTCGACGGTCACGCTGTGTGCCAGCTGCCCGGCATTCGTTCTCTTGAACCGCTGGACGAGGTGCAGCCGCGTGCTGTGCGGATTGCCGCGCGTGTCGAGCCGGGTGTAACCGTTGAAGTCCACGGTGTCGATGACCAGCGTGTCGCCTTCCCACCGTGCGATCGAATCGCCGAACCAGGTGGGGTTGTCGTCGGCGACGTGCGTGTCGCGGAACGGCACCACGTGGAACCAGGTGTTCTGCTCGAAGAGGAAGGCGACGTAGCGATCGGTCTGCATGATCTGGATCGGATACGGCGCGTTCATCGAGCGCATGAGACCGAACGGCATGCACATGCCGGTGTAGTCGCCGTCGACGGCCGGATCGTAGCGATCGATGTTCCTCCGGCCGTCCGGCGAGTAGGGCAGCGGGCCGGCGCCCTTCTGCATCGACGGGTCGGTCGCATTCGTCAGCGACATATCCGGCACATAGGCGTGTTCCCAGACGCCACTGAAGTCCGGCTTGCCGTTGGCCAGACGTGGTGCGGGACCAGTCGGCCGGGCCCCGCGCGACGCCCCTTGCCCGACGGCGCCAGGCACGCCAGTACCCAGCGTCCCGAGCGTGCTGCTGGAGTCCTTGGATGGGGTGTCCTGAGCGGCAACCGGCCACGTCGCTGCGACGCCGGCAATCAGCAGAGCTGCAACGGCGGTGTGTCTCTTGCGCATGTCGCGATTATAGGTAGCTCGGTCGCGGTCGTGCTCATGAGCGTGCCCGAATCTGCCGATGAACGATTCGTGAAGCCGGGTTTTGCGAATAGCGTGAAGACGACCTCGGCCAGGGTCAATATGGGCAATGCCGGACAGTTGGGTGTCTGTGTGGCAGCCCTGCTGCTGGCCGGCCCCGGCATCTCGGCGCAGGAGTCCAAGCCACCGGCCAAATCCGATCCGAGCGCGATCGAGGCGGCGGTCGCGACGCTCGGCGCTGTCGATCTCCGAAGCATCAGATACTCAGGGACCGGGGTCATCTACATCAGCGGTCAGCGCCTGCTTTCGCCGTCGCCTGGCGAGACCATCGCCCTGAAACGCTACGAAGTGTCGATCGATTACCCTGCCAGCGCGATGTCGATCGAGGTCGTGCGGGAGACCGGCGCGAACGGGGTTCAGCCGTCGGCGGCACGCGAAGACCGTCAGATACACGCTGTCAATGGAGCGACAGCCTGGGACGTCTCGTTCCTACCAGCGTCGCCCGACTCGCCAGTCACCAGAACTTCAGCGGGCAGCCGATCGAAGTCTGCCAATGCGGCCGCATCGCTCGTGCCTCAAGCGTTTCAGGTCAATCCTGGCGCCGCTGCCGAGCGCCGCTACGCGATCTGGGTGACACCCCACGGCTTCCTGAAAGCCGCGCTCGCGAATCAGCCTGCACTGCGACCGGCGGGGTCGGGGACGGAAGTCTCGTTCTATTCGGGATCGCAGCGCTTCGTCGGCTTCGTCAATTCGAAGAATCAGGTGGAGCGGGTGCGCACCTGGATCAAGCAGCCGTCCGGTGGTGACCTGCTGATCGATACCACCTACACCGACTACGCCTCGTTCGGGAAAGTCTCGTTTCCCAAGCGCATCGTTCAAACGCAGACCGGACAGCCAACGCTGGAGCTGCTGATCACGGCTGTTCAGCCCAACGTGCCGGTTCGCGTGCCGATCCCTGAGACACTCGCCGCCGTTCGCTGAGCCCTGACACGCCGGGTCCAAGGGGACCCGGCCTACGTGCTGGCCTGAGCCCTGACATGCCGGGCCTGCTACGCGAGGCCCGGCCTACTCTCCTGGCCCAGCCCTGAGGCCCGAGGCCTGATCCCTGAGGCCTTCGCGATCCCCCTGTGGTACCCTCCGCGCCATGCGCGTGCTCGCTATTCCCTTCCTTGGTTTGATGATTGTTGTTGCGGCGACGCAAGTCGCGCCAGGAGCGCAGCAGGCGCCACCAGCGAGCACGGCACCGCGCAGTGCGCCGACGTTCACCGCAGCACAGGCCGCACAAGGGGAGACGGCCTATCGCGCCAGTTGCGCCTCGTGCCACGGCGCCAGCCTGAATGATGGCGCCTTCGGCCCGGCGCTCAAGGGCGTCCAGTTCATTCAGAAGTACGGTGGCAAGAGCGTCGAGCCGCTCTACACGGTGAGCGCGACGCGCATGCCGACGACCGCGCCCGGCTCGCTGGGTCCAGCCGTCTACGCGCAGATCGTGGCCTACATCCTCCAGCAGAACGCGATCGTCGCCGGCGCGGAGGAATTACCGTCCGATCCCGCGCGTCTCGCCTCGATGGTCATTCCGCAGGGCGGATTCGCCATCATGGCGTTTTCGCCGTACACGCCGCCGACACCGAAGGTCACGCGGCCGAATCCGCTGGACCGCTATACGCCGGTCACCGACGACATGCTGGCCTCGCCGGTTCCCACCGAGTGGCTGGGATGGCGTCGCACGTGGGACGCGCATGGCTTCAGCCCACTGACACAGATCACGAAGAGCAACGTGCCGAATCTCAGGGTGGCCTGGAGCTGGTCGCTGCCCTCGGGATCGAATGAAGGTGTGCCGCTCGTGCACGACGGCGTGCTGTTCGTTCATGGCATGGGCGATCGGGTACAGGCACTCGACGCCAAGACCGGCGACCTGCTCTGGGAGTACCGTCGTCAGCTTCCGCAGGGCGTGTCGGCAACGGTCAAGCGCGGCATGGCGCTCTATCGCGATCGCCTCTACATCGGTACGTCGGACGCCAATGTCATCGCGCTCGACGCCAGGACGGGCAAGCTCGTCTGGGATACGAGGATCGGCGACACGCGCGTGCGTGAAGGTGTGGCCGGCGGCGTGCTCGCCGCCCGCGGCAAGGTGATGGTCGGCACGACCGGCACGGGCGTTGGCGCCAAGCCTGGTGGCCCGCAGATCGTCGGTCTGGATGCCGACACCGGCAAGATCGCCTGGCGTGTCAACACCATCGCACAGCCTGGTGAGCCGGGAGGCGACAGCTGGAACGGCATTCCGGTCGACAAGCGCAGCGGCGCGTCGGTCTGGACCACCGGCAGCTACGAGCCGACGACCGGCCTGGCGTTCTTCGGGACGGGCAACACCTACGATACCGGTCCGCTGTATCCGTCGATCGGCAAGTCAGGTATCACCAACGACGCGCTCTATACGAACACGACGCTGGCCATCTATCCCGACACGGGAAAGATCGTCTGGCACTACCAGCATCATCCGAACGAGTTGTGGGATCTCGACTGGGCGTTCGAACGGCAGATCGTGGAACTGCCGATTCGTGGCCAGATGCGGAAGCTGGTGGTGACCGCCGGCAAAATCGGCATCTACGACGCCGTGGAAGCCGCCACAGGACGCTTCGTGTTCTCGATCGACCTCGGACTCCAGAACATCGTCACGGCCATCGATCCCGAAACGGGGAAGAAGTCGATCGACGCGAGCCGCATTCCTGGTGACGGCACGGTGAAGATGGTGTGCCCGCATGGTGCGGGCGTGAAGAACTATCCGCCGGCGGCGTACAACCCGACGAGCAAGGTCGTGTTCGCGCCGCTGACGGAAGCATGCATGGACGTCTTTCCGATCCCCGGTGGCGAAGGACGCGGCGCACTCTCGTCGGGCGTCAACTGGGGCATCCGTCCCCGACCTGACAGCGACGGCAAGTATGGACGCGTGCAGGCGATCAACCTCGAAACGCGGAAGACGGTATGGACGGCACGCGACCGCGCGCCGCAGACGTCCGGGGTACTGGCCACCGCTGGCGGCGTCGTCTTCGCCGGGGCGTTCGATCGTTTCATTCGCGCCTACGACGATGCCAACGGCAAAGTGTTGTGGCAGACCCGTCTCAACGACGTGAGCAGCTCCACTCCGATTACCTACAGCGTTGACGGCAAGCAGTACCTGGCCGTCGTGACCGGACAAGGCGGCTTTCATGCGTCGAGCTACGCCGCGCTGGTGCCCGAACTGGTGAGTCCGCCCGATCGCGGGGCGATGCTCTGGGTGTTTGCACTGCCGTAGACTCGGGATCCGGGATCGGGGGCTCGCGTAGGCCGGGGCCTTTCGGCCCCGGCTGCAGATGAAGGGCTCAGGCTTCAGGCCTCAGGCCTGGGGCAAGGGATCAGGCTGGGGGCCGGACCAGCCCTAGGCCCTGAGGCTCGATCCCTGCGGCCTACATGAGCATCGCCATGATCTCGCGATGCCGCATCTTCTCCGCCCACGCGCGCGGAGTGGCCCATGCCGGAGCATCGGCCTCGATCGGGTCGACGCCGCGCCGGAGCAGCTCTCTGACGATTGGCGTACGTCCCCAGCGGCAGGCCCAGCCGAGCGGTGTGCTCTGGAGTAGTTCGTCGCGCACGTCCGTTCGCGCCCCGGCGTCGAGCAGCGTGATGGCGAAGGCGAGTGCTTCCTCGTCGCTGACCCATCCCGACTCACCATCGTGGAATCCCATCGCCATCACATCGTGAAGGATGTAGCGGCCGAACGTGCCGCGGACGTTGGCGTGGCAGCGGGCGAGAATCAGTTTGAAACTCGCGAGGTAGCCCTCGCGTGGCAGGTGCTTGTCTCTGGAGCCGGTCCACGGGATGTGGCTCCAGAAGGAGAGCGGTCCCTTCAGCGCTGGGTACCACCGCGGGTGATCCGGCGGCCAGTCGATCCGCGCGAGTGCCATGCGTATGATCTCGGGCTCGCCGCACTCACCCACGAGCAGATCCTCGGCGACCTTGCATCCGGGCGTCACGCCGCCGGGCGGGAGTGTCCCGGCGTCTTCTTCGAGAATGCGCTGACGGGCGAGGGCGACGTCGCGGTGGTAGGCCGCCGTTCCCGCGCTCACGACGCCGCCATGCGTCGCCAGCAGATCGAGCATCTCGCGATTTCGGCTGCCATAGGCGTTGGCCATCGGCGTGCCGCCCTGTTCGCACGGACTGTTCGGGTCGGCTCCGTGCATCAGCAGGATTTCCGCCATGGCCTTCTGGCCCTTTGAGACGCATCGGTCGAGCGGAACGCCAGACCCTTCGTGGACGCTGTCGCCGCCGACTCTCCGCCTGGTTTCCTCGGCGTCGAATCCCAGTTCCAGCAGCAGTTGCAGCATGTCCGCGCGCCCGTGCTCCACGGCCACGGTGAGGAGGCCGTCGCCTTCAGCGGGGTGGGCCAGGACGCCCTGTGCGTGGCGGGCGCGGAGCCAGTCGCCCATGCCGAGCGCCACGGCGATGGAGGGTGTCAGTGTCGCGCCGCGGCCTATCAGGATGTCGGCGAGACGCTGCCGCTGCTCGAGCGCGCAGTATTCGAGTGGCTTGCCGGTCAGCCCGGCGGGGCCAGAAGGCCCCGCCCTACGGGTGTCGGGGTGTTCGTCGGGATCGAAGCCGAGGTCGAGCAGCAGCGTCAGCATCTCGGGACGATCCAGGCGCACCGCGAACGTCACCAGTCCGCCAACGTCGGAGACGCGGTTTTCGAGCGTGCCCGCGGCGTGCCGCGCGCGCAACCAGTCTCCGTCGCTCATCGCCACTGCCCAGAACGCCGTTCGCTCAGCGCCGTGCCGCAGGAGGAGGTCGCTGAGTTCGTCCAGCCGATCGTGCGGGTGGGTGACGGGCCACCGCCCGAGCATGTCGATCGGCGCAAACCCCGGTCCTGAGCGCCGGTTGACTTCTGCACCATGGGCGAGCGCCCAGGCCGCGACCTCGGGCATCAGGCGCGCCGCCGCGAGATGCAGCAGCGTGGTGCCATCAGGACCGGCGCTTATCAGCAGCTCAGGGTGTTGCCGCAGCAGCGGACTCGATTCGAGAAAGGCGATCAAGCCAGCGGCATCCCCGCGGTTGAGGGCGTCCGTGAATTCAGGCGGTGGTGGGGGCGTCGATACAGATGCGTAGTGGCGCGGGACATGCGAACGCTTCGCTTCGGCCTCACGGATGATGCCGGCGATGTCGTCGTAGCCGCGTTCCGTTGCGATCGCCATGGGCGTCGTCGGTACCCGATGGGGATAGATCCCGATGTGTGCGTCGGCGCCTCGCGCCATCAGGAGACGCACCATCGCCGAATCCCGCATCAGCACCGCATGATGCAGCGCCCGATGCTCGTCCTCGTAGTGGGCATCCATGTTGATGATTTCGGGCCGCGCGTCGAGCAGGCGCTCGACAAGTACGCCGTCGCCGGCGCGGACGGCTGCGATTAACCGAGATACTGTGGCGCCGTCGACGAAGGCCTTGAGCTTCGGCCAGCTGTCGAAGCCGTGGGCCCGCGCCAGTACGAGCTGCGCGTCGTGCAGGGCAAAGGTCGTCGGATCGGCGTCACGATAGTGATGAGCCACTTCCGCAACCGCATCCGGCTCGCCGGCGCGCCACGCCGAGAGCAGTTCCTTCGCTTGTCGTTTGAGCTGATGGAGATCGGGATGCTCGCGAAGCGAGCGTGCAGGGGCGTTCTTTCCAGGCACGATGAGCTCCTTCCGCCAACGCCGGTGGCGTCAGCCGATGTGCCCGGTGTCCGCTCGCTCGGGCCGAAAAGAGTTCATCGAGAACTATTGCTTGTCTCGTGCACCGTCAACCGCCTTCGCGCATCTGGGGACAGCGCGCTACGGCGCGTTGTCCGCCAGGACCTTCGGCGAAGGCGGACAGAGGGACGCAGTCCTTTCCGCGGACACGGAGGCGGTCTGAACGCCGAAGGGAAGTGTACACGTGACAGGCCTCAGGGATCAGGCCTCGGGCCTCAGGGCTGGGCCAGGGATTGGGGCAACCCTGGTATGCCGGGCCTGCCCGCAACATCATCGAGGCCCGGCCTACTGCCTGGTCCTGCCCTATGGCCTGAGGCCCGCAGCCTGAAGCCTTCCCTCCTGCGCACGTTTTCCTCGTAATCCCGCGTTCTCCCGTATCAGGCAGACTT
>Ga0173480_10000628_pt1 | contig 11988 bp, 10 predicted proteins | sample NitcycUS209509C1_FD_122622 | JGI IMG/M metagenome (GOLD analysis project Ga0173480, IMG submission 122622) | Soil microbial communities from Arlington Agricultural Research Station in Wisconsin, USA - Nitrogen cycling UWRJ-S209-509C-1 (version... | ecosystem: Environmental > Terrestrial > Soil... | reverse complement strand
CTTGATCTATATTATAAAATTGCTATTAAGGCTATTGATCTAAAAGATCTGAAAGATTTTAGGGTTATTGGTGATCGAATAGAACCGCCAAAACCGGATAAACTCTTGTTAGATACAAAACCTGAATACCACCCTGGATTACAAAAGAAGGATAAAGACGCAGAGCTGATTATTTTTGGTGAGAGCAGTGATAAAATTGTTTATAACCTGGCTAACTGTTGTAAGCCTATTCCTGGTGATGATGTGTTTGGGTTTGTAACTACCGGAAAGGGTTTAACCATTCATCGTACCACCTGCCCCAACGCTGCCAAACTACTAGCTAATTATGGACATAGGGTTGTAAAAACTAAGTGGGCCAAAAACAAAGAAATTTCGTTTCTTACTGGTTTAAGAATTGTGGGTATGGACGACGTAGGGATTATCAATAAGATCACCAACATTGTAAGTGGTGATCTACGCATCAATATTGCGGCACTCACCATCGAATCCACCGAAGGTGTTTTTGAAGGATCTATTAAACTCTTTGTTCATGACAAAGAGGAGTTGGATGAATTGGTGACTCGTTTGAAAAACCTGCATGGGATACATTCCGTTGACCGGTTTGATACAGAACAACCGATCTAAGACTTCACCGTTAGCCGACTAAAGATCAACGGTTTTTCTACTTTATGCTTTCACCAAATTTTTTTACCAGCTAATGGCTGTATGCTTACATTTGCCCCGGTTAAAAAAATAAACTATGGTGGATGTAATACTCGGTTTGCAATGGGGTGATGAAGGAAAAGGGAAGATTGTAGATTATTTCGCTTCAAACTATGATGTAATTGCCCGTTTCCAGGGTGGACCAAACGCCGGCCATACTCTTTATGTAGAGGACAAAAAAATAGTATTGCATCAAATTCCATCGGGTGTGTTTCACCAGGGAACAACCAATCTTATTGGCAATGGAGTAGTTCTTGATCCCGTCACTTTAAAACGTGAGGCGGCAACCGTAGCACAATTTGGAGTTGATTTAAAAAAGAATTTATTTATAGCCGAACGCACCAATCTTATTTTGCCAACACACCGTGCATTGGATAAGGCTGCTGAATTGGCAAAAGGCAATGAAAAAATAGGTTCAACCCTTAAAGGTATTGGGCCGGCCTATATGGATAAAACCGGACGTAATGCCCTACGCGTAGGTGATTTATTGCATAAAAGTTTTACCACGTCCTATATTAAACTTCGCTTAAAACATCAGAAGCTTTTAGACAATTATAATTTTACAGAAGAAATTTCTACCTGGGAAGAAGAGTTTTTTGAAGCCATTGAGTTTTTAAGAGAGCTCAATATTGTTAACGGCGAATATTTTATTAATCAAAAAATTAGTGAGGGTAAAAAGGTTTTGGCGGAAGGAGCACAAGGAAGCATGCTGGATATAGATTTTGGAACATTTCCTTTTGTTACTTCCAGCAATACTATTTCTGCAGGAGTTTGTAATGGTTTAGGGGTTGCTCCGCAAAAAATAAAAGAAGTAATTGGCGTATCAAAAGCTTATTGCACAAGAGTTGGTAGCGGGCCTTTTCCAACCGAACTTGAGAATGAGACCGGCGAGCAATTACGAAAAATTGGTAATGAATTTGGTGCTACCACCGGCCGACCTCGCAGGTGCGGTTGGATGGATTTGGTTGCACTAAAATTCGCTTGCATGATCAATGGCGTAACTCAAATTGTTATGACCAAAGCTGATGTGCTCGATGCTTTTGCTGATCTTTCGATATGCACTTCTTACAAAATCGATGGGAAAGCAACGGATCAGATTCCCTTTCAAATGACGTGGAATAAAATTGAACCGCAATATCAAAACTTTAAAGGCTGGAACATTGATATCACAAAGATAAAAAATGAAGCTGATACTCCTAAAGAAATGAGAGAGTATGTAGAATTTATAAATAATAGTTTGGGAGCGCCCATCCGGTATATTTCCAATGGACCGGAGCGAGACCAAATCATTGAGATTAAATCGTAATTTCATTTAAACCATAATATTTTTCTTAAAAATTTGGCCAATTAAAAACTAAGAATAAATTTTACAACTGTAATCCTTTTCACAATGGCGATAATAATTGACGAAGTAAAATCTAAAGAAAAACCTCTTTATGACATTTTAATTGCCCAGGCAAAGGGCAGATCACCGAAAAAAAAATCAGAAGAAGACGATGATTTAGGTGATGAGGAAGCTCCTCCTAAAAAGTCTGGTAAGTCATCTAAAGAAGAAGATGATGACGACGATGATGATGTAGAAGATGATAATTGGAATAAAGACGAGGCAGAGGATGAAGAATGGGACCCCGATTTTGAAGAATTCGATCTTCCAAAATCAAAAGGTAAAAAAGCCGTTGGCGGAGCCAAAAAAGGTGCTGAAGAAGAGGAAGACTTTAAAGTAGATGATGAATTTAAAGACCTTTTTAACGACGGTGCCAGCCTTGATGAGGATGAAGAAGATGATTTTTAACGACTTCTCAAAATAATTAATCTGGATAGCGCTACTTATCCGGTTAACGATATAACTGGTATTAAAATTAAAATGTTGAACTGGGCGAAACGGTTCAACATTTTTTGTTACCTGGATAGTCAGCAATATGGCAACGATGGATACGAATGTCTTTTGGGTATTGATGCTTCCAGTTTTATAGATGATCAATCTTCCTTTAAAGAAATCGATAATTTTTTGAATGCTTCACAAGGATGGTCTTTTGGTCATCTCTCCTACAGTTTAAAAAATAATTTTTATCAATTAACCAGTGTAAAAAAAGATCGTATCGGGTTTCCTGATTTTTTCTTTTTTCAACCCGAAATTTTAATTGTTTTAAAAAAAGGTGAGTTACTTATAAATGCGGTCAATCCAGGTGAAGTTTTTTTTCAATTGAGTAATGACATCGGTATCGGGCATGAAAAGATGCCGGTAGATTTAAAACAGGGAATTCTAAAAGAAGAATATTTATCTATAGTTCAACAATTACAGGCCCACATATTAAGGGGCGATTGTTATGAAATAAATTTTTGCCAGGAATTTTTTGCAGAAAATGCTTCTGTGAATGCGGCAGGTCTTTTTAAGAGTCTATTGCAATTATCACCGACTCCATTTTCCTGTTTCTATCGCTTGCATGATAGATATCTTATTTGCGCAAGCCCTGAACGCTTTCTTAAAAAAGCGGGCAATAAAATAATTTCACAACCAATGAAGGGCACGGCAAGGAGAAATTTAGAGGACGACAAAATGGATGATCAATTAAAGAAAACTCTTTATTTAGATGAAAAAGAAAGGGCCGAGAACATAATGGTTGTTGATTTAGTAAGAAACGATCTTTCTAAGGTTTGTAAAGAAGGTACTGTGAAAGTAGAAGAGTTGTTTGGAGTTTACAGCTTCCCGCAAGTACATCAAATGGTGTCAACTGTAAGCGGCACCTTAAAGGACCTCATTTCTTTTTCAGAAATAATTGAGGCTACATTTCCTATGGGCTCTATGACGGGGGCGCCAAAACATAAAGTAATGCAACTCATTGAAGACTATGAACCGATCGGTCGTGGGTTATTTTCAGGATCTGTGGGTTATATAGATACCGAAGGAAATTTTGACTTTAATGTAGTAATCAGGAGCATTTTGTATAATGACGCAACTAAATCATTATCCTATTATGCCGGTTCCGGAATTACTTTTTACAGCGATGCTGAAAAAGAGTGGGAAGAATGTTTATTAAAGGCCGAAGCCATCAAAAGAGTGCTGACAGAAACACCTGGCAATAAGCGATAAGCAAATAAAACGTCCTTGCATATTGTCAATTGCCTGTGGCCTAATAAATATTATCTTCCATCCATCGTCAACAACAACTTAATTGATTGTTCCAATATCTGCGGTTTATTAGCCTGGAACAAAAGCATTTTATCGGCAGGCAATCGTAAATCTATACTGCCATTCGTCGCCAAGGATTTATCAAAATTTGGATTTAAGCGGCTAAACTCAACAATATTCATTTGAATAAATTGGGCTATTACCAATGAATTGTATTTACCGGTAATGTTTAGCAGGTTTGTTTCAACTGGAATGACAGCTTCGGCAGCAGCACCCAATAAAAGGTCTTGCCCTTCTTTTTTTGTTACAGTTGTTATTCCGCCATCACCCTCCATAATATAATGGGTAGCAATGAACTTTTTTACATGGTTGCGTGATTCAGTCGGCAAATAATATTGAAGGTCCCAAAAGTTTTTACTGCCACTTTTACGAATGGCAGAATTTACATTACCTGGACCACCATTATATGCAGCAATAACCAAAAGCCAATCGCCATAAATACCATACAAATCAGTCAAATACCTGGCAGCAGCATGAGTGCTTTTATAAAAGTCAACGCGGTCATCAACTTTATTATTTACCCTAAGACCCAAATAGCGGGCTGTACCTGGCATAAACTGCCATGGGCCAACAGCTCCCGCCCAGGAAACGGCATACGTTTTCAAGGCAGACTCTATAACTGACAAATATTTTAGCTCAACCGGTAAACCGTGTTGTGCTAAAATAGTGTTCATAATATCAAAATAAGGTTTGCCCCAATCCTTCATTTTACCCAGGTTGGCACCGAATTTTTCCATATAATCTTCGACAAAAGAAAGAGCCTTGGGATTTAATTTAGTTGTATTGAAACTATTACCGTCCACATTTTTTTCAAAAAGGTTTTTAAAACCATCTTTGGGATCAGGAGTTTGTTTATTCGTGGTATCAGTACTTGCAGTGTCAGCTTGTAATTTTTGGAGAAAGTTTTCGGTTGCATGATGTTGTAAGGAGAAAATAACCAGGGTAGTGGTTAACAGGAAAAATTTTTTCATGCGGCTTTTTTTAGAAAAATGAGCCAAATCACACGGTCTTCAATGCTCAACTATTGCGGCATCAGCCTCTGCGAAAAGCGAGCCAAAGATAACTCATTAAATCGTTTTGCCATTGCCTGAACACCAAAAGGAAGGTTAGAGGAATGTTTAAAAACTGGTAAACTAATAGCCGGGATCCCGGTTAAATTTGCGAAAACCGTAAAAATATCCCCCATATACATAGCCAATGGATTTTTTGTTTTTTCACCAATTTTATAAGCGGTTGTAGGGGAATTTGGTGCAAGAATTATGTCAAAGTCTCTAAAAATCAATGCTGTTTGTTCTTGTAATAGTCGGCGTACCTGTTGTGCCTTAGTGAAATATGCATCATAATAACCGGCGCTCAATACAAAACTGCCAAGCATAATTCTGCGTTTTACCTCCTTACCAAAACCGTTGGACCGGTTTTGTTTGTAAAAGTCTTTTAAGTCTGAACCTTTGCTTTTTTGAAAACCATATCTTACTCCATCAAATCTTCCAAGATTGGATGAAGCCTCCGCCGTTGTTAAAATATAATAAGTTGGAACAATATATTCAGTTAGGTTAAAAGAGACAGGCTTCACTTCGTGACCGTCCCGTTTCAATTTCTCTATCAGGTTTTTAATCTGGGTTGAAATTTCAGGATCTACTGAAGAATGCTCTATCCATTCCGGAAAATACGCAATGCGAAATTTTTGTTCTGTCCCATCGATCTGAGCTGAATAATCTTCTGTTGCTTTATTGGAGCAAGTGCTGTCAAAATCATCTGGCCCCGCTATTACTTCTAATATTGTAGCAACATCTTTTACGGTATTGGCTAAAACTCCAACCTGGTCGAAGGAAGAAGCATAAGCGATTAATCCATAACGCGACACCCTGCCATAAGATGGTTTAAAACCGATAGTACCGCAAAAATCTGCGGGCAAGCGAACAGACCCGCCAGTATCAGTGCCTAATGATGCCATGCATAACCCTGCCTTAACTGCGACGGCGCTACCGCCTGACGAGCCGCCTGGAACAACAGAATCATCAATTGGATTAATAACAGCGCCATAAGCAGAATTCTCATTTGTAGAACCCATTCCAAATTCGTCGCAGTTTTGCCGGCCAATAATAATGGCTCCCGCATCCACTAAACGTTGTACTGAAGTTGCTGAATAAAGAGATTTAAATCCTTCCAGAATTTTTGATGAGGCCGAAGCTTCGTGACCTTTATAGCAAATGATGTCCTTGATACCGATTACTACGCCGTGTAGTTTGCCTCGCTGCGAAGGTAATAACGCATCTAAATAGGAAGCCCTTTGCAAAGCTTCCTCCGCAAATACTTCTAAAAAACTGTTTAAATGCTGGTTGTTTTCAATTGCATGGAGGTAATGTTTTACCGCCTGGCTGCAGGTAATACTTTCCTCCTTCAATTGGGCATGGTATCGCTCAATGGAAGTGAATGAAAACAAAATAGTAAGATTGAAGCAGTTAAAATCTTACGACTACCTTATGGCTGCGTGGTAGTCGTAGTATTAACAGAACCGTTGGTAGGTGTAACACTATTTGTTGACCTCGGATTTTCCGCAATGCCTTCTTCAATTTCCTTACGCACATTGTTTTTTGCATCCTGAAATTCACGAATGCCTTTACCCATACCACGCATTAGTTCAGGAATTTTTCTGCCTCCAAATAATAAAAGAACCACTAAAAGGATGAGCAAAATTTCGTTCCAACCTAGGCTCATAATAGAAAATTTAAAATGATTGAATAAGAACAAAGGTATCTGAAAATGAACACGAACCAACTATCAGATACAATTTTAAGAAATAAAAAGCGGAAGCTTTTGGCTTCCGCTTAAAAATACGATAAATGTTATTATGCGGGCTGAACAGCGGCTCTCTTTTTTTCCTTGATCCGCGCACTTTTACCACTACGCTTCCGCTGATAAAAGAGTTTTGCACGACGTACACGGCCTGCCTTATTCACCTCAATAGACTCGATATTAGGAGAGAAATAAGGAAAAATCCTTTCTACACCTACACCATCCGAAATTTTACGAACTGTAAAAGTAGCTGTAGCGCCTTCACCTTGTTTCTTTAGCACATCCCCTTTAAAAGACTGAATCCTTTCTTTCGTGCCTTCAATAATTTTATAATTAACCGTGATATTATCACCTGGTTTGAATTTTGGAAATTCTTTTGTGCCGGTAAGCTGCTCATGAACAAATAATACAGCGGGGTTCATAACGTAAAATTTAGGACGGCAAAAGTAGGGTAAAGATTCTAGATTCCGAGTTGCTGATTTTATGTTTTTTGGCTCAAGGCTGTTAAAACTCTTTTTTACCCGGATTTTTCGCCACCAAGTCATTCGCCGCCATATCCTTGCAATACTTCAAGTCAGATCCTTAGAATTACGGGACGATGAAAGGATTGCGACGCAACAGGCGGTGAGAAGAATTACCAAAGCTGGTATCGTAAAAAAAAGCCTTAAATTTCTTCAAGGCTCAATTACATTTTTCTCAATCTCGAAAAAACCTACCTCGCAACATTCACTGCTCTTTTCTCCCGTATTACTGTAACTTTTATCTGGCCCGGGTAAGTCATCTCTGTTTGAATTTTTTGCGCTATTTCAAAAGAAAGCTTTTCGCTGTCTATATCTGAAACCTTATCGGCTTCCACAATGATCCGAAGTTCCCGACCTGCCTGGATAGCGTAAGCCTTTTCAACGCCATTATAGGACTGCGCCATGTTCTCCAACTCTTTTATACGCTGCAGATACTGCTGCATAATTTCGCGGCGGGCACCTGGGCGGGCACCGCTAATTGAATCGCAAGCCTGGATGATAGGAGAAATAACATATTGCATTTCCATTTCATCGTGGTGGGCACCAATTGCGTTGATGACAGCAGGACTTTCGCCGTATTTTTCTGCCAGCTTAGCTCCAAGCAAGGCATGGCTTAATTCTGTTTCTTCGTCTGGCACCTTTCCTATATCATGAAGTAAACCGGCACGTTTAGCAAGCTTTGGATTTAAACCCAGCTCGGAAGCCATGATAGCACATAAATTGGCTACTTCGCGGCTATGCATTAGCAAGTTCTGTCCGTAGGAAGAACGGAAGCGCATTTTACCCACAATACGCACCAGTTCTTTATGCAAACCATGTATGCCCAGCTCTATGACCGTACGTTCACCAATTTCTACGATTTGGTCTTCTAATTGACGGCGGGTTTTTTCAACTACTTCCTCGATCCTTGCAGGGTGAATACGGCCATCTGTTACCAAACGTTGCAAGCTCAAACGGGCAATTTCTCGGCGAAGTGGATCAAAGCAAGATAAAATTATGGCTTCGGGAGTGTCATCTACAATTAAATCGACACCGGTAGCTGCTTCAATTGCCCGAATATTTCTTCCTTCACGGCCAATGATCTGGCCTTTTATTTCATCGCTTTCGAGACTGAAAACGGTAATTGCATTTTCAATTGCTTGTTCCGCAGCTGTCCGCTGAATGCTTTGAATAATAATCTTCCTGGCCTCTTTATTAGCTTTTTGTTTGGCATCATCCACAATTTCCTGCTGAAATGCTAAAGCTTGGGAGTGTGCTTCCTGCTTTAAACCTTCAATAAGCTGTGCTTTTGCTTCCTCTGCTGTTAAGCCGGAAATTTTTTCCAGGCGACGGTTGTGTTCTTCCTGGTGCTTATCCAGTTCTGCCTGTTTGTGGTTGATTATTTCAATTTGTTTGTTGAGACTTTGTTTAATAGAATCGTTCTCTTTTAGTTGCTTGTCAAGCTGTTCGTTTTTTTGATTTAATGTCTGTTCTTTTTGAGTTATAGCCTGCTCCTTTTGACGAGCCCGATTTTCACTTTCATTGACACGACGGGTTTTTTCCAACACTTCCTTATCGTGTTCAGCTTTTAATTGTACAAACCTTTCTTTAGCCGCTACTTCTTTTTCTTTGCGAATTGTTTCAGCTCTTAGCTCAGCTTCTTTCAGTAAATTTTGTGCGTGTTGTTCAGCCTCTTCAACTTTCTTACGGGTGTCTTTTGCAAAAATTAGTTTACCCGCTACAATGCCTAAGATAAGGGCTGCAATCGCAATAATTATATAGAGGATGTTTGGGTCCATGTAGCTTTTTTTTGAAAAATTTATTTATATGTATAGAATATTTGTTCATACCGCGCTAAGTGGTAGTTGGCGAAGATACAAAACGGTTGTATTAGTTTGAGGCAGAGGAGAGCGGGGAATGAGAATTGGTGGCTACAAAGGAGACATTCAGCAGTCTATATTTAAATCATCTAGCATCTTCAAGAGCCGAATCTATAGCTTTTTCCAAAGTTTGAAGACGGCCGCTCACGTTGTCTAAGTTTACCTGGTTAGATATGGAAGCGTTTTGTTCGGTGGCAAACCATATTAATACCATGGCTATATAATCCTGAAAATCCTTGCCAGCGAATTGTGTTTTGTATTCGATAAGTTTATCCTGAATCGTCTTAACCGTTTTACGTACTACCTCTTCATCCCGGGGATGAATGCGTACCCTATAGGTACGATCGCCTATTAATAAATTGGTGGGAATTAGTTCTTCACTCATGGCAATTATTTTTTGGAAGCCTTAGTTTTCAATCAACATTATTGTCCTAAAAATGCGATACACTTATCTATCTCCTTAATATAAAGATTGATTTTTCTTTCAAAATCTTTTTTGTCTTTTTCATTCATATCGCCCGCTCCGAGTTTTAAAATGCTGATTTGTTGGGATAACTCGTCAATTTTTTGTTGATAGTTTGTTTCTTTTTCAGTAAAAGATTGCAGTTCTAACCGCAGCCGTTCGTTTTCTTTTTTTAAACGGGCTTGATGCTTTAGTAATTGCTGCAGCTTATCATTTATAATATTAAACTGTTGGTCTACTGACATGAATTATTTTCTTATTTCAGCCCCTAATTCTTTCTCTAAAGTAGTCATGATTTTATTCATCCAGCCATCAATTTCTTTATCAGTGAGGGTTTTTTCTTCGTCTAAAAATGTAAAATTAATAGCCATCGATTTTTTGTCATTTCCTAATTTTTCGTTTTCAAAAATGTCAAAAAGTTTTATATCCCGGAGCTTAGAAAGGTGAAGATTGGTTACTTCCCTGGTTATCTCATTGTAATTCATAATTTTTGGCACTACTAACGCCAGGTCCCTTTCTACCATTGGATATTTTTGGATTTCTCTGTACTGAATTTTATTTTCGGAAATTTTCTTTAGCAAAATGTTCCAATTGAAATCAGCAAAATATAAGGGTTGTTTGATGTCAAATTTTTTAAGAATCTCTCTCGAAACTTTTCCAAATTCAACTAAAACCTCGTCGTCAATACTTGCCCTGGTTACACTATCAAAATAATTATTCCCTTCTTCTGTTGTGAAAGACAATTCTGTGTCTGAAAGACATAAAACACTTTCAACAATTCCCTTCAAATAATAAATATCCGCTTCTTTACTTTTTCCTTTCCAATGACTTTGTGAAATATTTCCGGTTATATAAATACAAAAGTGGTCTGTTTCGCTATATCCTCCCAATTCATTTTTTACATAAGTTTTTCCAAACTCAAAAAATTTCAGATGTGCATTTTTCCTGTTTTGGTTGAAGGCAATTATTTCTAATGCAGTAGGTAGCATAGCGGGCCTCATTATATCGAGCTCACTACTTAAATTATTTAAAAGCCTGACCGTGGTGCTTAATTCTTTTTCGGTAAAATATTTTGAATTTGTAATAGAGTTCGTAAGTATTTCATTAAAACCAATGCCTGTTAAAACGCCGGTTAACTTTTCTTTGAAATTATCTGCTATTATATTTTTTTCAACAGAAGGGGTGATAGTAATAGATGTGGGGATATCAATATTGTCCAATCCGTCGATTCGAACTATTTCTTCCACTAAATCTGCCGGGACGCTAACGTCGTTTTTATGATAAGGTACATCTACTGTTATCGCGTCAATTTCTTCTCTTACCATGGTAAAACCAAGACTTTGAAGAATTTTTTTTACCGTATCCGGGTGATAATTTTTCCCGCTTAATTTTTTTAGATACTGGAATTTTAGTTTTACCTGTTTCTTAGGCTCGGGCTCGGCGTATACATCTATCACATCGGACGCTATTTCGCCTCCGGCTAATTCCTTTATTAGTAATGCTGCACGTTTCAAAACATTTACAGTGTTCGATATGTCTATTCCTTTTTCAAATCTTAGTGCTGCGTCTGTTCTCAGGCCGTGCCGGAAAGAAGTTTTGCGAATGAATACAGGATCAAACCAGGCGCTTTCTAAAAAAATATTTTTTGTTTTAGCGGTGACACCAGATTCAATTCCGCCAAAAACACCGGCTATGCACATTCCCTTTTCGGAATTGCAAATCATTAAATCTTCAGCGCTTAATTTTCTCTCTTTTTCATCCAGTGCAATAAATGGCGTTCCTTCACTTTCTGTTTTCACCACTATTTTTTTACCTGTTATATTATCATAGTCAAAGGCATGAAGTGGTTGCCCTGTTTCGTGCAAAACATAATTGGTGATATCTACAATGTTATTGATAGGCCTCAGGCCAATAGCTTTTAATCGTCGCTGCAACCACTCCGGGGAATCCTCAACTTTTATATTGGCCAAACAAACACCTGCATATCGTTTGCATGCATTTATGTTTTCAATAGATACAGCAATTTTTAAAGTTTGATTATCAGGTTTAAAAGAAACTACAGGTAAAACAGGTTTAACGTCTTTTTTGTCATGATGTGTTAGATAACTGCAGACATCCCTTGCTACACCTGTATGGCTCATGGCATCCATCCGGTTTGGCGTTAAGCCAATCTCATAAATAATATCACTGTATGGTTGAAAATAATCGACTGCCCATTGACCAGGTTTGGCATCATCATTTAAAACCAGTATGCCTGCGTGTGAATTACCCAAACCAACTTCGTCTTCCGCGCAGATCATACCATAGCTTTCTTCACCTCGGATTTTGGCCACCTTCATAGTAATTGCATCTCCTTTTGCGGGATAGATGGTACTGCCAACCGGCGCCACAACAACCTTTTGGCCAACTGCCACGTTTGGTGCCCCACAAACAATAGCAAGAGGCTCGCCTCTGCCG
>Ga0173480_10000627_pt1 | contig 12000 bp, 10 predicted proteins | sample NitcycUS209509C1_FD_122622 | JGI IMG/M metagenome (GOLD analysis project Ga0173480, IMG submission 122622) | Soil microbial communities from Arlington Agricultural Research Station in Wisconsin, USA - Nitrogen cycling UWRJ-S209-509C-1 (version... | ecosystem: Environmental > Terrestrial > Soil... | reverse complement strand
TGAAATGCCCGTGCTGGTGAACCTCGGCATCTTGCTCGATGTTTTTGCCAGCGTTTTCTTGTTGGGAATTTTTGTGAACAGGGTTGGCGATGTATTAAAAGATGTTGACGTGGACCAGCTAAAAAGTTTAAAGGATTAACTATTAATAATAAAAGAGAATGACAGGAATTTATTTAGCGGGCGGGTTTGGTTTAAGTGCATTATTATTCTTTAACAGGAATAAGATTATCAGGTACCTGTTGATTACTGCTTTCCTGCTTTTGCAAATAGGATTTACGATTTACGAATATTTGAATATTGGTACAACTGAACTGACTTATTTCAGCGCTGATTCATTGGCGATACTGTTGCTGGTTACGCTAACAATTATCAGTATTCCCGCCTTCTACCATAGCTATGTTTATTTAACCAGCAAGCAGGATAATCCCAGGCACACAGCCATTTATTATGCTTCGATGGTTGCTTTATTGACAGCTATCAGTGCTGCTTATCTTTCCAACAATATTGCGGTAACCTGGATTTTCGTAGAACTTACTACCTTGGCTGCCTCCGCTTTAATTTATCATCGCAGAAACAACCGGTCGCTGGAAGGAACCTGGAAATATGTTTTTGTTTGTGCGATCAGTATTACATTAGTATTTATTGGCATTTTGTTTTTAAGTTTCTCATTGCCGGAAGCAGGTACCGATGATCTTTCTTTTAATAATCTTTTGAAAAAAGCTTCCAGGCTGAATGTATTCTGGTTAAGACTTGCATTCATATTTATTTTTACCGGATTTACTGCTAAATTAGGATTGGTTCCCATGTATACAGCCGGCATTGATGCAAAAGATAAAGCACCCTCACCGGCAGGAGCTTTGCTTTCAAGTGTTTTAATGAATGTGGGCTTTGTCGGTATTTTTCGTTTCTATATCGTAATAGCAAATTCACCTATTCATAGCTGGGCAAATCATGTGATACTGATCGCTGCTATGCTCTCAATTTTTGTGGCTACCGTTTATATGACCAGGGTGAAGAATATTAAAAGAATGTTTGCTTATTCAAGTATTGAACATGCTGGTATTATAATGTTGGGGCTGGTAGCTGGAGGGGTGGGGTATTATGCAGCAATTCTGCATATTATTTTACACGCCTTTGTTAAATCAAGCCTTTTCTTCCAGCAAGGGCAGATTTACCGTATTTATCAAAGCAAAAGTATTTATGATGTGGGCAACTATTTTAAATACAATCTTACCGGGGCAATAGTAATGCTGATGGGATTCTTTTTTGCGACTGCAATGCCACCCTCAGGTTTATTCATCAGTGAGTTCATGATTTTCCGTTCATTGTTTGAAGCTAATTATCTATGGATTTTGATTGTGGTTATGCTGTTATTAACTGTAATCATCTGGGCATTTGGAAAAAATATTTTTAAACTATTATTTACTCCGGCTGTGGATTTTAAAGAGGATAATATTGAAAAAATAAGCCCGGCTGAATCTATATCACAATTTATTTTATTGGGATTGGTTGTTTACCTCGGGTTGAATCCACCACAGGAATTTATAACACTGATCCAGGAAGCAATTAAAAACCTGCCGCAATAATATGGATTATATAAGTATAAGAAATAATGAAACAATTCCTGTTGCCTCTATTCCGGAGCTGGATTATCCGGCATTTATGGAGCTAAATGTCTTTTCATTAGTGAAAAGCGCGGTGTCACATTGTGTCAACTATTATGGATTTCCATATTTAGATAAAATCAAGCTTATTTGTTGTATTGCCAATGATGAACGAAACTCGATAAACATTTCATCATCTGTGGTTGATGCCAGGCAATCTTTACTTTCATTTTCAAAACACAATTTCGTTTTTGAAAAATTTGAACGGGAGATACATGAAAATTTTGGGATAACGTATACTGACCATCCCTGGCTCAAACCTGTTCGTTTCCCGTTTAAACGGTTTAATAAAAATACGACGGTTGCTGATTATCCATTTTTCACTATTGAAAGTGAGGAATTGCATGAGGTGGGTGTGGGTCCTATACATGCTGGTATTATAGAACCCGGGCATTTCCGTTTCATTTGTAATGGGGAACAAATCCTTCATCTTGAAATACAGCTAGGCTATCAGCACAGAGGTATTGAGCAATTATTTATTGAAAAGAAAAAACTGCTCCAACGAATTACTTTAGCAGAAAATATTGCCGGTGATTCCGTAGCAGGACATACTGTGGCTTTTGTAAACCTATGGGAAAGTTTGTGTCGCTACCAACCTGGCAGAGATTTGCAACTGTCACGAACTATTGCTCTCGAATTGGAACGGATAGCTGTACATACAGGTGATTTAAGCGCCATGTGTACTGACGTGGCTTATCAATTGGGTAGTTCTGTTTATGGAAGGCTGAGGACTCCTGTGATTAATTACTTTCAACAATGGTGCGGCAACAGGTTGGCAAAGGGATTGATCAGGTCAGGAAAGAATAATTATCCATTTACTCAAGCATTGACTGATGAATTATTAAAATTATTTGATGAGTATGAGAAGGATTTTGAAGAGATCTCTGAAGAATTATTCAGTCTGCCCAGTGCTTTAGCCCGTTTTGAAAAAACTGGAGTTATCACAACTGAACAAGCTGCTACTTTGGGTACAGTAGGCATGTCAGCGAGGATGAGTGCTATTAAAAGAGATATACGCCATTCACATCCACATGATTTATATCCAGAGTTACAGCACCAGCCACTAATAAAAAATCATGGCGATGTTCATTCAAGGGCCAGGTTAAGAAAGAAAGAAATCAATCAGTCTATTGAATATATCAGGGAGCTTATTCAAAACCCACATCCTGCTACACAGCGGGCAGGAGAATTGTCTGATGCATCCCCTAATTCATTTACTATTTCACTTGTAGAAGGATGGAGAGGTGAAATTTGCCATTGTGCTGTTACAGATGATAATGGAGAATTGCTCCATTATAAAATAAAGGATCCTTCATTTCATAACTGGCTGGCGTTGGCATTAGCAGTACGGAATAATGAGATTTCTGATTTTCCGATTTGTAATAAAAGTTTTGACCTGTCTTATTGTGGTCATGATTTATAAAAGTAAAGCTGAATTAAAATGTTAGACAATTTGAAAATACTGTTGCACCAGGGCAAACAATATATTCCTGATGTTACCAAAACTGAAGTACCTGGCATATTCAGGGGTAGACCAGTGATCAGTACTGAAAAAGTTAATGAAGATGAACTGGCAGCACTATGTCCTACTAACGCCATTTCACCAACACCGCTTTGTATTGATTTGGGAAAATGTACTTTTTGCGGAGAATGTGCTTTTGCTTTTCCCGGTAAAATAAAATTTACAAGTGATTATAAAATTGCAACCAATGATCGGGATAGACTTATTATAAAAGAAGGACGTGATGAACCAATTGAGCTAAACCCTGAAACGATACGAAAAGAAATTTCTGAATACTTCAGCGGGTCACTAAAATTACGGCAGGTGTCAGCCGGTGGAGATAACAGTTGCGAACTCGAACTCAATGCCTGTGGTAATGTAAACTTTGATATGGGACGGTTTGGGATTGAATTTGTGGCATCACCCAGGCATGCAGATGGAATTGTTATTACAGGCCCGGTTACAGAAAATATGGCGCAACCATTACAGATATGTTATGATGCAATACCCGAACCCAAAATCATCATATTGGCAGGAACCGATGCTATAAGCGGCGGAATATTTGATGGAAGCCCGGCATTAAGCAGGAATTTCTTATTAAAAAATAAAATTGATTTGTATGTCCCAGGTAACCCAATTCACCCTTTGACCTTTATTAATGCTGTTCTTCAATTGATAAAAAAAAGATAGTGAAATCAAGTAGCGCCTATAAGGAATATAATTGGAGAGTTATAAAAGATGCCTGTGTAATTATATTATTATTTACCGCATTCTATTTTATTGATATAGGTGTGGCTGTTTTCATAGGTATTATTACTGCAGTAATATTATTAACGAGAAGAATCATACTTGCTCATAATCCTGGGTTTATTAAAGGGCATCACATTTATTACGATGGGAAGGAATTGATGGTCCCAAAAGGAGTGGATGTTTTTGATCTTAGCACTGTTTCTTCAATGGATTATCTACATAAATATATAGAGATAGTTCGTGGCATTCTCATACCACCTTCTATCTTCATCATTCGTTTCAGTGGGATAATTGAACTAATGGAAGCTGAGTTGGATATACTCAGTGAATCTATCAGGCGGCTTCAGAATAGCGAGATCATCGTTATCTTATCAGATGCTAACATAAATGTCCAAAATCAGTTCAGACAAAATGGAATCGAAAGAAAAGTGGGAGAAGGAAATATTTTTGACAACATCAAGAGTGCGCTGATAAGGGCAACAATATTGAAAAGTGAAGGATCTCTATCAAAAAATATTGGTTCAAAAAATATTGTCATAGTCAGAGTTAAGGACTTATAATTAGAAAAGTCCCCGAAATCTCCTTCGGGACTTTCCTTTTATTGTTATTCCTGTTTTAACGAATCATTTTCCTGGTACTGATTAATTCGCCGTCTGCAATAATACTGTAAGTAAATATTCCCTTACTTAACGCAGGAGGATAAAATGTTATGCTGCCTTCACCTTTTGTCCGGATATCAAATTTCTTTATCATTATTCCCCTTGCATCAAAGATCACAATTTGCGCTTCCTTAATATTTTCGGGAATAGAATAAGAAATAATAGTCTTGTCGTTAAATGGGTTTGGAGAATTTTGTTTTAGAACAATAATCCGTGTGGTTGTTGCTTTCTCCCGTGAATTTGTTTGCCTGCAACCGCCGAGCATATTGGGAAATTGTTTTACAATACCATCGGTAAGCATATCCGCCATTGCCAGGATTTGAATATGTACATTCTCAAATGCAGTTACATCAGCAGCATAATTTGCATTTTTTCTTGCCAGCGCTTCTGCGCCGGTAGCTTCCAGATGATCATGCATCATCATTTTCATTTCTTCTAATGGCCAATTCGGATTTACCGAACTTAAAAGTGCAGCGATCGCATCTGCATTGGTAACCCATGCACCATAGGCTGCAGTAAAAGCTGGTGTATCTCCAAACGGCGGTGTATTATCATTTTTCAATGCAGTGAGAAGATCGGCGGCAATAGTGATATGATCATGAAGTAATGCTGTTAACTGATTACCGGCACTTTCGCCATAATAAGGTTTGATAGCATTGCCAATGTCCACCTGGTTTTGTAATAAACGATTTACTGCTTCAGTTGTGCCAGGAAGATCATCGATAATATTAAAAATAACATTTCGTGTCCACGTGATATGATCCTCCCACAACTTGCGCATGGCTGATTTCAAATCACAACTTGTAGTTTTTTTGAAATCTTTTAGCGGACAGCCGCTGAACATATTGGGAAATTGTTTGACAATTCCCTCTGTCAGCATATCCGCCATTGCCAGGATCTGAATGTGTACATTATCAAATGCAGTTACATCAGCAGGATAATTTGCATTTTTTCTTGCCAGTGCTTCTGCACCGGTGGCAGCAAGATGCTCGTGCATCATTGCCGTCATTTCTGCTAAAGGCCAATTCGGATTTACCGAACTTAAAAGTGCAGCAATTGCATCTGCATTGGCGACCCATGCAGCATATGCTGTTGTGAAAGCCGGTGTATCGCCAAATGGGGGTGTATTATCATTTTTCAATGCAGTGAGAAGATCGGCGGCAATAGTGATATGATCATGCAGTAATGCAGTTAGTTCATTACCGGCATTTTCGCCATAATAAGGTTTGATAGCATTGCCAATGTCAACCTGGTTTTGAAGCAAACGATTTACCGCTTCGGTTGTACCAGGAAGTTCGTCAATAATATTAAAAATGACATTGCGTGTCCAAATAATGTGATCTTCCCATAGTTTTCGCATGTCTGATTTCAGGTCACAAGCTGTTGCTTTTTTATTTTGTTGCCCGTACACTGTATTTGATGCAACCACTGACAATCCTATCACCAAAATTGTGCAGGTAAAAATCCTTTTCATTTTGATTTAGTTTAGATTTCTTAAAAAAATACAAGATGATAATAGAAAGTTTTGTTTCTGAATTTTCTGTCATCGCAAAGAGCCTATACTATACTATTGACTCACAGACATATCTTTTATTTCCACGAAATACAATACATTTTGTTCCTTTCCTAAGATGTTGACATTTTGATCACTGAAGTTTTTGGAACAAGCATCACTGCACCTTCAAATTCCTTAACAACGTATGTGTTGATGTTTTCCTTTGCAGGCCCTGCTTTAACTACTCCTGTGTGCACATCAAATTGCGACCCATGCCAGGGACATTGAACAGTTCCGCAGATCATAGCTCCCCCGGCTAATGAACCACCGCGGTGAGTACAATGATCATCAAATGCCGCATATCCATTTTCGGTTTTACAAATGACAATACGTTTACCTTTTATATGAACCAGTTTCATCTGGTTTACTTTTAATTCATCCTTCGTTGCGACAGTTATTTCTCCGTCGCTATCGTTTATATGTTCTTCTTTCCATTTACCTGCATATGCATATCTAATATCAACTCCTATTTGATTGCGATAAACCAACGTTCCGCCTAACCAACCAGCAATGCTTAAAAGAATAATTCCGATAATTTCCAAATTGATTATGATAACGAAGGAAGCATCCTGTTTTTGACGCACCAGAAAAGCGAGGGCAAAGATGATGACCATCGTGATATTAATGAGCCCGTGTTTAGTTGCCCTCGTTTTTGCGGAACTTTTGGGAGGAACAATAAAAAAATAATCAACTATACCGGGGACAGCAGACAATAAGGCAAAGCCGATACCAGCTATTTCTAAATACATTGCTGTATTATGGAAGTCGTTACGGGAGTATATTAAGCCTAATACATCAAAGGCCAACGTTCCAATAAAAAAAGCAATTGGAAAGGATACAAGAATGGGATGCAGGGGATGTCCTTTAAAATGAGCTTTACTTTTCATAGCGAATATTTGTCTTATAAGGATTTCAGGTATTCAATCAAATCGTTTTTCTCCGCAGCTGTTAAATTCAATTTTTTGCAAACACTATATTGATTAACTATCGGGTGAGCGGTTTGAATCAATCCAATAGGACTGGTTTTCGCCAGAAGTAGTCGCAGCTTTTTGTATTGTTGACATAAAAAAGAAATTTCAGAGAGTCAATTAAATTGTCCAGTTCCTGGTCGTTGAGGGCTGAGATTTATTTCGCCGTTTCAATCTCACGGATCAATAAAGGATTTCCGTAACGGGTTTAATAGTTGTAATTTGAATTTGAAGGAACTTTATCTGAAATTTCTCACAAAGGCTATACCAGCTTCCTGCATTTAATTTTTTGTTCTGCTGTTCAGATCAATAGAACAAATGCTGCTTCCCGAGCTATTTTGCAGTATTAAAAAAAAATAATTGTGGGTAGTTTAATACTCATTTTGCAAACCGTTGCAGTACAAGCTGCACAAACTTACCCACCTTTGGAATCTACCATCAGCTCTCTATCTTTACCCAGCCATAGTTCCGGCTGACGTAAGCCCCGCATATATGATTTGACCGAAGTATTCTGGAAAGTACTATATTCAGAAATGAGTTTTTGAAATGCAGATACGAGTGACAGAATTGTGACTGCTAACATATAAATTTTTCATACCTGGTTTTATAATGATCAAAAAAAAGAGCGACTAATGGCCCGTATTCAATCATTATATCTTCGTTTAAGTAACTTTCTTTCGATACTTGCTGTGGCAACCGGGTATTTTGTATTAGCCAGGTTAAGCCTTGAATTCTCTTTTCAAAATTCGAATGCTACACCACTCTGGCCTCCATCAGGATTTGCCTTTGCTATCATTTTACTTTTTGGATATAGAATTGCACCCGGGATTACGATCGGCGCTTTCGTAGTGAATGTCGCAGTATTCCTGTCAAGCAAGACTACTAATCTACCCACTGCTCTATGGGTTTCGGCTTTCATAAGCATAGGAAATACAGCAGAAGCATTAGCCGGATACTATTTGTTGAAGAGAATGGTTCCGGAAGTGAAGGATAATAATTATTTCAGGAAAGTAAATTACATATTCATTTTCTTACTCGTTACGATTATTATGTGTCTTGCAAGCAGTTTTGTTGGAACCACTGCTGTGTTACTCGGGAAGATCATTTTGATTGAGGATTATTCAATTGCCTGGTTGACGTGGTGGCTGGGCGATGTTTCCGGAATTCTCCTTTTTACTCCTTTTATACTTATATGGGTTAATTTTTTTATATATCGAACTAATTCAGCTAACATTTATTGGAAGCGGAGAAAAATAATAGAGGCAGCGGCGCTTTTTTTTCTTGTAATACTAACGAGTGAAGTTGTCTTTAATAATTGGATCTTTACCTTTTATATTTTCAGATGGGCTTTCTGGATCATTCCCGTTGTGGTCTGGGCTTCCATACACTTTAAACAACATGAAACTATCACTGCCATCCTGCTTTGCTCAGTTATTGCCGTGGCAGGAACAATAAATGGCAACGGACCTTTTTCAAATTTGTCTTCCAAGTCAATTACCGCTCTTTCATCTAATGAATCGCTTCTTATCCTGCAGGCATTTATATCTATTGTTGCTATAACTGCTTTGGCGTTGAATGCATCCGTAAATGAACAAAAACAAACCGAAGCGGCTCTCCGCGCTATGACCGATCATTTAGAAATGCGTGTGAGAGAACGAACCGCAGAATTGGAAAGGGCGCATGAACAACTTATTGAAGCAGAAAAATCAGCTGCTAAACATGCAATGTCAAACACGATCGCTCATGAAATAAGAAATCCTCTGACAAGCATCCGTCTTTCCTTGAACTTACTTAAAGAAAAGCTGGCTTCCATGAAAGATATTCCCGACATAGAATGCTCCTTAGATATCATTTCACGCAATCACGGCCGCATTGATCAGCTGGTTAAAGATCTTTTATACTCCCATAAACCAGAGCAAACGAATTTCAGAAAGATCAATCTCGCAGAAACAATGGAAGAAGTTCTTCAGGCTGCTTCCGATCGTATTTCATTAAATGAGATTTTCCTGGAAAAAAATCTTGAGAAAGATTGTATTATTTCGGCAGACGATGAAAGTTTAAAGATCGCTTTACTGAATATTATTGTTAATGCAATAGAGGCTATGGTAAAAAATAATGGCCGGCTACATGTATGTGTGACCAGGAAGGATAAAACAATTGTACTCGCTGTACGCGATAATGGATGCGGAATGACGCAGGAAGAAACAGCCAGGATGTTTGAACCTTATTACAGTAAGAAACCTTCGGGTCTTGGCGTGGGTTTGACAAATGTGCAAACTATTTTAAAAAACCATAATGCCCGCACAGAAGTAAAAAGTGAGCCGAGGAAAGGAACTTTATTTATGATTTCTTTTGATGGCGCATAACAATAACTTACCATAAACTATTAGTGGTATTAAACTGTCCGAGGCTGGAAGACCTTGTTGCCTATTGATTCGTTTGTTAAGCCGCTATACAAAACACCGCGTAAATAAAACCCCCAACACGAATTGGGGGCTGTTGACTAATTAATCACAGACTAAACTAAAATCAAGAAAAATCGGGGGGTGTCGTCATGCTTATTTGTCCTGAATCATTGTTTATATTATTCTTTCTTTTATCGATCTCTACTTGAATAGCCTTTATTTTGAGCGTGCATTTTTCATAGTCTTCGCCCCTATTGTTTTCTGCAATCATCTTTGTATAATCCGAAGTTAACTGAGCCAATAGGTCTATTAAATCGGAATGATCCATTCTCTGCAACTCTTCCATAAGTTGTTAAGTTGACGTGTAAACAACAAAAATCGTACGACTTTTAGTAATTAGCTATAAAAATTTACTAATTATTAATTTCCTGATTAAATGTTGTATATTCTACAGTCCCATTACCCGGCAGAAAGTACTGGTCTATTCCTGCTATTGCTCCCAAATTCTACCGATAGCAGATCTTATGTTATTACCGACGGCCGCTTTGACTACAAAACACATTGATCAACAAAGTTGAATTTTTTTTCCTACCGAAAACCTATTGACAAGCGGTCATATCTTTTATATAAAAAACTCCATCATATATATTATGCCAGGGCAATTTCACACTGATCCAATTTATATAGCGCATATTGAATGATTCATTGTTTGCTGCATTCCTTTGCCGGAACACTTTAAAATCTACAAAGCCATACAGGACCATTTTATCACCCAGCCATGATTCAATACCGTTTTTTTCGGGCTTTGGGATGGTATACTTGTGTGAAGACGTGATCCGGCCAGTCTCTCCCTGAAGTCCGGTAAATCCAATTATATATGTCTTATCACGCATAACCGGATCACTGGTAAAGAGATAACCCATAGAAGAAGGTTTGGCGAATTTTTTCTTCAATAGCTTCGAATCGCTTTTTGCAATATGTGAATTCGCCGCCCATACGATTATTTTCTGCTTAGGATATTTGTATTCGCACAGCCATCGCAAATTGCTGGCCATCTGTTTATCGCGGACACTGTCTGCAAGAAAATAATCTTTATTCAAAGAATATGTCATTTGCATACTAATAGCTTTTAAACTCAGGAGTGTTTGCATGTTGAGGCTATTCAGATTCTCGTAATCAGAAGTGAGTTGTTCAATAATTATGTTTACCATTGAACCGAGATCTGCAAACATTTGCATACTTGAATCTGATTTGATATACTTTCCGCTATAGAAGAATGTATGGACAGATTTGAGAGTATTCTTTAATCGATTCATATTCTTTTCATCTCTGGCAAAAGAAATTCCCCTCCCTGAAATGTAGTTGCTAAGATTCGATCCAAGATTTTTCTCACTGTACTCTCCCACTAATTGGTTATCAAATCCGGCCAACTGAAGCCTGTTGTTACCCTGGTATTGATCCGCCAGGTATTGGACTACCGGTTTGAATTGCTGGCATTGTGTCCAAACCTTAAAGACATTATTGATAATTGCTGACCCGATCTGTGAAGGGTTCAGACTTATTGAGTCCCATACTTTGTTAAGTGCATAAAAGTCACTTTCAAAAGCCAGCACATCGAAACCTAATTTCTCGTGCAGATACTTTATGATCCTGCATTTTGCAAGAAACGTCCTGCTGTCTCCATGATCCTGCTCACCTAACATTACGAACCTGGAATCGCCAATGGCTTTACCCAATAAATCAAGATCGGAAAACAATGTATCGGCTGGATCAATTGATCTTACCAGGACCACAGAATCTTTTATATAACGTTCCATGACGCCCTGGGAAAATAAAAAAGGAAAGGTAGAGAAAGTGAACAGCAACAGCCCTGTTAATCGTTTATAAAACCAATGAAAACTCATAGTACTGCATTTGAAATTTTTAACCCGGATCCGCATTTACCTATACAGAGGCGATGTTTTTTCTGATACTTTCAATTTGCCAATTTGATCTTTAAAAGTTCAGTAGAGCTACTCATTTATCCAAATCGGAGAAGTGTAGATCTTGTCCCCGTCTTTCTGTATCACTTCAACAAAATAGTAAGCCTTTGCGCTTGTTACATTTTTTGTGACCTGCAGCGTATTTGTATTTGTGACACTCGCACCAGTTAGCACATTACCGGGTTGGTTTGAGCCGGGTCTGCCGGTCACAACTTTTATTGACTTTACTTTATCCGCCGCATCATCATCATTCACTATTACATTAATATCAATACTTGTTACAGGAGCAGTAATCACCGTTCCCATCGGGAAATCGTTTATTGTAAAATCAACTTTTACATTCCAATCTTCCGAGGCATAAAAACGCATTTTCCGATAACCGCCCATGATACCGTCACGGCTCAGTTCCGAAGCCAGCACAACTGTCCTTGACCTGTGACTCCTGCCAAAAACAGTATTATGCGTATCATGATCAATTGTCGGTCCCAGCCTATATCCCTTTGCAAGCATTGCTTT
>Ga0173480_10000626_pt1 | contig 12002 bp, 10 predicted proteins | sample NitcycUS209509C1_FD_122622 | JGI IMG/M metagenome (GOLD analysis project Ga0173480, IMG submission 122622) | Soil microbial communities from Arlington Agricultural Research Station in Wisconsin, USA - Nitrogen cycling UWRJ-S209-509C-1 (version... | ecosystem: Environmental > Terrestrial > Soil... | reverse complement strand
TTTGGCGCCGCTTTTTTCTAAAGCATTTTTTAAAAAATATTCTACCGCCTTTACATCATGATTAGTTGAATATTCAATTTGTTTTATTTCCTGTGCATCTTCCGGGCCAAATTCGTCTGCAATTTTTCGAAGATGTTTTTCCGATTTTCCTGAGAGTTTAAAAAACTTTTTATCAGCAAGAAAAAGGAAATATTCAATTTCAATCCGCACACGGTATTTTATCAAAGCATATTCGGAGAAATATTCATCCAGGTGCTGTACTTGCTTGCGATAACGACCATCAATTGGAGAGATTGCTGATAAATTAGTTAATTCCATACTAGTTGGAGGTTTCTTGTTTTTCCCATGGAATCTCCTTGGGACTGGTTTCTCGTTCTTCTATCTTTGCTGCGCAAAAATAACTCAATTGGATAAGATAAAGGTTGGAATAGTTAGTTATCTAAACACAAGACCGTTAATTTATGGATTAAAACTTGATCCTATAGCATCGCAAATCGAATTGTACGAGGATAACCCTGCGCGGTTAGCTGAAATGCTAAAGAATGAAGAGATCGATCTTGGCTTGATCCCGGTTGCCGCAATTCATGATCTGAAAGAATCATACCTGTCCGGTGATTATTGTATTGGCACCGAGGGTGAAGCTGCGTCCGTTTGTTTATTCAGTGAAGTGCCGTTAGCTCAAATAGAAAAAGTTTACCTGGATTATCAAAGCCGCACCTCTGTTGAACTATTGAAATGGATAATGCATGAATACTGGGGCATACATCCTGAAATAGTAAATGCGGCCGATGAAGATTACCGGAAAGAAATAAAAGGAACAACTGCCGGTCTTGTTATCGGCGACCGTGCATTTGAGCAGCGGAAACTTTCCACTTTTTTTTATGATCTTGGTGCGGAGTGGAAGAAAATAACTGGTCAGCCTTTTGTTTTTGCGGCATGGATCAGTAATAAAAAGTTACCGGATGAATTTATAAAAAATTTTAATGAAGCAAATGCATTAGGGTTAGCGCATATTAATGATATCGTAGCCTCACACCCTTTTGATCTTTATGATCTCAAAAAATATTATACACTGCACATGAATTATTTACTGGATAATGGGAAGAAAAAAGCGATGGAGTATTTTTTGCAGGTAATAGGGGATGAAGAGCGCCACTAGATCTTTATCCATTTTTCAGGTAATAGATCCTGCGTGTCTTTCGGACCTCTGTTAAACCATTTTTTTGGGGCAACAACGATCTTATCGGGGTTGTCATTTAACCAGGCGCCCCACCAGCTAAAACTGCTATTGGCAATAATATTGTGCCGGCATTGGCTCATCAGGTAAAGATCTTCAATATGATCTTTGCTGATATTGCCTGATACAAAAGTTGCGTTAGGGATTTGAAAATTCTTTTTTGCCCATTGAATGTCATCTGAAAAGAAATAAAAAGATGGGGCATCTATTTTTGAGTTGATCAATTCTATTCCATTTTGATAATGCTCCAATGGAAGTAGACCTAAAACTTCAAGAGAAACCTTTGCAAGGTAATCACCCCTTCTTATATGGATTGAAACGCTGTTTTTATTCTTAAGTTGATCGGTAATATCCTGAAATGCTCCAATGGTATGGGCCCCAAATTCAAAAAGATCTCCGATTTGATCTTTAAATGGTAGAAAATACTTTTCAGATTGCCAGAGTCCTTTTAAATATACATCAGGTTCAGTGTCGTAAAAATTTTTATCATAATGAAAAAAAGGCTCACGGTAAATGGTTCTTTTATGGTTTGGTTTTATTTTCTCCGTTAACTTTCCAAAAGTTGACCTTGAAACAAACGATTGAATATCTGCAGGAGTTGCAATGGCATCCGGGAGGTCGAAATAATGGAGATCGAACTGTCTTGGTTTTAATTCCTGGGGCATACTTTTATTGGTACCGGGCGAAATAGCGAGTTTTAATGTTGTCTTGTGATGTAACGCAAGACTTTTTGCAGCAGCATATTGAAACATTTGGTTTCCGATACCTCCATTCAATTCAACGAGAATCATATCTTCGTAAATATTTGAAAAGCGCAAAAATAGAATATCCCAACCAAGATATGTCAATCAAAGAAACACTACAGGAAAAGCTTGAAAAAATTACGGGGTTAATTACAGGGAAGGAAAAGCAGAATGCTGAAGTAAGATTTTGGCAGAAAGAGATCAAGAGATATGTTCAATGGTATGATGGTGAGCTAAAAGAGTTGTATGGTCATCCTTCACCAACTTTTAATAAGATCAGTGCGGTTACGCCTGAAATTTCTGCTATTCTTACGTTTTTTGAAACGCACCAGAAACCAAAATACTTAAAAGATCTGCTGCTTACTGAAAACGATCTTTTCGCGATGAAAATACTGGATATTGGTTCAGGCCCATTTCCAAGTGCTCTTTGTTTTTTAGGTGCAGAGGTTTATTGTTTAGATCCTTTATTTGATCGCTATATAAGTGCGGGATTTCCTGTTCATATTTATGAACCGAGGGCAAAATTTGTGCAAGCCAAAGCAGAGGCGATTCCTTTTAATGATGGATTTTTTGATGTGGTTGTTTCGGTGAATGCAATTGATCATGTTGATGATTTTGAAAAAACGGCCGTTGAAATAAAAAGAGTTCTAAAGCCCAATGCAAGATTCAGAATGCATGTGCATTATCATCCAAAAACAACAGCAGAGCCACTGGAACTTAATGATGAAGTTTTTTTAAAGAACTATTCATGGGTTTCAGGTTTGCGGCGCATGCATGAGTCAAAAGAAAAATTGGGAACAGTGTTAACTGATCCCAATGAAAAATATGTTGTTTGGGGGAATTAATTCAAGTTGTTGCTTCTGTCACTCGTTGATCTTTTAATTTTCTAAAGTTACATGTTCAACTCATTTACATCAACAAGGAGATTATATCTGTGCTAATTCTAATATTGCAATGCTGCTTTAAACTTTTGTTGTGTATAGTCAATGCATAAATCGTTCGAGAAAATCATTTTTTTTCCGGGCTGATACTTCAATGGAGCTGCCATCTACCATTTCTATACAACCACCTCTGCCTTTAAAATATTTTTTTATAAAATTGATATTAATTATATAAGAATAGTGAACCCTGCAAAAAATATTTGGCGGTAAAATATCTTCAAACTCTTTTAAGCTTTTTGATACCAGTTCTTTTTTTTGACCTTGAATAAAAACACTGGAATAGTTCCCTTCGGCACGTATATACATTATCGTATTAATGTCTTCAAATTGAAATCCATGGATCGTTGGCAGGCCTATTTTGAGAGGGGATGAAGCTTCTTGTTTAAAATTATTTAGTAAGGTTTTGATTCTTATGTTAGTTTTTCTTTCTTCGAGTCGCGAAATTGCTTTATTTACTGCTTCTTTCAGTTCATGAATATTTACCGGTTTCAAAATATAATCCAGGGCAGCATACCGAATGGCCTTGATTGCATAATTGTCAAATGCTGTAACGAAGATTACTTCAAAACGAACAGGCTCTAATCTATCAAGCAAATCAAAAGCATTGCCATAGGGCATTTCAATATCAAGAAATACCAGGTCGGGGTCAGTTTTTCGTATCAATTCAAACCCTTTTATCGGATCAGGGGCGGATCCTTTTATGTTGATACTGGTACAGTATTCTTTTATTACCTCTGTTAGGGTTACAATATTCCCAGGTTCATCATCTATAATTACACCCGTAAATTCCTGCTTATTCATGTAATCGGGATTTTAACTTTTACCTCCGTACCTGAATCATTACCATCGTTGTCTTTCAAATCAATAATGTCAATTAAAATTGAGTTTTTATTCATCTTATTGATTAGTTCAATTCTTTTCTCCGTTAATTTCATCCCTCGCGATTGGTATTCGATATGTTGCTTGCTTTTATATTCAGCTGATTTTTTTCGTCCGATACCATTATCTTTTATACTGCATATTAACATTTTATCGCTTACCGAAAAGGAAATGATAACAAGACCTGTGCCGTGTTCTTTATATCGTATACCATGACGTAAAGAATTCTCTACATAAGGCTGTAAAAGAAGAGATGGAATTTCAATAGAATTTATATTTATTGAATCTTCAATAATGATTTCATAATTGAAAATATCGGCAAAACGCATCTTCTCCATTTGAAGGTATTTATTAAGATAATCTATTTCTTCTGACAGGAGAATTGTATGTTTATCAGAATTATCAAGAGTTTGTCGTATAAGCGAAGCAAATCCAGTCAGAAATTGATTCGCTTTTTCTTTATCATTTGTAAGGATATATTGCTGGATAGAATTCAAACAATTAAAAATGAAATGAGGATTCATCTGTGCTTGCAAAGCTTGTTGTTCGAGTGTTGCAAATTGACGCTGCACTTTATTTTTCTCTTCACGGGAAAAATTAATGCGTTGATTTTTTTTATTGACAAGCCAAATGGTCAATAAGATCGCGCCACAGAAAAATATTCCGTAAATCCAGGGGTTTTTCCAAAAAGGTTTATTTATATGAAAATTGATATTGATGATATTACTTTTAAGCCCAAACTTATTAACTGCATAAAGTTGAAACTTAAAGTTACCGTACGGAAGTGATTCATATGCTAAAGTGGTTTGCCTGGTTGTATTCCATTTCTGATCCAACCCATCCAATTTATAATGATACTCTATATCACCGCCAGATTTAAAGGATATGCCTGCATACTCAAACGTAATATTGTTATCTAAAAATGACAGTGATAAATTTGAATCTAACTTTCTTTCCATACCAGATACTATTATGTTTAATAAAACAGTTTTAGATATAGATCTGGATGAAATTTTTTCCTCGTTAAAAAAAGTAAGCCCTGAAGGCGTTCCAACCCAAATGGTGTCTCCCTCGGTATATATTGCATTGATAATATCTGAAGGCAGGCCATCAGAAGTAGTATATTTTAGAATTGGTGAGTTTTCATTTGTTAAATTCAATTTATTTAATCCTTTATTTGTGCCAATCCATAAAAATCCTTTCGAGATAAAAAGGGTGCGACATATGTTACTGCTCAATCCATTTTTTTCTGTTATGGAATTTATTACTTTGTTGTCTTTATAAACTATAAGACCCTTATCTGCTGTTGCAATAAATAAGGTCTGACCAGGTCCCAGTTTTATATCAGTTATTCTTCCTTTTAAGGTTGGATATTTGTCTCCCAAATATGTTTTTTCCTTTGTTTCTGTTATTTCATAAAGTCCATTTAAAGTCCCGATATAATATTTATTTTGAAAATAAAAAACTTTTGTACATCGTCCCCACCAAATTGTATCAGTAATTACAAGGTCTTTAACTCTTAACTTAAAGGCGCAGCTTGAAGTTCCCACGAGTATAAATTCTTTATTGATTTCTTCAATCGTTTTTATTGGGTATATATTTTTAAAAGCTAGATTTTCATTTTCCAATCTCACAATATATGAGTCGAAGCCCAGGAAAGTGACCCCGGAAGTCAATGTTTTTGAACAAAAAAGCCTGTTGGTCAAAAATGGGTTTCCAGAAGAAAGAGTGTGTTTTTTGAAATTAAGTATCTTAACTATTTTGCTTTTATTAAGTAAAATAGTATTACTAAATGCTAATCCGCATACAAGATTATTGTTGTGTTTGCTTAGAGAAAAAACTTCTGTATTGTCGACTTCTCCAGGCCTATTGAAGTTAATAGTTTTTGTTTCTCTTGAGGGTAATTTATATACTCCCTCGCCAAGAGTTGAGAACCAAAGATTATTTTCGGTATCTTCTATTGTTCTGCTTACCTTTTTCCCGGCCAAATATTGATCAACTATTGATTTTTTTATTGTATCAGTCAAAAAAACCCCATTATGTGTATTGATATACGTAATAAAATTTTTGTTAGTTTGGTAGCTAATATATCCATATGGTATTTTCAGGAGATAGTGTTTTCCGTTTTTATATGTTATTAGCCGAACAATTGTTTTATCGTAGATTATTGGGTCAAGGTGATCAAAGACAAGGTGCTGATTTATGTAATAAAACACGCTGTCATTAAACCTTACCAAAAATCCTTTTCCAAAATAATTTTTTCGTAAACTTAAAAAAGGGATATCCCCCGCGTTATTTTTGGGTTTGTATATATCTGTTACTACACCGTCATGACTTATAACAATTGCCTTTTTTGAATCTCCCAAAATGATGTTTTGATCGTCATCTTCATCAATTTCTACAATATTGGATTCTGGCTCTATTTTTTTTAGTAAACTATCATTTTCGCTATGGTATATTTTATTATTATAATAATAACAAACTGTTTTTTTGAAAGGGATTATCCAAACTCGTCCCCGGCTATCTGCAAATACTTTTAAAATTTCATTATCTGGTAAGCCATCGTTAACTGTATAGTTTTTGAAGTATTTGCCATCAAACCTGCTTAAGCCAGTCTCCGTCGCAAACCAAATAAACCCTTGATTGTCCTGGCAAACATCATATACCGTTGAGCCGGCAAGTCCATCTTTTGTATCGTAGTGAATATAACTTAATTGCTGTGCAGAACACACACAGGGGAGCAAGAAAGAAATAAGAGTATAAACGTATAGAATTCCTTGTTTTAAAATAGGTTTATAGCATAGGCGTTTACTATTATCAAAGCTCCATTTATAACGCATTATTTAAATTAACAGAAAAACAGTTAAGGTGTAACACTGTCTGAGAAAATTTTATAACTGTGTGATTTTGACAATAAGTGTGTGTCTAAACGCTATTTAGGAGTCGTGGCATGATGTTTAATTCTTAGTAAAGACTTGCAAAATATTAATTCGGGCAAGTTATCGCTGTTCTTACTAAGTTTCCAGTGTTATCAATTGTTACTCTCCAGCAGCTACCATTTGGTGATTTAAGAATTATCCCACTGCCAATTTGATCAATGTTTACATCTCCATTGAAAACGTGAAGTCTTGATTTTGGATCGGTCATTACCGGGCCATTTGATCCGATCCCGATGTTTTCATTATTAGGATCAATATAAAAAGGCCAACGATTCGTACGAGTGTTGTTAATTGCTAATGTCCCGGGCCGTTGATACGGATTTGTAGATCCGCCTACCATAAATTGCCATTCCTGGTTTACTGTAGTGTTACGAAATCTTGTTACCGTGTGATAAACATCACCGGAATAAATATCCATTGCGCCTGAAAAACCGCCGGTGTTTTCTTGAGATATAGTCAACATCGATGCTGTAGTTGATGAGCTAGTTCCAATGCCTACATGGCCACTTTGGTTATGAATTCCGTTTGCATCCGGTATCCAAAGATTTGATCCGCTCCCTGTATTTGAAATAACATTTCCAGCTATGCTTATACCCGTTCCCGCAACTAAATTGTGCGAAATGGTATTTCCTGTTAAATTGATGCCGGTACCTGCCTGATAATTTCCTGCTATTGTATTTCCAGTTAACAAAACAGTATTATTTGCCGCCTGGTAGTTTCCTGCAATTGTATTTCCGGTCAGCAATATTGTATTATTTGCAGCCTGGTAATTGCCGGTAATTGTATTTCCATTTGTAATGTTGATGGTATTATTTCCAGCAAGCAACCTGGTTTTTTCAGAATATAAGGCATAGGGCACACTCAATAACTGAGTGGTTCCTTGTAATTGATAATTTGAACCTCCTGCAGGTGCTATTTCAACTTTCAAAAATTTATCTGTTCCTGATGCCCAGTTAATGCCGGGAAAAGTAGCGGTAACAGGTGTGCCTTTTCCGATCGCAAGAGTAAAAAGGCCATAACTATTGGTTATTACCGTATGTGTTTCTGAATAAAGAACAGTACCCGTAACGCTGCCATCAAGTATGGAAAACCTTACGCCAATATTTTGAGTAGGAATGATCATGCCATTTGCTGTTCTTGCCACAGCCTGGTAGTTTATGCCTTGTGGCACCTGTGCATTCGAAAGAACACAAAAAAATAAAATTGAGGTAACGATCAATGATTTCTTCATGTTATGGCTTTTATAATTGTTTAACGACTTTTAATACTTTATAATCATCATTGCATCCGGGATAGAGTTTAATAAAGTAAATGGCAGCCGGGAAGTTTGTAAGATCAATAACATTGTTATAAAACCTTCCTTCTTTCACTAAATTTCCATTTGCTGCATATAATTTGTAGTTGGTGATCCAATCATACTTTCCCACGAGGCGGACAATATTCCTGGTAGGGTTTTCAAAGCTAATCACCTTTTCGTCAAGAGAATCGCAGGGTGGGGGAACCTTTTTAATGTTTGGTTGTAAGAGACCCTGGGTTACATTGTTTGCGTTTCCGGTCAGTGTTGTAATGCAGATTTCCCCAACTGAATATTCAAAATAATATGAGTTGTCTTTAAGTGTATTGCCAGTAACGTTAACTACAGTTTGGCCGATAGCCGTCGTAAACGAAGAGAATAATATTAAGGTGAAGCAGATACGGATCCTGCAAGACAGCTTTGGCATAGATGTGTTGTTTTCTAAGCAGATGAATTTGAAAAGAGATTACATAAAATAAAACAACTTTTTTTGGAAAAAGAAGTCTATCTACTTTTTTTTTATAAGTGTGTAATTTTGACAATAAGTGTGTTTAAATTCTATTTAGTGGCTCATAGCATGACGTTCCATGTCAAATGATTTGTAAATATTAATTCGGACACGTTATCGCTGTTCTTAGCAAGTTTCCTGTATTATCAATTGTAGCTCTCCAACAACTTCCATTATTTTTTCCTGGCAAAAATGTGAATCCCATAACATAGCAATTCCTCGGACCCCTTATCTCTAGCTGAAAGTTTTTGGAGCAAATGAAGATTTAAATGAATAATGATCTTATCAAAAATATTTAGGTTTTTGTCGGCGTATTTTGCCGCTATAGATTTAATGCGCCGGTTTTCCTGGGCCACATATTCAAAAAAATTTCCGTTCAATTGCAGGTCGGTTATTTTAAAATCATTATCAGGCAAATGTTTTTCATAGAAAAACCTGCTTAGCCCTGATGCAAAATGATAGGGGGCAAAATGGGTAAGACTTGCAAATGGAGCTGTGATCAGTAAATAACCACCTGGTTTCACGAGGCGGCTGAATTCTTTAATAGATCGTATAGGATCAGGAATATGTTCCAATACTTCGGTACACATAATGGCATCCACTGAATGATCGGGTAGTGGTATGGAAAGAATATCGGAAATAATATCAAGTTTGGAATTATCCCATGTACCAGTTTGTAAACCGATTTCGCCGGCACCCTGGTATTCCCCAAAATCCTGCGCAATATATTTTAGATGACCGCAGAATTTCTTAAACTGTGATTCGCCTGCGCCTGCATCAAGAATAGTCAGACCTTCAGGAATCTTTTTCAGCGTTTCCCCGATCCATTTTACTCTCGCGCTTTCATTGGTTGTGCCTACTGTGAACATTTAATTAAATATGTGATGGAGTTAAACGAATAATATCATCTTTTATTTCTACGAGGTATCGCCGGTTATTAGATCTGATTATTTCTCCGATCTGTTCGATGGTTGGATAATCATGAGTGCCATTAAAAAGCCGCGCATCATCAATAAGAATGATATGAGGCAAAGGATTTTTGAAAATTGCTTTAAGTTCTTCCGGTACCGGGCACTCTTTTTCTCCTTTGGCAGTCATTCCTTCGGAATAATGTCCATCAAGCCAGAATAAACAAGGCTTGTCGATCTCGATCATAAGTTTGTTTAAAACCGTACCACTATCTCCGTGAAGGATCTTTATATGCAACTGACCTTTGAATCGTCTCTTAGCCTTATTAAAAAGTTTTTCACTCAGCTCGATCGAGTATATTTTTTTAAAGTGATCTCGTTGCGCTTCTACCATATCGCCTAAGTACGTACCTGTTTCCACCAATATTTCAGTATTGAATTTCCTGCGGTATTGTTCAATAGCCATTTGTTTTACAATATGGGGTGGGGGCAATGGCTTGCCATTCTTTTCCCATTCAGTCAGTTGCTCTTTGTGATTTATTATTTCTTTTTTCTTAAATAGATTCTTGAACATATCAGTTTATATTTTTAAACCAGAAACATCCGCAGCCGTAGCTTTGTTCTTTTACTAATGCCGGATCGGCATTGTTAATAATACCACCTGCATCTGGTATCAATGAAAATTCGTTTAACACTAGTGGCGAAAAATATTCAACGATCTGTTCATAGCTATAGATCCGGTGAGCATTGAATTCAATTCTTGGTTTTCCAACCGGGGTAACAAATAAAAGATCTCCCCCATGCTTAAGGACTCTTTTTAATTCATTAATAGATTTAATATCTCCTTGTGGATCTATTTCGTCCCCATATCTTCCTAAACCAATATGTTCGACAGTATGCATGCAGGAAAGAGATGAAATTGAATTATCAGCAAAGTTTAATTTTTTCAGATCGGCAAAACCGGATTCAAGATTATTCAATTTTAGATCAGCAGGCCTGTAGTCATAAAATTTTATGGGGACAAAAGCAGAAACAATACTGCTAAAACTTAAAATGGAAGAAATATCTATGTGAGACACTGGTCTTGTTTGCGCTAAAACCCTTGCCGCCCATGCAGGATGATATGTGTAATGATGATCAAAAGGGGTTTTCGTTATCTTATCTTTCAGACACGGATAGATGTCGCCACTTTTTACAGATAGACGCTGGTCATTTTTTCTTCTGAATCGGCTAAGCTCATTTAAGTATTCAAAAAAACGAGCCACCTTCTTAGGGAACCGGATGAAAATATCCTTGCCAACCTGAACCACGTAACTCCGTAAATACATTATTAGTTTGTATTTTGTGCTAAGATAAGCCTGATTGACTAATAACAAGTTGCCGACCTTTATGAACTATTCTATCCGAAACGTCTGTTACAAAACGCAGAAAAGAATTATCTTACTTATTGGGGTAATGTTCTTCTTTACTTTGGTCAGCTCCCAATCACTTGTTGCATATTATCCATTTAATGGTAGTGCTAATGATGCCAGTGGAAATGCACATCACGGGCAATTAGTGAACGGCCCACAGTTAGCTTCAGACAGATTTGGAAATCCCAATAGCGCTTATCATTTTGATGGGATCGATGATTATATAAAAATTGTTGACAACGGTGCCTTTTCCACGCCGCAGTTTAGTCTTGCAATTTGGTTTCAGTCGGAGTCGAATGCACTACAAAACCTGGTCGGTAAAAGAGATTACTTAACCTCAGGCGGATCTGGCGGATCCCAATATCAATTTTTTATTAATTATCCCCCGTTCCCCGGTATAGGATCAAATATTGTTAGTAATACTGCAACCTGTTCCAATGCAGCGTTCTCAAGTTACACAAGTACGGGCAACGTGATCTGTAGTAACAGGTGGTATTTTGCAGTAGTAACTTTTGATGGAAGCCGCCACAAAATATATATCGATGGAGTATTGGTAAAAGATATTTCTGCACCTTTTACGGGGATGCTTGCTTGTAACAGTGAGCTGCGCTTTGGAGACTGGTGGAGTCTGGATCTTATTACTTTCAAAGGTAGACTTGATGATATTTGTTGGTATAACAGATCTATAACTCAACACGAAGTGGATTCTATATTTAATAATTTCTCTTCTCCAACCTCTCCCGTTGAGTTTACTTATTCACAAGATGCCTGTGATCCTTTGAAAATAAATTTTACAAACAATACTTCAGGTATTCAAAACAATACGTGGTTGTTCGGCGATGGAAACACCTCCACATCAGTCAGCCCGGTTCATACTTATGCTTCGCAGGGAACTTATAATATAAAACTCGTCACTACTAATACCGCCGGCTGTACTGATAGCATTGCAAAGCCAATTGCTGTTAATATTAACTATGCTGATATTATTATAAATCATGATACAACTATCTGTGCTGGTGAAAATGTTCAATTAAATGTGCTACCCGGTTCAGATTTTTGCTGGCCTGTGACACAATACCTGAATAGCTCAACCATTTCTAATCCTATTGCTACGCCATCACAAACGATCACATATTATTTT
>Ga0173480_10000625_pt1 | contig 12003 bp, 11 predicted proteins | sample NitcycUS209509C1_FD_122622 | JGI IMG/M metagenome (GOLD analysis project Ga0173480, IMG submission 122622) | Soil microbial communities from Arlington Agricultural Research Station in Wisconsin, USA - Nitrogen cycling UWRJ-S209-509C-1 (version... | ecosystem: Environmental > Terrestrial > Soil... | reverse complement strand
CGCGACATGAAGGCCGTGCTCTACCTCAACAACTTCTGGCAGTGGTCGGGCGGTATGTCGCAGTACCTCGCGTGGTTCAACGGCAAGCCCGTGCTGGACCCGGACGTGACCGGCAACTGGAACGAGTTCATGGACAACTCGGCGGCGTTCTACCGCGAGCCGCAGGCGCAAAAGGCGTTCCGGTTCGCCGTCAAACAACTCCTCACGCGAAAGAACTCGGTGAATGGTCGCGACTACACGGCGGATCCCACGATCATGTCCTGGCAGCTCGCCAACGAGCCGCGCCCGGGCAGTGACGCCAATTCGGCGCCGCACTTCGACGTGTTCGTGAAGTGGATCGACGAGACGGCGGGCTACATCAAGACGCTGGCGCCGAAGCAGCTCGTGAGCACCGGCAATGAAGGCTGGATGGGAACGGGCGGAAGTCGCGAGCTCTTCGTCAAGTCACATACGACGAAGAACGTGGACTACCTGACGTTCCACATGTGGGCGCCGAACTGGGGCTGGTACGACCCGAAGAAGGCGGCGACCACGTACGACGGCGCATGGACGAAGATGAAGGACTACCTCGACTGGCACATCGACACGGCTAACAAGATGGGCAAGCCGATCGTGCTCGAGGAGTTCGGTATCAATCGGGACGACGGCTCCTATCGGCCGGTCGCCACCACGGTATATCGCGACAAGTTCTACACGGCGGTGTACGGCCTGCTGGCGCGACGCGCGCTGGCACACGATGCGATCGCGGGTTCCAACTTCTGGGCCTGGGGTGGCGTGGGTCGCACGCAGAACGCGGACTTCATGTGGAAGGCCGGCGACAGCTTCGTCGGCGATCCGCCGCAGGAACCGCAAGGGCTCTATTGCGTGTTCGACTCGGACGTGTCGACGGTGAGCATCATCTCGGCGCACGCGCGCCAGATGAGCGGGATTCGCTGACCGCCGCGGCAGGAGTGGTCCAGCGATCGATCATCGTGCGGAGTGCGGTCAGCGAGAACGGCTTGGCCAGGTAGTCGTCCATGCCTGCGGCCACGCAGGCCTCGCGATCCCCGGGCATCGCGTTGCCCGTGAGTGCGACGATGGGCACGCGTGCGCCGTCGGTCTCCGCCGCGCGGATGGCTCGCGCCGCGGCCAGGCCATCCATGACAGGCATCTGGCAATCCATGAGGATGAGATCGAGTTCGGGGTCGGCGGCCGCGGCCAGCACACCTTCTTGTCCGTTCGATGCCGTGGTCACGCGGAAGCCGAGCATGTCGAGCATGGCGCGTGCCATTTCCTGGTTCACCGCGTTGTCCTCGACGACGAGCGCTCGGCCGCGCGAGCCGGACTGCGGCAGCGCGCGGATTCGCGTGCTCTGCGCGGTGTCGACCGCGACAGCAGCGACGAGGTCGCCCGTGCACATCGGCTTCAGGAGCACACGCGTGACGCCCGTGGGCACGGTCGCATCGGCATCGGGCGGCATCAGCGCGACGACTTCCATTCGGCGCGGCGCCGCCGCGGCACGCAATCCGCTGACCGTGTGTTCGAGTTTCGACGTGACGTTGGCGTCGATGACGATCCGCACGCGCGTGATGCGCGACGAGAAATCCTGCAGCGCTTCGATGGCGCTGATCGGCGTGTCGACGCTGATCACGTGCGAGCACTCGGCGGAGATCGTGTCGCAGATCGCGCTGCGGATGACGGGATGCAGTCCGATGACGATGGCGCCGGTATCGGTCGCGGGCGCGGCCGGCGGTAGTTCGAGCGGCTCCACGCCCATCGGGATGCGGAACGAGAAGCGGCTGCCGCGACCCGGCTCGCTGCTGAGATCCATGGTGCCGCGCATGAGCTCGACGAGCTGACGGCTGATCGCAAGGCCCAATCCCGTGCCGCCGAATTTTCGCGTGACGCTTCCGTCAGCCTGCTCGAACGCGTCGAAGATGCGCCGCTGCTCGTCGGGCGCAATTCCGAGGCCGGTGTCGGTCACGGAGAACTCGATCAGCGCGGGCCCCGAGCTCGCAGGAATGGCGCTCACCGACAGCAGCACGGCGCCCGTGTCGGTGAACTTGACCGCGTTGTTCACGAGGTTGCCGAGCACCTGGCGCAGGCGGATGGCGTCGCCGTGCACGGTGGCCGGAACGCCGCGCGCGATGTGCGCGGCGATTTCGACGCCCTTGTCGTAGGCTCGCACGCCAAACAAGCCGACGACCTGCTCGAGCTCGCGCCGCAGCTCGAACGGTCCATTGGCGAGCGTGAGCTTGCCGGCCTCCGCCTTGGAGAGATCGAGCACGTCATTGATGAGCGTGATCAGCGCCTCCGCCGACGTCTTCAGCGTTCGAACGAAGCGGCGCTGCTTCGCATCGAGCGCCGTGTTCTCGAGCAGCGAGGCCATGCCGACGACGCCGTTCAGCGGCGTGCGCAGCTCGTGGCTCATGTTGGCCAGGAAGCGGGACTTCGCCTGCACCGCGGCTTCGGCGGCGACACGGGCCTTCTCCTGGATATCCGCGGTGCGCTTCTGCTCCGAAATGTCGGTGAGCACGGACGCGATGCCGGTGATGGTGCCGTCTTCGGCCATCAGCGGTGTCTTGGCGACGATCACGTCGAAGAGGGTTCCGTCCGCCGACGTCAACGAGGTCTGGTATCGCAACGACTTCCGGCTGGCGAAGATTTCGTCATCGGTCTCGCGGTGGTTGGGAACGGGAATGCGGCCGGCGTAATCGTCGAGCGGCTTGCCGATGATTTCCCGGCGCGGAATGTCCGTCATCTTCTCGAACGCTTCGTTGACGAGCGTGACTCGCCTTTCGGCGTCGCGCAGGATCACGGGCAGCGGCAGAGTCTCGAGCAGCGCACGCAACACGCGCAGGGTGTTGGACAACGCTCGCTCGAGCTGCTTGCGTTCGGTGATGTTTGCGTTCGTGCCCGTCATGCGCGTGACGCGGCCACTCGCGTCGCGGCTGCTCACGCTGCCGGAGCTCTCGAGCCACACCCAGCGACCGTCGGCGTGGCGCATGCGATGTTGGACCTGGAAGCTCTGCGCATCGCCGCGAATCACGGCGGTCACATCGTCGGCGAAGACCTTCATGTCTTCGGGCGACACGAGAGCCTGCAGCTCCGCCATGGGCACCGTCTGTGCGTCGCGATCGAATCCGAGGAATCCGAAGTAGGTGCGATCGACGAAGATCTCTCCGGTAGTGAGGTCCCATTCCCACAGCGCGAGATTCGACGCCTTGAGCGCCACCTTCACGCGTGCATCGACGTGTGCGGCCTGCGTCTCGCGCATGTTGTCGACGAGCGCGAGAGCACCCGTGCGCAGGGTCTCGGGATCTACGGCATCGCCGGCGCGAAGCTTCGCCATGAAGCCATCGAACTCGGCTTCCGAGCCGAGAGCAAAGGCCTTCGCCAGCTGTTTCTTGAAATCGGGGTTCACCTGATACACGCGCGCAAGGCGCAACCTCGGACGCTCCACTCCTGCTATCGATGTCGGCAGAAGGGCAGATTACTGAGGTTCGGCGGGACCCGGCATCGGGCTTGTCCCGGCCGGAGTGTGCAACTGATCACACTGCCGGCCGGTTTATTGTCATTCGACTTTGAACGCGATGATCGAGTTCTTGAAAAAGGTCGGAACGTAGACGGTCTTCGTGGACGGATCCCAGCCGATGTCCGCGGTGCTGGTCTGCACGGCCTTGCCGTCGAACAGCAGTTCTTTCGACCCGTCTGCGCTGACGTACCACACCGCGCCGCTCCACACTGACACGAGGAAATCGCCGCCTTGCACGTTCTCGAGTCCGTCGACGCCACCGGGCATTCCGTCGGCGAGCACCTTGAGAGACTTGTCGGCCTCGACGCGATTGAGACTGTTGTTGTCGAGCACGTACAGGGCGCCGTCGTGGACTAACAACCCGTTCGGGCCCTTGAGCACGGTCTCGTCGAGATACACCGATGCCTTGTCGCCTTTGACGACGTACACCTTCTTCCCCTTGGAGTCGGAGACGTAGAGCGTTCCCTTGCCGTCCGAGACGAGGTCGTTGAGCTGCACGCCCTCGGGAATGGCGATCTTCTTCCTGATCTTGCCCTTCTTCACGTCGATGACCACGATGCCGCCGATGTCGGCGGCGTACAGCCACTTGCCATCTTCCGAGAGTGCGAGACCCTTGGGGCAGTCGAGTCCGGTCACCCACTCGGCGGCGATGACCTTGCCGTCGAGTGCGACCTTGGCGATGGAGCCCTTCCCATCGGCCTCCCAGGGCTGGCCATCGATGTTGGAGACGTACAGGACCTTGCGCTTCGCATCGAGCCGGACGCTTTCGGGCACCTTGAGCGTCGCTTCGGTTTCCCAGAGCTTCGTCAACTTGTGAGTGGTTTGATCCTGGGCGAGAGCCTGAACGCCGGAGGTGAGTCCGATCGTTGCGGCCAACGCCGCGATCAGCGCGGGAGTCTTCTTCATGGGCGCGATTCCTTTCGATGGAAGGGCTTGATGGGAGGGACGCAAAGTATAGAGGCGCGTTATGCTCACCGCATGGCCGTGAACACCTTGTTTGCCACGCGCGTCTACTCCAAAAGTCTAAAGCGAGGTCCGTCGGACCCGCTGAATGCGCGGCTGTTTCGCGAATGCCGCCAACTCAGCGTCGAGGACGCGGGCGGTATCCGCTGGTCGATGGCTAACTATCCGGGCGGATACACCTCCTACAACTCGCTCGCGCGCATGCACCAGATGTCGCCGACGTTCGCGGCGCTCGAGAAACGCATCGATGTGCACGTGAGGGCGTTCTCGCGGGCACTGGACTTCGATCTCGCGGGCCGCAAGCTCGTGATGACGGATTGCTGGGTGAACGTGATGACACGCCAGGTGGTGCATGGCCTGCACCTGCATCCGCTGGCGACCATCAGCGGCACCTACTACGTGCGTACGCCGCGCGGCTGCTCCGGCCTCAAGTTCGAGGATCCGAGGCTCGACCGTTTCATGGCCGCGCCGCCACGCAAGATACGCGCCCGGCGCGAAAACCAGCCGTGGGTCACGTTGCCGGCCGAGGAAGGAAACGTGGTGTTGTTCGAAAGCTGGCTGCGCCACGAGGTCGCCCCGAATCCCACCGAGGCCGAGCGCATCTCGATCAGCTTCAACTATTCGTGGTTCTAAAAGATCTGGTGGAGCGCGCGGCTCCATGCGGGGAAATCGGTGAGCCCGACGAAGACGAGCCCGGTGAAGGCGCCGTCGAGGTGTGCGTCGTGGTTGATGTTGTCGCGTTTGTGTTTCGAAGCCCAGACGCTGTACGCAACGTATCCGAACGCGAATATCACGGCAGGAACCGGGACTGCGAAGTACAGGAGCAGCGTCGCCTTCGGGAAATAGACGATATAGGCAAACAGCACCGCGAGAATCGCGCCTGAAGCGCCGAGCGCGGCGTAGTCCTGGTTGTTCCGCTGTTTGTAGACGGTGCCGAGGCTGCTCAGGATCAGCCCGACGAAATACAGGCAGACGAATCGCGTCGTGCCGATGCGTTGCTCGAGTGCCGGCGCGAAGAAGTAGAACGTCAGGCAGTTGAACAGCAGGTGGCCGAAATCGCCGTGGATGAAGCCACTCGTGATGATGGTGTCGTACTGCTTTCGCCGAAGCAGCCAGTAGGGGCGCAACAGGTTGCGCTCCATGATGGCGGGCGCAACCCACAAGGCCAGCGAGCTCATTACGAGGATGGCTCCCAGTATCAGGAGCGAACCGGGAGTCCTGGCGAAGCTGAGGGCGTCACCGTGCATGCGTCAGCCCACGGTCTTCGAGCCATTCTGCAAGCCGCTGCGGCCAGCGCTGGATGCTCACGTATTGCGATCGTTGTCCCATGTTGAATGCGTGTTTGCCCTGCGCGTAGATGTGCGTCTCGATGGAGGCGCCGGCATCGTGATACTTGCGCGAGAGGTCGAACAGGACCGGCGCCACATATTCGTCATCGGCCGCGCCTAACAGGAACAACGGGGGCGCATCGCGTGGCACCTTGTCGGGAATGCCGAGCGGGCCGGGATAGATGAGGATCTGGAAGTCGGGACGCGCGCTCACGCGTTCGACGGGATCCTTCGATTTCGCGTCGCCTGAGACGGGTGGATAGGCGACGAGCGCGGCAACTTCGCCGCCAGCCGACCAGCCCATGACGCCGATGCGATCCGCATCGATATTCCACTCGTCGGCGTGCGCGCGCACCGTGCGCATCGCGCGGCGAATATCTTCCGCGGTGTTGTCGATCGTGTAAGCGGAGCCCGGCTCGCGAAATAGCCGGTATTTCAGTGCGAACGCGGTGACGCCCAGGCTTGCAAGGTATTGCGCAGGCTCGACGCCTTCGGGATTGAAGACGAGCTCGCGATGACCGCCACCCGCGGCGACGATGACCGCGGTGCCGTTGGCCTTTCCTTCCGGCGGCAGGAATACCGTGAGCGAAGGATTGTGGATGTTCTTGTACCACCAGTCCTGGTGCTGCTCGCGTTCGTAGCGTCGGGACTCGAAACCGGGCGCGCCGTTTTCCCACAACGGAATCACGGTGAGAGTGGCGGGCGGCCTGGCGCTCGCTGCTTCGCAAAGTGCGAGCAGAAGCATGGAAATGGGGACATTCCTCGTTTTCTTGTAACAATCGCGCACGACCTGCCCTCATCGAAACTTGTTTGGGATTGTTACAAGAAAACGAGGAATGTCCCCATTTCCATAAAAAAAGCCCCGCAGAGCGGGGCTTGTTAGTTGGTCTTCGTCGACTTAGGTAATCGCTGTCAGTCGATCGCGTCGACTACACGGACTGCTAATTTGCGGCTGGAGCGTTGGTGACCTTTCGGCCTCCGGCTAAACACATAAGCCCGCGTGTCAATCCACGCTTTGCTCGCCCTCGCCAGTAGCCATAACTAAGCTACCGACTGAACCCGTGCCCGTGAGCAAATCCTGAGTTTTTCTGTATCACTGAATCGTGTGTTCTCCGCGCATCACCAGGTGATGCAGTGCAGAACCCTGAAACTCTCGTAGATATTTCAAGCGGACTAACAACCTTGGATTCAGGCACTTAGCGGTCGCTTGGACACTACTTGAGGCCGGATCATACGCCGAATCTTTCCCGCCACAATGTCTTAATTGCGCGACATTCGGCGTCCTGAGAACTGTATCGACAGGATCTACGCGGGCTGGATGTGACTGGATGCGCGAAATCGTCAACGGTTCAGGCGGACGGTAAAGATCGCGCCCGAATCGCCTGGCAGGTTCTCGGCGCGGGCCGACCCGCCATGGAATTCGGCGATCAGGCGGACGATGTAGAGACCGAGGCCGAAGTGCGGCCGCTTGTCGCTTTCCGCGCGCGACTGCCAGAGCGACTCGAAGAGCCGGTTGCCGGTCTCGGGCGGAAGCGGGGGGCCGGGATTCGCCACGGACAACTCCACGTGCGTGGCATCTGCAGTCAAAATGATCGAGATCGTGGCGCCATCTGCGCTGAAATCCACCGCATTGTCGACGAGCTTGTCGAGCATCTGCACGATCAATTCGGGAGCTCCGTTGATCTCGACGGGTTCGGCGGGGACCTGGGCGGCAAAGCGCTTGGTCGGGAAGGCGCCGCCGTAGGCGCCCGCAGCCTCACGCACCAGGTCGGCCAGGTCGAAGCGCTGCCGGTCGCTATGGGCGATCGCCTCCTCGACCCGGGTGGCGGCACCCATCGCCGTCAGGATCGCCGCCAGGCGCTCGCTGCCTTCCCGGGCACGCGAGATGTAGACCTTCGCGTTTGCTGAATCGCCTCCCTCGGACTCCAGGTTCTCGAGCGAAGACCGGATGATGGTGAGCGGCGTGCGGATCTCGTGGGCCAGCTTGCCCGCCAGCGTCCGCAGGTACCCCGTGTATTCATCGAGCCGCCCGAGCAGCGACGAGAAGCTGCGGGACAGGTCGCCGAGCTCGTCCTTGGCCTCGGATTCGGGAAGCACGCGCGACAGGTTGCCCTCGCGTCCCAGCGCCGTTTCGCTCGCCGCGCCGAGCCGCGAGATGCGCAGTGTCATGCGGCCCGCGAACCAGAATGCGGCGACGACGGCGAACAGCGTGACGAACAACGTGAGGTTCAACAGGCGCGTGAGCGCGCGGTCGCGCAGGGTCAGCCAGCGATCGGCGGTCTGCGCGAGCTGGATCACGCCGAAGATGCTCTTCCCGTCGGCCGAGTAGATGGGCGAGGCGGCCGCGACGATCACGCTGTTCTCGTAACGACCCGCAAACAGCGCGGTGTCCGGCGTGCCGCGCGCCACCCGAGTGGTCAGGTCCTCGGCCGCCCGTTGTCGCTCCGCCTGCGAGATGCTGCGCGGAATCACGTCGCCATCGAGGAACAACCGGTACATGCGTGGCAGGAAACCGCGCATCCGCGTGTAATCGCCCGCCAGTGCAGGTGCGTCGATGCGCGTGAGGATCGCGCCGGTAGACGAAGCCACGGTGAGCTCGACTCCCGGCTGAGCGAACTGTCGCAGGTGATCGTTGAGATCCGGCGAAGCGGCGATGAGCCTGCCGGTGGCGCGCAGGTCGGCGACTTCCAGCGTGCCGTAACTCGCGCGCGCGGCGCCGCGACGGTCGCGATCGTCCACGAGCACGCCGATGTGCTGTCCCAGCATCGTCAACGGGATGCCGAGCTCGAGCACGTATCCATCCCGCGACCGCTGCCATACCGCTTCGATGCGCGGCTCTTCGACGGCTTCCTCGCGGCCGTACTCGCGGGTCTCGATGCGACGCGCGACGAGTCTGCCCGCGCCCGTGCTGCCGAAGAACAGCTGGCTCTGGCCGCCGCGCCTGTCGTCGAACGCAAGCCAGATGCGGTCGCCGATGGTGGCCGAATCGAGTGGCGCCAGCATCGACGCGTCGTAGACGACCTTGTTGTCGCGAACCAGCAGCGCGAGATAGAGCCAGCGTTCGTGCGTGGCCGCGAGCAGCTGCAGCGAATCGCCGCCGGGTCCCGGAACGCGGATCAGGTTGCGCGAATCCGTGTCCCATTCATCGGCGCGGCCATCGATGAGCGGTGCGCCCGACAACACCACGGGAGTGATGTCGCGCGCGGTGCTGCTGGTCACTGCCTCGAGAGATTCACCGCGAAACAGCAGTTCCTGCCGTCCCTTCAGCGAACCGGCAATCGTGGTGGCGACGGCCAGCAGCGACTGCTGCTCGCTCTCGCGCAGCATCTTTTCCATCTCGCGCGCGTATTGACACCCCGCCCAGGGCAGCACGAGCGTGGTGAGCGCGAGCAGCAGTAGTTTGGTCCGGAGGCGGAACCCCGAGATCGGCCCGATCCGGATCATTTCGGAGATGCGCGCCACGGCCGGCTACTCGACCCAGCGGTAACCCATTCCGTACACCGTGTGCACGGCGTCGAACTTCTCGTCGACCACCTGGAATTTGCGGCGGATACGCTTGATGTGCGAGGTGATGGTGTTGTCGTCGAGCACCACGTTCGCGGCGTCCATGAGCTGCTGGCGATTCTTCACGTGCCCGGGGTGCTTGGTGAGCGCGTACACGATCCAGAACTCCGTGAGCGACAGCAGCACCACCTGTCCGTTCCATTCCACCGACATGCGTTCGCTGTCGAGCGTGAGCGCGCCGCGACGGATCACCTGCTTTTCCTCGGTCGGGCGGCGCAGGGCGTCGACGCGGCGGAACAGCGCGTTTACCCGCGCGATGAGATGCGCGAGCGACAGATCCTTGGTCAGGAAATCGTCGGCACCGAGCCTCAGGCCCGACACCGCATCGAGTTCGGTATCGCGGGCCGTCAGGAAAATGATGGGCAGCTCGGGCGAAAGACCGCGCAATTCACGGCACAACTCGAAGCCACCTTCGGGCTCGTCTTCCAGAGAAATGTCGATGACGGCGAGGTCGGGGAGCCGCGCCGCAAAGGCCGCCATGGCCTCGCGCCGGTTCGGATAACCCCGCACCGCATAGCCCTCGCGTGAAAAAGCCGCGGCGTAGTTGTCGCGGATGGCACGTTCGTCTTCGACGATCGCTATTGTCTTTTTCATAGGGAACGAAGTGTAAGCGACCGGCATGCACGGCGGTGGCGCGGCCACATTTGGTCACTTTCGGTCGGCACCACGCCACCAAGGCGTCATGGCCGGGCCGGTGGGCAGGCGCGAAGTGTCACTCAGTGACCGAGGAGACCGCCCATGAAGATTCAGAACCTGGACCACGACCACACGGCAGAGCTGACATATGCCGCCGAGCAGTTCGCCACCCAGCAGGGTGAAAGGTGGCGCCGTTTTCTAGAACGCGTGGGTACGCGCAGCAACAATTTTGCCGTGCGGTTGGCCCGCGCCCGGTTCGTCTACCTGCATCGGCGTGAAACCGCGACGCACTGGTTGCCGCTATGAGCGCAGTACCCGAGCACTTCATGAACGAGAAGCCGGAGCCGCGCGAAGCGGAAGTCCGCGATGATCCGCGGACCTCCGAGAGCGAGAACGACGAATCCACGGCGACGTTCTGGCATTGGTTCGCCCTGGCAGTGCTGCTGTTCGCGTGGATCGCCGAGGCGACGATGTGCGCGGATAGAGGCTTCTGGCAGAGATTTCGTCGGCTGAACTTCAGTCCGGAACGGGCGCGAGACCCAACGTGGAGACTCTCGACCGCTGCGCCAGCGCCAGCACTTGCGCCACGATTTCATAGCGCGTGCGCTTTTCGGGCACCACGTTGATGCGTGGCGCGTTGGCGCTGTCGGCGATCGCCGCGAAACGCACCGCAAGCTGTTCCAGGGAAGGAACCTGCGTGCCATTCCAGTAGATTGCTCCGTCATAGACGATGTCCAGGCGTATCGTCGGTGGTGGCGTCGCGGCGCGACCCTGTGGCAAATTGAGTTTCACGGCATGTGTCGCCACCGGCAACGTGATGATCAGGATCACCAGCAAGACCAGCATCACGTCGATCAGCGGTGTGGCATTGAGCTGCGGCTCGGCAATAGAGGATTCGCCCGACATGTTCCACCTCCTGTATGGCCTAACGTCCGCCGGCATCGAGCGGGGTTGCGAGGCGTCATGAAAGCTGAGCCCAGGTATCCGCCTCTGCCTCCCGAGATCGTGACGCTGCTCGGCGAAGGCGATGTCAGCGAAGCCATCAAGGTGCTGCGCAGCGCCGGCGCCATGAGCCAGCGGGAGGCGCGTCGGCGCATCGACGCGCACCTGGCGCAGGATCCGATCCTGCAAGTTCGAATCGAAACCTGGCAGCGCTCGAGGCGCCTCAAATTCTTTCTCTGGTTCCTGGTCGGGGACGTCGTGATCACGGCAGGAATCATCTACTGGTTCTTCTTCAGGGGATCCGTCTGATGCTGTTGATCGGGATGTTCGACTCGCCTTTCGTGCGCCGCGTAGCCATTTCGATGAAGTTGTTAGGTGTCCCGTTCGAACATGCCAACTGGTCGGTGGGCAAGGACTTCGACCGCATCCGGAATTACAACCCGCTCGGCCGCGTGCCGACGCTCGTCACCGACACCGGCGAGACGCTCATGGAATCCAGCGCGATCCTCGACTACCTGGACGAACGCGCCGGTCCGGAACGCGCGTTGCTGCCGCGCACGGGCGCCGAGCGCCGCCAGGCGCTGAATCTCATGGCAATGGCAACGGGCGCGGCGGAAAAGGGTGTGATGCAGGTTTACGAGCGAGTGTTCCGACCGGAAGAAAAGCGCCACCAGCCGTGGCTCGACCGCTGCCGCCTGCAGATGAGCTCGTCGCTCGCTGCCATCGACCGCCATCTCGGTGAGCGCGGCCTCGCGCAGTGGCTGGTCGGCAAGCGCATGACGCAGGCTGACATCACGGCGGTCTGTGCCTTCACGTTCCTCAACGACACGCTCAAGGTGGCGCAGGACGCGGTGATGTTCCAGTCGCTGGCCACGCTGGCCGGCCGTTGCGAATCCCTGCCGGCGTTCCAGGAAACGCGCGTGCCGTTTTTTACCCCGAATACCTGACGCTGGCGAGTCGCCACTGCACGGACGCCGCCGCTTCGACGGGTTGACCGCCGTGTGCGGAGCACTCAAAAAGCGTTGATGCCCGTCAGCTCGCGTCCAATCGTGAGCT
>Ga0173480_10000622_pt1 | contig 12066 bp, 10 predicted proteins | sample NitcycUS209509C1_FD_122622 | JGI IMG/M metagenome (GOLD analysis project Ga0173480, IMG submission 122622) | Soil microbial communities from Arlington Agricultural Research Station in Wisconsin, USA - Nitrogen cycling UWRJ-S209-509C-1 (version... | ecosystem: Environmental > Terrestrial > Soil... | reverse complement strand
CTGGTGAAGATCAAATCCAACATGGATTTCAGCCAGTTCATGGCCATCCAGCGCACCGGCGCCGAGATCCTCGACAGCCCGGTGGATTTCGCGGAGCGCCAGCGCAGCATGTATCGCCGCCGCCGCGACCTCATCATTGAAGGGTTCGCGAAGCTGGGATGGGCCCTCACGCCGCCGCGCGCCGCCATGTACATCTGGGACCGCGTGCCGCGCCGCTACACGAACGCCGGCGAGTTCGCGAAGGAATTCTTCCTCAAGACCGGCGTCATCGTTTCACCCGGCTCGGCCTTCGGCAATCACTGCGCGGACTTCATGCGCATCTCGATGGTCATCGACGAAACACGCATCGAGCACATGTTCTCGAAAATCAAAGAAAGCGGGTTCCGTTTTGACTAGACTCGGCGAGCGCTGTCTCGTTTCCATTCTGCTGGCGATTGCCGCCCTCGTGGCGGGCTGCGCGGGCTCTTCCCTCCCCGCGCTCAACACCTCGGCGGACATTCCCCTTCCCGGGAACCCGACACGCTTCGAGGGCCAGAGCTTCGATCCCACCAACAACCGGCTCTACATCGCACACAGCGGCGACGGCGAGCTCGTCATGGTGGACACGAGCGCGAAGCGGGTCATTGCGAATCTCCCCAATTTTCCCGGGTGCACCGGTGTTCTTGCCGTGCCCGAGATGGAGAGTGTTTTTGTGAGCGTGCCGGGACGCGATGAGGTCACCATGATGAACACCTCGTCGCTCAAGGTGACGCGCGCCGCGGGCGGTGAGTCCCCCTACAGCCTGGTGTGGGCTTCGGGCATCGGCAAGGTTTACGTGTCGGACCGCAAGGACACCAAAGCCACCGTGATCGATATCCGCATGAAGAATCGCGTCACCACCATCGATCTGGGCGGTGAAATGGGTGCAGCGGTGTACGACACCAAGACCGGGCGCATCCTCATGAACTCGCGTTCGACCAATGAGCTGGTTGAAATCGACCCCGCCACGGACATTGTCGCGTCGCGGCTCAAGCTCAGCGGCAAAACTCCGCACGGACTCCAGATCGCGCCGTCCTCACGCGTCGCGTTTGCGGCATGCGCTGACGACGCCAAGCTGCTCGTGATCGATCTCGAAAAGTTCAAGGTAATCGACACGCTCGTGACCGGCGAGGGCCCGGATGCGCTTGCCTTCGACGAAGGCAATGGAATGCTCTACATCGGGACGGAAGCCAACGTGGTATCCGTCTACCAGCTGAAGGGTAAAAATCTGAAGCGCATGGGTGACGTGGAAGTGGGAACCAATCCGCACTCGGTCTGCGTCAACACCACAACGCACGAGGTTTACATTCCACTCGAGAACGTGAACGGCAAACCCGTACTGCGCGTGATGTCGCCGCAGCTTCAGCAGTGACCGCTACGGGGTAACACGGGTCCCGTTGACGATCCAGGTCGTCGAGCACCCGCTCAGATTGGGGCAGCTCCCCTTGAGCGTGTGCCTGTACATGATGGTGCCCTGGAACGTGTCCGGGTTCTTGAACGTCAGATAGGCAGTCGAGAAATCCGACAGCGTACAATTGCGTGTGACGGTCACTTTCTTGTCCGTCTCGCCCCGCGCGAACCCCTTGGACGCATCCCAGCTCCCCGCAAAGCCGCTCATCGTGAACGTGTTGCCATCCATGTGCACCTCGTAGTCACCGTCCCAAACGTCTGAACGGGCGCACCCGTTGACGCTCATGGTCGCGGTCAACGCGAACGTCCCGTCGGGGACCACCATGGGCGGGTTCTGATTCTGATTGGGATCGGCCGGGTCGGAGCCACCACCGCCGCAAGCGACGACGACGGCCAACAAGAGCGCAAGAGAAAGACGTTTCATCGGTGTATCCATTCCGTGGGTGCCCACCAAGGGTAGATGCACACCGCACTCGGTGTCAATCCGCCCGGAGTTGCTGTACCGTTGATCTCGCGACAAGATCGCCCAGACTCTGCGCTGAGACTCAGTTCAACCCTGCGCCCGAAGGCCCCAGGCTTACGATCGAGTAGTCGTCGACGTCGAGCACTTCGGTGGCGAGCGCCACCACGTCGTCCATCTTGACGGCGCCTACGCGCTGGATGAGTTCTTTTTCCGAGACCTGGTAGCCGTATGTGATTTCGTTGCGGGCGAGACGCATCATGCGTGAAGCCGAGGTCTCCAGCCCCAGGAGAATACGGCCCTTGATGTGCTCCTTGGTGTCCTTGAGCTCGTCTTTCTTGATGCCGCCGTCGCGCAGGTTGAGGAACTCTTTGCGCACGGCGTCGAGCGCGGTGCCCACGGTCTTGGGGCGCACGGCCATGTACGCGGCGAACATGCCGGTGTCGCGCGAATGATCCACGTAGGTGAACACGTTGTACGCGAGTCCCATTTCCTCGCGGATCTTCTGGAAGAGCCGCGAGCTCATGCCGCCGCCCACCATCGCGTTCAGCACCATGAGCGCGTAACGACGATCGTCCATGAAGGAGAAGGTGCGCTTGCCAAGCACGACGTGCTGCTGGTTGAGCTTGCGCTTCACGTGCTTCTGCTTGGGCGACACCTTGCCGAGGCGCGCCTTTTCGCGCGCCAAAGGTCCGCTCGCAAACTTGAAGCGGTTCTGGCAAACCGCCACCAGCTCGTCCTCGTCGATGTTGCCGTACACGGACACGACCACGTTGGAGGAACGGAAGGCGCGCTTCGCGTAGCGCTGGATATCGCTGCGGCGGAAGCTCGACACGGTCTTGCGCGAGCCGAGGATGGGACGACCCAGCGGGTGCGCGGGGTAGAGCTCGGCGGCGAACATCTCATGGATGAGATCATCGGGCGCGTCCTCGACATCGCCGATCTCCTCCAGGATCACGTTGCGCTCGAGCGTGACCTGGTGCTCTTCGAAGCGCGATCCGGTCAGCATGTCGGCCAGAAGATCGATGGCCACCTCGCGCCGGCTCTCGAGCACGTGCGCATACACGCACATGGTGTCCTTGGTGGTGAACGCATCCAGGGATCCGCCCACCTTTTCGATCTCGCGCGAGATGTCCTGCGCGTTACGGTGACTGGTGCCCTTGAAGAGCATGTGCTCCAGGAAATGGCACAGACCCGATTCGGGCTCCGACTCGTCGCGGGCACCCGTGCGCGTCCATACCCCGAGACAGAACGCCTTCGAGATGGGGTTCTTTTCGTGCAGGATCGTGAGCCCGCCGGGGAGCACGATCTTCTTGGCAATACGTGCGGCTACCATGACGTGGTCTCCTTCTATGTATCGATAAAAATACGACGCCCGCCTGGCGGTTTTCAAACCTCCGGGCGGGCGTCTGATTGCAAACGAGTTGCGTCGCCGCTAGCGGCGCGGCCGCGCGTGCTCGCGCCGGCGCCCACCGCCGCCACTCTCGCCGCCCTCGCGGGGACGGCGCTCGTGGTGCTCGGGCTCGACGTAGCCTTCCGGCTTCTCGAGCAGTGCCTTGCGTGAGAGGCGGATCTTTCCATCGCCGTTCACTTCGAGCACCTTGACCTTCACCATGTCGCCCACCTTGAGCTCTTCCTCGACGCGCTCCAGCCGGCGGTGCGCAATCTCGGAAATGTGCAGGAGCCCGTCCTTGCCGGGAAGAATCTGCACGAACGCACCGAAGGCGAGAATGCTGCGCACTTCCCCTTCGTACGTCTTGCCCACTTCGGCCTCGGCCGTGATCTCGCGGATGCGCGCGAGTGCTATCTCCGCGCTCTCGGTGTTGACCGCGATGACGCGGACAGTTCCGTCGTCCTCGATCTCGATCTTGGCGCCCGACTCTTCCTGGATGCGCTTCACAACCTTGCCTCCCGGTCCGATGATCTCGCGGATCTTGTCGGTCGGGATGGTGATGGTGGTGACCTTGGGCGCGTACGGCGAAATGTCCGGCTTCGACTGGGCAATGGTCTCGTTCATCACATGCAGGATGTGAATGCGGCCAACCTTCGCCTGGTGGAGCGCCTTCATCATGACGGCGTCCGAAATACCCGCGATCTTGGTGTCGAGCTGGAACGCGGTAATGCCGTCCTTGGTGCCCGTCACCTTGAAGTCCATGTCGCCCAGGTGATCCTCGGCGCCCAGGATGTCGCTCAGCACTTCAACCTTGTCGCCCTCGATGACGAGACCCATCGCGATGCCCGCGATCGGCTTCTCGACCGGCACGCCGGCGTCCATCAGTGAGAGGCTGCCGCCGCACACCGAGGCCATCGAGCTGGATCCGTTCGACTCCAGGATTTCCGACACGATGCGAACCGTGTACGGGAACTTGTCCTTGGCCGGGATCATGGTCCGGATGGCGCGCTCCGCCAGAGCACCGTGGCCGATTTCGCGGCGGCCGGGGCTCCCGAAGCGGCCCACTTCACCCACGCTGAACGAGGGGAAGTTGTAGTGGAGCATGTAGCGCTTCCAGCTCTCACCGTCGATGGTGTCGAGCATCTGCTCGTCGTCGCTGGTGCCGAGCGTGGTCACGACCAGCGCCTGCGTCTCACCGCGCGTGAACAGCGCCGATCCGTGCGCGCGCGGGAGAACTCCCACTTCGCACGTGATGGGACGGATGTCCGACGTGCCGCGGCCGTCGAGGCGGACCTTCTCGTCGAGGATCATCGCGCGCATGCTCTTCTTCTCGATGTCGTGGAGCACGCCCTTGATGTAGCCCTCTTTCTCGGGAAATTCCGCCGCGTACTTCGCGAGCGCATCTTCGTTGATCTTGGTGAGGGCATTCTGGCGATCGAGCTTCTTCGAGATCGAGAACGCCTTCTTGATGGGGCCGGCGAAGTCCGCGTTCACCTTCTTGTCGATGTCGGGGAACGTTTCCGGCGCTTCCACCGCGCGCTTGGTCTTGGCGCCGAACGCCGCCACCAGCTCGCGCTGGAGCGTGTTCAAACGCTTGATCTCGTCGTGGCCGAAGCGCACCGAGGCGAACATTTCTTCTTCGCTCACTTCGCTGCAGCCGCCTTCCACCATGAGAACCGCGTCGTCGGTGCCGGCGATGACGACATCCATGTCGCTCGCTTCCATCTGCTCCGAGGTGGGATTGCAGACGAACTGGCCGTCGACACGACCCACGCGCACACCGGAGACGAAGTGGTTGAACGGAATATCCGACAACGCGAGCGCCGCCGAGGAGCCGACGATGCCGAGCACGTCGGGCGCGTTGATACCGTCGTAGCTCACCGGCTGCACGATGACCTGCGTCTCGCACATATAATTGTCGTCGAAGAGCGGACGGAGGGGACGGTCGATCAGGCGGGCGGTCAGGATCTCACGCTCGCCGGGACGGCCTTCACGCTTGAAAAAACCTCCCGGGATGCGGCCGGAGGCGTAGAACTTCTCGCGATACTCGACTGTGAGCGGGAAGAAATCCCGGTCGGTCCTCTGATGAGCGGCAACGACGGCGACGAGCACCATCGTTTCACCCATGCGCACGACCACCGCGCCGTCGGCCTGTTTGGCCATACGACCGGTTTCAATACTGAACGTTTGACCGTTCAGCGTGCGGGTAACGGTTTGCTTGGACATTAAGCTTCTTTCTGACCAGCAGATTGCGGCCAACAAGGGTTACAGCGGACGCCTTTGCCCTTGCGTCCGCAAACATCTGCCCACACCGGGCACAAGCAACCGAACGGTTACTTGCGCAGGTTGAGCTGCTTGATCATCTCCCGGTAGCTCTCGATTTTCTTGTTCTTGAGGTAGTCCAGGAGTTTCCGGCGCCGTCCCACGAGCTTGAGCAGCCCGCGGCGCGACGCGTGGTCTTTCTTGTGGATCTGGAAGTGCTCCGTGAGCATTTTGATTCGCTCAGTGAGGAGAGCAATCTGAACTTCGGCGGAGCCGGAGTCTTTGTCGTGGAGCTTGTACTTCTCGATTATATCTTTCTTCTGATCCGTGTTCATAACCATCGTCTGATCACCTCCTACCCAAATCGGTACGCGACACGATGGTTGCAGTCGGCCTCAAGGGGCTGACCGCCAAGCGCGAAAAGTAGCACAGGGGTTGGGGGGTGTAAAGCCATAAATATCCATACGCCGCATGGGCTTGCGGCAAAGTCGATTCCCATCCTCAGGATTTACGCGCTCGATCCGAGGAGCTCCCGGGCCATGCGACGGTCCTCGCCGAGCTGGTCGATGAGCGCGGTAACGGTCGGGAATTTCTGCTCGGGGCGCAGGTACGCCTCGCACCACACCGAGATCTCTTCCCCGTAGATATGGTGGTCGAAGTCGAAGATGTGCACTTCGATCTCGTCGGTGTGCCCGCGCTTCATGGTGGGCGCCCGTCCGATGTTCATCATGCCTTCGTGAATCCACCCGCGCCAGCCCACGCGCACGGCGTACACGCCGGTGGGCGGCCACAGCTTGTGCGGGTCGGGCACGGCGACGTTCGCCGTGGGAAAACCCAGGTCGCGGCCTCTTCCCTGCCCGTGCGCCACCTTGCCGCGCACGAGGTAGGCGTGGCCGAGAAGATAATTGGCGCGCTCGAGATTGGCGGCGCTCAGGGTCTTGCGAATGGTGGTGCTGGAGACGATCTCGGCATCGACGCGCACGGGCGGCACGATCGTGACCGCAAAGCCGCGCTGCTTTCCTTCTTCGGCCACACGCTCCGGACTTCCTTCGCGTTTGTGTCCGAAATGGTTGTCGTAGCCGATCACGAGCTCAGCACTGTTCATGGCATCCAGAAAGTAGCGCTGGATGAATTCGCGATACTCGGTGCGCATGGTCTCTTCGTTGAACGGAAGCACGAATACGCCGTCGACGGATGCCTTGGCGAAGAGCTCGAGGCGCTCGTCGAGCGTGGTCAAAATCTGCGGCATCTCGCGCGAGTGGGTGACGGTGAGGGGATGGGGATCGAATGTGATCACCCACGCGCTCTCGACCGCACCGGCATTGCGCCGCGCCGCGAGTGAATCAAGAATGGCGCGATGGCCGCGGTGCACGCCGTCGAAGACGCCGATCGTCACCGCAGTGTTCTTGGGAGCAAACTCACGAAGCTCTTCAAGTGTTCTTGCGACTTTGAGTGCCATCTTACGTGCCCGGGTTGACGCGCTGTCGCGCGTCTGTCTCGCTATCGCCGGTCGGCAATACACAAAGACGGAACGAATCGCACACGCGCAACGGATCGCGCGGGCGGTCGGGATCGCGGAAGCCGACGGCGAGCAGGGTCTGCGCTTCGTCCAGAAGGCGAATGGCGCCGCCCGCGGTCGAGCCGATGCGCTCCAGCACGTCGGTGCGCAGCGGCAGCTGGCCGAAGCGGAGCTCGCGCGCCGCGCGCTCGCCCAGCACCACACCGGGCAGAAACGCCAGCGCTTCGTCCAGCGCGAGGCCGTTGAGCTCGCCGGCGTGCTCGGGCGTGAGGTGCTCGGAGTTGAAGGCCGCAGAAGCGGTGAAGGCGCCGATGCGCGAGCGTTCGAGTGCCGCCACCGACGCGGGCAGATCGAGCTTTTCGCCGAAGTCGCGCGCCAGGGAGCGCACGTAGGTTCCGCGCGAACACCGCACCACACACGTGACCATGGGGAGCTTCGCGTCGATGACGTCGAAGCCGTAAATCTTGACCTCGCGCGGCGGAGCGGCCTCGGTGGTCTCGCTGACCTCACCGGCCCGCGCCATTTCGTAATAGCGGCGACCTTTGTGCTTGATGGCGGAGAAGACGGGCGGCGTGAGCAGGTAATCGCCCACGAACGAGGCGGCCACCGCGCGCAGTTTCTCCATGGCAATGTCGGGCACGGCGGTCTCGCGCAGCACCGGGCCTTCCGCGTCCAGCGTCGCCGTTTCCACGCCCAGATGGATGTCGAAGCGGTATTCCTTCTCGAGGTCCATGAAGTGCTCGACGGCGCGCGTGGCCAGGCCCGTGCACACGAGCAACACGCCGCGCGCCAGCGGGTCCAGTGTGCCGGCATGACCGACCCGGCGCAGCCCCGTCACGCGGCGCACGCGCGCCACGATATCGAACGACGACGGCCCCACCGCCTTGTCGATCACGAACACCCGATTGTCGAACCGGTTGGTCAAACCTCGCCGTCCTCTTCGTCTTCTTCGGTCTTCTTGCGCGGCGCCGCTTCGGCGGTCGTCGACGGCGTGCCCGTCTCGCGCAGCACCTCATTGATACGGAAGGCGCGGTCCAGCGAGTCGTCGTAGTGCCAGCGCAGCTCGGGCGCGTGCTGCACGTCGATGGCATTGGCAATGGCGTGGCGCATGAAGCCGCTGGCACCCTTCAGGATCTTCGTGGTCATGTCGCGCTGCTCCTGGTCGCCCAGAACGCTGAAATGGATCTGCGCGGTGGCCAGATCGCGCGCCGTCTTCACGTGCGTGATCGTCACCAGGCCCAGACGGGGGTCTTTGATGTCGTTCAGGACAATCTCGGAAAGGACCTCTTTGATCGTCTCGTTAATTCTTTCGATTCTGTATTTCGACATAGGGTACGCGCGCGACAGCGCGCGCCTGGGTTAGCGAAATTCTTCCAACGCGTCGGCGACAGTAACCCGGGGATCCCCTTCAATGAAGCGCCGGATGCTCCCGCACGTCTCGTCGACAGTCTTGTGATCGGATCCGACCATCGCTATCGCGATGGTGCTGCGCTGCCACTTGTCCTGGTGGTCCACTTCGGCGACCGATGCGTTGAATCTCCCGCGCAGCCTCGCCTTGAGACTCTGCAGCACGAACCGCTTTTCTTTGAGGGATTGGCAGCCGGGAATGTGCAGGTCGACTGTCAGGAGCTTTACGAACATCGCGGCTCGCAGCATTGCGCGGCGGACACGCCCGCGCCGACCGTCCTAGAACACGCGTACTTTTTCCTCGACCACAAATGCTTCGATGATGTCGCGCTCGGCGAGGTTGTTGAACCCCTGGAGCCCGATACCGCACTCGAAATTCGTATTCACCTCGCGCACGTCGTCCTGGAATCGTTTGAGCGAGGCGATCTTGCCGTTGAAGACGACCTCTTCATTGCGCAACACGCGGATGTTGGCGCTGCGCACGATCTGCCCGTCGACCACCATGGAACCGGCGATGGTGCCGAGCTTTCCGACGTGGTAAAGCTTGCGCACCTCGGCGCGGCCCAGCACACGCTCGACAAAGATCGGCTTGAGCATGCCCTTCATGGCCTTGTCGATGTCGTCGATGACCTCGTAGATGATCTGGTAGCTGCGCACCTCGATGCCCTTGAGCTTGATGATGTCCTTGGCCTTCGGGCTCACCTTGGTGTTGAACGCAATGATGAAAGCACCCGTGTTGAGGGCGAGCAGCGCGTCGGACTCGGACACGACGCCGACGGCGGCGTGCAGCACGTTGACCTTCACGTTCTCCACCTGCATCGGCGCGAGCGAATCGCGCAGCGCTTCCACCGATCCGTTGGTGTCGCACTTGAGGATCAGGTTGAGCTCTTTGACCTCGCCGGTCTGCATCTGCTCGTAGAGCTGCTCGAGTGTCATGGCCTTGATGGGCTCGAGCTCCTTGGTGCGCGTCGCTTCCTGGCGCTTGGTCGCGATTTCGCGCGCCTCGCGCTCGTTCTTGACCGCGATCAGCGAGTCGCCCGGCTCCGGCAGTCCGTCCAGGCCCAGCACGACGGCGGGCGTCGACGGTCCCGCGGAGCGCATGGCCTTGCCGTTGTAATCGAACAGCGAGCGCACCTTGCCGTACTCGTTGCCGACCACGAACACATCGCCGATGTTGAGCGTCCCCGACTGCACGAGCACGGTGACGAGAATACCGCGGCCTTCTTCCTTCTTGGTCTCGACCACGACACCCTGGGCGCGCGACGTCGGGTCGGCCTTGAGCTCGAGGAGCTCGGCCTGAAGGAGAATCATTTCGAGCAACTTGTCGATGCCCTTGCCGGTCTTGGCCGACACTTCCACGCCCACGACGTCGCCGCCGTAATCCTCGAGCAGCACGCTCTGCTGCGAGAGCGCCTGGCGCACCGCGGGCTGGTTGGCCGTGGGCAGATCCGACTTGTTGATGGCGACGATCATCGGCACCTTGGCGGCGCGGGTGTGATTGATGGCTTCGATCGTCTGCGGCATGACGCCGTCATCGGCTGCCACCACGATCACAACGATGTCCGTGATTTTCGAGCCGCGCGAGCGCATGGCGGTAAAGGCTTCGTGGCCCGGCGTGTCGATGAAGGTGATCTTGCCGCCGCCCGGCACCGTGGCTTCGTACGCACCGACCGCCTGCGTGATACCGCCGGCTTCACCCGCGGCCACGTTGGCCTTGCGGATGTAGTCGAGGATGGAGGTCTTGCCGTGGTCGACGTGGCCCATGATGGTGACCACGGGCGCGCGCGGCACGAGTTTGGCCACATCGATCTGCGCGTCGATCTTGAGCTGCGTTTCACCGTATGACGCTTCCACGTCCACGCGGCGACCGAAGTCTTCCGCAACCAGCTCGATGGCATCTTTCTCGAGCGGAGTATTTGCCTCCGCCTTCACATCGAGCGTGGAGAGGCGCGACAACAACTCGTCGAGCGATACTCCCAGCGCGTTGGCGAGGACCGAAGGTGTGGCACCTTCCTGCACACGCACCGGCGGGAGTGACTTCACTTCGGACGGCTGCGGCTTGCGGCGCTTGGTCTTGCGCGTGGTCTCGAGCTTGGCCAGTGTGCGTCGAACACTTTCGCGCACCTGCTCTGCGTCGCTGGTTTTGGGATGCATGGCCGCGTAACGGCGCGCTTCGTCGGCCGCGGTCCACTCCTCGGGCTCGTTGCCGGTGTCGGGCTCGACAGCGATCAACGGCTCCATGGGAGCGGCTTCGAGCTCGTCGAGCGCGTTGGGTACTTTGGGTTTGGGCGGCTTGTGAACCTTGGGCGGCTCGGGCTTGCGCTCGGGCTCGACGCGGCGAGGGTCTTTCTTTGCATCCGTCTTCTTGTCTGTCTTCGCTTCCGGCCGGGCTTCGACTTTGGGCGTAAACCGCGCGTCTTTCTTCTCGCTCTTGGGCGGCGCGTGTTCCACCACCGGTTCAGGCCTGGGCGCTTCAACGACCGCCCCGGGTTTGTTCGCCTTGGCCAGCTTGACCTTCGGCTTGTCGGACACCGGCTCCGGAGCCGGTTCGGGCTCCGCGACCTTCGCCTTGCGCAGCTTCACTTTCGCCTTGGCAGTATCCGTCGCAACCGCCTTGGCGGCTTTGGTCGCGGCGGTCGACTTCTTCGCCGACTTCTTGGTCGGCGTGTTCGACCACGTCTTCAGGTTCTTGTCGAGCACCGTCAGCATGTCGACCGAGACATTGCTGCTCTCACCGGCCACCTTGTGGCCGTGCTTTTCCAGGAGCTCGATCAGCTCTTCGCTGGTGACGTTGTACTTCTTGGCGAGTTCGTGAATGCGCATCTATTCGTTCGCGTCCTTCTTTTCTTCGTCGGCAGCGTTCTCATGGTCTGCGTCGGCAGCGACGGGTTCGGTCGCCGGCGTCTCCGCCGTTGCCGCGTCGGTTTCCACCGCTGTCGCCGCGGTGTCTTCGGCCTCGGCCTCGGCTTCCACTTCGGCCGGATCACGGAAGAGCATCGCTTCGGTGATCTTGACCTTCTCTTCCTTCTTCGGATCTTCGTTCTCCGCCTCGAGCATGCTCTCGTCGAAGAGCGGCTTGGCCGACTTCTTGGCCTGCTCGCGCTCCTCGTTTTCCTTCTTGATGAGCTCTTCGAGCGCGGATTCGAGCTCCTTGACGGTGCCCTGCGCCGTCTCCATCAGCTTCTCGACGGTGCGCTCACCGAAACCCGGGATCTCGGCCAGTTTCTCGACCGGCGTGCGCATGAGCTTCTGCACCGTGTTGATGCCGGCTTCGCGCAGCTTCTCCGCCATCTTGTCGGAAACACCGACCATCTCTTCGATGGGCATGAGCAGGTGCTCCTGCAGGCGCTGGCGCTGCTCGAGCTCGCGGTTGGACACCAGCTCGATCTGCCAGCCCGCGAGGCGCGAGGCGAGGCGCACGTTCTGGCCTTCCTTGCCGATGGCGAGCGAGAGCTGATCCTCGTCGACCACGACGAGCACCGAGTGCATTTCAATGTCGGAACGCACCTGCGAGATCTTGGCGGGCGAGAGTGCGCGCGAGATGAAGGTGGAGACGTCGTCGCTCCACGGCACGATGTCGATGCGCTCGCCCGAGAG
>Ga0173480_10000621_pt1 | contig 12068 bp, 7 predicted proteins | sample NitcycUS209509C1_FD_122622 | JGI IMG/M metagenome (GOLD analysis project Ga0173480, IMG submission 122622) | Soil microbial communities from Arlington Agricultural Research Station in Wisconsin, USA - Nitrogen cycling UWRJ-S209-509C-1 (version... | ecosystem: Environmental > Terrestrial > Soil >... | reverse complement strand
TAGGGGGCTTTTCGGACGGGGCCAGCTATGCACTTTCCCTGGGAGTGGGCAATGGAGACCTCTTCGGCTTCCTCATCGCGTTTTCCCCGGGGTTCTTCGCGCCTGCCGGAGCGGTAGGCATGCCGCGCGTATTCGTCGCCCACGGAACCAGCGACCGGATCCTTCCGATTGCTACCACCAGTAGGCGCATCGTACCGATGCTGAAGGAAGCCGGGTACAACGTGACGTATCACGAGTTCGAAGGCCCGCACACAGTGAAGGCGGACCAGATGCGGGCGGCGCTCGCCTGGTTCGTTGGCAGGTAGTCGATCCGGTCAGGCGCTGCAGTACGAGTAGACGGGAGACGGGAGATGGGAGAAGGGCGGGGAACGAGGCTAATACCTCATCCCGAGCGCAGCGAGGTACCTACCATCCCCGCCTAGACGCCAAGGCAGGGACACGAGATCCCTCGCTGCACTCGGGATGAGGTGTTACCATCGCTCCTGCGCCATTCCGCCATTCCGCCATTCCGCCATTCCGCCATTCCGCCATTCCGCCGGCTCTACGGCTTGCTCCCGAATCGCCGGTGTCCGTACCCGGATGGTTTGCGGGGGGTGTGCTTTGCGGGCTGGTGCCCCGCGCGTGCCGCCTTGGCATCCCGCCGCGCTCGCTCCTCCTTCTTCCGGGCACGCATCGCGGCGAGTCGCTCTTCCAATGGCACCTCAAGGCGTGCTTCCGGTCGCGCCTTGTAATCGAAATCGGGAACCATCACCCTCGGCAGCCGCCGGCCGATCGCCCGCTCGATGTTCCGCAGATCTCCCTCCTCGTCCGGCGCCACGAAGGTAAAGGCATCGCCCACTGCTTCCGCCCGTGCGGTGCGGCCCACCCGGTGGATGTAATCCTCGGCCACCTTGGGTACATCGAAATTCACTACGTGACCCAGCTCCTCGATGTCGATCCCGCGCTGAGCGATGTCCGTGGCAACCAATACCTGGTATTTCCCGCTCTTGAACCCGGCCAACGCCTGAGTCCGCTGCGGTTGCGACCGGTTACCATGAATCCGCTCCGCCTCGATGCCGTTTCGAACCAGGAACTTCCACACCCGATCGGCGCGATGCTTGGTGCGGGTAAAGACCAGCGCCTCCTGCAGCTCGCCTCGCTGGAGCAACGCCAGGAAGAGCGCGGATTTGAGTTCCTGCGGCACAGGGTAGACCGCCTGAGTGATGCCCACTGCCGGTGCTGCTTTCCGGCCCTGGTTGATGGTCACGGGGTCGCGCAGCATGTCACGGGTGAGCGCGGCGATCGGATCGGGCATCGTGGCGCTGAAGAAGAGCGTCTGCCGCTTGACCGGCAGGTGGCGGATGATCTTCCGGATCTCCGGCAGGAAGCCCATGTCGAGCATCCGGTCCGCCTCGTCCAGGACCAGCACCTCAAGCGAAGCGAGTTTGGCGTAAGGAGACCTGAGGTGATCGAGCAGTCGGCCCGGCGTCGCGATCAGCACGTCGACCCCGGTGCGAAACGCGTGCTCCTGCGCTGCCATTCCAACTCCGCCGAATACCGCAGCGCCACTGACCGGCGTGTGTACCGCCAGGTCGTTCAGGTCTTCGAGAATCTGCGCCGCAAGCTCGCGGGTGGGAGTGATCACCAGGGCCCGAGTGGCACCGCGGGGCCTTTCGATCAGTCGATGCAGGATGGGTAACAGAAACGCAGCCGTCTTCCCGCTCCCGGTGGTTGCACAGGCGAGCACGTCGCGTCCAGCCAGGGCAGGAGGAATGGCATCGGTCTGTATCGGTGTCGGACGAATGAATCCCAGCTCCTTGATACCTTTCAGGAGACTCGGGTGGAGCTTGAGCGGAGTGAACGGCAAGCGACAATCCTTTTGAGCGGTTCGTGAGAGCGGGAAGGATAGGGGTGCGTGGAGGCCGGGGCAATCGGGAGACGGGAGATGGGAGACGGGAAGCGGGGAACGGGGCACAGGGAACGGGGAACGGCAAAATTGAAGATTGCAGATTGCAGATTGAAGATTTGAGGTACTGCTGTTCAATCTTCAATCTGCAATCTGCAATCTTCAATTCTCTCCATTCCCTTTTGTTCTAAGTGTGACCACCTCAGCACACCGATGCCGCGTGGAACGCCAGGCTCTTCAATGCCCCGCCAAAGAACAGCAGCTGACGGACCTGGACATCGATCGAGTTGTTGGTCGGGCCCGGCACGATTTCGACGGTCCCCGGGTTGAACGGCACGGCGGTATCAACCGAGCCGCGGGTCGCCACGGTGGCGCAGGCGCTGATCCCGAGGTTGTTGCTGTTGATCTGGTAGTTGCCGATCGAGGGCTTAGAGGCCGTCATACCCGAGGATGACCGCTGCTTGACGCCCGTTGCCCGGACCACCGAATAGCGAGCGTTGGCGGTCGAGGAGCAGATCAGGGCCAGGTGGAACGGCACGCCATCCTGCAGCCCGCCGCCCGGGTTCTTGGTCTCGATGTACACGGTGTTCGCGTCCGGGCCGCTGCCGGTGTACACACCGGACGGGTTGAAGACCAGGGCGTTGCCCGGATCAGCCAGCGTCGCGATGTAAGCGCAGCCAGTCACTGGGCTGGCGAAACGGACGTTGTACCGTCCAAAGCCAAGGGGTGTCAGAGTAGTTCCACTCGTGGAGCGAACCAGGTCCGCGGAGTAACCCACCACCGCGTACCGGATTCCAGTGCCGCCGCAGGTGACGACCAGATCGAACGGACCATCGGTCAGCCCGCCACCCTGGTTCTTGGTCTCGACATAGACACCGTTGGCGCTCAGGTGGCCGCCGGCGGTCGAGGCCTGGATCGCCTGACTGTAGGCGTTCCGGGTAGTCGCGACGTAGGCGCAGCTGGTGAGATTGCGATTGAAGCTGACTTCATACTGCCCGGGCCCGAGCTTCACGACGCCGGTGGTGCGATTGCCGTGGATCAGATTGCCGTTCATGTCCACCACCGCCCAGATCTGGGCGGACGCAGCGGCCTGCACCTGGGCTGAATCCGCCTCGGGCACGGCTTCGATGGACGGGGCCTCGGGTGATTCGGCGCTAGGATTATTGAAGTCCTGACACGCCGTAACCAACGCGATGCTTGCGACTGCGGAGATCAACCGCTTCATACAACCCTCCTGCAACTGGAAATGGCCTGACGCGCTGCGCGGATCGCAACACGATGTCGTTGGCTTGCCGAGGCTTAGAGGCATCGGTACGTTGCTCCTCACCCGGGCCAGACTCTTCGACATGAGAAGACGCGCAGACGATCTGTCGATCCAGACAGCCCTCCCATTTGGGCGGTCAAGGCGGACGGGGCGGTCGAAACCCGCCGCTTCGAGGGCCCTTCCCGCCCGCCCTGTCCGTCCCGACCGCAGTGTCCGCCCTCTATGAGACCGTCCAGCCCCCACACCAAGCCGACCCGCCTCGAGCTGGACTCCCTGTTCCCAGCTGTCTACGCCGAGTTGCGCCGACTGGCACATCGACGCCTCAGGGCGGAGGCAACGGGTCACACGCTTTCCACTACTGCGCTGGTCCACGAGACCTACCTGAAGCTGGCCGATCAGCGGAATTCCCAGTTCGACAATCGGCCCCATTTCTTTGCCCTCGCCGCACGGGCGATGCGCCGGATCCTTGTCGACTACGCCCGGCGTCATCGCGCCATCAAGCGTTCACCTGGACAGGAGCCGGTATCGCTCGCCTCGCTGGAACGATCGGACGCCATTTTCGCCCATCCCTCGGCCAGGGAAATCGCGCAGCGGGCGGATCTCCTGATGGCGGTAGATGAGGCCCTCTCGCAGCTGGTCGAGATCGACTCGCGCCTCGCTCAGGTGGTGGAGTACCGCTTCTTCGTGGGACTGACCGAACAGGAAACAGCGGAACTGCTGGGCGTGACTCCCCGGACCGTGGCGCGCGACTGGGTCCGGGCGAGGGGCTGGCTGATGCAACATCTGCACTGATGAATCCTGAATTCGAGCGCCGCCTGCTTGAGCTGGTCGATCAGGCCCTCGAACTGCCGGCGGAAGCCCGTGCTTCATTCCTGCACAAGGCTTGCGCGGGTGACTCGGCGCTGGAGAGCGCGGCCGCGGACCTCATCGCATCATGCGCCAAGGCGGAGGCAGACGATCGCTTCCTGGTGGACTCTGCCGCGGTGTTCGCCGATCCGATCATTCGGGCGGTGGAGGAAGAAGAAGAGGAGGAGGATTCGGAAGAGCCGCTCAAGCGCGTTTCCACTTTCCTGGAAGGTCAATACAAATTCGGACGCGAAATCGGCCGCGGCGGGAATGCGATCGTCTACCTCGCGCGCGATCTTCAGCACTCCCGCGATGTCGCCATCAAAGTGATTCGCCAGGGTGTTGCCGATCCTGACCGGCGACACCGCTTCCTGCGCGAAGTCGAAATCTCGGCCCAGCTGCGTCACCCCTTCGTCATTCCATTGATCGACTCGGGCGAGACTCAGGGCACCCTGTTCTACGTCATGCCCTATGTCGAAGGGGAGTCGCTGCGCGACCTGCTCGACCGTGAAGGCGCCCTCTCACTCAAGTCCGCCCTCGCCGTAGCACGCGACGTAGCCGAGGCCCTCGACTTCGCTCATAGCCAGGGCATCGTCCACCGCGACATCAAGCCGGAAAACATTCTGCTCAGCGGTTCGCATGCCCTGGTGGCGGACTTCGGCATCGCCATGGCGCTCGAAGCCTCGGGCACCGATCGCCTGACGGAGAAGGGGGTCGCAGTGGGGACGCCGGCCTACATGAGCCCGGAACAGGCCGGGGCCAGCGAGCGGATTGATGGTCGCAGTGACATCTACTCTCTCGGTTGTGTTGTCTACGAGATGCTAGCGGGCGAAGTCCCCTACCTGGGCGAGACGCCGCGGGCGATCCTGGCCAAGCACCTCCAGGCTCCAGTGCCGGATCTGACGATCCTGCGGCCGGGACTCTCGCCCGTCGCTCAAGCCACCATGCGTCGTGCTCTCGCGAAGGTTCCGGCAGAGCGGTACAGCAAAGCGACGGAGTTCGTCGAGGCATTGGCGGCCGGCGGCGAGCTTGTCCCGAGCGGAAGCGAGGGAGCGGCTCGGCGGATCGGTAAAGGGGTCGGCGTCGTCGCCTTGGTCGTCATTGTCGCCTTCCTCGGCCGTCACTTCATACCGCCTTCCCGCCCTACCGCCTTACCGCCTGCTCTCGAACGCATCGCCGTCCTCTACTTCGACAACCTCTCCTCCGATCCCGAGGTTGGGCTCATCGCTCAAGGCCTTACGGAGGATGTGATTGATGAACTGAGCCAGGTTCACGGGCTGCAGGTCATTTCGCCGAACGGAGTGCGGCTTTATCGCGATCACCCGGCCCCGGTGGACAGCATCGCGAGAGTACTTGGGGTGGGGACCGTCGTTGGTGGCAGCGTCAGCGCCTCTGCCGATGTAGTCCGGGTAACGGTGCGGCTCGTCGATCCTGCCAACGGCGATCAGTTACGCACCCAGTCGTTCGAGGTCCAGCGCGGCGCAGCGCTGGCACTCCGTCAGGCGGTACTTGGGCAAGTCGCCACGTTTCTGCGAGAGCGCCTGGGACAGGAGGTGAAGGTCCGGAAGGAGCGGGAGGAGACCCAATCGCTCGACGCGTGGGAACGGGTGACGCGGGCCGATGACCTGGTGCGGGACGGTGTGGACGCTTCACTTGCGGGGAATGAGTCCGAGTCAAGCGATCTCTGGCACCGGGCCGATTCACTCTACGCCGTGGCCGAGAAGCTGGATCGCAAATGGGTGACCCCGACAGTTGGTCGCGGCTGGGTCGCACTTCGATTGGCGTTATCCTCGCAGGACACGATGCCCTACAGCCCGATGATGCAGCGGGCGCTTGCCATCGCCGAACAGGCGTTGGAGCGATCGAAGGGTGGGGAGCAGGCGCTGGCGCTTCGCGGGTACGCGCGGGAATGGCTGGCAACTTCCCCGAACATGACGGGCACCGACACGCTCAAGCGTCAGGCCGAAGCCGATCTTCGGGCCGCCCTCGATGCTCGACCGGATGATGCTCGTAGCTGGTACGCCCTGGGCGAGCTGCTCTACACCGATGGACGCTTCACCGAGTCGGCACAGGCGCTGGAGACGGCGCTCAACCGTGACGCCTATCTGGTAGAAGTCCGCGCGGTTGTGAGCCTCCTCTTCTTCGCCTCACTGAATCTGCAGAAGTTCGACGACGCGGTGCGCTGGTGTGAGACGGGGTTCAGCCGATACGCCGGCGATCCCCGGTTTCAGACCTGCCGCCTCATTCTCCTCGGCTGGACCGGAAAGAGTCGTGGCGATGTGGGCAAGGCGTGGCAGGAGATCGAGAGCATCGAGAAGCAAGACACGATCGGAATGTTCAGCAGCCAGTGGAGCTATTTCCGGATGATGGCGGCGATGACCGCGGCGCGGGCCGGCATGAAAGACAGTGCCCGAGCTATTGTCGCAAGGGTTCACGCCGATTCGGCGGCGCATCCGGGAAGCGAAGTGCGAACCGAGGAGGCGTACGTTCACCTGCTCCTCGGTCAGCGGGAAGAAGCGCTCGCGCTGTTGCGGGAGGAACTCAAGAGTGACCCCGATTCCCGAGGTCGGATTATACGCTCTCCCTGGTTCAAGGACCTGGGGCCAGCCCTCACACCTTAGGGCCTGCCGAATCCGTTCCGCATGTCCGTTGTCGCAGTGAGCCCCACCAGCCTCACGTAGTAGGGAATGACAAACTTGTCCAAAGCCGGGGCGCCAAGGAAAATGGCATCCGCGCCTTGCGGCAGGGGGACACTGTCTCGTCCGCCGTCGGTCCGAGTAATCATGAGCGTCAGGGTGGCGATATCGCTGAATTGGGTCGTCCTGCCGGGCGGGACACAGCGCAGGTTCATCACCGAGGTCTTGATATGGACGCAGGTCATGGTTTGAGCGATGGTCGTATCCAGCGCCGCCTGATAGGGACCGAACATCGTTGCGCCATTGCCTGCCTTGTACGCCGAGGCTGCCGCGGACTTGGGGTCGTGAAATACGCCGATGATTGGATTGACCGGATCGTACCCCGCAACCACATACACCATGCCTCCGCTCCGGTCGCCATCTACTGCCTCGGCGATGCGCTTGAGCATGACCGCGTCGGGACTGCGACCCGTGGTTTGCTGGCACCCGACTGTGGCGGCTGAGCAGAGCAAGAGCAAGACGGCCATGCCCAGAGGCGGGCCGAGGCGAGACGGTTTCATGGGAGGACCTTCCTGGGTTGGGAGCCTGGCCCCAAGGTGTCGTGTCGTCCGGGGCATCACAAGGGCGGGACGCGTCTCCCGTCTCCCCAAGTCGTTCGTTTGACACCTCCTACACCCAGCCATAGGTTGCCGCCCACCGCACCAAGTCATCGGAGTCGGCGTGGAGCCATGGCTTACCGCTTTGAATGTCGGCGATTTTCAAGCCGCCTGGGACCTGTTCGCCGAGCGATATCGGCGGCTCATGGTTGCGACCATCAAGCACCTGGTCCCGGACCATGACGATGTCATGGATGTGTTTTCGACCGTGTGCCAGGCGCTTTCGGCCAACGAGTTTGCCCGCCTCAAGCAGTACTCCGATCGATCCACTCAATCTGCCAGTGTCGCCACCTGGTTGGTCGCCGTGGTTCGCAACCTCACGATCGACTGGCTGCGCCAGCGCGACGGTCGGCGCCGCCCCAGCATTCCGTCGAACCTCTCCGCTCTGCAGCAGCAGATTTACGCCGCCATCTGCCTTGGTGGCCATTCCCATGTCGAAGCCTACGAGGTGATTCGCGCCCGAAGCGGATCACCGATGCCGTTCAACGAATTTCTTCGGGAGGTGCGCGAGACCAATCGCATCGCTCCCTGTCCCTACATCGTCACTCCGCGGCGCCAGGTGAATGATCCACCTCCGACCGAAGCATCCCTGCCCGAGCTCGATCCTGCGGAGACGGCGGAATCGGTGCGCCGGCTGGCAACCGCCTTGGCTTCGCAGCCGGCCGATGTCCAGTTGGCGATAAACCTCTTTGTCGTCGAAGGAATGTCTGCGGCCGACGTAGCCCGCCTGGTCGGATGGCCCAACGCCAAAGCCGTCTATAACCGGGTGACCCGAGCACTAGCCCATCTGCGGACCCAACTTGGGCGCGAAGGGATCGGCCCAGGCGACCTCTGATGAGCAATCCCGGCTCCCCTGTCCGTACCACCTCCACGAAACGACGCTTCCAGCCCGGGCCACCGCTTTCCCGAGACCAGCAAACTTGACCCTGACCTGTCCATCGGACCCCGAACTACTGCTCTTTGCCCTGGCGGATGTCTCCGCTGCGCCTGGCCCGATCGGTCGCCATGTGTCCGAATGCGCCTCCTGTCAGCTCCGGGTCGCTGAGTTCCGACGCCTGGCGAGCGGAATCGAGGCATCTGCATCGGGCGCTGCGGCTGGCGATGGTGAGTGCCTGGATGAGCTGGCACTCGCCGGGTTTGTAGAGGGCATCGCGGACGCGGGCGGGCGTGAGCGGTCCATCCTTCACCTCGCCGCGTGCGGGCACTGCCGTCGGCAGCTCGCCTCGCTGGTGGAACTGCTGGCTGACCCTGGAGTAGCGGCGGAACTGCCCCAGCTCGATCGACTGCGCGATCGGGTGGCCCCGCGGCGGAGATTTCTCGCCGGAGCTGGTTTCATCGCCGCCGCGGCCGCCGTGGTGTTACTGCTGGTCCGGCCGCGTGCGAATGATCAGTCCGCCAATGAACACCGTGGAGACACCATCACGGCCTCCTCGGCTCCAATGCCGCTGTCACCGATCGGCGATGTCGTCGCGGCCACGACGCTCAGTTGGAGCGCCGTGCCTGGGGCGGAGGGCTACCGCGTGACGTTGTTCGAGGCGGGCGGGAAACTTCTGTTCGAAGCCGAGAGCGCGGACACGGTGACGGGCATCCCCGATACCATCGGCCTGGCTCCCGGACGTCTGTATTTATGGAAGGTAGAAGCGCGCACTGGCTGGGAACGCTGGGTCTCCTCGGAGCTGATCGAGTTCCGAGTCGGTCCGATCAGCATTCAGTCGCCCCAGCGGGACTCCCTCCGCCTCCTGGTACGAAACCTTTCAGACTCCGCCCTCATCCGCGAGGTCCGGCTCCGGCCGCTCGAGGTGCGTGACGCGCTGAACGAGACGTTGGCCTTGTCAGTGCATGGCCAGCCCGCGACGCGCGACGAGGAGCTGGCCGTTGCCCACCGGCTCGCCGCGGCCTACGCCGGCGCATGGCACGATGAGTTCCTGGTCCGGGAGGTGGCGCGGTTTACCGGGTGGTCTCCGGAGAATCGCGCGGCCAAAGTCTGGGCCGATAGCATGCGCCGAGCTGGCATCACCACGTTTGGGCGGGATGGTGGTGCCGCGGCGATTACGATCTGGCGGCGCGCCTTGTCCCGCTCCGCCGGCATCCCCGACAGTGCCGGAATGGCGGCCACGCTGGGCAACATCGGCGCCGGCTTCTCCCGCGATGATCAACCCGATAGCGCGGAGGCTTACCTCGAGCGTTCCCGGACACTCGCCTTGGCCGTGGGCGACATTCGAGTCCAGGCCAATGCGATCTCCGAACTTGCGGGAGTGAGCGAGAGCCGTGATGACATCGCTGGTGCCCGCCAGTACTACGCGCAGGCGATCGCACTTCGAACCCGCACCGGCGATTCGCGTGGTCTGGCCTCCGACTACAACAACCTCGCCGGCCTCGCGCAGAATGCCGGAGATTTCGACGGGGCACGCCAGCAGCTGGAGGCGGCGTTGGCGATCAATCGGCGCGACGGCCGTACCGACGTCGCCGCGACCAACCTGGTCAACCTCGCGGGACTCGCCAGCCTTACCGGGGACTTTGCCCGCGCCGTGTCGCTCTACCGCGCAGCGCTGGAAACTTGGCGCGAGCGGAAGCAATGGGCCGACATGGCCGACGCCCTGCGCGGGCTGGGCGAACTGGAGCTTCGCCGGGGAGACTATCCCGCGGCGCGGGCAGATCTGCGTGAGGCGCTCGACATTTATGACCGCACTGGCCCTGCGGCGGACGCCTTTGCGGTCCGGCAGGAAATGGCCGGTGCGCTGGCGGCGCAGGGCGAGCTGCAGGGCGCCTTGGACGAATTGCGTCAGGCGCAGCATCTGGCGGATTCGGTTCGCGTTCCTGCGGGCGTTCAGGCGGGAATCGCGTTGGCGCGTGCGGATCTGGCAGCCCAGCTCAACACTCGTCCAGAATCGGAGCGGCTCTATTCCAATGCGGAGCTGCTGTACCGCCGCGCGAGCGACCGGGCAGGCGAAGCCGAGGCGCAGGAGGGCCGGGCTGTGCTGCTGCTCGAACGGGACAACCTCTCCGAGGCGCGCCCCCTGCTCGATCGCGCGCTCCGTACCCAACTCACAACCGGGAACCAGCGTGCCGCAGCGCTGACTCGGCTCGTTCTTGGTGACTTGTTGCTGCAACAGGGCGACACCACCGCAGCGCGGCAACAGCTCGCCCGTGCGGCCGCCGACCTGACGCGTCTGGGCGACCCAGTCGCCGCCGCTGCCGCCCTGGGTGATCGGGCATCTCTCGAAGCTGCCGCCCACATGCCCGCCGCGGCCGAGTCGCTCTTCCGTGCTGCGCTCGCCACGGTGGCGAACGAGTGGCACCCGAGGTGACTTGGCGGCTGCATGCTGGCCTCGGCACCACGCTTCGAACCCAGGGTGCGACCGACGATGCGGCCCGGGAGCTGCACGCCGGGATAGCCGACATCGAGCGCACCGGCCGGTCACTGACTCTACCAGAGCGGCGCTCCGGATTCTTCACCGACAAGTGGGACGTTTATGTGCAGCTGGCGATGCTGGAACGCGCCAGGGGCCGGGTCGGAGCGGCATTCGAGGTGAGCGAACGCATCCGGGCCAGTGAAATGCTGGAGCTGCTCGGGCAGGGGAGAATCGCCGCTCCTCAGGACACGGCCGCGGAACTGGTATCGAGTGAACAAGATCTCCGTCGGCACATTGCAGGGCTGACCAGCCAACTGGAGGGGGCCGGCGCCGGAACTCAGCCACTTCGGGGACCGGACCTGGCACCCGGTGCGGTAACCCGCGAGGCGCTGCTGCGCGCCCAGGAATCGTACGCCGAGCTCCTGTTGGAAATTCGCGAGCGCGCACCGCGACATGCGGCGCTGCTGTCGCGCGAGACCGCGACCTCGCGGGATGTCGCCCGGCGACTCCAAGCCGATGAGGCCTTCATCGAATACCTGGTGAGCGACGCGAACTCGCTGGCCTTCATCGTGACTCGCGACACCACGGTCGCCGTGCCGCTCCCGGTGGGTCGCCACGACTTGGCCCGCCTGATCGACTTCGTCCGCGGGACTCTTCAGCCGAAGGGGTCACCCCGTCTCGACTCGCTGTGGCGGGCGCCGTTGCGCCAGTTGTATCAGGATCTGATCACACCGATCGAGGCCTCCGGCCTTCTCGCTGGGAAGACTCGACTTACCATCGTACCCCACGCCGAGTTGCATTATCTGCCGTTCGCCGCACTTCTGGGTGGTACCGGCAGGGAGCAGTTCCTGGTCGAGCGCTTCCAGGTGATGGTCACGCCGTCGGCGTCGGTTTGGCTCGCGCTCGGTGCCCGGACCCCGCTTCACACGACTCGCGGAGTCCTCGCTTTTGCCCCGCAACCCGAGCGGTTACCCGCCTCGCGTGGGGAAGTGGCCGCGGTCGCGCGGCTCGGGGGAGGAGACGCGCGCGTCGTGGTCGGGAATGCCGCGACCGAGGCCGCGTTTCGGCGAGAAGCACCGGGCCGCCGTGTCATCCATCTCGCGACCAACGGGGTGCTCAACAAACAGAACCCGCTGTTTTCCTTCGTCGCTTTCGCACCCGATGGCGACAATGATGGCCGTCTCGAAGTACACGAGGTCTTCGGTCTCGACCTCGCAGCCGATCTGGTCGTGCTCTCGGCCTGCCAGGCCGGACTCGGCTCCGGCGCACTCACCGATGTGCCGGCCGGCGACGACTGGGTCGGACTCTCACGCGCATTTCTCTCGGCCGGCGCGGCGCGGGTCATGGCGACGCTGTGGCCGGTGCAGGATCGGGCCAGCGCGACGCTGATGGAGCAGTTCTATAAGGAATACGCCGTGCGAGCGGATC
>Ga0173480_10000620_pt1 | contig 12081 bp, 12 predicted proteins | sample NitcycUS209509C1_FD_122622 | JGI IMG/M metagenome (GOLD analysis project Ga0173480, IMG submission 122622) | Soil microbial communities from Arlington Agricultural Research Station in Wisconsin, USA - Nitrogen cycling UWRJ-S209-509C-1 (version... | ecosystem: Environmental > Terrestrial > Soil... | reverse complement strand
GTCATCACCCCGTAAATGGGGACATTCCTCATTTCCGCTGTCATGTGACAGCTAAAGGCACCGGCTGCGCGTGTTCGCGCCCGGCGAGGGTAGCTAGGCGTCAGCGTACGACGTGCAGCGACCGGGCATTGCGCCCGACCGCGAGCGCGCCGGAGCGCACTACTTCCACGATGTCCGTGCGTTCACCGAGATCGGTGACGAACTGGCTGACCTCGGCCTCGCTCGCGGTGAGTTCGACCACGAACCCTTCGGGCGAAGGCTCGAGCACGCGGCCGCCCGCACGCACGACGTAGCCGCGCACGGAATCGATGAGCTGAGGCTCCACTCGCAGCTTGAGCACCACGAGCTCGCGCTCGATGTGTTCGCCGCGCGTGAGGTCCTCGACCGCCACCACGTCGATCAGCTTGTTGAGCTGGTTGACGATCTGCAGGATCACGCCGTCCGCACCCTTGGTCACCAGCGTGACGCGCGATACCGACGGATCATCCGTGGCCGCTACCGACAGCGACTCGATGTTGTAGCCGCGGGTACTGAAAAGGCCCGCAACGCGCGTGAGCGCGCCGGCCTCGTTCTGGAGGTGGATGGCGATGATATGACGCATGTTCTGTGGGGTCTTTGGCTGGATTTGCACGCGATCGAGGATAGCGGTTTGAAGGTGGCCTGCAAACTGCTAGTCTCGCCCGCAACTATGGCAAAAACCCCCAAAATCCGTGACTTGTCCGCGGCGGCCTCGGCTGCTGCGCCCTCCATTCGTCATCCGCTCGCGGGCCAGAAGATGACCGGCGCCGAGATGATCGTGCAGGTATTGGCGGACGAAGGGGTAACGACGATCTTCGGATACTCGGGCGGCGCCATTCTGCCTACCTACGACGCGGTGTTCTGCTTCAACGAGGACCGCGCGAAGAAGGGCGAGCGACAGATTCCGCTGATCGTCCCCGCGAACGAGCAGGGCGCCGGCTTCATGGCCGCGGGCTATGCGCGCGCGAGTGGTCGCGTGGGCGTCGCAATCGTCACGTCGGGCCCGGGCGCCACGAACACGGTCACGCCGATTCGCGATTCGATGGCCGATTCGATCCCGATGGTCGTGATCTGCGGCCAGGTGCCGCGCAGCGCCATCGGCAGCGACGCATTCCAGGAAGCGCCCGTGTCTTCGATCATGGGCTCGGTTGCCAAGCACATCTTCCTGGTCACCGATCCCGACAAGTTAGAGGCCACGGTCCGCACTGCATTCGAGATCGCGCGCACGGGCCGTCCCGGTCCGGTCGTCGTCGACATCCCGAAGGACGTGCAGAACTGGCAGGGCGAGTTCCAGGGTTCGGGCACGCTGCCCATGCCCGGCTACCGCAAGCGCCTCGAGACACTCACTACCGACATCATCGACGCCACCGAGGCGAACCACTTCTTCGAGATGCTGGGCGAGTCGCAGCGTCCGCTGATCTACGCCGGTGGCGGCGTCGTCAACGGCAACGCGTCGGAAGAGCTGCGTGAGTTCGCGCGGGCGTTCGACATCCCCGTGGTCACCACGCTGATGGGCATCGGTGCCGTGGACACCACGGACAAGCTGTCGATGCGCATGCTCGGCATGCACGGCGCGGCGTTTGCCAACTACGCCGTCGACGATTGCGATTTCCTCATCACCATCGGCGCTCGCTTCGACGATCGCGTCGCCGGCAATCCCGCCAAGTTCGCGCCGAACGCGAAAGCCATCGCGCACTTCGACATCGATCGCGCGGAGATCAACAAGGTCAAGCGCGTGCAGTGGAGCCATGTCGGCGAATTGCCCGAGGCGTTGACGATGCTCACCTCGCACGGCAAGCGCATGGGTTTCCAGCGCGATCGCTCGAAGTGGCTTGCCTACCTCGACGAGATGCGCACGAAGTACGCGTTCAACTACGACCGCGCGAGCGAGAAGATCCAGCCTTACTACGTGCTCGAAGAGATCAATCGGCTCACGAAGGGCGACGCCATCATCTCGACGGGCGTCGGCCAGCACCAGATGTGGTCCGCGCAGTATTTTGATTTCAAGGAGCCGCGCCTGTGGCTCACGTCGGGCTCGATGGGCACGATGGGCTTCGGTCTGCCGGCCGCGATCGGCGCGCAGTTTGCGAATCCTGAAAAGCTCGTCATCGACATCGATGGCGACGCGTCCGTCCGAATGAATATCGGCGAAATGGAAACGGCGACCACGTACAACCTGCCCGTAAAGATCGTCGTGTTGAACAACAACGGCGACGGCATGGTGAAGCAGTGGCAGAAGCTGTTCCACAAGGGTCGTCTGTCCGCGTCCGAGAAGACGCTGCACACCAAAGACTTCATCAAGGCGGCGCAGGCCGACGGCTACAAGTACGCCGTGCGCCTCGACAAGAAGGCCGACGTGCCGCGCGTGATCGCGGAATTCCTCGCGTTCAAGGGCGCGGCGTTCCTCGAAGTCATCATCGATGCGGATGCGGGCGTGTACCCGATGGTCGGCCCCGGCCAGCCGTACGAGGCGATGATCACCGGTGACTGGATCCCGTCGCGCAAGAAGGTGGACGTGAAGCCGCCGGGCGCTTCGGAGATGTTTTGACGCCCGTGACTCTTCATGAAATTTTATGGACGGCGTCGCTTCGACGACGTTAGGAGTGGCGCGTGAGCGCCTGACATGAAGTATCTGCACACGATGGTGCGCGTCACCGACGTCGACGCCTCGCTGAAGTTCTACTGCGACGCGCTCGGCCTCGAGGTCATCAAGCGCACCGACTATCCGCAGGGGAAGTTCACGCTCATCTTCCTGGCCGCACCCGGTGATAGCACCGCGCAGGTCGAGCTCACGCACAACTGGGAGCCCGAGCAATACGGCGGCGGCCGCAACTTCGGTCACCTCGCGTACGCGGTCGACGATATTTACGCGACCTGCGAGCGGCTGCAGAAGTACGGCGTGACGATCAACCGTCCGCCGCGCGACGGACGCATGGCCTTCGTCCGTTCGCCCGACAACATCTCCATCGAACTACTGCAGAAGGACGGCTCGCTGCCACCGCGCGAACCCTGGGTATCGATGGCCAACACCGGCGTGTGGTAACCGGGCAGGCTGTCGAAAGCCGCGCCGCGTTCCGGCTCGGCCAGCGCGCGATCCTTCCGTTCCTGCCCGGCGCGTTCACCTGGGGAATGATCAGCGGTGTCGCGATGGTGAAGGGCGGCCTCGCCGTTCCCTGGGCCATCATGATGTCGCTGCTGGTGTACGCGGGCTCCGCGCAGCTTGCGGCGCTGCCCCTCATCGTGGCGGGGGCGCCGTTGTGGGTCATCGTCGCCACCGGGCTCATCACCAACCTGCGCTTCGTGATCTACAGCGCGGCGCTGCGTCCGTACTTTGTCGATCTGCCGTGGCCGAAGCGGGCTGCGCTCGGCTTCTTCATGACCGATTTCACGTTCACGCGGTTCATGCGCTCCGCACAGGAAGGCTCGTTGCCGGCGCGCACGGACGCGTGGTTCGCCGGCGTCTGCTCCAGCAACTGGATCACGTGGCAGCTGTCGGCGATCACCGGAATCATCGGCGCGAGCTACGTGCCGACGGAATGGGGCCTGGAATTCACGGGCACGCTCGCGCTCGTGGCGCTCGTGGGGCCGAGCCTCACCGCGCGGCCGGCGATCGTTGGCGCCGCGGCGGCGGCGGTCGTGGCGCTCCTCGCCTATCCGCTGCCGTTCAAGCTGGGTCTCTTCTGCGGCGCGCTCGCCGGCATCATCGCCGCGACGCTCACCGACGCCTTCGAACAGCGTCTGCCGCCCGGGTCGCCGGAGCAGGCATGAGCGAACCTGTCGCCGGACTCGCGCTGGGCGTGGTGATCGCCGGGCTTGCCCTATCTACCTTCGTGACGCGCACGTCGTTCCTGCTCGCGGGGGCGAAACTGCGGCTCGGGCACCGCGTCGAAGTGGCATTGCGCTACGCGCCCGTGTGCACGCTGGCTGCCATCATCGTGCCGGACATCCTCATGCATCCGCCCGCGCACGTGCTCGACCTGTCGCTGCTGAATCCGCGGCTCATCGGCGCACTCGGCGCGGGACTCTGGCTCTGCTGGTCGCGCAATATTGTCGGGTGCCTCGCGTTCGGCATGGGGGCGTACACCCTGGCCAGACTCTATCTATGAACGCGGCTTGCCCTAGCTAGCGCGCGGGCGTAGTGTCCGGTCTCGTCGATAACAACTACAAACGACGAGGGAGAAACAATGCAAGGTTTCGGTGGTTTCCTGGTACTCATGGGTGCCGGCTCATTCGTGCTGCACTACATGGACATGGAGTTCCGGTTGCTCGGCTGGGTCGACAACTGGGGCGTGGGCGTTGGCAACGGCATCCGCGTCGCGATGATCGTCGTCGGCGGAATCCTCTGGTACCTCGGCAAGAACAGCGAGGCAAAAGAGGCGCCTCCGGCCTGACGTGATGCACGCCGGCCGGAAGCGACACTTCCGGCCGGCGTCGTCGACTTTGTTATGGTTGCGGCATGGACAAACCCAGCCTCAACATCGTGCGCGCCACGGACATCGTCGCGCACTCCCAGGAATTCTCCCATCCCTGGAATCCCAACTCCCTGATGCACGGCACCCAGCTCGCGCTGAGCGTCGGGCTCAAGCGCACGGGCGTGAACTTCATCCGTGTGCCGGCCGGCAAGGAGTCGTACATCTACCACTCGCATCACAATGAAGAGGAGTGGATCTACGTGCTGTCGGGCAAGGCGATCGCGCTGATCGACGACGTGGAATACGAAGTCGATGCCGGCGACTTCATCGGGTTTCCCGCGCCGTCCGTCGCGCATCACATGCGAAATCCCGGCCCCGCGGAGCTCGTCTACCTGGTCGGTGGCGAGAATCGTGACACCGAAGTCGTGGATTTCCCGACGCTGGGAAAGCGCATGGAACGCCGCGGCAAGCAGATGGACGTCTACGACCTTGGCGGTGCACGGAACCAGGAGTCGTAATTCGCGCCACCGCGAGATCGACGATCCCGCGCGGCCCCACCGTTCAGCAGGGGGTCAGGGAGGCGACGGCGCCGCCAAACGTGTCCAACACTCCGTTCGCCAGCCGCGTCGTGACTCGTCCGCGATTCAGGACGATGTCGCAGAGAAAGAGAAACACCACGCCGAGATACGCCGCGTACGCATAGCCGAGGTAGCTCCCGTAGATCACGGTGAGCAGCCAGTTCTGCTCGAAGATGTATCCGTAGGTGCAGACCACCGTCGCTACGACAAGCAGCAGTCCCGGCACAAACAGGTGGCGCACCGCCTGCGGTTTCAGAAGTGACACGAGCAGGAGCAGGATGAACGCCCCGGCGTTGGTCGCCGTAAAAATCCGGATATCGCGTTTGAGTTCCGTGGCGACTTCCATGTAACTCGACTGTATGAATGCCGTGAGCCGCTCGCTGCCCGCTTCGAGTGACAGGAGATGGCCCGCGGTCCCTGTCTCGAGCAGGTCGAGAATCTTCTCGCGACACTCGCAGTCGAGGTCGCGTATCTCGGCGAGTGCCGTTGCCCAGGTTTCGCGAATGCCGTTCTTGAACTGCTGTTTCAGCTGTTCGATCTCCGCCTGCTTCTCGCGATAGAGAGCTTCGGCGACACGACCGGCGACGCCCTCGCGCCAGACCGGTTTCCATCGCTCGATGCTGGACTCCACTTTCTCGCGAGCGTGCGTCTCGATGAAGTCGACTCCAAATCGCTCCACCCATTGCGGCGTCGAGAACGTGAGCACGAAGAAGAAGCCGAACAGCGCCGCGCCGGCAACGCCGGTGATCCGAAGAATCCACAATCGAACGGCGGCCTGCGCCGGTGAGAGCGGCGCAGCGGCAGTACTCAAGCCTTCTTCGCCTTCCACGCGGCAAGCACGGCAGCCTCTTTCTCGGGCGCAATGCCGGCCTTGAGCTTGGCGCGCTCTTCCTCGGGACGCGTGAGATGCCAGGCCAGCGTGTCCTCGACGGTCTTGCGGATGGGCGTGATCTTGAGCCCGCGCGCCTTCGCTGCCTTGTTGCTGGTGCCGGCGAAGGCGGCTTCGTCACCCTTGGCGGGCAACCACACGGGCATCTCGCTCCAGGGCTCCACCTTCTGCTCCTCGAGGAACTCGGTAGGTAGATAGGTGGCTCGCGGCGCCTCCGCGGGCTTGGCCTGCTTGCGCGCGGCAGCCACGCAGGCATCCGTGAGCTCGCCGAACTTGAACTCGTTGACGTTCGACACGAGGTTGTACGTGCCGATGTAGTTGTTCTCGACCGTGTTGATGGTGAACGCCGCCAGATCGCGCACGTCGATGACCTGGAACGGATCCGTCGGCGCGCCCGGCGCGATGAACTCACCGCCGCGCGCGGCCCGCGCCGGCCAGTACGTAAAGCGATCGGTGTTGTCTTCAGGCCCGACGATGAGCCCGGGCCGGATGATGGTCGTGCGGCCGGGCAGGGCCTTCTCGACCGCCTGCTCGCAGAGCGCCTTCAGCGGCCCGTAAGTTTCTCCATCGACCTTCTCGATGGTCTCGTCCGCGAGTTTGCCGACGGGCGATGTTTCATCACGCGCCACGCTGAAGTCCGGATAGACCGAGATCGACGACACGAACACGTATTGCTTCACGTTGGGCGCCAGCAGCTCCGCCGTGAGACGCGCGTGCCGCGGCACGTAGCCCGAGTCGTCGATGACGACATCCCACTGGCGACCCTTGAGCCCGTCGATCTCTCCGTTGCGATCGCCCTTGATGCGCTCGACTTCGGGATAGCGATCCGTCTTGGTCTTCCCGCGATTGAAGAACGTGAGCGTGTGCCCGCGTTCCTTCGCCACCGCTGTCATGTGCAGGCCGATGAAGCGCGTGCCACCGAGGATGAGGATCTTCAGCGGCTTGGGCTTCCGCGCCGACCAGGCGGGAAGGGCGAGTGAGGCCGCTCCCGCGGCAGTCAGTGCAAGCAGCTCGCGTCTTTTCATGCGCATCTCCTCGACTAATACGGACCCGGCTTGGCGTAGGTTGCAACCCAGTCACGCACCGTCTGGTACCAGAACAGCGAGTTCTGCGGCTTCAACACCCAGTGATTCTCATCCGGAAAATACACCAGCTTGGATGGTACGCCGCGCTTCTGCAGCGTATTGAACAACTCGACGCCGTGGTTCAACGGTACACGCAGGTCGTTCTGGTTGTGGATGATCAGCGTGGGCGTATTGAAGTTGCCCGCCGAGGTGTGTGGCGAGTAGCGCGCGAATTCCTCGGGCTTGTCCCAGAAGTTGAAGAAGCGCTCGGTCTCGGCGCCATAGTCCGCGCCCTGCTGCGTGAACAGGTTGTAGACGGCGGCATGCGCGACGAACGCCTTGAACGGATGCTTGCGGCCTAACAACGTGGTGGCGAGGAAGCCACCGTAGCTGCCACCCGCGGCCACCATGCGCTCGCGGTCGATGAACGGCCGGGCGATCAGCCAGTCCGCGGCCTTGATCGTGTCCTCGTAAGGCATCGTGATCTGGTCGGGATTGATCGAATCGGTGAAGTCGTTGCCGAAGCCGCTCGATCCGTGGAAGTTGTGCCAAGTCACCACGTAGCCCCAGCTCGCGAAGACTTCGGCATTCCAGCGCCACTGGATTGCGTCGGTGATGCTGTTGTGGGGGCCGCCGTGCAGCAGCATGAGCGCAGGATATTTCTTCGTGGCGTCGAATCCGGGTGGATAGACGACCCACATCTGGATGTCGGCATCCTTCGCGCCCTTGTACGTGACGCTCTCCACCTTGCCTTGATCCAGGCCGGCCATTGCCACGTCGTTGAAAGTCGACAGCTTGGTGGCCGCCCCCGTGCGCGGCGACAGTGCGACGAGCGTCGGCGGCTCCGTGAAGCTCTGGCGGATCGCCACGAGTCCCTTGCCGTTGCCGGACAACGCCAGCGCGCCGAAGCTCGACGCCTTGGTCACTGCCGCGGGCACGCCGCCATCGAGCCGGAAGCGATAGACGCGACGGGTGCCGGCATCATCGATGGTGCCTAACAACGTGCGCGAATCGCGTTCCCAGACGAGGCCGTCCACGCTGCGATTCCAGTTCTCGGTGACCCCGACCGTCGTGCCCGCGCCGCGATCGAAGATCATGAGCCTCGTCCGGTCGGCATAGAACTTCTTCACGCGCTGCTGCGTGAATGCCAGTCGCTTCCCGTCAGGGCTGTAACGCGGCGAGCCTTCATCCGCCTTGTTGTTAGCGGAGATGTCGCGCGGCGGCTTGCAGCCGCAGGCTTCGAGCAGGATCAGGTCGAAGTTGCTGTCGATGCCGGTGGTGTCCGTTTCCGCGACGAAGGCCACTTCGAGGCCGTCCGGCGAGATGTCGTAAGAAAACGAGTCGTAGTCCTGCTTCGACAGGTGATAGCCGGACATCCGCGTGATGGCCGTGGGCTCGCCGCCGTCACGCGAGATGGAGAACAGGTGCGGCTCGCGATCGTCGAGATAGTGGTCGAAGTACGAGATCGGCGCCTTGGTCCACACGCGCGCGGTCATCTTGGACTCGGCGCGTTCCTTCTTGCGGGCTCCCTGGTCTTCCCAGCGAACGAGGTCCGGCCACACTTCGCTGACGAAGGCGAGCTTGCTGCTGTCCGGAAACCACTTCGGGATCGCTGCGCCGGTGGGAATATTCGTGACTCGGCGAGCTTCGCCGCCGTCCACCGCGATCACGTAGATCTGGTTCTCGGTGTCGTCGCCGCGCTTCGAAACGAACGCGATCCACCTGCCGTCGGGACTGACCGTGGGCTGCGTGTCGCTGGCCTTGTCGCTCGTGAGCTGCCGGGCCGGACCACCCGACAGCGGGATCAGCCACAGATCGGTGAGGCCCTTGTTTTCGGCGATGTCGTACGTCGTGACGGGCACCACCGCGTTGAGACCGTTCGGCGTGATGGCCGGATCACCCAGACGCTTGAGCCCCCACATTTTCTCGGCGGTGAGCTGCCGGGAGTTGTTGGGTGCCGTGGCCGGCGTTTGCGCAACGAGCGCGGTGGAAAAGGCGATTGAGACCCAGAGAAGCAGGAAGCGATGAAAGGTTTTCATCGTCGCATTCTGCGTATTCGATTTGTCGAGGCAAGCTTTTCGCGCTCGCCTCGCCGTAGTGTCCCTTCGTTTGGTCCCGTGCCGGTGCGAGAATCCCGGGCATGAAAACGGATGAATCGCAGCGCTTCAACGAATTCGGGCAGCCGATCGGTTTCGAGTTGCCGGGATGGAAGGCGCCGCCGTTTCCGCCGCACGTGCCATTGCACGGACGACACTGTCGCATCGAGCCGTTGAATGCGGCCCGTCATGCGCGCGATATCTTCGAAGCACAGCGTGAAGACACGAGCGGCGCACGCTGGACGTATCTGTTCCAGGGACCCTTCGACGACTTCGCGGATTACGAGAAGTGGGCGCAGGGTGCGGAAACTTCGCACGATCCCCAGTTCTACGGGATCGTCGACGCCTTCACGGGCCGCGCTGTCGGTTCCTGTGCCTACATGCGCATCGAGCCCAAACATGGCGTCATCGAGATCGGGAACATCTATTTTTCGCCACGCCTAGGTCGGACGCGCGCGGCCACCGAGGCGATGTACCTGCTGATGGCGAATGCATTCGACCTGGGATATCGCCGCTACGAATGGAAGTGCGACAGTTGCAACCTGCCGTCGCGCGCGGCCGCGACACGTTTCGGCTTCACCTACGAGGGCAAGTTCCGCCAGGCCATCGTCAACAAGGGTCGCAATCGTGACACGACGTGGTACGCAATCATCGACCGCGACTGGGACTCCGGTCTCCGGGCCGCCTATCTACAGTGGCTCGACACGGCAAACTTCGATGCGACTGGCGCGCAGAAGCGGAAGCTCTCTGAGCTCACCGCGCCCTACGTGCACGACCAGGGTCAGTGACCGAAAAATTCCGCGAGACGGGTCGCCAACGCCGGGGAAGAGGCTTCGAATTGTCCCGGGCTGGTGTCTGCTTCGTGCGCGTGCACGGGTTGTTTGACGAGTTGCCGACGATCGGCGCGCCATTCCGAGGCCGCGCCCTGCAAGGCTTGCGCGCCCGATCCCGCTGCCACCGTTTCGTTGCCCGGCTCTCCGACCAGGAACAGCTTGCGCACCACCTTCGGACGTCCCACGGCGAGCTCCACGGCCACCGCGGCACCGGCGCCGACACCTAACAAGTCGACCTGCCGGAAACGCATGGAATCGAGGAAATCGGCGATGGCGTCGGCATACCCGCCGATGGACAGACGGCTGGTCGGCCCATCGGATTCGCCGCAGCCCGGCAGGTCGGGGCTGTAGATCGAACGGGTGCTGCCCAGCCGCTTCGACACTTCGAGGAACATCCGGCCGGTCGCGGAGGCGCCATGCAAACTGATGACCGTGGTCAGTTCGTCGAAGCCGCCGCCCACCGGGATGGCGTTATGCACGTGGAGCTGGCCGTGGCGGCACTCGAAATACGCACGCCGTAGGCGCGGAGGGGCGGTTTCCATAGGACGCAACCATAACCCAACACCCCGCTACCCGAAGAGCCGTCGGCCTGCTTAGGGGCTTTTGACAGAAGTGAGACGCGCATTCGCATTTCCCGAGGAGGCCTAAAACTCTTCAACCCCCGGGCCTGGATCGGGGGCTAGAATCCCCGCAGAACTCGAAGAATTGGGGATGCTCCTCGATGCCTCCGGTGAACACCAGCGCGTCTCCTTCGGACGTCGACAACGAAGCCACGGCCGAATTGCCCGTCCTCGACGTCGCGGCATACGAGTCCACGCTCAACGATCCCATCGCGCACACGGACACGTGGGTGTTGCCGAACAACGTGCTGACGCAGTCGTCTCCCGTGACTGCCGACGCCACCGCACAGATGCCTGCGATCTCGCCGCCATCCGCGCCGGCCTACGACCTCGACCACAGCGGCACGCACGAAATGCCGGCGATGCCGAAGGCGGCCCCCAAGGCAACGCGGAAACACGGCAAATCCAGGGGGACTCCCGAGACGGCACCTGCTCCCGCAGCCACGTCGACTCCGGCTCCGATCACGGTGCCACCGTCACCGCCGCTCATCGAGGAATTGCGCAACGCCCTCGCGAACGCCGAGCGTCGCATCGAAGAGTTGAACGAGCGCGCGCGGATTGCCGACGCGGAACGCAGTGTCGCAGTAGAACGCGCCAATGCCGAAACCGCGCAGCTGCGCGATCAGCTCGCCGTACATCTCGAGTCGCTGCAGGCCGCGAAGCAGAAACTGGGCGCGCAAAGCAAGGACATTCCTGAGCTCCAGGACCAGCTGTTCCAGCGTGCCGATCGCATCGCGGCGCTCGAAAAAGCCCAGGCCGACGCCGCCGCCGTGCTTGCGGAGAAGGTCGCGCAACTCGCCAGGAACGAACACCGCCGCGAAATCCTCGAATGCGACGTCATGAACCTGCGTGCGACCGTTGCGCATCGCAACTCCCGCATCGAGATCCTCGAGGCTGACATGCAGGCGCGGCAGCAGCGGGAGGCCCAGTTGAGTGCGCGACTCGCCGATGCACTTGCCTCCAGCGATCCGTACGTCCCGCAGCTGCGCTCGGAGATCCATGCGCGCGACGAGCAGGTTCGCCTGCTCAAGCTCGACGTGGAACTCGCCAGGGCGCACGCGGCGGAGAAGGATCACGACCTGCAGGTGGCCGAAGAATGCATTCGCAACCTCGAGATCGAGGTGCGCGACAAGACCTCCAAGCTCGAGGAAGCCAACGTCACGGTCGAGGAATGGCGCGCCGTCATTGCCGAAAGCCAGCGCTCGATCCTGCAGCGTGACGGCCAGATCCAGCAGCTCCAGGCGGATCTCGACAAGCGCAAGAACATCGTCGCGGATTCCGCGGCGCAGACGGGCGAGGAGATCGCGCTCGAAGGCCCGGCGCGCGTGCTCATTCGCACCGATGGCAACACCGATTTCGTGCACGTCCTCGGCCGGCGGACACGCATCGGCCGCGGTTCCGACAACGACCTGGTGCTCGATACCAAGCACATCAGCCGCTATCACGCCGTGTTCCTGGCGGGTCCGGTGCATACCTCGGTCGAGGATCTCAAGAGCACGAACGGCGTGTTCGTGAACGGCAAGCGCGTTTCGCGCCACATCCTGAAGGATGGCGACCGGGTGACGGTCGGG
>Ga0173480_10000619_pt1 | contig 12084 bp, 8 predicted proteins | sample NitcycUS209509C1_FD_122622 | JGI IMG/M metagenome (GOLD analysis project Ga0173480, IMG submission 122622) | Soil microbial communities from Arlington Agricultural Research Station in Wisconsin, USA - Nitrogen cycling UWRJ-S209-509C-1 (version... | ecosystem: Environmental > Terrestrial > Soil >... | reverse complement strand
GTCGACGCGCACCGAGACGTCCATGCCGGCGAAGGCGGAGGCTCGCCCGGTGAAGGTCCCCCATAACGGCAACGCATTCCGTTGATCCCACGCCACGGACACCCGAATCAGGTTGCGATTGCCGACGATGCTGTTCGTCGGATCGAAGTCGACCCACCCGGCGCCTGGCAGATACACCTGCATCCAGCCATGCGTGGATCCGGAAATGGCGTTGGCATCCTGCTCGACGCCGGGCGTGAAGATGTAGCCGCTCACGAAGCGGGCGGCAAAACCAAGCGACCGCGCCGCCTCCATCATCAGCACCGCGAAATCACGGCAGCTGCCGCTTCGGCGGCGAAGCGTCTCGCCCGGGCTCTGCACGCCGCGTTCGACACGCCGGACATAGACGAACGTGTCCTTGATGACGCGGGTCATCGCATTCAGCAGCGCCAGGGTCGCGATCGAGCCCGACTGCGGAACGAACGCCTGCGCCCACGGCAGGACCTCCTCGCAGGGGTAGTGACGTTCGAGTGCAACCGCCAGGTCGGGGCGGTCGTCATCGGAGTAGTGAAACGGGTACGTGCCGGCGTCGGCTTCGAGCGCATAGTCGGGCAACGCCGTTTCGATGTGCTCGAGCGTGACGACGCTGTTGAACTGCAGCTCGGTGCACGGCTGCGGCGAGAACGTGGCAATCGCCACCGAGTTGTCGAACACGTCGTGGAGCCAGCGCAGCATCACCGGCCGCGGGACGATGTGCAGCTCGGTCGCGACAATCCGCAGGTCATGGCTCTCCCGCGGGCGGAACATCATTCGATGCTCCCCCAGCGTCACCGACTCGAAGTATCGATACGTCGTGCGGTGACGGATGGTGATGAATCGCATGCGCTCCAGCAACCTCGACCAGGCAACCGGCTAGGTCCTCTGCTGTGCCGAATGAACCCCGTCCTGGATCTCGTCGGTCCAGACGCTGAAACTGGCCAGTGTGTTCGGGCCGAAGGTGTTGGTGATGGCGACGTCGGTGGCGTCGCGGCCCCGGGCGATGAGGACGCGGCCGATGCGCGGAACGTTGTTGCGCGGGTCGAACGTGTGCCACTGTCCGTCGAGATACACCTCCATCCAGGCGGCGAAATCCATCGGGCCGTAGGGTGGTGGTACGCCGATGTCGCCCAGATAGCCGGTGCAGTAGCGCGCCGGAATATTCAGGCAGCGACAGAAGGCAATGGCGAGGTGCGCATAGTCACGACACACCCCCGTGCGCTCCTGGAGCGCTTCCCACGCCGTTCGCGTCGCGCGCGCCGCCTGATAGTTGAAGGTGATGTGGCGGTGGACGTAGTCGCAGACGGCCTGCACCCGCTGGGAACCGGTGGCCGCATGGCCAAACAGCTGCCAGGCGGTGTCCATCAACCGATCGGTTTCGCAGTACCGGCTTCCGAGCAGGAAGACGAACGAATCGTCGGGAAGGTCTTGTACCGCGTGTTGCATTGCCACGACCGGCAGGGTCTCGGGTCTGCCGCTGTCCCGCAACACCGCCCGCGTCGACAGACGGACACGGCCGGCTGGCGCCACGATGCGCGTACACCAATTGCCAAACCCGTCTCGATACGTCGTCATCGGGACGTCAGGCTGCGCCGTCATGCGATCCGGCACGATGATGTCGTTGGCGCGGGTGTGATGGATGTTCAGCATCAGCGCCATCGGCGTGGGAGCCGGACAGTCGTAAATCAACTCGTAACCGACCTGAATGTGCATGGACCCGTTTCCGTTGAGAAGTGGCCGGGCTCCGGGGAAAGCGCGGGGGATACAGCGCTCTCAGCCCTCTGCGGCCGAGTAATCGGCGGGTCTGTCAGAACAACGTACGGGTGACAGGGACCTGATGGTTCATCAGGACCACCGATCACGACCGGTGCGCTGTTCCGTCAACCAGCGTTCGCTGATGCTGCCGAGATCGCTGCGGCGCGCCGAGAGCACCCGGCGACGCACGAGCACCAACACAATGACCGCAACCGCAATCGCGATCCATACGGCCAGCGTCACGCGACCATCCTGGTGCGCTCAAGAGAGTGCAGAACTCGCGCGTTGCGGCTCGACGTGAAGTAAGCCATGACGCCCTCCAGGAAGGTGCTTTGGTGAGGGCGTGACCACAGGGACGCAGGGCTCAGAAAAGCGTGTGCGACTGAGTATACGCCGGCAGCGCCTGATGTGGGGCCGGCTTCAGCCGGCCCACGACAGCCCGTCGCGAGGGCCGGCCGAAGCCGGCCCCCCACACAACACTGAATCAACTGATAAAGTCCATGGGTCGTACAAGTTGCGCCCGGACGTGCTAGAGTGCCTGCAGCTGTCCTGAGCTCTCGCGCCGCGCGGGTTCCTCACCATGGCTCGATTTGGGGGGAACCTGGTGTCAGCTTATCCATCTGTTTCAACGCACCAGAACGTCTCGACCCGCCCGACGGTGGCCTGTCCACGCGACCATGGCCGACCGTTTTCACTGAAACATCAAGAGAGGTTCGGTTCGTCATGGTTACTCGTCCGCCGGAATTGAGCGCATACGAATTCGTGGTGGTGTGCGCGTTGCGCGCGCAGCAGCTTCTCGCCGGCAGCACACCTCGAGTCGAAGGTGACCACTCGGCGCCGACGATGGCGCAGATGGAAGTGGCCGCCGGACAGATCGTCCGGGCCACGCCCGACGATACCAACGCCCCTGCGCAATGCGGCTGGCAGCGTTGAAACGCCCGCGTTGAGTTCAGCGCGGGCATCAGAGGGCCCGCGACGACTCGGCGCCTGCTGAAGCCCTTGCATGAACAGGGCGCCTGTCCCCCCCGCTTGGCTTCCAAGCGCCCCTCCCCCAGTCGGGACAGGTCATTTGAAACACCCCACAGAATCAACGACAATGCGCTCGCTGGTGCAGGTTTTCGGGCAGCCTGTCGTTGCCCGTCTGCGATCCTGAGACACCCATCACCATCATGACGAACGAGACGACCGTGCTCACGGTGAATCCGGCAGACGAAACCATCGGGCTCGGGCCGCTGGCAATCCGCTTCCTGGTGACCGCGGAGAATTCCTCCGGGAGCGTCGCAACGTTCGAGCTCATGGTCCGAGGCGGGCAGCGATTGCAGGCGCCGGCGCACAGTCACGATCACTACGAGGAAACGATCTACGGCCTCAACGGCGTCGTGACATGGACCGTCAACGGCAAGGCGATCGAGGTCGGTCCCGGACAGGCGCTCTGCATCCCACGCGGCGCGGTGCATCGGTTCGACAACCTCGGAAGCGAGGACGCGAAATTACTCTGCGTGATCTCACCCGCGGCGATTGGTCCGGAGTACTTTCGAGAGATGTCCGAGGTGTTGAAGGCCGCGGCCGGCGGGCCACCAGATCGTACGCGGATGATTGAGATCATGCGCCGCCACGGATTGACGCCAGCGCCGTAACCCTGAGCGTCGCGTCCATCACCGCGCCTCACCGTCATGCCCGCCATGCCTGGAACAGACGCCTCGCCGGCACCGTTGCTCATCGAGTTCACGACACCATCGTCCGTCCTCCGTGAGCAGGACCGACCTTCGACGTTTCGCATTATTGGCAACGGACCACCGGGCACCTTCGTGCTCTTTCCGGACGGCCTCAAGGTGTCGCTGCCGACCGATCAGATCGTCTGTGCCGACGACGTCAGTGGTTGCGCGCGAGTGGGGTTCGGCGGAATGCGATTCACAGGATTGGAGCAGGGACAGCTCGTGTGTGTGCGAGCTCGTGAGATGCTGCCGCCGGATCAGCTATCACCGGAGCGCAGCCATACGATGCGGCTCGATCCGTTATGGGTGGCGGCTATCGTGGTGGACGGGCGTCGGGTGTGGCCCGCGGCATCGCCATCTGAGGGTCAGCGATACAGGAACACGCTTGAATGACTCGCGCTGCAGACAACCCGGCCCATGCGCAGAGGCAAGGGCCAGGTTGTGAGCCGGGGCTGACGCCCCGGCGCACGAGTGTGGATGGGTCGGGCGGTTTACCAGCGCGATTCGCGGCGCTGACCACGACCACCGCCGAAACCACCGCCGCCATTCCCGCGCGGCTCCATCGGCCGGGCTTCGTTGACGGTCAGGTTCCGACCACCGAACTCCCGGCGATCGAGCTCGCTGATCGCCTTCTGCGCGCTGTCGGCGTCGCCCATCTCAACAAATGCGAATCCGCGTGCCTGACCCGTGGCGCGATCGCGCACGATGCTGACGCTGGCGACGGGGCCGGCAGATTCGAACAACGCCTGCAGGTCGGTTTCGTTGGTCTGATAGGGCAGATTGCCGACGTACAACTTGACGCTCATGTGTGAACTCCTCGTTTCGAATGATCCGATATCTGATGGCAGGCTCGAGCTTAAATGCTCGGCGACGAAACGCAGGAGAGGCGAGGAACTCGGATCTGATGCGGAAGGCCGATGCAGCGCAGCTGTCAGAAGAACGAGCCAGTGTAGCACAAGGAAAATGCATCTTTGCCATCAAAAACGTGCAGGTTGATGTAGAGTATCCGAGGCTGTCCTGAGCATCCCACTCGGTCCGTGGGTTCCTCATTACGGCGTTGGCCGGAGGAACTCATGTTTGCCTGCACGCGCGCGGTCATCATGTCGCAACGATGACGATTTATCTAATTAATCCCAGCCACGTCTCGTTTGGCATCGGCGTGATTACGCCCCGCTGGCTCTACGTGCTGGCGTCAGCCACGCCGACAGAGTACGGCACACCCACGCTCGTCGATGAAACGCTCGAACCGTTCGACCCCGCCGCCATCCGCACCGGTGACATCGTCGGGATCGGCATCCACTCCGGAAACGCCCTTCGCGGATACGAGCTCGGCACCGCGGCGCGAGCCGCCGGCGCCTATGTCGTGTTCGGCGGCATTCACGCTACGTTGTATCCGGACGAAGCGCGCGACCTCGGTGGCGCGCATTCTGTCGTGACCGGCGACGGCGACGCGGCGTGGCCAATGGTGCTTCGCGACTGGATGGCGGGAACCGCACAAGCGCTCTATCAGGGTGGCCGCGTCGAGGGCGAGGATTTCCTGCCCGGCCGCTGGGACCTGCTGCCGGACGGTCGATACATGTGGGCCTCGGTGCAGACCGTTCGCGGCTGCCCCAAGCACTGTTCGTTCTGCTCGGTATGGCGGACCGATGGCCAGCGCCCGCGGACGCGACACGTGAGCCGCGTGCTCGACGAGATCGTGCAGCTGCGCCGCCGCGGCTTCCGCTTCATCGCCCTGGCCGACGATAACTTCTATCCGGTCACGCTCGAAGATCTGCGCATGGCCGGACGTCGACAGGACCCGAGCGAGCTGGAACGGCTGACGGCCATCCGCGCTGAGCGGTTCGATCTGATGGCCGGCCTGGAGCAACTCCCGTCGGATATGGTCTTCTTCACCCAGATCACGATGGAGGCTGCGGAGGACGCGGAGTTCCTCGACGCGATGCGTCGCGCGCGCATCAAGGGTGCCCTCGTCGGTGTCGAAGCGGTCACGCCCGAAGGGTTGAAGGACGTCTACAAGAGCTTCAACGAGAGCGGCGACGCACTCGTCAACCGGCTGCGCGCATTCCGCGAGCATGGCGTGCACGTGCTCGGCTCGTTCATCTTCGGTCTGCCGAGCGATCGTGAGAGCACCTTCGCGGCGACGCTCGAGGTGGCAGAGCGTTCCGGCGTCACCTTCGCGCAGTTCGTCATGCTCACGCCGTTTCCAGGGACACTGGACTTTGCGAAGTGGGAGAAATCGCTGGGCGAGGCCGACAAGATCGATGGCATTCCGATCTCGCGTCACTGGCTGATCCCGCAGAACCGGCGGCCGAAGGTCTACATGACGCATCCGGTGATGACCGGCGCTGAGATCCGTTCCCGCACGCAGCAGGTGTGGGACGACTTCTACTCCTGGTCGCGCATCTGGAAACGCTCGAACGTGGTGAAGTCACTGAAGAGCCGATTGGCCTTCGTGCTGATCTCGAAGATCTACCGGCAGATGTACGCCAATACCGGAATTGCCACCGACAGCGCCCGCGTCAATCGTTCCGCGCAGTGGGCGCGCTGGATGGCGAAGCCGTGCCGACGGCTGTTTGCCGGACAACCGATGCCGGACCTCCGCATCGATCTGCCCGCTGAGTCGACACTCGAAGGACGCCGGGTACTGCGCGTGCTGTCCTAGACCGGAGTTCACCTGAGTTGATGATCCTGGGGGCCGGCGGAAGCCGGCCCCTTCGTTTTCAACTCAGCGTGGTATGCTTTAGAAGCCTTTCGTCAGCACCTTGAACTTCCCGCTGGAAGCCTGATGTGACGGCCGAACCAGTCCAAGCGACTGGAGCCGGTCCCGCCTCACGTTCTCAAGACACTCTGGTGCTTCGCTACATTTGAGGGCAGTCTGCTGCGCGGTCAGGGAACGCTCAGGGCAAGACAGGAGTGTTTTTTGATGCCGTTTGCTGCTTTGGGCCTCTCGCCCGCTTTGTGTTCCTCGCTCGGCCGCCTCGGTTACACGCGGCCAACCCCCGTCCAGACGGGGTCGATTCCGGTGGTCCTCCGCGGAAGCGATCTTCTGGCCCGCGCGCAGACGGGCACCGGCAAGACCGCCGCGTTCGGTCTGCCGATGATCGATCGACTGCTGGCTGGCGGGCGCCGTACGGCCAAAGTGGCCAGTCCACGCGCCCTGGTGCTGGTGCCGACGCGCGAGCTCGCCGCGCAGGTCCACGCCTCGCTCACCTCCTACGGTGCTGCCGTCCGCATGCGGAGCGTGGTCATCGTCGGCGGTGTCTCGATGCGACCGCAGGTGCAGGGTCTTCGTCAGGGCTGTGACGTGGTGGTCGCCACGCCCGGCCGACTGCTCGATCACCTGCAGCAGAGGACGGTCGATCTGTCGGCCGTCGAGATTCTCGTCCTTGACGAAGCCGACCGGATGCTCGACATGGGGTTCCTGCCGCCACTGCGCCGCGTGCTGGCGGCACTCCCGCGCCAGCGCCAGACGCTGCTGCTGTCGGCCACGTTCTCGAAGGATGTGCTGAGCCTCTGCGGCGAGTTCACCCGCGAGCCCGTGCGGGTCGACGTGTCGGACGATCAGGTCGTCCCGACCACCGTCACGCACAACTTTCATCCGGTGGCCGACGGGCGCAAAGGCGAGCTGCTTCGCCATCTCGTCACACAGCCGATTGCCGGTCAGACACTGGTGTTCTGCAAGACGAAGCGCGGCGCGAACCGGGTCGGCGAGACGCTCGATCACACGGGTGTCCGCGCGGCCGTGATCCATGGGAACAAGAGCCAGAATGCCCGCACCCGGGCGCTCGACGACTTCAAGGCCGGACGGGTATCGGTGCTCGTCGCCACCGACGTCGCCGCACGCGGCCTCGACATCGCGCAACTTCCGCTCGTGGTGAACTACGACCTGCCGCTGGTCGCCGAGGACTATGTCCACCGCGTCGGACGCACGGGACGCGCCGGACTGGCAGGACGTGCCGTCTCTCTCGTCTCGCCGGCTGACCGCGAGCTGCTCGCCGCGATCCAGCGCCTGCTGCCGTCGCCGCTTGAGCAGGTAGTGGTCCCGGGCTTCGAGCCATCGGTGAACGACCGTCACGCGGAACGGCCCCAGGGGCGGCCATCGGCCGGCAATCGCGGCTTTGCCAGCAACCGCCCGCGGCGCACACCCTTCAACGCGCGTAGTGAGCAGCCGCGGCGCAACGGCGCCGGACCGCGTCCCGAGTCTTCATCGACGGCGAAGAAGCGGCCGCACGCTCGCGCCGCGGCGGCGTCGCGGTTTGACCAGCGCCGGACGCCTGGACGTTCACTCGTGAACTCCTGACTCTCGAAGGCGCGCACGCGTCCTGCCGGCGGGCCAGGCCTCAGGTCCGAGATGTTGTATAAACCGAGCATGCTCGCAGCAGACTCGTGGGCCCGGCCTTCTTGGCCCGCCGTAGCACGAGTGCGAAGGCGGCTAGCCCCGGCAAGCGTATTACAACGTTTCGAGCATGGGGACTGACCCGACAGCGACGAATCCACCGCCGCGAACACCGGTCGCAGTATCACCACGTGCGGACGGCCTGTCGGCACTCTTCCTCGCCGGGGCGGTGGTCTGGGCCCTCTGGGTTGTGGCCCACTACTACGTCGTCGAACTGACACCTCTCCCGATCGCGGATGGAGTGCTGGGCAGCGCCTTTCCGTACTGGCGCGAGGCTGCGCAACGAGCAGCCCTTTCGCTCACCGGCGTCACCGTCACGTTGCTGGCGGCGTGGGGAGCCGGTCGGCTGCTGCTGCTCGCGCTCGGCAGGTGGCGGCGGAACGGAGTGATCGCCGCCTGCGACGGGACCCGGCCTTCGATCCGCGTCGCGTTCTTCGACAACTCGACGGATCAGCTGATCTTCGCACTGGCCTGCGGGTTCGCAGTCCTCTCGTCGGCCTGTCTCGCGCTTGCGTGGCTGCACGTCTACCGGGCGCCCGTCCTCCGCGTGCTCCTCGTGGTTGCCGCAGTCGCTGCGGTCGCGGCACTGATTCGGTCAAGCCGGACTCTTGCCGGGGCTAACCGCCTTCGCGCTTCGCGCTACGGTGCTCAAGAAGCCCTGGCCCTCAGCCTCCTTCTCGTTGCGTTCGCGTTCGCATTTGCTGGAGCACTGGCTCCAGAGATCGAGTACGACGCGCTCTGGTTTCACCTCTGGCTGCCGCAGCAGTGGCTCGACAGAGGAGCCCCCGTGGACATCGTCCATGAGTACGTGTCGCTCTATCCGCTGTCGTGGGAGCTGCTCTACGGTGTCGCCATGACGGTCGGCGGCGCCGGCGCCGCAAAGCTGCTCCACTTCGCGTGCCTTCCCCTCCTCGCCGGAGCGACGTGGCTGCTCACGCGCAGCCTCTTTCCGCGAGCGAATCCGATGCTGGCCGCACCGCTGGCTGTTGTCTCGCCGATCATCATCTGGGAAGGCACGACGGCGTACATCGATCTGCCCCTGGCACTGTTCGTCACGCTGAGCGTTCATGCACTCGCACGGTTCGAGCGTACCGGCAGCAGACGCTGGCTGTTCCTGAGCGCCTTCATGATGAGCGCTGCGCTCGCGACGAAACACCTGGCGCTCGTCGCGCTCACGGCGATGGCCATCGTCCTGATAGTGCGCCACCTCACGACGCGAGCGGCCTGGCGTCCCGCGCTGCCGAACGCCGCACTGTTTCTCCTCATAGCGCTGACGCTGCCGGCGCCCTGGTATGCGCGTGCCTACGCGGCGTCCGGAAACCCGGTCTTCCCTGACATGTACGACGCATTCGGAGCGCAGCCTCCGGAACGCTGGTCGACAGCCGCGGAAGAGGGTCTGCGAGGCTTCAAGTCTCGATTCGGGCGTGAACGCCGCTTCGAAACGTTGTCGCTGCTGCCCTGGGATATGTCGGTCCACGGCGCCCAGTACGGCGGCACGTTCGGACCGGCGTTTCTGATCCTGGTACCGCTCGCCTTTGTCGCTGGCCCGCTGCCCCGCTCCACTCGCCTCGTTGCCGGCGGCGCTGGCGTCTACCTGACGCTGTGGGCAACGCCGCTCAGCAGCTTCCAGTTGCGATTCGTCATCCCGCTGGTGCCGGTGCTTGCGGCGTTCTCGGCCGCTGGACTCGCACGGGTCACCGAGTCCGCAGAGCGACTGCATCCTCGCGCGGGTCGATTCGTGGTTATCCCACTGGTGCTCGTTCTCTTGCTGAACCTGCCTCCGTTCACGCGTCTTCACGAGCGCGATCGTGACCAGTGGAAGGGCTGGCTCACGCATGTGCTCCGTGCTGTGCCCGCGCGCGTGATCCTGGGCGCCATCAGCGCCGAGCAGTACCTCGAGGCGTCCGTGCCCTCGTACACCGCCTGGCGTTTCATCGATCGGACGCTGCCACTCGACAGCCGGATCCTCACTTTTTCCGGCGGCGATCAGCTGTATAGCGAGCGCGACCGACTCTCGAGCGAAGCCACGGCCGCCTACCCGATGACCTGGAGCGCAGCTTCGGGACAGGAAAGCGATGTGCTGCGCGCTGCCCGTCGTCTCGGCGTTTCGCATGTGCTGTTCGACAAACGCCAGATCGCGGACGGCACTCTCGCCAATCTGGCGATTCGCAGCGAGAAAATGAGAACTTGCTGTCTCACCTTGATCTGGGAGGACTCGGGCTGGGAACTCTATCGCCTGGAAATACGCTAGAGATTACGGCTGGGCTTTCGGAACTAGAATTGCGTGAGGCAATTCGATGAGGCTGGATCTGCTCGTGGCGACGTTCCGCCGCCCGGAGCTGCTGGCGGAGGCCCTCCGCAGCATGTTCGCGGCCCCTCGGCCTCCCGGCCTCGACGTGCGCATCATCGTCGTCAATAACGATCGCGAGTCCGATCTTCACTCCTTGCAGTCGATCATCGCCGCCCCGCCGGTTCCGGTTCTGCTGCTGCACGAACCGCGTCGCGGAAAATCGCATGCGCTGAACCTCGGGATTCGTGCGTCCGATGCCGACTACATCGGCTTCGTCGACGATGACGAGCGCATGGCGGCGTCATGGTTCGAGGTCGCCTACGCCACGCTCGCGCCAGGTCGTCTGGATTTCATCGGCGGACCGATGCTCCCTCTCTGGCCATCGCAACCGCCGGCCTGGATTCCGCAGAGGTACCGCGCGGTGCTCGGCATCGTCGACAACGGTCCCGCGCGCGCAGTGTATTCGACCGAGTTTCCCGGCATGCTGGTCGGCGGGAATGCGATCATTCGGCGTACGGTGCTCGACGCGATTGGCGGCTTCTCCCCGGAGCTGGGGCCGCAGGAAGCACATCGGCTGATGTCGTGTGAAGATGAAGACGTCTACGGCCGCCTGCTGAACGCCGGTGCGACCGGTGAGTACGTGCCGGAGCTCGTCGTGCACCATCACGTGCATCAGGATCGCCTGCAGCCGGCCTACTATCGCCGCTGGTGCTTCTGGAACGGCGCGTCGAAAGCCCTCCTCGGTCGCCTCCAGCCTGAGAGTGTCCCCACGATCGGCGGAGTTCCCAGATATATGTACGGCAGCGCCCTCCGCGCCGCGGGCGCTGGGTTGAAGGCCTGGCTGATGAACCGCGGGGCGGCGGCACGACTCGAGGCCGAACTGCCTCTGTGGCAGCTCGCCGGACAGCTGTACGGTCGTTATGGGTTGCGTCGCCTCCGCACGAGCTCGAGTGCGACTGACCCTCGCGTGAAGGATCGGCTGCCCTCGCCGCGCCGCCAATGAATGGCTCCGGCAACGCTCTCGTGTCAATCGTCATTCCCTGTTACAACCAGGCCCGATTTCTGCACTCCAGCGTCGCGAGCGCACGCTCACAAACCGGCGCTCCCCTCGAAATCATCGTTGTCGATGACGGTTCGGCCGACGACACGGAGACAGTTGCGTGCGCACTCGGCGCAACGGTGATTCGCCAGAGAAACGCCGGGGTGAGTGCGGCCCGCAATACGGGGCTGAACACCGCCCGCGGCGCGTTCGTGATTTTCCTCGATGCAGACGACGAGCTCATGCCTGACGCCGTGGAGACAGGCGTGCAGGCGCTGACATCGAACGAGGGGGCGGTGTGCGCCGTGGGGCGAGCTCGCTCGATGGATGCCGCAGGCCGTGATCTGCCCTCGTCGCCACTTCGACCGGTCGTGCGTGATCTGTACCGGGAATGGCTGTCCGACAACTTCGTGTTCACCCCGGGGGCCGCCATCTTCCGCCGCGAACAGCTACACGCGATGGGCGGATTTCCGGACGACGTCGGGCCGGCCGCCGATTACGCGATCTACCTCCAGCTGGCCCGCACCGGACAAGTAACGGATCACGGGCAGCCGGTGGTTCGATATCGGAACCACCCGGCAAGCATGTCGAGAGACAGCGCACGAATGTTGCGCGCGACGATGCGTGTGCTGCGGAAGGAGGCGGAACAGTTGCCTGCGGGATACGACGCCGACTTCCGGCGCGGGCGCACGCGCTGGGCACGCTGGTACGGATCGCAGATCATCGAATGGGTGCTCGAAGACCGGCGCACGAGCGGCCTTCGAACCGCACACGTCGCCGCAGTGGCGACGCTGATTCGGTACTGTCCCTCACTCGTGGCCGCGCGCATCGGAGGCCGGCTCACTCGCGCCATCAGGTCTCCGTGGGCGCCGCG
>Ga0173480_10000615_pt1 | contig 12100 bp, 16 predicted proteins | sample NitcycUS209509C1_FD_122622 | JGI IMG/M metagenome (GOLD analysis project Ga0173480, IMG submission 122622) | Soil microbial communities from Arlington Agricultural Research Station in Wisconsin, USA - Nitrogen cycling UWRJ-S209-509C-1 (version... | ecosystem: Environmental > Terrestrial > Soil... | reverse complement strand
TGCCCGAATTCCAGCTCGACCGGGGTCGCACGGCCGAAGATCGACACCGCGACCTTCACGCGCGAGCGGCCTTCGTCGACTTCCTCGACCACGCCGTTGAACGAGGCGAACGGTCCGTCGGACACGCGCACCTGCTCGCCGACCTCGAACGACACCGCCGGCTTCGGACGCTCAATGCCTTCCTGCACCTGGTGCAGGATACGGTCGGCCTCGGCATCCGAAATCGGCATCGGCTTTTTGTCGGTGCCGAGAAATCCGGTGACCTTCGGCGTGTTCTTGATGAGGTGATAGACCTCGTCGGTGAGATCCATCTTCACCAGCACGTAGCCGGGGAAGAACTTGCGCTCGGTCTCGACCTTGCGGCCGCGGCGCGCCTCGGTGACTTTTTCCTTCGGCACCAGTACCTCGCCGATATGCTCGGCGAGCCCGCGCTGCTTGGCCTGCTCGCGGATCGAATCCGCGACCTTGTTCTCGAAATTCGAATAGGCGTGGACGATGTACCAGCGCTTCGGCTTGGTCGACGTCGTCGTCTCAGCGGTGTCGTTCATCGCTCCTGAACCTTTAGCCCCCGATGCCGAGCACGAAGGTAACGGCAATGCGGATCAATTGATCCGCGACCAGAAAGAATATCGACGCGATAGCGACCATCACGAACACCATTCCCGTCGTGATCGCGGTCTCGCGGCGCGTCGGCCAGGTCACCTTGCGCCCTTCTTCGCGCACTTCCTGCAGGAAGCGGAAGGGGCTGACCCGCTTGCGTCGCACTTCTGCCGGCGCTTGATCGCTCATTCGTGCTCGCTCTTAAGTCCTACTCATTATCTATACGTACGTCCGGTCCGCTTGGCAGGAGTGGAGGGACTCGAACCCCCAACCCCCGGTTTTGGAGACCGGTGCTCTAGCCATTGAGCTACACTCCTCCGGAAAGCGGCTGCGGCGGACCATATAATGGCCCGCCGCGGTGATGTCATGCATTATACATCGGGCCTTTGCAAGGACAGAAAAGCCCGGGTTTTGGGTATTTTGAGGCCGCGGCGGCGGTCGGTCCCGCACGTCGACCCACGGCGGAGGAGCCTCGTTCAACCGAGGTTCAGGCGCGCCGTAAACAGCTCGATTGCTCCACGGATCATCACGTTAAACGGGACCGTAATCCGATCCTCGCTTTCGTCGGCCGTCCCCTGCTCGACCGAATGCGGCACGTGGCTCGGCCACATCAACATGCGGCCCTTTTCCGCCGGAACGACGATAAAATCGGAGTTCAGATCGTTTTTCTGGAAATACTGCGGCTCCAGATTTTTCGTGAACTTGCGCGATGACGCGAACAAGGTACCCCCGCAATTGACCGGGGTCTTGATGTAAACGAGGCCGCTGAGCAGGCAGTTCGGGTGGACGTGGATGTCCTGACGATGGTTCGGATGCGTTATGTTCGCCCACATGCTGGTGATGTAATGCGAGTCACGTCTTACCGCGATGGCGTCGAAAACCTTGCCGGTCTCCGCCATTATAATATCAACCAGCTCCTTCATCTCGGGACGATGATGGAGATCGTCGGTGGTCATGTAGGCCGGCGACGCTCCCTTGGGCGATGAAACACCATTGCCGGATGCCCGCAGCGCGCGGACACTTTTTTCCACCCGGTCGCATAGGGTGATGTCGGGCAATTTTCCCGTAAACAATGGAGTCGGAAAAAGCAGGAACGTCCGCTTGTCGCTCAGTTCTGCTGCAGTGTTAGTAGATGTCGTTAGCATCTTACATTAACTCCATTTCCGTCCTGCCAAGTCCGACCGGCGGCCAAACTATAAACCCCCGGAAGGTGCTTGGCGGCCCTCCCGCGGGGACATTACGGGCACCGCCCGGCAAATCAACCAACCATGCTTTGGCGCCTGGAAGTTGGAGCGGGTGAACGGAATCGAACCGTCGTCATCAGCTTGGAAGGCTGTTGCTCTACCATTGAGCTACACCCGCGAATTTTGCCGCATCGATCGGCGGAAATTCGCCCGCCGGCCGGCCGGGCCGGCCTCGCTGGCGGCCCGATTGTAGCAGATGGCGGCCCTGCTATCGCAGCCCGCCCGCCGGTGCAAGGTCAGCCGGTTCGTGCTCCGACTTAATGTAATGAATGAACGTCTTACGCGCTCGCGCCATCGGCCCCAGTTCCAGACCTCTCATCCCCCTGGCTCTATAGAGCATGAACCGTGCCCTGACTTTCCGGTCATTCCGGGACGGCGCGCATCAGCGCGACGGACCCGGAATCCAGCCGCGCATTCAGAAGCTGTTTCTGGATTCCGGGTTCGCTCGCTAGCGCTCGCGCCCCGGAACGACCGGTGGGCGGTAGCGGCTTATCCCGCCGCGGCGGGAGGACCGTCGGCCGTGCGCCTGGTTTTCCGCTCTGCGGCCTCGCGCTCGCTCGTGAGCAAGGCCTCGATGACCCGGAAGCGTTTATCGAGTTCATCGCGGACGCCCTCGAGCTGTTTTATTGTCGCCGCTTGAGTTGCCGCCAGGGCTTCCTTTTCCTGAAGTCTAATTTCCAGCATCGATTTCTGCTGATTGAAGGCGCTACGTTGCCGCCTCTGTTCGCCCTGCATCGCCGCAACCACTTTGAATCGCTCGGACGACGCCGCCATGAGTTCAGCGTTCAGAAAATCGATCTGCTTGAGAGACGAAGCGATATTCTCTTCTCTTCGCTTTGCTGCCGCCTCCGCTGCAAGCACCCGATCAGCCAACGTTTTTGATTCTTCAAAGGCGCCATCGAGCTGCGCCTGCAAGGCCGCTTTTTCACTTTCTAGAAGAACGATTTCGTCTTCCGCGGCAGCGGCGCCCGCTTGGTACTGAGTCACGGCTTCCTGAAGCGCCGAAACAGTCTGGCTGAGACGATCGATCTCGTCGTGCGCATCCTGTAGTTCATTGGCTTGCCGCTGGTGCACGTTGTGTAATTCGAGAATCTCGGTGAGACGCCGGTTCAATTCAGCCGATTGCCTGGCGAGTTTTTCGTTGAGCGCGCGAGCGTCGGCATCAGGGACGTTTGATAACGTCCGCCAAAGATCTCCGCCGGTCTCAAAGACAGGCTCGATGAATTTCATAGTCCAGCGCTTCCTATTGAAGGCGGATCAAACGCATCTCGGGTACGGAAATGCGGCGGAGCGGTCGAATCGCTGCGCCAATACCACTTGAGCCTCGGACCAATCTCTTAATCAGCACTTAATATTGGATATTGGACGGTCGACGGCGCCCGCCCCTTCGCGCCAGGGGACCAGAAGCGCACCTGTCGGCCCACTGACAAACCGGATATACGGTCGGGCCGCTGTGACCCTGGTCGCGGTAACAAGCTTGGACAGGAACTGAATGAGCGGACTGCACAAATGGATTGTGAGCCTCGCGGGAACAGCAATCGCAGCCGCCGCCTCTTTTCAATGGCTCGACCGGCCCGTCGCCGTCTTTTTTCACCAAACGGTCGCGCGGCCCGAGACATTCGCCAAGCTGACCTACGCACCTGACCCGATGGTGCCGCTGGCCGTGACGGTCTTCGTCGTCCTCGGGCTGATGAACCTGTCGGGCCGCGTGCTGTCGCGCCTGGAAAATTGCGCCCTGCTCTGCAGCCTCAGCCTGATTGTCGCGGAATTGACCAAGATCCAGCTGAAGCTCGTGTTCGGGCGCACCTGGCCCGACACATTCAGAGACAACAACCCGTCATTCCTGCACGACGGCGTCTATGGATTTAATTTCTTCCACGGCGGGCACGCCTATGCAGCGTTCCCGTCGGGCCACACCGCCGTTACCTGCGCGGTGATCTCGGTCTTGTGGATCTATTATCCGAGATGGCGGTGGCTTTACGCGCTTGCGGTGCTTGCGGTTGCTGTCGGGCTTATCGGCGCCAATTATCATTTCGTAAGCGACGTGATTGCCGGCGGGTTTGTCGGAATCTCAAGCGGCTGGATGCTGACCTCGCTCTGGAAGGCGCATGAGCATTTCCGAAAAACGTGACGTGCAGTGAGCTCGCGTCAGACAGGAAATAGCCGCATCGTGCTTGTCGGCAGGAACGCAGGCCTGCTCGCTGTCGCAATTGTCGGCACGCTTTTATCTGCAAAGATTTGGGTGCCCGTTGCGTACTTTCTTATCGATACGTTCCCCGAGAACCCTGTCCTTGCAGGCACAATTCTTTCCATCATTTGCGTTGTTTTCTTTCTTTGCATTCTCGGCGCCAGGATGCGCCCGCACTTGATCTATCTCGTGAGCCGAGCGGTCTTGCTGTTCCTGTCGGTTGTCGCCGCGATTGCTTCAATGCAAGCGACCTCGTTTGGTTTCATTAGCGTAACAATGTCGCCATCGCGCGAAGGCTTTCTGTGGCTGTCGCTTGCAATTGTGCTGGTAGCGTTCGCCGCCTTGGGGATCAGGGTCGCGCTCGATTGGCGGCTTTCGTACTGGATCCTATTTCCGGCAGTCTTTGCGACTTTGATCTTCGCGACTTTCGGCACCAGCATTCTTAGCTTGTTGTAACCTCCCGCCGGATCTGGAAAATTTCGACGATCTCGTCGGTCGCCAGAAGGCGCTGCGCAAGTCAATATCTGCTAAAGGCAGAAGCGAGCGTTCGCGAAACTATTCAAACTTCACGCCGATCTTTGTGCCCGTCTTCCATTGCACATGGCAATGGCGGCGCACGTCGCCGACAATCAAGTCAAACTTCTGCGGAATACCGATCGTGGTCAAAACCTGCACGGCACAGCCGGTGTCAGATATATTTCTGACGGTGCATTCGATTTTCGGCTGCTTTTCGGTTATAACAATAAACGCCCCTTTCAATACCCGCTGACGAGAAGCGTTGCGTTTTTCGTCCATTACCGAATCTCCCCAGCGGAAACTCCACCGCTTCGACCGGGCGGTCAAACATCATTTCAGGGGTACAATCAGTTGCAGCTACAACGTTGCCAATCATCGGTTCGTCTCTGTGCCCCGATGATTTCCACATCAGTCAAATTTCACGTCTCGGTTGCGTTGTGCACTTTGATATGGCTATGCGGAAATTTTTGCTTCAACTCCATGCCTGCTTTTAGTGCCTCAATAAAAATTCCATATACCGATCTGATCTTTCCATCGATTTCGACTACGTAAGATTCGGGAGGCAAAACGTTATTCTCAGCAACGGTGTTCATGAGCCACCTCCGCAACAACGAAGCATTTGAATGATCGATTTAATAGTGTCTTAAATCGGCTTAATTATTGCTTAATTGCTGGAATTACCCCGGAGTCACAGGGCGTTTTGAATACCGACCGAGCGGAGGTCCTCCGCCGTTCACGGCGGTCCTAGCCGGACGTCTGTGCCCCTTACAATACCAGTCTGGGCCGCTTTAGTGGCACAATGATCGTTCAAGCCACAGACGCAATTCTTAGCCCAAACCAATAAATGGCGAGCGACCTTCGCGAAGCTCAAATGACTCCCGAAGAGTGGAAAGAGGTGACAATCCAGCGTGCCGGTAAGTCCTTGCGAGGCAAATATTATGTCTCCGATGGGCAAGTCACAGTGGCTGCATGGACCGGGACCAAGACAGCGCGATTGGGCACTTTGCCCGCCGAAAGGCTGGCACAGATGCTTCTGCGTGAATTGACCTTGGAAGAACAGCCGAAAAAATAGGATGGTCGCCGCCACGCGGTCTAGCCCTGGCGGGGCGAACCATTCTTCGGCGGCCCTAGCGTATTGAACCGTGCTTTCTGCTCGTCGGTTAATGAGGCATAGAAGCTGGCAAGCGCGGGGCTTACCGTTTTGATCGCGTCGTCCATCGCTTGAAGACGCTTTGCAACTGCGTCAAAGCGATCCAACGGCGTTTGTGGCGTCTGCGTGGGGCAGGATGCCTGCAACTGATTGGCGGCCTCCGCTGACGCGATTCTTAGCCTGTCGAACGCATCCAATTGCTGTTGTGTTGGCTTGATGGCCTGCTCGATGCGCTGCACGGGTAACTGCGTGAAACCTTCCGCGCGGCGACTGCACAGGGCAGCCAGATCATTGTCGGAAGAAAATCCACGGCGGCTTGCGGCCGGTGCCGGACCCAATGCCGCGAAGCGCTGCCTTTGATCGTCATTCAATGAGTTGTAGAAATTATCGAGCGGTGCACGCACGGTTTCTAATGCCTGCATTGTGTCGTCGATACGCTTTTGCACCATCTCGAGCCGGGCTAGCGGTGTCAGCGGGACATTGCTTGCACAAGATGACTTGAGCATGTCGCTCGCCTGCGACGACGCCGCCTTCAGCGCGTCGAGTGCTGTGAGTTGTTCATCGGTCAAGCGCATCGCCGTTTTGATGCGATCAACAGGAAAGTCGGTCACGCCAGGCGCAAGGCCGCCGCAGCTCTGGGCCAGATCGGTCTTGTTCGGAATTGAGCCCGTGATTTCGGGGCCGACACGACGCGCTGCGCGCCTTCGCGCCGGGCCCCCATATGCATAGCCACCGTAGACATCATAATAGTCTGAACCATAGGCATAGTCTGGACCGTAGGCGTAGTACGGGCCGGGCCAGAATATGGCGTCCCACACAAATAAATCCCCATAACCCCAGAACGGGTAGAAGTAGGGGTAAGGCCAGAACGTGAAGGCGACGAGATTGCCGAAGAAGTACGGCCAGAACACTGGTCCAACCCAGCCGCCCCACCCGCCGTTCCAGCCACCCCATCCGCCATTCCACCCGCCCCATCCGCCTTTTGCGGATTGCCAGTTAGGATTGCCCCATTGGTTCCACGCGGCCTTTCCCTTGGCTCCCGTCGCGAGAGCATGGGCCGTGTTAACCCGCGCCGTGCCTGAGCGAGCATCACTGAGATTGCGGGCGTTCTGCGCACTGCCAGCGGTCTTCGCATTCTTCGCAGTGCCTGCGGTCTTCCCGTTCCCAAAGCGACTGGGACCTATTCGCGACGCCCCTGCCCTGGCCTTGGATCCGTGAACCCGCGCGGTACCGACATGCGCGTTGCCAATTCGCGAAGCTCCAATGCGGGCGCCCTGAACATGTCCGCCACCGACGCCGCGAAAATGCGCGGCGCTTCCGCCGCCACCGGAATGGCCGGCTCCGCCTCCGCCGCCACCGCCACCGCCACCGCCACCGCGGGCGGAGGCAGATTGGGAGTCGGGGATCAGCAGCACACTGATCGCAATGATCGCAGCGAGAATGCCGCCTTTGCTAGCCATAAAGACGAACCTCCTATGGCTAATGTATAAAAATAACTTTCACGGAAAAAATTTGTTCCACGCGACCACCCTGCCCCGTCGTAATGGCCACTTTTGGGCCGGTAATGAGGAAAGAGCAGACGTTCAACGCCGTGGCGTGATTGATCGCTTAAGGCAGGGAACTGCCTCAGACGTTCGACGTTGCTCGTAACACGGATGGATCGTCATGGACGGTCCAGGACGATCGGAGGAAACGCAATGCGGATCGTGAGCATTTCACTGGCAGCAGGTGTTGCTCTTGCATTGAGCTCGACATTTTCGGCAACACACGCGGACTCAAGGAAAAGGGTTGGGGTGACATACGACCCACCGCCTTACGCGAGCACAACCGGTTTGGCTCACCGGTCATCTAAAGCGAACAGGCGCGGTGCCAATGCTTATGGCTTTTGCCCTCCGGGCCAAGCAAAGAAGCCAGGCCGGGGAAGCGCGTTCCGCTGCTAGTCGTCGCAGACAAAGAAGACTCGTTGGCCCTGGCTCACTGAGACCGATCCACAAATTTAGGGCGTTGAAATCAGACCTTTGCTGGTGGCGACCATCAGGCGGCTGCCCCATTTAAAAATGGAATCAACCCTGCCCAGACCCGGTACCATGTCGCCGCGCGCCGCCCGCCAGGTGCCACTGGGTCCTTCCAAGACTGCCGTGCCATTTGTGACGTCACGCAATGTCCAGCCCTCAATCGTTGTCGGTCTTGTCTCCGGCACCGGGCTCAATTGCACCGGCGGCTCCAAGTCGCGCCCTAAGTCGCGCCCCTTTGCCTTTATTGGCGCTGTCGGATGCGGCGACTTGTTTGCTAGTCCCGTCCTCTGTTGTTGCGCCTCGATCGAAGATTGACGTTGCGATGGCGTTGCTGCAGCAACGATAGCAGACGTTTCGCGGCTCCCTGTGGATGCCGGCTCGCGAACAATGGCTTTGGCAATCTGAAGGCGATCGCCCTTCCTGAAATCGGAAGCATCCGCCGACGCGGCTGAACTCGCGCCTTCCTTATCGACGGGTACCGAAGCAAATGGCAACGGCAGGACGCTTATGACGGCCCAACCACTTGCCGCCATGAGCGCGCCAACGATAAGCCAAAGGCGCCCAGCGAGACCATCAGAGATGGGCGGACTCGAAGCTCGCAGGCTTGCATCAATTTGAATGTCGTCAAGGTGTGCGCGTTCGAGCGAATTATTGCGCCAACCTGTATTGGCGTTCGCTCTAACCGTCGCAGGCTCGCGGCGCACTTGTAAATCGGCGACGTGCCTTGCTTCCAGGCCTTCGATCATTGGTTGTCCGGCGCGCATCATCCCCGATGCCTCATGGCGCTCGATCAATGATCGAGCGCGGACCTAAATGGAGACTTAACGCTTGCCAGAAGTTCGCCCGATGGTGCGCAGTTCCAGCCATCAGATCGGAACCGGTCTCGATCACTCAAAGAAGCGCGGCGGAACGCGTGGACGCGCGTGCTTTTGGTTAACTGTTTCACGAATGGTATAGGAATAAAGTTTGCGCGATGAAGGGCCACCTGATGACCGGGTAGAGCTTGGGGAATGCTGTATTTCGTCCTGCCGGAAAGACCTCCGGTCCGGATATATTGATCTTATCGTTGCCGAAACGTTTTATTGAAGGTTGCACGCGGCCCGACGATGTAGTCGAACGCCGTTCGTTCGATCGCTGGGATCATGACCGTTGCCGACATGCCGAGATTACAATTTAACGCCTCCCCCACCAGTTACGGCGATAAAACGAGCGCTGGGCGCCGTTTCCGCACATGGGGCGGGTGCATAATATCTGTGAACCGCCGCTCATATGGCCTTCCTACCACTCGGGTTGAAACTATTGAACATCCAGCAGAAATCGTCGAGAAATGCGAACATCATTTTCACGAAATGGTTCAGCGGGGCCACGACGGGTAGACGATTGTGTTGTTTCGACTTTCCCAGATCGGCTGCATCGAGGACCTCACGTCCGACATCAGGTGGACGCCGATCGAATTTGAATTGCGGGTGCGCGAGCGTGCGGCCGTCCTGATTTCCAAAGGCATCAAGCCCCGATCGATCGTCGCCATCGCTGAACCTGCGAGTGCATCGTTTTTCGCTGACCTGTTTGCAGTATGGACGCTAGGCTGCGCTGCAGCATGCATCGACCCCTCTCTGACATCGTCCGAAATCGAAAATGTCATCGACTTCGTTCGACCGTCGGCAATCGTGGTCGGCTCGACCCCTCTCAGGGCGGCGGTAAAAGCGCCCGCGCTTCAGTTGGATGGAAAGAATTTTGTTGAGCCATTCCCGTCCGCTCCTCTTTGCGAAGCAAACGCCCCCGCCTTGATCCTTTTCACCTCCGGGACTACCGGAGATCCCAAGGGCGTGGTTTTGAGTTTTGAAGCGCTGCTCAAACGGATCACGCTGAATAGTCAGGCGATCGGTGATGCCTGCCGGCGGCGAACACTTGTGACCCTGCCGACGTCATTTGGCCACGGCCTGATCGGAAACGCGCTGACGCCACTGCTGTCCGGGGGCGACATCGTCCTTCATCAGCCAGGCCTGACGCTTGCCCAAAATCTCGGAAAGATCATCGACCAGCATCGAATTGGATTTCTGAGTTCAGTACCTGCCTTTTGGCAACTAGTGTTGAAGTTCAGCGACGCTCCGAAACGCAAAAGTCTCTCCCGCATTCATGTGGGATCGGCGCCACTTTCGGCCAGGCTGTGGCATGAAATTGTTGCATGGTCGGGGGCCGAAGTTGTCAATTGTTACGGCATGACCGAGCTCGCCAACTGGGTGGCCGGCGCCTGTTCGGAGCAAGACGGGATAAGCGACGGCCTGGTCGGCAGGCCGTGGGGTGGACAAGCCGCGATCAAGGACGGAACGGGAATGATGCGGGCAGCGGGAGAAGGCGAATTACTCGTGCGTTCGCCGAGCGTTATGTCCGGCTATCTCAACCGTCCGGACCTCACGGCCTCAGTGGTTATCGACGGTTGGTTTCATACCGGCGATACAGCTCGTATCGATCACAGCGGCACGATTACGTTGACCGGGCGCATCAAGGATGAGATCAACCGCGCCGGCTTCAAGGTCCAACCCGCTGAGATCGAGTCTCTCCTGCACACTCATCCCTCGGTTTTAGAAGCATGCGTCTTGGATATGCCCGACCTTGCTAGCGGTGAAGTCGTTGCCGCTGCTGTGTGCCCGCGGCCCGGGCAAATCATTGTTCCGGAGGACTTGCAACGTTGGTGTGCGGTAAAAATCCGGCGTGAGGCGGTACCCGAACGGTGGCTTGTCGTGGATACAATGCCGCGAAACCGACGCGGCAAGATCGATCGGGACACCTTGCGCATGATCATGGCGGGGGACCGCCAATGACGACCGCCAAGGGACGCCCGGTGTTGCTGGAAACAAAACGCTTTGCGCTGCGAAGCCTCAGGCCCAGCGACGCCTCAGAACGCTGGATACGTTGGCTGAAGGATCCGGAAGTGATGACGCCGCTCAATGCTCCGATCCGGAACTGGACGGTGCAGCAGTTGATGGCGCATATCGCAACCGCCGACAATAACGAACGCTATTTGATCGGGATTTTCGATCGGGAGAGTCAGATCCAGATCGGCCTCTATATGATCGATATCGATCTCTTTCATCGCCGGGCCAATTTCAATGTCGCCATCGGCGAGCGGTCCTGGTGGGGCAAAGGGGTGGTGAACGAAACCCGCGCCGCTTTGCTGGACGAGTTTTTCGACAAGCGTGGAGTTGAAAAGGCAACCGGCATGCCGCTGGCGCGCAATTTTCCCGCGGTCTTCAACTACAAAGCACAGGGCTGGCGCCATGAGGCAACGTTGCGCGCGCACAGCGTTTCGGCCTCGGACAACTCAAGGCTCGACCAGTATGAATTTGGGCTAACGAGCACGGAGTGGCAGCAGATGCGCGGCAGTGAAACCAAATGAGCGCAAATCTGCAGGCAAAGCGATTGCTCGCCCAGGCCGTCGACGGCGATCCTGTTGCAATCCCGGACGATGTCCGTCTTGGAGCATTCGAGCGATGGGACAGCCTCGCGCACCTGCGCCTTGTGCTCGCGATCGAAGACAGCATCGGGCGAAAGCTCGATCCGGATGAGTCTGTGAGGATAGAAACCCTCCCAGACATTTCCGCCCTGCTTGCATCCAAGTGATTTGACGTCGTCGGCAATATCAAAGGGCCAAAGGCGCGCACTTGGCGCGCCCTTGAGTTAATCCTTTTCGCGAAATCGCGAAGCTACGGATTGAACTTGTAGTTCACCGCAAACCTGACGAGGTTCAGGCTGTGATTGAAGGTAAACAGTGGTGGGATTACGGTGCCCGGTGCAAAGCCGGTGCTCGCGGTGACAGGAGGTGTCGTGTCCTTGAACTTTGCGTAGAGGTATTCGACGCGTGCGGTCCAGTTCGGTGCAAACAGGGTCTCAAGCCCGCCGCCCACCGTGCCGCCGGCCAATGTCTCGGATTCCGACCAGACCACCGAAGAGCCCACGCCTGTGTTACCGCACTCTCCGAACGGAGGTGACCCCGACGACGTGCAAGCGGCAGAATCCTTGACATGGGTGACTGCCAGGCCGCCGGTTGCATAGAGAAGCCAATTGGGTGCGACCAGATAACCAGCCCGCAGCCGCGCAGTCAGCAGCCAGTCATATCGGCTCGCCCAGTGGAAAGTGTGATTGCCTTTGCCCAGAAAAACGGGCTCGCTGACACCTCATCCTTGGCATCGAGTCCGCTGAAATCAACCTCCGCACCGAAGACCCAGCGATCATGCTGCCAGTTATAACCAATCTGTCCGCCGCCAATGAATCCGGCCGGCCTCAGGTTCGGAGGCGAACCTGTCAATGCGCTAAAGAAGAAGGGGGACACAAGCGGATTTCCCGCAAGTGTCGGATCGGAATTGCCCCATGCATATCCCGCATTGAG
>Ga0173480_10000613_pt1 | contig 12117 bp, 7 predicted proteins | sample NitcycUS209509C1_FD_122622 | JGI IMG/M metagenome (GOLD analysis project Ga0173480, IMG submission 122622) | Soil microbial communities from Arlington Agricultural Research Station in Wisconsin, USA - Nitrogen cycling UWRJ-S209-509C-1 (version... | ecosystem: Environmental > Terrestrial > Soil >... | reverse complement strand
GAGCGCGGTGAGATCCGACGCCAGGACACGGGTGGTGTTGCCGGCGATCGGCTCACTGCCCTGACGCGCCGTGAACGTCGTGAGCGGCCGCTTGTCGAGCTCGTTCTCGTAGTTGCCGAACGCGAACCACTTGTTGCGGATGATCGGGCCCGATGCCCAGCCGCCGGTGTTGCGGAAGCTGAACGTGCTCGACTGGAACGTCTGCCCCTTGGCCTCGCTGCCCACCCAGTCCTGGTCACGGAAGCGGTGATAGAAGGCGCCGCTCACGCGGTTGCCGCCGCTGCGGGTGACGGTGTTGACGCCGGCGCCGACGAACGCGCCCTGGCGCACGTCGTAGGGCGCGATGCTGACCTGAATCTGCTCGATCGCCTCGAGCGAGATCGGCGCGACGCCGGTGCGGCCGCCCGGCTGACCGGCGAGGCCGAAGGAGCTGTTGAACGACGAGCCGTCCACCGTGATGTTGTTCGAGCGGTTGTCGAAGCCGGCGAAGTTCTCGCCGCTCGACTGAGGCGTCAGGCGGGTGACGTCCGAGATACGGCCGCTCAGCGTCGGCAGCGTGGCGATTTCCGCGCGTCCAACGGTGGTCGCGGCACCCGTGTGCGACGAGCTGAAGACGGGGTCGACCGTCGCCGTCACTGTCACTGTTTCCGCCACCGTAATTGCCCGTACGTCGAACCGCAGGTCGCTCGATACGCCCAAGTTCACCGTGACGTCGTCCTTCGTCTCGGGCTGGAAGGCCGTGCCGACCCCGCCCTCGAACGTGACCGTCACCGAGTAGGGTCCGCCGACCCTGGCGCCGGGAATGAAGAAGCGTCCGTCATTGCGCGTGCGGGACTCGTAGCTCGTGCCCGACGGCAGGTGAATCGCGATCACGGCTGCACCGGAAACAGGCTGCTCCGCGTTCATCACGACACCCGTAATGTTGCCCGTGGTCACGCCCTGGGAGTAGCCAGGCGTGGACGGAAGCAGGAGGGCGACAAGAGCGAGAACGGCAGCCGCGGGACGGCAAAGCCATTCGGGGAGGATCGACAGCTTCATTGACAACTCCAAAGAGGATTCCGGGCGGAACAGGACGGACGAGCCCGAGCGTACCAACGGGTTGTTACGGGGTTCTGACGCCGACCCGGGGCCGGTATCGTCCGGGATGGAATTGTACTAAAAAAGCGAGGGCCGTCGCTCCTGTCCGGAGCGACGGCCCTGTGAGATGGAATCGAAAAAAGAACGAGTTTGTGGGGCTCTGGCCCCGGAACCGTTATTCGCCGGCTCCAGCCGCCTTGGCTTTGTTGCGGACTTCCTGGGCCTTGTCGCGCCACTCGTTGGCTTCCTTCAGGAGCGCCTGCTGACGGGCCGGGTTCTTCTCCAGGTTGGCCTGGACGCGCAGGAGCAGGTTCTTGTAGGTGAGGGCCTCGAAATAGTTCGGATTCAGCTTGATCGCCTCGTCCACGGCCTCGAGCCCCTGCTGGACGAACTTGATCTTGTCGGGCTCGGGGGTCGTGAAGTCGCGGTAGGCCTTTTCCCAGTAGTAGGTGGCGATGGTGTAGTGCGCCTCCGGGTTGGTCGGCTCCATTTTCGCCCGGGCGTGCAGGGCGTCCATCGTCTTCGCGAACTCGCCCTGGCGGTTGTAGAAGCCGGCCAGCTGCATGTAGACCGCCGCGTCGTTCGGCCGCGCCTCGCGGGCGTCGGTCAGCATCTTCTCCGCGCGCTCGTAGTCGCCGCTCTGTTCGTAGATGTTGGCCAGCCCGAAGTAGCTCGACGTCTCCTTGGGATCCATCTTGATCATGTTGAGCAGGATGGGCTCGGCCTGTCCGGGGTCGTTGAGCTTGTCCGGGCCATAGGCGCTCACGAGGTAATCAAGAGCCAGACGCTTGATTTTCGGGTCCGTTTCTACTTCCGCGGACTTCTTGTAGTTGGCGATCGCCTTGGTCAGCAGGGCGTCGTTGGCCGCCTCGCCGCGCTTCACCGACCGGTACTGCTGGTCGTAGCTGTTGCCGAGGAAAAAATATGCATACGTGAGGTTGGGATCGTTCTCGAGCACCTCTTCATACTTCGCCGCGGCCGCGCGGTAGTCCTGCCCTTGATACAAGGCGTTGGCGTCCTTGAACGCCATCTTCGCCTTCAGCATCCCGATCTGCCCGCAGCCGGCTGCCGTCACGGCAACCACGGAGAGAAGACCGAACCCCAGTGCCCGTGACCAAGACTTGCCCATCGTAATCCCCCTCAGAACGTGTCGAGACAACGGAAAAACCCGGCCGGAAACGGGGCTCGTCCGTGAAAACTGCCGGCGCAGACGCCCTCGGGCGAAGAGGCCGTGAGCGCGCCAGTATAGTGATCGGTTTTCGGACGAGTCAAGGGTCCGGCTATCATGAGTACTGGCCCGATTTCACCGGTTTGGGCCACTCTTGGACCTCGGTGAGCATCAGACGCGGAGCCTCGCCACCCTTAGACACCGGACTCAATGATTCGGTTCGAGACCCTCCTCGAGAAAGTCAGAGCCTACAGCCCCGAGTCGGACCTCGAGCTGTTGAGGAGGGCCTATGTCTTTTCAGCCCTCGAGCACAAGGGGCAGGTGCGCCATTCGGGCGATCCGTATCTGGTTCACCCGCTTGAAGTTGCCGATTTCCTCGCGGACATGCGCCTCGACGTGGTGGCGGTCTCGGCCGGGCTGCTCCACGATGTCGTCGAGGACACGCTGGCGACGCCCGAGCGCATCGCCGAGCTCTTCGGCCCGGAGATCGCCCACGTCGTCGAAGGGGTGACCAAGCTCGGCGCCATTACGTTCTCGTCCAGCGAAGAGCGCCAGGCCGAGAACATGCGCAAGATGCTGCTGGCGATGGTGGATGACATCCGCGTCATCCTCGTCAAACTCGCCGACCGCCTCAACAACATGCGCACGCTGCACCATCTGCCCGAAGAGCGGCGCACCAAGATCGCCCAGGAGACGCTCGACATCTACGCGCCGATCGCCAACCGGCTCGGCATGAGCAAGGTGAAGAACGAGCTCGAGGAGCTGGCGTTCAAATCGCTCGAGCCCAAGGCCTACGACGCGCTGCAGCGCAAGGTCGAGTCGAAGCGCAAGAACGCGGAGAGCGTCATCGGCGACCTGACCAAGACGCTGCGCGCCAAGCTGGAAGAGGCGCAGGTGCCGATCATCGCGCTCGACGGCCGCATCAAGCGTCTCTACAGCATCCATCGCAAGCTGATTCGCCAGAAGATCGACATCGAGCAGGTCTACGACTTCGTCGCGCTCCGCGTGATCACGTCGTCGGTGAAGGACTGCTACGCCGCGCTCGGCATCATCCATCAGACGTGGTCGCCGGTGCCGGGCCGCATCAAGGACTTCATCGCGATGGCGCGGCCCAACGGGTACCAGTCGCTGCATACCTCGGTGATCAGCGAGCAGGGATTCCCCTTCGAGGTGCAGATCCGCAGCGACGAGATGCACCGCCGCGCCGAGGAGGGCATCGCGGCGCACTGGAAGTACAAGGAAGGGCGCGTCGGCGACCATCGCGACGAGCGCTACTTCCAGTGGCTGCGGCAGCTGCTCGAAGTGCAGCAGGAGGTGCGCGACCCGCAGGAGTTCATGCAGAACCTGAAGATCGACCTCTACCCGGACGAGGTCTACATCTTCACGCCGAAGGGCGAGGTGCGCTCGCTGCCGCGCGGCGCCACCGCGGTGGACTTCGCCTACGGCATTCACACCGACGTCGGCAACCAGTGCGTGGGCACGGTCATCAACGGCAAGATGGTGCCGCTGCGCACGCGGCTGCAGAACGGCGACATCGTCGAGATCCTCACGCAGACTGGCCACAAGCCGAGCCGCGACTGGCTGGCGTTCGTCGTCACCGCCCGCGCGCGCAACAAGATCAAGCACGTCCTGCAGGGCGAGGAGCGGGCGCGCAGCCTCGAGCTCGGCCGCCGCCTGTTCGAGAAGGAGGCGCGGCGGTTCGACCAGAGCCCGAAGACGCTGCTCGAGTCGGAGGAGATGGCGAAGTTCGCCTCCGAGTACGGCGCGCCCAAGATCGAGGACCTGCTCGTCTACGTCGGCTACGGCAAGCTGGCCGCACGCACGCTGGTGCAGAAGGCGGTACCTGGCGGCGGGCTGCTGAAGGAAAAGGCTCCCGACGGTGCGGTGGTCTCCGTGGTCAAGCGGATGCTGCGCACGGCGACGCCGTCGGACAAGATCAAAGTGCGCGGCACCGACGACGTGATGGTGTTCCGCGCCCGCTGCTGCAATCCGATTCGCGGCGAGCGCATCGTCGGCTACATCACCCGCGGCAAGGGCGTGTCGGTGCACTCGGCGTCGTGCAAGAACGTGGTCAACCTGCTGTTCGATCCCGAGCGCCGGATCGACGTCGAGTGGGACACCGGCGAGGATCTCGCCCCCTATGTCGTCCGGCTCACGATGCAGGTCGAGGACCGCAAGGGGATGCTGGCCGAGATCAGCTCCCGGGTGTCGAACATCAACACCAACATCACCAACATGGAAGCCCGCACCGGCGACGACCGCCAGGCGCGCATCGAGATGACGGTGGAGATCAGCGACGTCAAGCACCTCGATCGCGTGATCAAGTCGATCAAGGGCGTCGAGGGCGTGCTCGGCGTCGAACGCCTCACTCGTACGTAATCGCCCGCTAGAGGCGGTCTTCAGACCCGCCTCTGTCCGCGCCCGACCCTCACGAGGGTCCTCCCGCGAACTCGTGCTCGCCGCGCCGGCGAGCGCTGCGATGGCGTGCAACCGCTGGCCGCGAGAATCGCGTGCCTCTCGGCCCGCTCAAACCTCGCTGGTCCCCCCAGCCTTCTCGCGCTCGGACGAGGAGTCCTTCGGCACGGCTCGAAACTCGTCGCGAGAGGACCCTCGTAAGGGCCGGGCGCCTAGCGAAGCGGGTCTGAAGACCGGCAGCTACGCGGGGAGCGCTAGCCGAGCACTGCGATGGCGTCGATTTCGACCTTGACGTCGCGCGGCAGCCGGGCCACCTGCACGGTGGCGCGCGCCGGCGGTGGATCGACGATGTGCTTCGAGTAGACGGTGTTCATCCCGGCGAAGTCGTTCATGTCGGCCAGGAACACCGTGGTGCGCACGACGTTGTTGAAATCGGCGCCGGCCGCTTTGAGGAGGGCCGTGATGTTGCGCATCACCTGCTCGGTCTGCTCGGTGATGTCGCCTGTGAGCAGGGTGCCGGTCTTCGGCTCGATCGGAATCTGGCCGGACACGAACAGCAGGTTGCCGGCGCGGATGGCGGGCGAGTAAACGCCCATGGCCTTGGGTGCGTCGTCAGACGACACCACGCTGCGGAGAGGCGACGACACCGAACGTCCTGGCGCGACCGCTTACGCGGCCTTGGTGACCTTGCCCGACCGCAGGCACCGCGTGCAGACGCGGATCCGGCGGACAGTGCCGTTGATTATCGCCTTCACCGGCTGCAGGTTCGGCTCGAACCGGCGCGGGCCGACGTTGTGAGCGTGAGAGACGGTCCGACCGACGACCGGACCCTTGTCGCAGATTTCGCAGCGCTTGGCCATAAATCCTCTATCCGTCCCGGCAGGGCGGTCTACAGACCACCCTCTACGTGCTCGGGCAAACTCCAAATTGTAGCAGCTTCAGGGGATGATGATCGACCCTGTCCGCCCGCCTGCGCCCGGCGCGCCGCCCCGCTTATCCCCGGCCTCAGCCTCTTCGCCGGCCTTGTTCACTTGCAGCAGGCGCTCCATGAGGGTCAGATAGGCCGTGTCCTCAGCCGGCCGGGTCAGCTCGCGAGCCCCGCGCTCGATGGCGCGGAGGGCGCTCGCGGCCTCACGGTCGTAGACGGTGGCGCCGTGCTCGCGGACCTGGGCCAGCAGGGTCCGGAACTCGCCCGCGAGCTTCTGAGCCGGCAGCGAGGCGGGAGAGTGCTCGTAGAGCACTCCCTTGGCCGCCGTCTCGATGGTGGCTGCGCAGGAGGCTGCGGCCTGGGCCACATCGTCATCGGTGAGTCGAGCCAGCCCATCGGGGCGGAACTTCGCGATCACCGACTGGAAGAGAAAGAAGAGCTGGTGCTGGCGCTCGGTCAGGCCGCTCATGCTCGGCAGCAGGGCGGCCACGTCTGCCTCCTGCTGCCGTCGCACCACTGCGGCTGGGTGCTCCCGCGATGCGGCCAGGTACGGGCAGTCCGACGGGCAATCGATCTCGACCAGTCGCTTGGTGCCGCAGCAGACCGAACAGATCGACCGGCCCAGGCCCGGGCAGTTGCGCTTCGCCTTGCGCTGCTGGCAAAGGGGGCAGGCCATCGCCCGCAAGCTTTACACACCGCCGCAGCGGCGGCAACGGCTCAACGCCCACGGCAGCCATAGCCGTCAAGGCTACGGTAGAGTGTCGATAAATCTACATACTGATGAAATTTAATCAGCAGCACTTCTTGAGGCGGAATGGACGGGCTGGAAAACCCAGGGGCATCCCCTGAGCCGGCGCCGATGTTCGCTGGCTGACGGCCTGCCGTTTAGTGACAGTAGTTTGGGGACGCGCTCGGGGGCTTTGGGCCGTCCGCCCGACAACGGCCGGTGGCCAGGACGGTCCACAGAGGCCGCCGCTTCGACAGAAACGTGGTGTGCTCGCGATATCCAGAAAGGACAGCGCGTTGGAAACTGCCGAGAGCCGACCGGCGTCTAAGAGGACGGATGCCGAAAAGCGCACGGCGGTTCGCCGCCGGGCGCGACGGCAACTCGTTGATTCTCAGGTTCTTGGCAGGCCGTCTTCACGCCTGGCCGCCGCGAATCCCAAGAGACACATCGAGCGTAACACCAGCGAGCGGTTGAATGATTGTCTCTGGCCTTCTGATTGCATAGGCACGGCGCAACACGGGGCTGAAGCGTCGATCGAAGACGAGGCGCTGAATTTTTGAGAGCGCCGATTGAACTTGTTCAAGGGTAGGTCCGAAAAGGAGCGGTAGGTGCCATGGCTACGACAGCGACGAAGACGAAGGCTCCCTCGAAGACGAGCCGTTACAACGAGCTTCGCAAGATGCTCGAGAACCGTCGCCGCGAACTCGTGACCGAAGTTCAGGGTCGCATTCGCGACGTGCGAGCCGACGGCAACAAGGAGCGCGATGTGCTCGACCAGGGCGAGAGCTCTGAGGTCGATATTCAGGAGGACATCGAGTTCGCGCTCATTCAGATGAAGTCGGAGACCTTGAACAAGATCGACGCAGCGCTGCGGCGCCTCGAGGATGGCAGCTACGGCGATTGCTTCGAGTGCGGCGAGGAAATCGCGGAAGCCCGACTGCGCGCGCTGCCCTTCGCGGTGCGTTGCAAGGACTGCGAGGAAGCGCGCGAAAGCGCGGAGCAGCGCGAGCGCATGCTGGCTCGTCGCGGCGGCTCCTCGGCGTTCCTGTTCGATTCGTCGAACTGAGCGCTCCGAACGACAGCCCCGGCCGGCCAGCCGGCCGGGGCCACCCCTCCCTCTCTCGAAGACGCGTCGCCCGGCGCGCACCACAGCACGACAGGACAACCACATGAACGACGACCGAGAGATTCCCGGCTTGGAGTCCGCGTCTTCGGGCCCTGAGACGCCGCTCACGCTTCCCGACGAGCTCCCGATTCTTCCGCTTCGGGACACGGTGCTCTATCCGCACTCGTTCATGCCGCTCGCTGTAGCGCGTGAAAGCTCGGTACAGCTCATCGACGACGCGATTGCCAGCGGGAAGCTGATTGGCGTGTTCACGCAGCGTGACGCGACGGTCGAAGAGCCCGTCCAGGACGATCTGCACCTGGTCGGCACCGTCAGTCACATCCACAAGATGTTCAAGCTGCCCGACGGCAGCCTGCGCCTCATCGTGCAGGGGCTCGGCCGCGTCAAGCTGACCGCCGTCACGGAGACCAAGCCCTATCTGCGCGCCCGCGTGTCTGGCGTGTCCGAGGCGTCGCAGGATGTGGACCGCGTCGAGATCGACGCGCTGATGCGCAACATCAAGAACAACTTCAAGCAGGTCGTGTCGCTGTCGCCGCTGCTCTCGGACGACCTGCAGACGCTGGCGGCCAACATCGCCGAGCCGGGCCGGCTGGCCGACTTCATCGCGTCGAGCCTCACCACCATCGAGACGGCGGTGCGGCAGGAAGTGCTGGAGACGCTCGACGTGCGGGCGCGGATGGACACGCTCAACCGCGTGCTCATCAAGGAGCTCGAGGTGCTCGAGCTCGGCTCCAAGATTCAATCGCAGGTGCAGTCCGAGGTCGGCAAGAACCAGCGCGAGTACTTCCTGCGCGAGCAGCTCAAGGCGATCCAGAAGGAGCTCGGCGAAGGCGACGACCAGACCAAGGATGTCGAAGAGCTGAAGGAAAAGCTCGAAGCGGCCAGCCTGCCCGAAGCCGTGATGAAGGAGGCGATGCGCGAGCTCGATCGCCTCTCGAAGATGCCGGCGGCCGCGGCCGAGTACACCGTGTCGCGTACCTATCTCGACTGGATTGCGATGCTGCCGTGGCAGAAGCGCTCGGAAGAGACGATCGACCTGGTGCGCACCAAGCAGGTGCTCGATGACGAGCACTCGGGCCTCGAGAAGGCCAAGGACCGCATCCTCGAGTTCCTGGCCGTGCGCAAGCTGAACCCCGAGCTGAAGAGCCCGATTCTGTGCTTTGCAGGCCCTCCCGGTGTGGGCAAGACGTCGCTCGCGCGGTCCATCGCCCAGTCGCTCGGGCGCAACTTCGTGCGCGTGTCGCTCGGCGGCATGCGTGATGAAGCCGAGATCCGCGGCCACCGCCGCACTTACATCGGTGCCCTTCCTGGCCAGATCATCCAGGGGCTGCGCCGCGCCGCCACCCGCAACCCGGTCTTCATCCTCGACGAGATCGACAAGCTCGGGAACGACTTCCGCGGCGATCCCGCGTCGGCATTGCTGGAGGTGCTCGATCCCGAGCAGAACTCGGCGTTCCGGGATCACTACCTCGACGTGCCGTTCGATCTGTCGGAGGTGCTGTTCATCACCACGGCGAACGTGCTCGACCCGATTCCGCCGGCGCTGCGCGATCGCATGGAAGTGCTGGAGATTCCCGGCTACACCGAGGAAGAGAAGCTGGCCATCGGCCGCGACCACCTGGCCGCCAAGCAGATCAAGAACCACGGCATGACGCCCGAGCAGCTGTCGATCAGCGATGACGCGCTGCGCGCCGTGATCCGCGGGTATACGCGCGAGGCGGGCGTCCGCAATCTCGACCGGCAGATCGGCGCGCTGTGCCGCAAGGCGGCGCGGCGCCGCGCCGAAGGCGACGAGCAGCCGCTCGTGATCACGCCGGTCGTCGTCGAAGAGATGCTCGGAGCGCCGGTGTTCCTCGACGAGGAGATGGCCGAGCGCACGAAGGAACCCGGAGTGGCGATCGGGCTGGCGTGGACGCCCGCCGGCGGCGATGTGCTGTTCATCGAAGCGTCACGCATGGCGGGTTCCGGGTCGCTCACGCTCACCGGTCAGCTCGGCGACGTGATGAAGGAGTCGGCGCGCGCCGCGCTGTCGTGGTTCCGCGCCCACGCCGCCGCCTTTGGCGCCGATCCCGATTTCTTCAAGAATGCGGAGATCCACCTGCATGTGCCGTCGGGTGCCATCCCGAAGGACGGACCGTCGGCGGGCGTCACCATGGCCACGGCGCTGGCCTCGGAACTGACGCGGCGTCCCGTGCGCGGCGACATCGCGATGACCGGCGAGATCACGCTGTCGGGGCGCGTGCTGCCGGTGGGCGGCATCAAGGAGAAAGTGCTGGCGGCGCGTCGCGTCGGCATCCGCGAAGTGATCCTGCCGCGGCAGAACGAGAAGAACGTCAACGAGGACCTCACGCCGGAGCTGCGCAAGGATCTGACTGTCCACTACGTGCAGACCGTCGACGAGGTGCTGCTGTTGGCGCTTCAGCCGAGCCCCGCCGCCACCTCGACCAGCCGCAAGACCGCGCGGCGCGCCCAGGCGCCGCTCCAGTAACGCGCCTACCCACACGAGGCGCTGATGAGGCGCTTCGAATGGCTCAGCTTGTGCGGTTGGCCCCGCCAGGCCGTTAGCCCTGTCATCAGCCGCCATGCGGCTTTTGACAAGCTCAGATGCTGAAACGGCCCTCGACGCGCGTCGGACTCGTCCTCGTTCTCGGAATGGTGGCGTACGCCTGGTGGGTCTCCGCCCAATACACCCGGCTGAACGCCCTCAATCAACTGGAGTTGCAGGACGCCGGCGCCGAGCTCAAGCGGGTCATCGAGAACGCCGTCGGCACGATTGCCACCTTCAAACCAGACCGGGGACAGACCGCCGGCCAGACAACCGACCCAGTGTGCGTCTTCGACGACCAGCAGCCCTACCTCGAGCTCGTCGGCGACTGCGCGGACAAGATGTGGGGGTATCAGACCGCCACCCTGTCCACCGAGAGCGGCCTCCACGTCGTCGCCCGGCAGGCCGTTCAGGACGGCTCGGGCGCGAAGACGGGGGAGGGCGGTCAGGTCACGTGGCGGCTCCGTCTCGACTCCCTGTTCAGCGAGCTGGCGTCCGCCGACGCGTTCGACATGATCTTCGTCGCGAACGACGCCGGCAAGGTGCTGTTTCAGACCGCGCCGGGCGATCGGGGATGGCGTCATCTCCTGCGCTGGGGCGAGCGCAACTTCGTCGACTCGGGCGCGAAGGAGCCCGCGGGACTCCGGATTCAGGACGTGAAGAGTCTGCTGGGCAAGGACGCGGTACCCGACTGGGCTCGACTGAGCTCGGTCAGCGACCGGACGTCGGTGACGCTTGGCGGCCAGTCGCACCAGCTCTACGTCCAGCCGGTGGCCGCCGACAACGGTCTCAACTCGCGCCTCGTGCTGGGCGCGCTCGTGCCGACGGAGCGCGTGGTCCGGAAGGCTCTGGCCGTCGACACCTACTTCGTGGCCTTCTCCGTGGTCGCGCTCCTGCTGGCGATCCTTGGCATTCCCTTTCTGAAGCTCGCCTCGATGAGCGCCCAGGAACGGTTTCGCGTTCGCGACGTGTACCTGCTGTATCTCAGCGCGGCGGCCCTCGTGATGGTGGCCAGCTTCATCGTCGTCGGCTACGACGGCTATCTGCGCTGGACGCGCGAGGCCGACGAGGGGTTGCAGGACCTGGCCGACGATCTCGAGGGCCGTCTCATCGCGGAGGTCAGCGACCTTCGCACCCAGATGGCGCGCTACGACGCGCAGGTGTCATGGTCGGCCCCCGACTCTCCCTGCACCACGAAGATGGTGAAGGCGCCGTGGCCCGAGCTCGATCACTCGGATCCCCGCGTACTTCGGCGGAACACGTCGGTGTTCATCGACCAGGTGACGTGGATCAATCCGGTCGGCGAACAGATCTGGAAGCTGTCCTCGGATCAGATCGGGGTGCTCCGAAAGGTGCCGCAGCGCCCGTATTTCAAGGCGATTCGTGGTGGCCATATGTATCGGGACGCTTCGTCGCTGGCGCCGTTTTTCGTCGCCCCGGACCGCTCGATCACCGACGGACGCTTCTACACCTTCCTGTCGATCCCGTCGATGCTCGACGACGCGTGTCTCAACGTGGCACCCAAGGCCAAGCCGGGGAAGGAGTCGGTGCCGACGAGGGGTTACGTGGCCGTCGCCAGCACGCGCCTGCTCTCGCTCGAACAGCCGGCGCTGCCGGTGGGCTACGGGTTTGCCGTGGTCACGCGCGATGGACGGACGCTCTACCATTCCGATTCGCGTCTCGGTCTGCGCGAGAACCTGTTCGACCATCTCGACAATGGCGACCTGGCACGCGCCATCGCCCACTCGAACAAGAAGGAGATGCTGTCCGCGCGCTACCGCGAGGTGCCGCACCGGCTGCAATTCAACCCGTTGCCATGGACCCTCGCGGGCGCCGCGGGCTCGGACGAACTGCACGCTTCTGGCGACGCGAGCGAAGCGGATCCTGCCGCAGCGGCGAGCGGTCCCTCCGCGGGCCTGGTACTGATTGCGTTCCGCGACCTGTCCATGGTGCAGGCGATCGTTGCCCGCGCCTTCGTCGTTACCCTGGTGCCGGCGTTGATCGTCGTCTCGTTGCTGGGTCTGCTGCTCTGGTCGCTCGGTGCAGTGTCGGAGCGCTGGCACGACGGCGCGACCCGGTGGCTCTGGCCGCACGGCGGGCTCGCACCGATGTACAAGGTCGTCGCGGTCTC
>Ga0173480_10000612_pt1 | contig 12133 bp, 10 predicted proteins | sample NitcycUS209509C1_FD_122622 | JGI IMG/M metagenome (GOLD analysis project Ga0173480, IMG submission 122622) | Soil microbial communities from Arlington Agricultural Research Station in Wisconsin, USA - Nitrogen cycling UWRJ-S209-509C-1 (version... | ecosystem: Environmental > Terrestrial > Soil... | reverse complement strand
GCTGCTTGCTGCCGTTATTGGTCTGGCTGCAAGTCAAGCATCGGCAGCCGACCTGCCGCGGAAAGCGCCTGCCTACATACCGCCGCCACCGCCGCCGCTGACCTGGACCGGATGCTACATCGGCGCGAACGTTGGCGGAGTACGTGGGCGCTTCGAACTGGACGGTCCTTTTGGTGGTAGCGCCTCTCGGAATGGCGACTGGGGCTTTGCTGGCGGCGGTCAGATCGGGTGCGATTATCAATTTGCCGGGACCGGCTTTGTGCTCGGCTTCCGCAACATGTTCGATGGGACAACCAACCACAGAAGTCGGGACTTCACAGTCACGACCGCGACTGGAACCGCAACTGGAACGGTCGACTTCCATAATCGATGGTTCGATGCCCTGACGGGCCGGGTCGGCTACTCGTGGGCGCCCCCGTGGCTGCTCTACTTTCAGGGCGGCGCGGTCTGGAGTCGTGTCACGGCAGACATAGCTGGCACCGTTCCGGCCCCAGTTGGAGCGCTGGCCCTTCCACCCATAGCTTTCGCCGGCTCCTTTTCCGATACCAAGACCGGCTGGACGGTTGGCCTTGGCAGCGAATATAGATTCGCGCCCAACTGGTCAGTCTTCCTGGAGGGCAATTACTACGACTTCGGCTCGCGCGATCGGGTCGTAGTTACCCCCGCCGCCACCGCCTGCGCGGCTGGCTGTTTATTCAGCGGCAAAACGACTGCGGTTAGTATCCTCGCCGGCGTGAACTACAGATTCACAGGGTTCTAAACCCTCTGACTCAATCAGCGCTACGAAGACCCCGAGCCTCATCAGCTCGGGGTCTTCTCATTTAGTGTTTCGTTAAAGCACACGCGTGTGCTGATGTCCGTTGTTGCCACTTAGCGGACAGCCGCTTCGGTCGATGGAAGGGCCGCATTCGGTGGAAACACGCCGTGATCGAATAGGAACGAATGTCCGCTATTGGCCCTTAGCCGACATTGCTAGTTGCATCGCACATGTCCGCTTTCGGGGGTAAAGCAGACATGACCCTTCGAGGAGTCCGCTAGATCACGGCTCGATCAGGTTAGTCACGCTGTCGTGTTGCGACCGGCGCTGCTGGTCCGACCGCCATCAGCATGGTTGTCACGAGGGCAATGACGGCGGTGGCTAACGGGATCCATTCCATAAGCATCATTTTGTTCTACCCGGCACGACCGTGCCGCCTTGCGACCGGCAGCATCGTAAATCGTGGTGGTGCGTTGGCTGTGGGTGGACGTGCGGCCTGTCACTCGACCGTTCGCATCGTAGATTTTCGTCGCACCCCCACTGTCCGTTGTCAAACGCCCTGAGAGAAGTCGCTTTCGCGGTCGCTATTGGGGGCAAAGCGGATATCGCGTTTTGCGGCGCAAATGTCAGCTTCTGACCCAAAGCGGACATGTGCCCGTCTCGTGTCCACCCCCTTCAGAGCACTACCGCGGGTTGGTACGATGTCCTGTCCTGAGCCCCGGGGGAGGCATGAGACGGCGCGGCAAAGCAGGCGGCAAGACAATAAAAACGCAACGCCGTAAGACGTCGAGGCGGAATGCGGCAGAGGCCGCTCAGCGTCGTAGTTCCCCTGCTACCGCCAAGGAAACAAACGTCGCGCAGGTTATCAGCGAACGCGACGACGCACTGGAGCAACTAACTGCTACCGCCGAGGTGCTCACCGTCATGAGCCGTTCGGCGTTCGAGCTGCAAACAGTATTTGATGCACTTGTAAAATCGGCCACGCGCCTTTGTCACGCCAGTGCATCCGTGATTTGGCGCCCGAAAGATGATGGTAGATATCATCTGGCGGCGAGTTACGGCGTGGAGCCAAGGTTTGAAGAGCACCTAAAAAGCCTTGCCCTCAAGTCCGACGGCCACTCAGTTGTTGGACGCAGCCTGCAGTCCGGCAAGATCACTTACGTTTCCGACCTGACGGCAGATACCGATTACGCTGGTCGCGACGCCAACGACTTCGGTGGCTATCGCGATCTTTTGTGCGTCCCTCTGCTGCGCGACGGTGTTGCCATCGGCGTGCTGATGGTCGCGCATTTGACGTCAAGAAAATTCAGCGAAAGGCAAATTACCCTTGTAAACAGCTTTGCCAAACAAGCCGTCATCGCCATTGAGAACACACGGCTATTAAACGAGCTGCGCCAGCGCACCGACGACCTCACTGAGTCGTTGGAGCAGCAGACGGCCACTTCAGAGGTGCTTCGTGTCATTTCCAGCTCGCCAACGAATGTTCAACCCGTCTTCGATGCAATAGCTGAAAGTGCGGTAAGACTGTGTGATGGTCAGTTTTCTTTCGTGATGCGATTTGATGGCAAGCTAGTGGATTTTGCCAGCTATTGTGGTCTCACCGCTGAAGGACTGAAGGCCTTCCGGAGCATTCTTCCAATGCCAGCCAGCGAGGACACAGCGGCAGGCCGCGCCATAGTGCGTCGCGCGGTTGTGGAGATATCAGATGTGGGGGCCGATCCCTCTTACGGCGCGCGAGGTCGAGGTCTTGCCAAAGCGGTGGCTTATCGAAGTATTGCGGCTGTACCGTTACTGCACGAAGGCAATCCAATCGGGGCGATCGCTGTTGCTCGTGCTAATGCCGGACCTTTTCCGAAACGCCAGATTGTCCTGCTACAGGCTTTCGCCGATCAAGCCGTGATCGCAATTGAAAACGTACGACTATTTGACGAAGTACAGGCGCGCACGCTCGAACTCGCGAAATCTCTCGAGGACCTGCGGACTACGCAGGACCGCCTGGTGCAGACGCAGAAGCTCGCTTTGCTCGGTCAACTCACCGCCGGTATCGCCCACGAGATCAAGAACCCGCTCAATTTCGTCAATAATTTCTCAGGGATCTCTGCCGAACTGGTCGATGAATTACAGGATACTCTGAACGGCATGCCGCTCGACGATAAGGCTCGAACTCAAATCAACGAATTGACCAATATGCTGAAGGCCAATTTCGACAAGGTTGTGCATCATGGCAAACGCGCGGACGCCATCGTCAAGAACATGCTGCAGCACTCGCGCGAAGGTTCTGGCGAGCATCGGGTGATTGATATTAATGCGCTGGTTGAGGAAAGCCTCAATCTCGCTTGGCACGGAGCGCGAGCTGAGACGCAGGGATTTGAGATCAAGCTCAAGCAGTCCTTTGATTCATCTGCCGGTAGGGCAGACGTTTTCCCGCAGGACATTCGGCGGGCCCTCTTGAATATGATTTCAAACGGCTTCTACGCGGCGATCAAACGCGGAGCGGAGCTAAACGGCGGCGATTACGAGCCAACCCTCGCGGCCTCGACCAAAGACCTTGGCGATCGTGTGGAAATCAGAATCCGCGACAACGGCACCGGTATGACGCCCGACGTGAAAGAAAAGATGTTCAATCCCTTCTTTACAACCAAACCGACAGGAGAAGGCACTGGCCTTGGCCTCTCGATCAGTCACGACATCATTGTCAAACAGCACGGTGGCTCAATCGAAGTCGAGACACAGCCGGACGAGTTCACCGAGATCAGGATTGTCCTGCCGCGCGCTGCTGTATTCGTCTGAGGTTGCCCTGATACTGATGTCCGCTATTGGCCCGTAGCGGACATTGCTCGTTGCACCGCACATGTCCGCTTTCGGGGGTAAAGCGGACATTGCTTCTTGCATTGCAAATGTCTGCCAATGACCCGAAGCGGACATCCAGTGGACGGCGCCACCCCTGGATAGACACCAAGCTCAGGGGTCGATCATTCGTTCCCGGCGCCCAAGAAGGAAAAAGTGGTTTGAACAGTCATCGTCCTTTCGGAGGGATAGCCTGTTTCATCACAACTCTCATTGAAAAGGGGCCACCATCGGGGGACGACGGCAGCCCCCCACCAAATGAACGCTGCCAGCATTGGGGACACGGGGACGGGGCGCTGACAGCGCTGACTGAACAGGCAACTCGGCTCTGAGAGTTACGTTCCAATCCAAGCCAGATGCGCGCGCCGGGCGCGCGGCCCGGCCCGGGGACGCGAACGCTGTCAATATTGTCGACTAAGGCTCAAATAGAGTGCGATTACTCCAACAACAGCGAGAGCTGCGGTGATAGCAATCCAAACACTTACAGCCCTTTGCTCGGAAAGCGAATTGCCCTTAGGTGCACGCATCCATGGCCCCGGCGCTGCACTACCAACGTCTGCCCCAACTTCCTCCCCAACCCCATCGCGATCCGCCTCCGCCGCGCACAAGCCTGATTGCCAACAACAATAACAGCGCACCGATTGTCGCGTTAGTGATCGCCGACAAAATGCCGACGCCAAGGTGGATGCCGAGCTGCGGAAGCAGCCAACTGCCGATAAAGGCGCCGATAATACCGATAACGATGTCACCGATAATCCCAAAACCAGTGCCTTGCACAATCTGCCCGGCCAGCCATCCAGCCAAGAGGCCCACCAGCAATATGATCAGCAAACTCTCGGTGGACAGGTGCATCGTCGTATCCTCCAAATAAGTGGCCAACCTTTACACGAATGCAGCTTGACCGACGTACAATCAAAAACGGTCAAGCCTGTAAGCACTCGAAGGAAGTGGCGGCCACTTCTCAAACCTATGCCTGTGCCAATGGAAAGACTGTGCAGAATTGCTCACATCAGCAGGGACATTTCGACCGCGATGTTTTGGCATTCGAGGCCGAAAGCCGCGCCTGAGAGTCCGTTGATTTTATAACGAGCATTTACTTTGTGAACCTTTGGGCGATAGGCGCGTTGGTCATAGATTCAGCCACTCAACTAAATCTGAGGCGACGCGGATTGCGGACGCAATTCGATCATGCGCCACCCGGCTCGTGGTCGATACGAAAAACTAACACCAACTAATATTTGCGGACTGTCCAAAGGAGACATCCATGAAAAACCTGCGACTATTATCCACCACGGCGGCGGTATTGCTGCTTGGTGCTGGCGCCGTTTCAGCGCAAGGCATGAAGAACGACGAGGCGCCCGGGCGCGCTCCGGCGGCACAGCAGAATGCCCCGGCGGAAAAGATGGCGCCGGCTTTGAAATCCGGTCAACGCAAAGCGTCCGAAACGACCGGGCAAGCAACGGAGCCCCAATCCGACAAGAAACAGCTGAAAACCCAAAAGACGGATAAAGGCGCTCCTGCGGCCCCCGCAGCCAAGGGTTCATCCGATGCCGATGGCAACGCGAACGTGAGGTCGAAGAACAAATCCGAAAGCGATGCTGGCGCGGCCTCGTCGCCGAACAAGTCCGCCAATGAAGGCAAACGCAGCACCACCGGTCAGGGCGTAGCGGCTGGCGCCGCCAACCTCACGCCCGAGCAGCATACGAAAATCACCGGCATCATCAGACAGCACAAGGTGGCACCGACGCAGCTTAACGTGTCAGTACGTGTGGGAACACGCGTTCCGAACAGCGTTCGCTTCTACCCGCTGCCGCGTGAAGTCTTCGTGATCTATCCCGAGTGGCGTGGCTATGAATACATCATGGTCGGCAATGAAATCCTCGTGATTGATCCGCGCACGCATCAGATCGTCGCTATCCTCGAGGCGTAACCCGGCGCGGCAGGCGACCGGACTTTTCCGGTCGCCTTTCACCGCTTCGATCCAGCCGTGCTCTGCTTCAGCGTGACGTGATAAGTGGCTAATTACAAAAACATCGAAAGGCGAGATCATGAAATCCGCAATTCTCAAGTATGCACTAGGTGTAAGCGTCTCGTGCGCGTTTGCGATCTCTTACAGCAATCCATCCAAAGCCTTCCCGGTGTTGACAGACACTTTGGCGGTTAAATCATCAACGCCTAGTCTGATCACCGATGTACGATATTACGGTCGTGGCTATGGTCATGGCGGACGATATTATGGGTATGGCCGCGGTTACGGCGGAGCGGCTGCCGCCGGTATCATCGGCGGGCTTGCCGCCGGCGTCATCGTAGGCTCGATCGCCGCCAATAGCGGCTATGGCTACGGCCCGGGCTACGCCTACGGTCCAGGACCTTATGCGTACAGTCCGGGGCCTTACGGTTCTTACGAATACGATCCCGGACCTTATGATCATGGTCCTGCTTATTATGGTGGCACACACAACTATTATCCCCCGCAACCCAACCGGTATTACGCTCCCTACAAACATTGGACGGAGTTCTAGTCGAGTGCAGTACGGCCGCTGACAAGGTCGAGATGATGCTTATAGCGGGCGCACGGCTGCGTACCAACGCCGTGCGCCCCCGCACCATGCTGGCCCAGCAGTCGGTGTTCTTTTTGTTCTGTCCGCCTTTTGGTCGATGTCACTTCGGCAGGTTCACTGTGCGGGGCTGGTCGGCCAGCAGAACACCCAACAACGAAGTATGGACTTCGAGATGTCCGTTGTAGTCAATGAAACCCAATTCACGAAACTTATTCATGAAATGGCTCACGCGCGACCGGGTCGTGCCAATCATCTCAGCGAGTGTTTCCTGACTGATCTTGGCAAGGATTGGTTCCGGCCGGCCTTCCTTTCCAAAATTGGCCAACAGCAGCAACAACCGTGCGAGGCGCTTTTCGGTTGAGTTGAAAAGTTGATCGACCAGGTCTTCTTCGACCCGGGCATTTCTCTCCAGGATATGGGAGACGAACATTTCAGAAAATGCGGGCTCTTCATGAATGACCCGCTGGATTTCGGTCTTTGCCACTCGCATCGTCTCACATTCCGTCATCGCAGATGCGGTCGCTAAACGCTTCGGCTGGCCAATCAAGCATCCTTCGCCGACGAATTCGTTTGGCCCCAGCAGTGCGACGACAGCTTCCTTTCCTTGCTTGGATATGACGGCGACTTTGACCTTGCCCTTCTTGATATAGAAAACCGCGTCCGCATCGTCGCCCTGAGCAAAAATGACCTCTTTCTTTGAATGCTTGGAAATGTCGCGGCCAACGGCCGCCGTCGATAAAAACACCCCAGGATCAAACAGCGGCGCGCCCGCCGTCTTGGGGTGCGTGCTTACCTTGATAGATTTTGATCTGGGCGCACGAGACATCACAGCTTCCCCTCCATTCAGGCGGGAGCTCAATTGTCTCTCAGCCACCGACGCCTGGGCGCAGAGCCGCTGTAGGTGATGCGTTAGTGTACGCTTCCAGACACAGGGGTCCAAGCACAATCGCGTCGACTGATCGAAGCAAATTGCGTTCACGGTCGCGTGAATGCCTGCGGAATGGTGCATTTAGATGGGTAAAAGGACGAAAAGTGGTCTGTATGGATCAGCCACCACCTTTCCCGAGGGGTAGCCTGTTTCATCACCGAAACGGCTTCGGGCCTCGGTGACTGAGAGACAGACAGTAAGAGTACAGCGCTCCCCCCCGTGCTTCACGGGAGATTACTATGAATATTCATTCCGCTCCAAACATTTGGTTCGACGACGCCGCGACTTCGGCGATGGGCAAGGCTTTCGACCAAGCGTGCAAATCGCTTCAAGATTTCGGGTCCGCTCCCGAGATCATCGCAAACCTGATTATTGCGGCCGCCAGGGATGGCGAGCGCGATGCCGCCCTCCTCTATGAACAAGCATTAAAAGCCTTTGTCATTGACCATATGTCGATGCTGGTTGTTGGCGTAGGCCGCGATCTCCCCGTCCCCGCCTACGCTCCGATCGCGCACGCAGCGTGATCTTGGAGAGCCCGGCTTGATCCCCGAAGCCGGGCTCTCGCTTACACCAAGCCGGGTCGCTCAGCATGGAGATCGCCATGGATAAAATCGTGCAAGCCAACGTCGATAGATTTCAAGCGCTTCTTAAAACGGAAACTGATCCAACGAAACGGCTGATGATTATTCGGCTCCTTGCCGAGGAAAATATGAAAGAACAGCCCCAGCTCCAGGCAAAACGAGCTTAGCTTTGCTGGTGCGTATTCGAACTGTCGACCCCTCGGCGGTTTGAGATGCCAGACGCCCCGGCAGGCGAAGCCGGGGTTTTTTTGAGGCTCGTAGTAAAGTCCGCTAAGGGATAATTTTCACGTACCGCAAATGGAGACGAAATCATGTCGTTGGGACTTATTCTTGTAATTATCCTTGTCATCTTCTTGCTGGGCGGATTCAGCGGGCGCTTCGGCGGCTATGGATACGGTTACGGTCATGGCGGCGTTGGTCTCATCGGCACGATTCTGATCATCATTGTCATTTTGATGCTGCTCGGGCGGATCTAACCCACGCACGGCATCCGATGTCTGCTTTTGGCCCATAGTGGACATGCGCTGGTGCACCGCACGTGTCCGCTTTTGGGGGTAAGGCGGACATGACGATCCGCATCGCAAAATTGCGGGGCCGGGGCGGGGAATCCGTTTTCGGTAGCCGTGCGAAACCGCTAACGGTGGCTGGATTCCGGGTTCGCGCCTTAGCGCGTCGAAGACGCGCGTGAACGCGCTAATACGCGCGCGCCGGAATGACTCAAAACGCTACGCCACCGCCGCGTAACGGCGGGCGAGCATCGCCCGCTCGAATTTGCGCGGCGCCATCGGCTTCGCGAACATGTGGCCTTGCAGCAGATCGAACCCGAGCTCGCGAACGACGAGGAAGTCCGACTGAGTTTCCACGCCTTCGGCGACGGATTTTGCGCCGGTATCGCGCGCGATCGCCACGATCTGCGCGCAGTGGGCCTGCTTGATCCTGTCGTCGGCGCAGCCGCGGATGTACTTGCGGTCGACCTTCATTTCGACGACCGGCAATTCGCGCCGCCCGGCGAGCGTGGCTCCCTGAGCATCGATGCCGTCGATCGAAATCCCGATGTTTCGTGCCGTCAGCTGAGCGGCGATACGCCGAACCAAAACGAGCTCGTTGACCAGATCGACGCAATCGACCGCGATCAGGAAACCATCCTTCCGAACCTTGTCGGGAAGATGCGCCATCAACCGGTCGATAAATTGCATGTCTTCCAGCGCCTGCAACGGCAGGCGAATGGAAATCTGGACCTTGTGATTGGCCGCGGCGAATTGCATCGAGTCCGCCAGCACCCTCGCGACGACAAATTGCGACAGGCCGTTAAGGAACGGGTCGCTGGCGCCTGGGATGTAGTAGGCCGGCGCCACCACGCCCCAGGTGGGATGGCGAACGCGCACGAGAGCCTCGGCCCCGCGCGGCACCAGCGAGTGCGGATTTATTTTTGACTGGTACCAGAGCTCCAACCAGCCGTTGTACAGCGCCTCATCAACATCAACAGGCAACGGCGGCGCCGGCTGGACCGGGAGGAAGCAGTCAAGGTTCGCGTGAAGGTCGCGGTCGCGAAACGGCGTGCCGAGCGGCGGCAGCATCGTGAGCCCTGCCGCTTCACCGAACTCATAGTTGCGGATGAGCGCTGCGGAGCTTCGTCCCCCGAACAACATGACCTTCGCGGCACAGCCTTGAGCCCGCAGCGTCTGCATGACCGAGCGCACCTCCGGGCCGCCATCGAGCGGTCCGAGCACGATCAGGTCGGGCCTGAAGTCGCGCAGCATGGTCCGGATGTCGACCGTCATGGCCTCGCGCGTAATGAAGCCAAGCTCATCAAGCATTTCGGCAAGAAATGTCCGCACATGCGTCTTGTTTTCGAGAACGCAGGCGCGTGGCGGAATCGGCCTGCGGCCGAAAGGAACGATTTCTCCCATTCCCAATGCGCTGCGGTCGACGATCATGGCTGCGTCCCTCCCCAGAAATGGCCATGCGGCAAATTGCGCTGTATGAAACATTTATTGCAACGCAGCCGTCTACACTTCGCGCCGCACAATCCTCAAGCGGTTCCTACCGCGGTTAACGGGAGGAGTGCGTGACACTTCAAATTTGATTCAGATGGAAAATTCAGCGGCGACGCGCGTCGGCTTACATCGCCTTGACGATGCTCTCGGTCATTTTCTTTGCGTCACCAAGAAGCATCATGGTGTTGTCGCGATAGAACAAGGGATTGTCGATTCCGGCATAGCCGGACGCAAGCGAGCGCTTGATGAACATCACCGTGCCCGCCTTCCACACCTGCAACACCGGCATACCGTAGATCGGCGACGACTTGTCGTCTTCGGCCGCCGGATTGGTGACGTCGTTGGCGCCGATAACGAAGGCAACGTCGGCCTGCGCGAATTCTGAATTGATGTCTTCGAGCTCGAACACCTCGTCGTAAGGCACGTTCGCTTCAGCCAGCAAGACGTTCATGTGACCGGGCATGCGGCCCGCGACCGGATGGATCGCGTATTTGACCTCGACGCCTTCCTTTTTCAGCTTGTCGGCCATTTCGCGCAGCGCGTGCTGGGCTTGCGCGACCGCCATGCCGTAGCCGGGCACGATGATGACTTTTGACGAGTTCTTCAGGATGTAGGCGGCGTCCTCGGCCGAGCCGAGCTTGACCGGGCGCTGCTCCGCGCCGCCCGCCGGACCGGCGGTCTCGCCGCCGAAACCGCCGAGGATGACCGAGATGAAGGAGCGGTTCATCCCCTTGCACATGATGTAGGACAGGATCGCGCCCGAGGAGCCGACCAGCGCCCCGGTGATAATCAGCGCCGAATTGCCGAGCGTGAAGCCGATGCCGGCGGCGGCCCATCCCGAGTAGGAATTGAGCATCGAGATCACGACCGGCATGTCGGCGCCGCCGATCGGGATAATGATCAGGATGCCGAGCGCGAGCGACAGCGCGACGATGATCCAGAAGTCCAGCGCGCTCTGCGAGACGAAGAAGCCGTAGATGAAGAATATGAGCGCCGCAGCGAGCGCGAGATTGATGATGTGACGTCCCGGCAGCGTGATCGGCTTGCCGCTCATGCGGCCCGACAGCTTCAGGAAGGCGATCACCGAGCCGGTAAAGGTAACGGCGCCGATCGCGACGCCGAGCGACATTTCGATCAGGCTTTGCCCGTGGATATGGCCTTCGGTGCCGATGTCGAAAGCCGCGGGCGCGTAGAAAGCGCCGGCCGCGACCAGTACGGCGGCCATGCCGACCAGGGAGTGGAACGCCGCCACCAGTTCCGGCATCGACGTCATCGGCACGCGCCGCGCGATGACCGCACCGATGCCGCCGCCGAGGGCAATGCCGCCGATCACAAGTCCCCAGGCGACGGAATCAGCCGGCGGATGCGACCCCAGCGTGGTCAGCGCCGCAATGGTCATGCCGATCATGCCGAACTGATTGCCGCGGCGGCTCGAATCCGGACTCGACAGGCCGCGCAGCGCCAGGATGAACAGGACGCCGGCGACCAGGTAGAGCAGCGCGACGAGGTTGGGGCTCATGACAGGTGCCCTCGCGCGCGGATTTTAATTCCTCTCGTCCCCGCGGAAGCGGGGACCCAGGGCAGCACCGCTCGGTTCGCAGCGCTCCTGGATTCCCATCGCAAGTCGGCTTTAGCCGACTTGCGCACGTATATGCCAACATCGGGTATACCCGATGTTGGTGCGCGGGAATGAGCGGAGGGTGAGACTGTGCCCATCGCGCTCATTTCTTCTTCTTCTGGTACATCGCCAGCATGCGCTGGGTGACGAGGAAGCCGCCGAAAATATTCACGGAAGCAAAGACCAGCGCGACGAAGCCAAGCGCGCGGGCCCATAAGGGGCCCTGATCATTGGCAACAAGTGCAACGCCCACCGCAAGCAGCGCGCCCACGACGATCACCGAGGAAATCGCGTTGGTGACCGACATCAGCGGCGTATGGAGCGCTGGCGTCACCGACCAGACCACGTAGTAGCCGACGAAGACAGCCAGCACGAAGATCGAGAGCCGGAAAACGAAGGGGTCAACCGCGGCAGCTACATGTTCCATGTCGCTTCCTTCCTTTCTTCACCTCTCCCCGTTGGGGAGAGGTCGGCGAGCGCAGCGAGCCGGGTGAGGGGCGACCGCTCGAAGTATCGCCCGGATCCCCCTCACCCGCGCCTTCGGCGCGACCTCTCCCCGGTGGGGAGAGGTGAAGCCGTCGAGTGGCCGCGCTGAACGTTTCATTTCAGGCCGCCTTCGGCTGGAAATTCGGATGCACGACCGCACCGTCACGCGTCAGCAGCGTCGCCTTCACCAGCTCGTCGTCCCAATTGACCGCTAGCTTCTTCTCTTTCTTGTCGATGAGCGTTTCGACGAAGGTGAGCAGGTTCTTGGCGTAAAGCGCCGAGGCGGACGCCGCCAGCCGGCCCGGCACGTTGAGATAGCCGACGATCTTCACGCCGCCGGCATGCACGATGCTGCCGG
>Ga0173480_10000611_pt1 | contig 12142 bp, 13 predicted proteins | sample NitcycUS209509C1_FD_122622 | JGI IMG/M metagenome (GOLD analysis project Ga0173480, IMG submission 122622) | Soil microbial communities from Arlington Agricultural Research Station in Wisconsin, USA - Nitrogen cycling UWRJ-S209-509C-1 (version... | ecosystem: Environmental > Terrestrial > Soil... | reverse complement strand
CGCGGGGAGGGGGGCCTGCCGGGTGGAGGGGGTGCCGGGGGGTGGAGGCCGCACCGGGCGGTGACTCCAGCGGGGCTCGGGGCGCGGGGCTCGGGGGCGGGGGCGCGGGGCTGGGGGCTGGGGGCTCGGGGCTCGGGGCTCGGGGCTCGATGAAGAGTATTCCTGATTCCTGACCCCCCGGGCCTGCATGATCGTCCGTGAGGCCCGGCCTAAGTGGCTTGACCCTAGCCCAGCCCTGTGGCCTGAGGCCGGAAGCCTGAAGCCTAACCGTACGTAGAACGAGCGGACCCATCGAGGGTCCGCTCGTTCTGCGTCGGTCGTTCTCTTACAGTCGGGCGATCTTCGGCGTGATGAAGATCAGCAGCTCGCGGTTTTCATCCGTGAGCGTGTCGCGCTTGAACAGCCAGCCGAGCAGCGGCACCCGGTGCAATCCAGGCGTCCGATCCTGCGTCGTCTGCTCGCGGCTCTTGTAGATGCCGCCGATGACCGTCGTCTCGCCGTTGTTCACCTGCACGCGGGTATTGGCGCGCTGAGTGTCAATCGGCGGGATGTTGTTCACCTGACGGCTGAAGTCGGGCGAGGCGTTCTCCACGGCAATCTGCATGATGACCGTATTGGCTGCCGTAATCTGCGGCTTGACCTTCAGCGTGAGCGCCGCATCCTTGAACGTCACCGTCACAGTGTTGTTGGCGACGGTCTGAATCGGAATCTGAATGCCCTGCGTGATCTCCGCCTCGATGTTGTTCTGCGTCGAGACACGCGGCGTCGAGAGGATACGACCCTGGCCCTGCGCCTCGATGGCTGAGAGCGCGACGTCAAGGTTGAAGTCCGTGCCGACCAGGCCCAGTGCGATGGTCGACGCTGCCGGCGCTACACCCAGGAACGTATTGGAGCTCAGTGTGCCGGACTGCGGCGGGCTCTGCGTGCTCAGCGTGCCGCTGAAGCCCCACTGCACACCCAGCTGCCGGGCGAACGACCGGCTGGTTTCGACGATGCGCGCCTCGATCTCGACTTGCGGCTGCGCGACATCGAGCACCGTGACAAGATCGGCGGACCGCTGCAGGAACTCCGGCAGGTCGTTGATGATCAACGTGTTGGTGCGCGGATCCATCTGAATCATGCCGCGCGACGACAGCACGGTGTCCTTCAGCATCTTCACGACGTCTTCGCCCTTGGCGTAGCTGAGCGTGCGCGTCAGCACCCGCAGCTCACCCGCCAGTGCCTGCGCTTCCATCAGCTGCAGGCGCTGCTTCTCTTCCTCGGACAGCACCGTCAGCGGCGCGACGCGCACGATAGTGCCGTCGATCGAGTACCCGAGCTTGTTGGCGCGGAGGATGATGTCGAGCGCCTGGTCCCACGGCACGTCGCGCAGGGCGACGTCCACCGAACCGGCCACCGTCGGGTCGATGACGATGTTCAGTCCGCTGATCTCCGCGAAGGTGCGCAGCACCGCGCGCAGGTCGGCGCCCTGGAAATCGAGGCTGACCGGATGTCCCGTGTATTTCGAAGGCGCCGGCGCATCCGAACCGGTTGCGTTCTGCGCGGCGCGCATGGGGGCCGTCGGGCGGGCCACCGGAACGGTGCGCGTCTCGACGCGCCCGGCCGGCACCGGAGCGGTCACCGGGGCCGCCACCGCGACGGCTTTTGCCGCCGCCGGCGTGCGCAGCGCGGCAATCGGATCCGCAACCGGCTCGTCGAAGACCACCGTCAGGTCGTTGCTGTCAGGCGCACTCTCGATTCGGTACTGCGCCGCCCGGTTCATCTCCATCACCACCTGGGTGACGAGCGCCGACTTCGGGCTGAGTCCGATGCGCACGTTGTCCACCGGCCCCTGCTTCACGGCGGTGGCGGCCTTCATCGAGGACGTCACGTTCGGCAGGTCGATCACCAGCCGGCGCGCTCCCTTCGTTTCTTCCTGGACGTTGCTGGCAACCAGGCGTCCGGTGCCGAGCAGCGAGATGACGGTGGCGCTGCCCCGCTTCGTAATCTGCACGTCGCGGATGGCGGCAGCAGGACCGGCCATGCTGATCATGCCACTCTGCGACGTCACCCCGTTCTCGGGACGGTCGGCTTCGACCGTGATCACGTTGCGGTTGCTGCGCACCCGGGGACGCATGGCATGACTCAATGTCAGGCGCACACGAGCCACATCGGCGCCGTCGACGGCATGGGCGCTTTCCACCTGTACCGCCGCCACCGGATTCCGTGGGTCTGGCGTGAACAGGTCAGTGAAGCCCGCGGCCTTGACGTCGCGCAGCTCGAGCAGCAGCACGCGCGGCTCCGGCTGCGAGGCCACATAGGGCACCGGGTCCGAGGCTTCGATGGTGATCACGCCGGCGCGATCGTCGACGCGTGACGCGATCTTCTTCAACATCGCGGCATCCGGCCGCACGGCCCTGGCGGCGAGGGGCATGATGCCAGTGGCTATCACCGCAGCCACTCCCAGCAGGGTCGAATATCGATACCTTAGTCGCATGTTGCGTTTCATCCGTGAAGGTGTGGGGGGATCCGTCCCCTAGTTCGTTCCGTCCATCCGCCGAAGCATCTTCCGCACCTCGCGCTCCTTCTGACGGGAGAGCGGGTCATTGATCTGCTGCTGAATCAACATCATCTGGCCGGTGATCGCCCGAATCGTTCCGTCGGCCAGCTTGTCGCCGGTGCGAACGATGTAGGTCTTGTCGTCGCTGCCCTGGAGCATGCCGACGTAGCCGCCCTGACTCATGAGCACGCCGCGGAGCGAGACGTCGGCAACACCGAGCCCCGCCAGGCCGGCGGCGCGGCCGGCCGCGGTCGTCGTATTCGTGCTCTTGCCGCCGTTGCGCAGCAGCGGCAGAAATGGATCGCGTCGCCCCTGGGGGTTGTAGGTGTAGCCCTGACCACCGGCGGCCACGCCGGTTCCGGCTGGAGCGGACCCCGCCGGCTTGACGAGTGCCTCCTCGCCAGCTTCAACCGCGGCTGCCGGGGCCGCGGACGTCGCGGCCGGTGCATCAGCCACCGCCGTCGGTGCCGCGGCAGCAGGTGCCGACGGTGCCGCAGCGGCAGGTGCAGGCGGCGCCGGAGTCGACGCCGTCTGCGCGGCCGCCACAGAGGTGGCGAGCAAGGCGAACGCGATGAGATGAATCGTCCTTTTCATGTCGCTACTCCGTCATCTTCGCGGCGGGTGCCGCCGGCGCCGGGGCTCCCGGCGCCGCAGGCGCGCCCGCAACAGCGGGCGTCGCCGCTTTCGGCTGCTCGACGAGGACGAACGTCGTGGCCGTGAGCTCCGCCGTGATTGAGTGACCGCAGTTGCAGCGCTCGAGCGCCTTGACCTTCAGGTTGCTGACGTTGATGATGCGGGGAAGCTTGCTCACCCGCTCGAGGAACAGTCCGAGGTCGTGATAGGTCCCTTCGAGCTTGAGCCCGATCGGCCACTCGACGTACATCGTCTTCTTGTTGACCGCCTGCGGCGTGAAGCCCAGGATGGTCAGACTGGACTGCGTCGCCATGCCCTCCACGCGGCGCAGCAGTTCGGCCACGTCGCGTTCGTCGGGGAGCACGCCGCGCAGGCGCGACATCTGTGCTTCGAGGCTGGCCAGCTCGCGACGGAACTCCGGCAGCCGCTTTTCGGCGGCGTGACCGCGATCGATCTCGGCGTGGAGCGACGTCAGCTGCGCCCGCTGGGCCTCGATGGCCTGCTGCGCCGCCTGCGCATACCAGTTGTAGAACGCGCCCGCGGCGCCGAGCCCGAGGACGGCAAACGCCGCCACCTGCCCGTACCACGGCATCTTCTGGAGACTCAGATTAATCGCCATGTTCTCGTTCTTGCGTAATCGGGCTTCAGGCAGACCGCTTTAGCGCGGCGCCCCTGGTTGCCCTGCCGCTGGCCCAGCCGTCGTGGCCGCCGCCGTCTTCGCCGTTGCCGGTTTCGTCAACGGCGCCTTCACGGAGAACTTGATCAGCTCCTCCGCCTGCGCCCCTGGCGGTCCGCTGCTGGGTTCCACCTGGCTGTTGATGATGTCGATCGGCTTCTCAACCAGCTTGTTGGTCCCGAGGTTGGCGACGAAGTCGGCCAGCGAGATCAGCGTCGTCGTGCGACCTTCGATCATCACGTCGTCGGCCTTCTGCTCGAGCGCCGTCAGCCAGAGATACTCAGGCATGCTGCGGCTCACGTGATCCAGCATCTGCACCGGCACGCTCTGGTCGCGGCGGAGATCCTCGATGATGGCGACCCGCTGCTGCAGCTGACCGCGGCGATCCTCGGCGCGCTTCACTTCGGCGATCACCTTGTTGAGGCGCGTCACCTCGGCCTGCGCCACGGAGACCTCCGTGTCGAGCGCCGCCGCCTTCGTGGTCAGCGACCAGTACCAGCTGCCGATGCCGAGCGCCGTGGCGCCGAAAATGGCGCAACAGGCAAACGTCGCCCGCTGATTGGGGTCGAGTAACGAGAATGACGAGGCCTTGCGGACGCTCGGCCGCTGGGCTCCAAGAAGGTTGATACGAATCATCGGTCGCTCACCCGTCGCAGCGCGAGGCCGACAGCCACCGCGGCGGTCGACGATTGTTCCGCCGGGTCGCCGAACTTCTTCGCATCCCACGCCACGGTGCGAAATGGATCGAAGCCCTCGACCGGCGCGTTGAAGCGCTCCTGAAGCATTTCGTGGAACCCGTCCACGCGCGAGGCGCCGCCGCTCAGGATCACGCGGTCGATCTGATCTGACGCCGCCGTCGCCTTGAAGAAGTCGAAGGTCTTCTGAATCTCGAGCAGCACGTTCTCGGTCACGGCACGCAGAACCGGCTGCGCTTCTTCGAACGTCGCACCGTCTACGGGAATGCCCTTCTTGAGCTGATCCGCGGCTTCGAACGGCAGGTCCAGTTCCTTCTGCACCGCATCGGTGTAGGCATTGCCGCCCATCGAAATGTCGCGCGTGAACACCGACTGGCCGCTCTGCAGAATGTTGATGTTGATGGCGCTGGCGCCGGCGTTGAGCAGCACCGTCACTTCACCCTCGGTGTGCCCGTAGTTGGCCTCGTAGGCGTTCTGCAGCGCGAACGCGTCGACGTCGACGATGACCGCGTTGCGGCCGGCCTGCGCAATCACATTGGTGTAGTCGCCGATCTTTTCCTTCTTCGCGGCGACGAGCAGCACTTCCATGCTGCCGCGTGAGTCGGGGCCGGTGCCGGAGTCCAGCACCTGGTAGTCGAGATTGACGTCCTGAATGTCGAACGGGATGTACTGCTCGGCCTCCCAGTGGATGGAGTCGTGCAGTTCCGTCTCGGTCATCACCGGGAGCGTGATCTTCTTGACGATGACGGCGTTGCCCGAGAGCGAGGCGCACACGTCCTTCGCCTTGAAGCCGCCGCTCTCGAATACCTTTCGGATGGAGTCGGCCACGGCGCCGGCGTCGATGATCGCGCCGTCCACAATCGAATCGGGCGGCACCGGTGCCGACGCGAAGGCGGCAACACGGTATCCTTTACCCGACGGCTTCAACTCCACCGCTTTCACGGTGCTGGACCCGATGTCCAGGCCTACGACGTTTTTGACTTTGCGAAACACTCGACCCTCAGCAGTCGGTCCCGCGGGCCATGCCGCGCCAGACCGGGAATACACCTGAGCGGGCAACCGCCATGCCAGCCCATCCGGTGAACGAATTGCACGTCGTTGCCCGCTTTCCGGCACCAGCACGCGCAGTTTCTGCGACGTGCTCCCGTCACCGCTTGACGAAAAGGTGACGACGTGACGAACCTGTAATCGGGGCGTTCCCGCGGCCGACGCGCGATTCCAACGTCGTTAGTGCAATCGGCGCGGGGCGCGCCGGCTTGACAGTCGCAGCAACCCTCCATATCATTGAGGTTTGCGGTTTTAGGGTGATGTCTGTCCATCGGCAGTAGAAGGCCCAGAGGGGGTCTCGCCGGGGCAGGTCACGGTCAGGATCCCTTCGAATGCGTACGTTCATCGCGAGCGCGAAAAGCGCGAATACCCGCTGGCATGTCATCGATGCCAACGGCCAGGTTCTCGGACGTGTGGCCACCGCCGCCGCCCGTCTGCTCCAGGGCAAGCACAAGGCGGTGTACACCCCGTTCATCGACACCGGCGACCACGTCGTGATCGTCAATGCCGGCACCGTCAAGCTGACGGGGCGTAAAGAAGAACAGAAGCTGTATCGCCGCCACAGCGGATATGAAGGCGGGCTCCGCGAAGAACGCGCGGTCGACGTGCGTAAGCGTCAGCCGGTGCGGCTCGTGGAGGAGGCGGTGCGCGGCATGCTGCCCAAAACCAAGATGGGCGATGCCATGTTCCGAAAACTCAAGGTTTATGCCGGCGCCGAGCACCCGCACGCCGCCCAGCAGCCATCCAGAATCGAGGTCGCGTAACTTTGGCCAGCATCGAATACTACGCCACGGGACGACGCAAGACGTCGACCGCTCGTGTTTTCCTCCGTCCCGGCAAGGGCGACATCACCGTCAATCACCGCGAGTTCAGCAACTACTTCCCGACCGACCAGCTGCGCACGGTGGTCAAGCGGCCACTGATGCTCACGGAGACCGGTGAGAAGTTCGACATCCTCGCCACCGTCGCCGGCGGCGGCATCACCGGTCAGGCAGGCGCGGTTCGGCTCGGCATCGCCAGGGCGCTCGTCGAGTTCAACCTCGAGTTGCGCAAGCAGCTGAAGAAGGACGGACTGCTGACGTCCGATTCACGTGTCAAGGAACGCAAGAAGTACGGCCTGGCTGGCGCGCGCAAGCGCTTCCAGTTCAGCAAACGCTGATTCGGCGCTGCGGCGCCACTGAGGAGGGCTCTGTTGTCCGGGATTGCGATTAAAGATCTGCTGGAGGCCGGCGTGCATTTCGGCCACCAGACGAAGCGGTGGAATCCGAAGATGAAGGAGTACATCTTCGGCGAGCGGAACGGCATTTACATTCTCGACCTGAACAAGACGGTCAAGAAGTTCCGCGAGGCCGAAGAGTTCGTGACCAACCTGGTGGCCGAAGGCCGCACCCTGCTCTTCGTCGGGACGAAGCGCCAGGCCCAGGACGTCATCTCCGAAGCTGCCGTCAGCTGTGGCATGTACTTCATCAACCAGCGGTGGCTCGGCGGTCTCCTGACCAACTTCACGACCATCCAGCGCAGTCTCGGCCGGCTCCGTGACCTCGAAGCCATGGTGACCGATGGCCGCTACGACACGCTCTCCAAGAAGGAGATCGCCCGCAACGAGAAAGAGAAGCGGAAGCTCCTGAAGAATCTGGAGGGCATCCGTAACATGGCCCGCCTCCCGGATGCGATCTTCGTCGTCGACACCCGCAAGGAAAAGATTGCGGTCGACGAGGCGCGGAAGCTCAAGATTCCGGTCATTGGCGTCGTCGACACCAACTGCGATCCCGATGAAGTGGACTACGTGATTCCGGGCAACGACGACGCGCTCCGCGCCATCAAGCTGTTCGCCGCCAAGATCGCCGAGGCTGTGACTGCGGGACGCGGGCTGCGTGAGTCGCGGACCGCGGAAGACGACGCAGCCAGTGACGACCGGGGCGGATCGGGCGATTCGGCGGCGCGCCTCCCCAGGACGCCCGTGCGGCCGCCTCGCCGCGAAGCGACGCCCTCGCCGGTGTAACCGGGAGTTACGGAAGATCAGCGCCGGCTCGCGGGCCGGCGCTTTGTTTGTACGCTAGGCAGAGACCTTCAGGTCTCCGCAATCTTGGAGTATTCGACGTGGCAGAGATCAGCGCAGCCCTCGTAAAACAGCTTCGTGACAAGACTGGCGCCGGCATGATGGAGTGCAAGAAGGCGCTCACCGAAGCCAACGGCAACATGGAGGAGGCCATCACCATCCTTCGCAAGGCGGGCCTCGCACAGGCCGCCAAGCGCGCCGGCCGCGCGACCGCCCAGGGGGCCATCGGCAGCTACATCCACATGGGCGGACGGATCGGCGTCCTCGTGGAAGTGAACTGCGAGTCGGACTTCGTGGCCCGCACCGACGACTTCAACAATCTCGTCAAGGAACTGGCGATGCACATCGCCGCCGCGAGTCCCACGTGGGTGCGGCGCGAGGAGATCCCTGCCGACGCCATCGAGAAGGAGAAGTCGATCTACCGCGCGCAGATGGCCAACAGCGGCAAGCCCGACAACGTGCTCGAGAAAATCATCGAGGGCAAGCTGGGCAGCTTCTACTCGCAGTTCGTGCTGCTCGACCAGCCGTCGGTGCGAGACGGTGCGGTGACGATCTCACAGCTCGTGGCGCAGGCGAGTGCGAAGACCGGTGAGAACATCCAGATCAACCGCTTCGTCCGCTTCCGCGTGGGTGAAGGCACCGACGGTCAGGACGGCGGCGCAGCGTAGGATCACGGTCATTACCAGGAGGTAGGAGTTACGAGGTAGGAGCAGGAGATAGAAGATAGGAGGAAGGAGGAAGGAGATAGGGCGCGAGTCGCACTCGCCCGCTGCCTCTCACCCTACCTCCTATCTCCTTTCTTCTATCTCCTTCCTCCTATCTCCTTCCTCCTATCTCCTGCTCCATTTGCAGCCGCCCTCCCATGCCCTTCACTTGCATCATTGGCGGTAGTCGCGGCGAGCGAGCGGCTGCTGCCCGCGAACTCGCGGCGCACACGGGCGGCGAGCTGCTTCCGACGGTCCCCACGACTCACTGGCCCTTCCATCGAACGATCCTTCCCGAGCACAACACCAACTTCCCCGCCGTCGTCCTGATCGAGGATCTTCACCTCGCGTTTCCTTCCGGGCAGAAACCAGGCACACGTCTGATCCTCACGCAGTCCACATATCAGTTGCAGCGCTGGATCGACTGGCTCGATCGGCATCCCCATGTGTCAGTGGTTGCGCACGCATCACAGGCAGGCCTGACGGACGGCGCGCCGGAGCGTGCGGCAGGACGCGGTCCATGGAGCCGTATTCAGGTTCGTGCGCTTCAGGGCGACGACGGTTCGGCGCCTGACAGTGCAGCCCCGTCGCCGCTCGAACTGCGACAGGCGTTTACAGTGAGTGAGACGGAGCGTCTGGCGATCGTTCGTGCGGCCATCGGACGCGACAGAGCGAATCCAGCGCTGTGGACGCTGCTCGGCAGCGTCCTGATGGAGCTGGACGATCTGCAGCCGGCGCAGGATGCGCTCGAGCACGCGATGTCCGAGGCAGCCGACTGGGAAGCCGTGTGGTTCGAGTACGGCAAGCTGTGGCTGCGCGCCGACGACCTGGAGCACGCTGCCGAAAAGTTTGCCGAAGCGGCGCGGCTGATGCCGACGTTTTCAGCCGCGTTGAGCAACCTGGGAGCGGCGCTGGCCGAAACGGAACGGCCGGATGAGGCCATCGCCGCACTGGAACAGGCGCTTCGTCACGACCCGGCGGCTCACCAGACGCTCAACAACCTGGCGGTCGTCTATCGTGAGCAGGGGCGCCTCGACGAGGCCATCGAGGGTGGGCGTCGGGTGGTGAGCCTCGCGCCCGGGTTCGTATTCGGACGCTACAACCTGGCGCACGCGTTGTTCCTGAGCGGGCGGTTTGTCGAGGCGCGTGACACCTATGCCGAGGCACAGGAACGCGATCCGCAGAAGAACCCGGTGCAGTCGGCACGACTGGCGGTCAGTCGCGCCGCGACGGGAGAAGGCGGTCGAGCGGTCGACGACATGACTGCCGTGCTGGTGCGAGTGCCCGACGAGTTGAAGGCGATGATTGTCGAGGAGGCGGAGGAGACGCTCGAGGCGCTGCTGCAGGTGCCGCAGGTTCCGCGCGGCGGGGTGGCCGAGCTGCTTGAGCTCGTGAAGAGAGCGCGTACGTAAAAGGCGGGGCCCAAAGGCCCCGCCCTACGTTTCCGCCCGGCCTACCGCGTTATTCGGTATAGCTGAGACCGCACTGCTCGCACGTCCAGGTCTTGTCTTCCCTGTACATGTTGCCGCCGCAGCGCTCGCAGACGCGGTATTCCCGGCCGCTCTTGTCGTAGAGCTTGTTGGGATCCTTCTTCTCCGCTTCCTTCTTCGGCTCTTCCTTCTTCTCGCCCTCAGGCGCCTTTGGCTCTTCCTTCGGCGGGGCCGATGGCGGGTTCTGCGCGAATGCTGGCGCGACGCCTGCGGCGATACCGACCGCGGCCGCAGCAAAGAGGGCTGAGCCCTTCAGAAATCCACGTCGATTCAACATCTTCTCTTCACCGGTGAACTCAACCATCGATTCCTGCCTCCCACCGGATCCCATTCCGGCGCTAATCAATCCTACCACGGCGCCGCGAGACGCGGCCTCGGGCTCACGTGCCACCGCCGGTCGAGCACGCGCGGTTATAATCCCGTCCGATGCCCGTTGACCCCGACGCCAGTCCCGTTCAGCCTGCCTACAAGCGCATTCTTCTCAAACTTTCCGGCGAAGCCCTCATGGGCGAGCAACAGTTCGGAGTGGATCCATTGGTCGCCACTCGAATTGCGCAGGATGTCGCCGAGATTCGCCAACTCGGCGTAGAAACCGCCATCGTGATTGGTGGCGGCAATATCTTCCGCGGTCTGGCTGCCAGCGCCAAAGGCATGGACCGGACCACGGCCGACAACATGGGCATGCTGGCGACGGTGATGAATGCCCTGGCCCTGCAGGACGCGCTCGAGCACCAGAACGTGGTGACCCGCGTCGCCACCGGTATCGAGATGCGGACTGTCGCCGAGCCGTTCATCCGTCGGCGCGTGATTCGACATCTCGAGAAGGGGCGTGTCGTCATCCTCGCGGCGGGCACCGGCAGCCCGTACTTCACCACCGACACCGCCGCCGCCCTGCGCGCGATGGAGATCAAGGCGGAAGTCATCCTCAAGGGTACGAAGGTCGATGGCATCTACACGGCCGACCCCGTCCTCGATCCGACCGCCACGAAGTTTCCAACCATCACCTATCTGCAGGTGCTGGAAAAGCGTCTCAAGGTGATGGACACGGCGGCCATCTCGCTGTGCATGGACAACAAGATGCCGATCGTCGTCTTCAATCTGCGGCAACCGGGCAACGTCCGGCGTGTGGTGGTCGGCGATCCGATCGGCACCACAGTTTCGTAAACGCTCTGGAGAGCCAATGGATTTCAGCGACCTGAAAGGAATGTTCGGAGAAGTCAAGACACGCATGGATGGCGCGCTGGATCGCGTCCGCCGCGAGATGGCCAACGTCCGAACTGGCCGTGCCAGCGTCGGGCTGCTCGACAACGTCCAGGTGGAAGCGTACGGCACCAGGATGCCGATCAATCAGGTGGCCACCCTCTCCATCCCCGAGCCGGCCCTGATCGTCGCGCAACCATTCGACCCGTCCGTGATGGGCGCGATCGAGAAGGCCATCCGCTCCTCCGACCTCGGGTTGAATCCGGCCAACGACGGCAAGGTCGTGCGCATTCCGATTCCGGCGCTGACGGACGATCGCCGCAAAGAGCTTTCACGTCACGTGCACAAGCAGGCCGAGGAAGGCCGTAATGCGGTCCGTCTGGTACGCCGCGACGCCAACGAGCGTCTGAAGAAATTGCTCAAGGACCACAAGATTTCCGAAGACGACGAGCGGAAGGGTCTGGAGCAGGTGCAGAAGCAGACCGACGAGCACGTCAAGCTGATCGACGACCTGCAGAAGAAGAAGGACCAGGATCTCCTCGGTCATTAACCTCACGATTGATGACTGGATCGCGGGGTAACGCCCGGCCGGCCTTCCGCTACCACTCCATCGATGCGTGGCGCGGGGTCGCCTGCCTCTCGGTTCTGGTGTTCCACGTGGTCGGCCCGCGCTGGCCGGTCGTGGATCTCCTCTGGGCTGGCGTCCCGCTGTTCTTCGTCATCTCGGGATACTGCATTGCCGCCTCGGCGGACCGACATGTCCGTGAACGCAAGGGCTGGCGTGCCTTCATGCACGCCAGGATTCGCCGCATCTACCCGCCATATCTGGTCTTCATCGCGCTCGCCTTTCTCCTCTCGGTGGTCGTGAACGAGATCCCGTTGTTGCGCGAGGCGTTGTTCGGCACGCGGCATGGGCTGCCGACGTTCCCCCATCCCGACTCACTGACGGCCTGGCAATGGCTCGGCACGCTGACGCTGACCGAGGGCTGGCGTCCGCACCTGACCGCTGACCGTCTGCGCTGGTTTCAGGTCCACGCCTGGACTCTGGGCTACGAAGAGCAGTTCTACGCCGTCACGGCGGCGCTGCTCGTCCTCGTCG
>Ga0173480_10000610_pt1 | contig 12160 bp, 14 predicted proteins | sample NitcycUS209509C1_FD_122622 | JGI IMG/M metagenome (GOLD analysis project Ga0173480, IMG submission 122622) | Soil microbial communities from Arlington Agricultural Research Station in Wisconsin, USA - Nitrogen cycling UWRJ-S209-509C-1 (version... | ecosystem: Environmental > Terrestrial > Soil... | reverse complement strand
GAGATGATGGCTATCTGGCCCTGCCCGACGGCCTTCCACACGGGCGTGTTGAAGACGTAGCTGGGGCCGCCGGGGGCGTTGAAAATCTGGCCTTCGCTGGGGCTCGCCGGGAAGTCAAACGGCACGGGATTTGCCCTTCTTTCTGGTCTTGGCCGGGTCCACTTGCGGCGGAGCCTTGATGGCGCGGAGCCCGTGCTTGACGACGAAGTCCGGCCATGGCGGCACATCGGTGTCGGCTTCCGGCACGAAGTACGGGTTACCGTCGTCACCCATGGCCTTGATGATGCGGGAGCCATCGGGGTGAGTAATCCACTCGGCTGAAATGTACTCCATCACATCCTCGCTGTGGCAATTGGAGCGAAAGCCCAGTTCCATGTCCCGGTCGCAGCGGCTCCGCCATAGATGGTTCCGCCGACCGCGTTGCCGACGATGGTGCCGCTGCCGACATTCAGGCCTGACGAATTGGTGTAGGAACAGGTGGGGTTCGTGCGCATGGTCGTCGGCCATGTGACTGGAAAGTAGTACGCGATGCTCGCCGAATTGCCCGCCGCGTAGCCGCCCATGGTCAGCGTTCCCGCGCCCGGAACCCTCCAGAAGTAGCGCTGGCACGCAGCCAGTTCCTCGGCTTCGTCGGGCATCTGCCAAGGCGGCGGCGTGCCGGTATTGTTGGGGTCGAGGTAGAGACCGACCGCGCCGAACGAGAAGCGCCCGCCAACGTTCGCCCACAGGTTGCTGTTTGCTGCCGTCGCTACGAGATTACCAGCGTTCCAGCCTTCGGCGGGGGCATTGAAGCTCGGCCCCGCAGCCAAGGTGATCCCGAAGAGCAAACCAGCCGTATTGTCGATGGCCCATATTCCGGTCGTATCACCGGGAATAGCGATGGTAACCCATGTCGGCGCGGCGGCGGCGAGGGTGAAATTCTTGACATAAGAGCGGTTGGCGGCGGCGTTCCTGATGCTCATGGAGTAGGTAGCCGCGATGGAAGAGGTAGCCTTGAAGCGAACTACCACCGGAAGAGCATTCGCCGTCCCCCAGTTGAAGTCGGAAATGCGCACTCCTTCTATGTTCTGGAACGTTGTCCAGTTCTGACTGGTGGTCAGTGATGCATCAACAGTACTGACAGCAAGAGTGGCGCAGTAGGGCCCGGCATCCGCGCCGATATAGGAATTAGGGACGTTGGCGTAGGCGACCGTTCCGTCACCCAGAAAACTGGACTGCCACTGATCTGCAAAATAGCCGCCCGTCGCCGTCAGGTTGGTGCCACGTGCGTACTCCTGCGTGATCTGCATCGCGCCGTTGACGATCCGGTTGCGCGCCTGCGCGGTCCCCGGCGGCCCCGGATCGGACATCCGCCAGCCGCCGTTGGAATAGACGTAGCGCGGCCCGCCGGGGGCTTGGAACATCTGGTTTTCGGTGGGGCTGGCCGGGAAGTCGATCATGGCAGCCACTCCACCGTGATGCGCCCGGAGTTGGCTATCCCGGCGGTAACCGCCCAGCGCACCGCCTTTATCGCGGAACCGACAGAAATGACGGCGGCGGAAACATAGCCATCCCAGAAGGATGTCTGCGCCCCGTTGGCACCCGTATAGGCGCTTCCCCTTGTGCTCCACGCCGGATTTTCGTTGGCGTGGGCGCGGGTCAACCGGAGACTAACATCGGACTGTTGCGGGATGTAAACGACATCTGTTCCCGGAGACATAAGTATGACGGGATAGGTAGACCACGCTGTATTAGAAAATGTGCCCCCGACGCTATTGTGGGTAAAACCGGATATCATGTAGTCCGACGCCCCCGACAGGAAAGTCGTGCCATCTATACTGATTGTCAGTTGTTGATTTTGAGCCACAGACCCAAATACGATTGCCTTCATCCGCATGTTCAGTGGCCCCCACGCGGGGACCGGGATGATGAGCGACGACAGCCCGGCGATATCGAAGGCTTGGGACTTCAGCCGCCACACGCCGTTGACCATGACGTATTCGTTGCCGTCCATCGGCGGCGCGGGGCCGGTAATTCCTCCCGCCTGCACCCACTGCCGCGTGTTGCCGTCGTCGTAGTAGACGAACAGGGTGCCGGTATCGCTCTCGTACCACAGGGTGCCGTTAACCGGATTGGTCGGCGGGCCATCTGAGATCGCCGCCGTCCCGGTTCCGGTCGGACCGCTCGGCAGCACGTTCTGCTGCACCCATTGCTGGGAATTGCCGTCGTCGACCCAGATGTAGGTATTTCCAGAGTCTGATTCCCACCAGAGTTGTCCGTTCTGGAGCGGTCCTGGCGGCGCGCCGTCGCTGACCACCGCGCCGCCGACAACGCTGGCCCAGGCGAGGTTCTTGCGGCCGTAGGTGAGCCCGTCGTTCGGCGCTTCGGGGAACGGCGGAATGGTGCCGACGCCGGTCGCCACGGCATTGGTGACAAAGGCGGTCGTCGCAATGCTGGTATCGTTGTCGCCGACGCCCGGCGTCGGCGCCTTGGGATCTCCAGTGAAGGTCGGGCTGGCGAGCGGCGCCAGGCCGGCCATGTTGGCCTTCACATAGGCCGTGGTGGCGATCGAGGTGTCGTTATCCGATGTGGCCGGCGTCGGCGCCTGCGGGTCGCCGCCGAAAACAGGTGAGATCAGTGTCGCGAAATTGGTCGCGACGAAGGCGGTCGTCGCAATGCTGGTATCGTTGTCAGGGTAGGCCGGCGTGGGGGCCCTGGGGTCGCCTGTGAAGGTCGGGCTGGCGATATTAGCCTTGAGGTTCAGAGCCGTCTGCTGGGCCGTGCTGACCGGCTTGTTGGCATCCGAGGTGTTGTCGACCTGGGACAGGCCGACGGCGTTCTTGTCGAGCGTCTGCCAGGACTTGTCGCCGCGCCAGTACTGGGAGGTGGTGCCCGCGGCGATCGGCGGCTCCGATTCACCGGCGATCGGTAGCATGTCCCAGTTGGCGGCGTTGAACGGCCCGGCGACGATGGTTGTCTTGGCGCGGTAGCCGCGGCCGGCCTCGATGACGAAGTCGCCGGTGGCGTAGTTGGTCGCCGCGGAGAAAAAGCGGACGGCGACGAGATCCTGGGCGTTCCTGGAGGTGTTGATGACGCCGAGTTGCAGGTCGGCGAAATTCACATAGAGCTCGCCCGGCTCGCGCGTGCCCGGTGGCGGTCGCTGCTGCTTGACCGTCGACCGGTTGGTCTGCACTTTCTGCGGCATATGCCTTCCCTCGGTGGCGTATCTACGCCGGGATCGGGACTAGAAAGTCCCGCAATCGATGGTGTCGATCACCTTCCAGACATACGGCGAATTCGGGTCGGTGCATAGGAATTGATTCGGGCCGGTCTGATCGGGGAAGGCCGAGCCGGCGGCGCCGGCCGCCCATGTCGTTTGGTAGAGATCGCCGGGGGTCAGCGTGGTGACCACCTGGGCGGTGCCGGGGTCGGCGTATGGTACGTGCAGGGCGTTGCGGAAGGCTTGGGTGGTCGGCATGATTTACGCTCCGGGTCGGAACCATGTGAGGAAGATCTTGGAGTCTGCCGGCGGCGCGACATCGAAGGTGACGGTGTTGCTGGCGGCGCTGTAACCAACGGCCGGCTCCTGGATGACGCCGTCGAGGGAAACCAGCAGTTCCTCGTTCTTGGAGATCGTCACCGCCGGGCCGGCCGCATCCTTGGTGCTCAATGTGAAGGTGACGCGGGTGCCATCCTGGCTCTCGGCCTTCTTCAGGCTCCAGGCGTGGACTTCGCCGGGGCCGAGCTTGGAGTTGGCCATCAGGATGTCGAAGGAGACGATGTCGCCGGCTCTGAGCGGCCGCAGGAAGGTGACGGTGGAGGTGGCGTTGTTCAAGGTCCAGTCGCCCTCGGTGGGGCCTTCCTTTGGCATCAGCTTGACGCCGTTGACGTGGGCGTCGACGCCCTCGGTGGCGTCGATCGACAACATGTAATTGCGGCCGTTGAGGTCCATGGTGGCGAACGGGAAGGCCGTCTGCCCATTCGCGGCGTTGTACCACAGCGTGGCTAGTCCTGCTCGTTGCGGCTGGGTCATGCTGACCCACTGGCTGCCGTCCCAGACGTACATCTGGCCAGTCTCGGTGTTGTAGTAGATCGCGCCGAGGGGAATCGGATCGCCGGTGTTTGTCGTGGATGGAGGAATCGGATGCGCGCCGAGATAGAGGCTGGACAGGCTCCCGAACGCGGCGGCGGCCTTGTTGGCCCACCAGCGGCTTGACCAGTGATCGCCCGAGATGTCCATGATCTTGACGGCGTTGTCGGGGATCGTATCGGGCATATGCTCGGCCCACAGGGCGCTGGCGACCGCCCAGGCTTCGGCCTCGCCCTCTCCCGCGGTCACCGACGCCTGGGAGAGCAAAGCCGCGCTCGCCGCGGCCGACATTTCCGCGGCTCGAGCCTCGACGGCGGCGAATTGCGCCTCGGCGCGGTTTTGGGCAGCGGAAACCGCCGATTCGGCGATTTTTGCCGCCGCCGCGGCTCGAATCGCATCCAAAGAGGCCGCTAAAGTCGTTTTTTCGGCGGAAATGGCCGATTTCGCGTATTCGGAGAGCTCAAAACGCAGTTTTTGGACGGATTCGTCGAGTTTGTCGGCCAGAAAGGCGCGAAAATCGCTATCCAGAGCCGAAAGTCCGACTTTTCCGGGTCCGACCTTGCCGTTGTCGTCGACAATGCCGCGGATCTTGGCATCCCACACATCGACGGTGTCGATGATGGTGTCGAACTGCGCGTCCAACATATCACCAGGTGGCGGGTCTTTGGGGTGCGACCGGCTCCAGTCACTGAAGTCGAAAACGCGACGGATGATTTTCAGCATAGCTGGTGCTATCCCGTTGGCGTGTCGTCCGAAGCGTGGTGGCGCCGACGACTATGACGGAGGGCCGATTCCGATGCAACCTGTCGTGCTGGTATGCGGCGTCGCCGGCGCTGGCAAATCGTGGATCTGCCGGCAGTTGAAGGACGACTATTATTACGTCGCGCACGACCGCTGCTGGTCGCACCCCACCGCCCAGCCGGGTATCGGCGACGATGTCGCCTGGGGCCCGCCGGGGTCCAGATCAACCCACCTGCCGGAGGTGCTGGCGGCCGCGCGGTCTGCATCAAAGACGGTGCTGACCGAGGTGCCGTTCGGCGAAAGACAATTCAGGGAAGACCTCGAGCGCGAAGGCGTCGTGGTTCATCCTGTTTTCGTGGTGGAAGACGAGAAAGTGATCCGCACGCGCTTCATGCAGCGGGAGGGCTCGCTGCCGAGCAAAGGTGTCATGACCAGGCTGGCGGGGCTCCAGGCGCGCGCTCAGTCGTGGCGATCGTTCTGGGGCACCTCCGAAGAAGTGCTCGCCTACCTGCGCCGGCGCGGCGCTCCGTCGGCCGGGCAGCGCGGCGTCATGCGGCGAGGGCGGGCCTGATGGCGCACCGACCTGGGTGGCGGGCGCCGCTTAGACCGGGTCCGAAGAACCCATGGCAGTCGCCGGCTTTTCTCGCCGCCCGAAAAGCACCGCCGCCGCCCGAGATGGCGCCGCGCTGCCAGGGCATCACCCGCGGCGAACCGCGACGGCCGTGCGGGCAGATGGCGCTGCGCGGCGGCAGGTTCTGCCGGTTCCACGGCGGCCTGCTCGGCGCGGCGCAGGCCGAATCGGAGCGGTTCGGGCGGCCGGTGCTGATCATCCGGCGGCCGCGCGCCCATGCGCAGGCGAAGCTCGGCGTCGAAATGGCGTGGCCGGACGCGATCCCGAAAAGACCGGATCTGCTGGCGCTCGGACCGTTGGCGCGTGGCCGGCTTTTCGAGGCGTGGATGAACCGCGAAATGGACCCGGCAACGTGGAAACACGAACTGACGCGGGAGCGATTTCGTAAACAGGCTAAGATTACAACCTGACAAGTAAAAACCGCCACTTAAAAACCTGCGATTTTTATTTTAAACGGTCCCGGTACAACCGTAGGTTGTATTCGGGGTGGGCCAGGGGGTGACCCAGTATAGTGACAGTATAAAATACAACCTATCGGTTGTATTTACAGTACATCCAACTACAGTTTACACGTTTTTGGTGTACAACCTGCGCGCGCCCTGGCCAATGTCAGGAGGATGTCAGTATGTTTCGCGCATTGGTTGCACGACAGTATAGATTAAGTATAGATTTCAACCGGGGGGTTGTATTTTAAGTATACTTAAATATAAAATTACAACCTACGATTGCGGCGCACCGTCGAAAATGGCAGTATATGGCAGGCTCTCTGCGCTACATTCGCAACCAACGCGTGTACACAACCTGGCGCCGACGAGCGCAACCTGGCGGTTGTATTCCCTAACCTTTGTTAGTTCGCCTTGCCTGAGCTCACTATTTTGAGCCCGCGCACGATTCCCTATTGCAAACGTTGGATTATTCCGCCATATGATAGTGAATATTCACGTTAACCCCAATGAAGGGATTTGGACTATGTATGACCGCGATATGCCTTTGATGCGCGCCCACGCGCTTGCCTCTCCGGCCGGCTTTGTCGATGTCGTCTCATTCGTGCTTTGCACCATTCAACAGCCATTGCAGAGCGTGCGGCGCCAAATGGATGACTTGCGCGCCAATGGCGCCGAGTCGAAATATCTTTTCGGCTCAAAGCGTGCGGGCTTCACCTATGCTGTTGAGCATGCCGCGGTTTTGCATGCCGCTATCGTTGCGGCTGTTGAGCACAACGATACCATCGGCGCCATTGATATAATCAGCACCATTCCGGGCTTAGGTGTCGTGAAAGCGTCTTTTGTCGCGCAAATCATCGGCTTCGAAGTCGCATGCTTAGACGGTCATAATCTAGCGCGTCTCGGGCTTGCAGAGTCGGCTTTCAAACTCGCAAAGACCGTTAAGCCCGAGACAAAACGCAAGAAAATTGCGGCCTATGTCAAGGCATGCGCTGACACTGGCGGCGCCCGCTATTGGTGGGATTCATGGTGCGAATATGTTGCCGGAAACAAGGCAAATCGCTCGCTCACAAGCGGAGACGCTGTGAGCGCCTATCATGTCGCTTGCCTTGCCTGATTGCTTCGGTCAGGCGCCCGCATAGGGCGCCATTCCGAAACAATCTCGTTTCGCTAACCTGGAAAGAAAATGTCATGAAAAATATCGCTCACAAGCGCCGCGCCGGCGCCGAATGGATGGCAACGCTAGAAACTTGCATCATTCGGCTTTCACCAGCCCATGCCGGCAAAATCAATTGGGATGCCGCGGCATTCCATTTCAATCAAGGGCGCAATCCTGGCGAAGCCGCCGAAATCATGATTGCGTCCGAATCCCCAATTGAGAGGCGCTAAACATGAAACGGGATTTTTCCGACTCGGTTTTGGTGCACATCGGGCGCCATGACTATCGCGTGTTTAGCAATGGCGATGTGCTCGTTTACTATTGGCGCAATGTGCCGGCGTTAGGCATTGAGCGCCGCACAAAGCGGCTCATAAACCGCTATTCCGCACCGGCCTATGCGGCGCGCGCGGCCGCTAAACCGCTAATGCTGCAAAGAGGATAGGGCGCCGATCGGCGCCCTAATCGTTTCTGCCGACACAACCCAGGATCTACACAACCAGGGAGAGCACAACCATGCGCTCGCGCGCACCGCCGATTGCACAACCTGAGATCCCCAAGGAGCTCAGGTTGCACAACCATGCCCAATCGCCACCCACCAGTTGCGCCTGCAACCGCTGGGTTGCATACCCGCGCCTACCACAACCGTTTGGTTGCACACTGCAACCCTGGCGAGCCCTGGCCGCAACCCTGACGTGCGTCTGCAACCCTGACGTGCGCCAACACAACCCTGACGTGCAAATGCAACCCTGCCGTGCTTGGGCACAACCAGACCGCGCATCCGCCGCCGCCTCGAGCCTGGAAATTTCAGAGATCGTTCGACCATTTTTTAGACGGCTCGAACGAATTCACGCCGCCAACTGGCGTTTGTTCTCCATATGTCTGCCCCGTAGAAGCGATTCGTTCCGTTTCCGGTAGATCTCGGCCTTTCCGGCGCCCGAGCGCCTAGCCGACGCCCCCAGGGGCCCGGCTGGGCTTTTTAACGGGCTTCTTCGCCGCCGCCTTGCCGATGTCGGCCTTCACGAACTCCCTGCCGACCGCCTTCGGTATCCCGATCGACGATTTGCCGCTTGCTGCCGCGCGCATGGCTCGAGCCTGCTTTGGCGTTTTCGATGGTGACATCACATTCCTCCCATTTCTTCGACGCTGTCCTGAACCCGACCCGACAACCGCCCCAGCCACTCACGCTCATTGAGGCTCAGCCCCGCCGGGTCATCGAGCACCCCATCGAAAATAGCCCGAACGAACGCGCGCTCATAGACATCCAGAACGCCATGCGGATCTCGCAGCGCGAACTTAGCCTCGTTGCGCCACGCCAGTCTGTCGACTGGCGAGTAGGTGTGCATCGTCAACTCCATGCGCATTTTTACGCCTCCCTGATCCGCCGCGCCGAGGCTCCAACGCCGCCCGCCGGGCAACTGTAATTGTCCCCCCGTCCCCCGTCCCCCATCCGCATGCAAACTCATAAGGATAATTTACCACCCCTACACCAACCCCTTATATACTCCTATACACACACAACCATATATGGGGGACAGGGGGACAATAGTAATATAAACACAACAAAAACAAAAAGTTAGCGGTTGTCCCCCGGCCCCCGGCTTGGGGGCCATTCGGGGGACAGGGGACAAAATCACATGTCGTCATCTTTCGGCACCACCAATTTCAAGATCTTGCTGCGCGCCTTGAACGGCGCCTCGACGATCTGCTGCGCCTTGTCGAGTTCGGCTTTGATCCTGTACGCATCGGCGTGCGTCCAGCGTTTCGCCGAGACGTCGTCGAAAGCAAAAACAGGTTGCCGGTTATCCTCGCCGGCACCGTAGCGTGTGCGCCAGTTGACCTCATGTGGGCGCTTCACGCCGATGCGGTGGCCGTGCTCGAAAGTGTGCGAACGGACCAGATCCTGGAAGTCACCATGTGGCGACTTGGCGATATGCGCGGCGAGTTCAACCACCTGGCTCATCGCGTAGAGTTCGGCGCCGTCGCGCAGCCGGCCGACCGCCGCCTCCCACGCGCGGTCGATCGCCGATTTGTTCGCGTCGATCATCATGTCGCGGCCGACGAAGTGCGGCGACATGAACGGATCGAACACCGAGGCGTCCTTTTCGATCCTGTGGCCCTTCAGAGCCCGGTACAGCGCGCCGATGTTGGCGGGGTCGAGCATCCATGATTGGTATTCACCGCGTTCCTGCACGGTCATTTGCGGCCCGTTGAGCACCACCGCGGCGCGGCGGTCCTGGTCGTCGATCGGCACCGCCTTGATCGAGTTGGCGAAGATCAGCGTCGAGATCGCCAGTTGCGTGTAATAGGCGTCGACGCCCTTCGGCTCGATGCGCTGCTCGAGGCGGTGGTTCGGTTCGATGAACACCTTCAGCGCCTCGCGCGTCGCATTCTTGACGCCGAACTTGTGGCCCTCGGGGTGCCGCGCCTCATTGACGTAGACCAGCAGTTTGCCTTCGACTTCGGCGTTGAATTTGGAGCCGCCGGTGATGTTGTCGTAAGGCAGCGAGATCACGAACCGCTTGCCGAGCACAAATTGCATCGTCTCGGCGAACAGGCCGCGGCCGGCGCCGTGCTCATGGGCAATCATGGCGAGCGCCACCATGCGCCACTCCGGGTGCTGCACCTTGCAGGCCAGCCAGTTCCACGTCCATGTGCGCTCGACCGGATTGGGCAGCATTGTCAGCATGCGGCGCTCGAAGACGTCGATCGAACCGCCGCTGGTCTGGTGCGCCGGCGGGAAATATCGGTTGATGTAGATCAGGCCGTCGCCCTCGTCGAAGATGGGCCGCTGAAGGTCCGGCCGCATGCGCACGCCGGTGGCGTGGATCTTGCCGTGTATCTTCAGCCAGGTATCGACCGGATTGATCCACTTGCGCCCGCCGCGCGGGCCGACCAGTTCGTAGCCGAACCGCTGCATGGCCTCCTTCAGTCCTTTCATCGTGACCGGCAACTGAAACTCGCCGTCGGGATGGATCGAGATGGCGCCGCCATTGCCGCGGAAAGCCTGTGTGTAAAGCGCGACGTGGAAGATCAGCCATTCAACCGCATTGGCGTGCGCCTCCTCCGGCGAGCCCCCCGGCGGCAGTTCGCGCAATGGCACGCGCGGCGGCAGGACACTCTCCGACGACTGTCCTGCCGACTCTGATTCAGGTGCCGCCCTGGCGTGGTCGCGCAGCGCATCGAGTGTCGCCGCGGCCTCGGCGCTCATCACGAATTCGACCGGCGCCTCGTCGGCGTAATGGTGTTGCACCTCATGCATGAAGTCTGAAATCGCCAGTCGTTTGGCGCCGGTCCTGATGTACGCCTTGCAGTGGTTCTTCTGCTCGGAAGCGTCCCAGTCCTCGATCGGCATGATGCCGGTGATGCCGTTCTTGGCGTCGGGTGCTTCCACCATGGTTTCGAGATCGGCGCAGGTGACAAGCGTGCCGTCGGTCAGCATGAATTCGGTTTCCGGCGTCAGGTCGTAGATCGTCTGCAACCCCTTCATGTCGCGGCCCGGTGCGATCGGCTCGAGCCCGCACGCGGCTAATTCGGCCTCGATGAGGTCGATCAGCGGGCCGACCTGGTCGGCAGGGAAGACCGGCAAGCTATCGAGCCTTGTATCGGCCGGCGAAGGCCCCTCGAACTGATAGAACCGCCCCTCGACCTTGTGCGGGCCCCAGCCGGCGAAGTACTTGCCGTTGGTCTTCGAGCCATATGTCTCGGCGTGCGCCTTGTCGACGACCGTCCCGTCGGGCAGGCGCCGGCCATAGGTGATGCTATGACGCCCGCCGACCGGCTCGGACACCTGCCCGAACAGCGCCAGCGAAATCGCCCCGGAGTTGCGCCACAGGGCGCCGGCGTAGAATTCGGGATAGGCCGCCTGGATCTTGTCGAGCACGCGGTTCATCACGTCGGCCTGCTTGATGTCGAGGTCGACGACAAATGCCGAGCCCTCGATGCGCAGGCCGGTGCCCATGAGGTGGCTCCCGGCGCCCTTCCGGTAACTGTCCCAGCCGCGGATGACATCCTCGTTGATGACGGTCCGGTTCCAGTCGTCGAGCACATAGCCTTTCGACTCGCAGGGCATCGGCGTCCAGCCATTGGCGTAGACGGCAAGGCGAAGGTTCATGACATCGATATTGCGGGAACTTGGCTTCGGCGCTAGACGTTTACGCACGCTGTTGTTCTCCTCTTGTCGCGCGTGGATTAAGATGTGAGGCACGGCTATTTGGGGCCGGCGACGTCATCACACGTCGCCGGCTAACTTTTTTGGGGCCGATTACTGACTGATCCTCGTAGACCTTTTTTGTACGCCCTCGGACGAAGCCGGGTCAACCAACCCTAACAGGCGATCGACGTCGGCAAACGTTTTTATGACCGCGACCTCGGCGCCGAGCGATCGGTAGAGCTCATGGCGGGCGCGCTGGTGCGCGGCGACCACGCCGCCCTTCGGTTTCTTTAGCTCGACGAAGATCACGCGACCACCTGGCAACAGGGCCAAGCGATCGAAGAAGCCCCGCGCCGACAGGCTGACCACCTTCTCGGCGACGCCGCCGGTGCGCGCCACCGATTCACAAAAATACTTTTCGATTTGTCGTTCAAGCATGTTGACACCCCGTGCATTTTCACGCATACAGGTGGCACAAGATTGATGACTGAGCAACTGAGGACTGACGAAATGAACAACATGATGCACCGGGCGATAGCCCACATGGAGCGCGACCCGAATCGCGCCTATACCCTCAACGAACTTCGCAAGGCCGCCGGCATAGCCCTGCGCTCGCAGTACAAGCTGTCGCAGCAGTTGCTCGCCAGTGGCATGGTCGAGCGCGCTTATGGCGCCAACTACAGCGGCTACCGCTTCCACCAGTATCTGGTGGACGCAGCGAACAGGCGGGGGGTCTGAGCGATGAGCAACGACCCCTTCTTCCGCCCAACCACCGCCGACCTCCTCGAGGTCATCCGCGACGAACTGACCGCCGCCAACAAGCGCATCGCCAAACTCGAGGCCATGCTCGAGGAACTGGCCATTTATTTCGCCGATCGCATCGACGGCGAGATGATCGACGGCGTTCCCCACATGAACCGCGAAAGCACCATCCACTACGAGATCCAGAAGGTGCTGGCATGACCCG
>Ga0173480_10000609_pt1 | contig 12192 bp, 17 predicted proteins | sample NitcycUS209509C1_FD_122622 | JGI IMG/M metagenome (GOLD analysis project Ga0173480, IMG submission 122622) | Soil microbial communities from Arlington Agricultural Research Station in Wisconsin, USA - Nitrogen cycling UWRJ-S209-509C-1 (version... | ecosystem: Environmental > Terrestrial > Soil... | reverse complement strand
GGCGACCGCCAGACCGGCAAGACCGCGATGGCCATCGACACCATCATCAACCAGAAGTCTTCCGGCATTAAGTGCGTGTACGTCGCCATCGGCCAGAAGCAGTCGACGATCGCGAACGTGGTGCGCAAGCTCGAAGAGCATGGCGCCATGGGCCACACCATCGTCGTCGCCGCGTCGGCCTCGACGCCGGCCGCCATGCAGTACATCAGCGCGTACTCGGGCTGCACGATGGGCGAGTACTTCATGGACAACGGCGAAGACGCGCTCATCATCTATGACGACCTGTCGAAGCAGGCCGTGGCGTATCGCCAGATCTCGCTGCTGCTGAAGCGTCCCCCGGGCCGCGAAGCGTTCCCCGGCGACGTGTTCTATTTGCACAGCCGCCTGCTGGAGCGCAGCGCGCGCGTCAACGAAGAGTACGTGGAGCAGGCCACCAAGGGCGCCGTGAAGGGCAAGACGGGTTCGCTCACGGGCCTGCCGATCATCGAAACGCAAGCCGGTGACGTGACCGCGTTCGTTCCGACCAACGTCATCTCGATCACCGACGGCCAGATCTTCCTCGAGACCGACCTGTTCAACGCCGGCGTCCGCCCGGCCATGAACGCCGGCATCTCGGTGTCGCGCGTCGGTGGCGCGGCCCAGACCGACATCATCAAGAAGCTGGGCGGCGGCATTCGCCTGGCCCTCGCGCAGTACCGCGAACTCGCGGCCTTCTCGCAGTTCGCGTCGGACCTCGACGAAGCCACCCGCCGCCAGCTCGACCGCGGCATCCGCGTGACCGAGCTCATGAAGCAGAAGCAGTTCGCGCCGCTGTCGGTGGCCGAGATCGCGCTGTCCATCTACGCGGTGAACAACGGTTACTTCGACAAGGTCGACAGCAAGAAAGTGGTGGCTGTGGAAGCCGCGCTGCACGCCTTCGCCAAGAGCAGCCACAAGGCGACCGTCGATGCCATCAACGCGGATCCGACGCTCAAGAAGCACGAAGCTGCGCTGAAGGCCCTCTGCGAAGAGTTCGTCAAGAACGCGATCGCCTGAGAGCCATAGTCAAAACGGAATAGGGCCGATGCCTGGAACAAAAGAAATCCGCCAGAAGATCGCGAGCGTGAAAAGCACGCAGAAGATCACCAAGGCGATGCAGATGGTCGCGACCAGCAAGATGCGTCGCGCCCAGGAACGCATGCGCATGGCGCGCCCGTACGCCGAGAAGATCCGTTCGGTCATCGGCAACCTGGCCCAGGCGAACCCGGACGAGCGCAACCCGTTCCTGCAGGAACGCCCCGACGTGAAACACGTGGGCGTCATCGTGATCTCGTCCGACCGCGGCCTCTGCGGCTCGCTGAACGCCACCACGTTCAAGAGCGCGCTGATCGCGATGAAGGACTGGCAGTCCAAGGGCGCGTCCATTTCGATGAGCGTCATCGGCGCCAAGGCCACCGCGTTTTTCCGTCGCCTTCCTAACCCGGTGCTCACCGCGACCTCCGGCGTCGGTGACTTCCCTCGGGTGAAGGATCTCTACGGCACGATCAAGGTGATGCTCGACGAATACCGCGCGGGCAAGATCGATCGCGTGTTGCTGGTGTATTCGAGCTTCATCAACACGATGAGCCAGAAGCCTGAAGTTCTGCAGCTCCTGCCCGTCGAGCCCATCGAGGACGCCGGCCTCCAGGAACACTGGGACTACATCTACGAACCCGAAGCGAGCGAACTGCTCGACGGCCTCATCCGCCGTTACATCGAGTCGCAGGTCTATCGCGCAGTGGTCGAAAACGTCGCCAGCGAAATGGCGGCGCGCATGGTCGCCATGAAGGCCGCAACGGACAACGCCGGCAAACTCATCGGCGAACTCCAGCTCGTTTACAACAAGGCCCGCCAGGCTGCGATCACCAAGGAATTGGCCGAGATCGTCGGCGGCGCGGCAGCAGTTTGAGCGCGCGGGCGCGCTCCAGACAGACAAACAAGATTAGTTAGAGGTTAGCGAACATGGCCACAGGCAAGATTACCCAGATCATCGGCGCCGTCATCGACGTGGAGTTCCCGCGCGAGTCGATTCCGAAAGTCTACGAAGCGCTGAAGCTCAAGGACGTCGACCTGACGCTCGAAGTGCAGCAGCAGCTTGGCGACGGCGTCGTCCGTACCATCGCCATGGGTGCCTCGGAAGGCCTGAAGCGCGGCCTCGCCGTCGAAACCACCGGCGCCCCGATTTCGGTTCCCGTGGGCAGCGCGACCCTGGGCCGCATCATGGACGTGCTCGGCACGCCGCAGGACAACCGCGGTCCGGTTGCTTCCAAGGATCGCCTGCCGATTCACCGCCCCGCGCCGTCGTTCTCGGAACAGTCGGGCGGCCAGGAAGTACTGTCGACCGGCATCAAGGTCATGGACCTGCTCATGCCGTTCTCGAAGGGCGGCAAGATCGGCCTGTTCGGCGGCGCCGGCGTCGGCAAGACCGTGAACATGCTCGAGCTCATCAACAACATCGCCAAGCAGTACTCGGGTCTGTCCGTGTTCGCCGGCGTCGGTGAGCGTACCCGCGAAGGCAACGACTTCTATCACGAGATGATCGAGTCGGGCGTCATCGACCCGAAGGAACTCTCGAACTCGAAGGTCGCGATGGTGTACGGCCAGATGAACGAGCCGCCGGGCAACCGCCTGCGCGTCGCGCTCTCGGGTCTGACCATGGCCGAATACTTCCGTGACGAAGTGCAGGGCAGCAGCGGCAAGGGCCGTGACGTGCTGTTCTTCGTCGACAACATCTATCGCTACACGCTGGCCGGCACCGAAGTGTCGGCGCTGCTCGGCCGCATGCCGTCGGCGGTGGGTTACCAGCCGACGCTGGCCGAAGAAATGGGCGTGCTCCAGGAGCGCATCACGTCGACGAAGACGGGCTCCATCACGTCGATCCAGGCCGTGTACGTTCCGGCCGACGACTTGACCGACCCGTCACCCGCCACGACCTTCGCCCACCTGGACGCCACCATCGTGTTGTCGCGCCAGATCGCGGCGCTGGGCATCTACCCGGCCGTCGATCCGCTCGATTCCACGAGCCGCATGCTCGACCCGCTCATCGTCGGTGAAGAGCACTACAACACCGCGCGCGGCGTGCAGCAGGTTCTGCAGCGCTACAAGGAACTGCAGGACATCATCGCGATCCTCGGCATGGACGAACTGTCCGAAGAAGACCGCAAGCTCGTGTTCCGCGCCCGCAAGGTGCAGCGCTTCCTGTCGCAGCCGTTCAACGTCGCCAAGGTCTTCACCGGCCAGGACGGCAAGATCGTCTCGCTGGCCGACACCATCCGCGGCTTCAAGGGCATTCTCGCCGGCGAATACGACCACCTGCCCGAGCAGGCGTTCTACATGGTCGGCAACATCGAAGAAGCCGTCGAGAAGGCGAAGACGCTCAACTAAGGTAGATAGAAATGGCCACTGCAAACACCATTCATGTCGACATCGTGAGCGCCGAAGGCGAGATCTTCAGCGGCGCCGCATCGATGGTGTTCGCCCCGGGATCGCAGGGCGACCTCGGCATCGCCCCGCGTCACGCTCCGCTTCTCACGCTGCTCAAGGCGGGCGAAGTGCGAGTCCAGACGCCGGACGGCGCCGAACAGCATTTCTTCGTCGGCGGTGGCGCGCTCGAAGTGCAGCCCAACAAGATCACCGTGCTCGCGGACACCGCGATTCGCGCGAAGGATCTCGATGAGGCCGCCGCCCTGGCCGCCAAGCAGCGCGCGGAAGATGCGCTGCGCGGCAGCATCGACAAGCTCGAACAGGCAGAGGCCATGAAGGACCTGCTGCGCGTGGCCGAGCAGATGAAGCTCATCCAGAAGCTGCGCAAGGGTAAGTAGCTCCTGCGATTTCCCCCGCGGTGCGCATCGCATCGCGGAACCACCTTCGGATAGTTCTAGTGCCGCGCATGAAGCGCGGCGCTTAGGCTCCCAACTACATGGACCTCAAGTACTTCGAACACGTTGCGAAGCGCGGATTCTTCCGCCCGGTTGCCACGGTCACGTTTCCCCAGGCCGTAGCGATGTGCGCAGAGGCAATGCGCTACGCCCGGTCCATCGAACTCACCGAACTGCTCGTGAACACCAACGGGCTCACCGGATTCGCGTCGCCCGACGTGTTTGCGCGCTATGAAATGGTGGGCCAGTGGGTGCCGAGCGCCGGTGCGGTGCTGAAGGTCGCGATGGTTTGCCGACCGGAGATCATGGACCCCCAGAAGATCGGCGTCGTCATGGCTCAAAATCGGGGCGTTGCCGCGGAAGTGTTCACGAACGAACCCGCGGCCATCGCCTGGCTGGACGCGGTGCCGGGCGCCTCCAAGGGCTGAGCGCCGCTCGTTGCGCAGCCGCGCGGCAAGCGCGAGCATGCGGCCATGAAAGTGAATCACCTGCACCTCATGGTGCCGGACGTGCCCGCGGCCAGCGCCTTCTTCGAGAAGTACTTCGAGTTGCGCAAGGCGAAGGTCGACGCCATCCACGGTCGCATGGCGGCGGACGGTATGGATGTGGCCTCGCCACAGCGCACACACGCGTATTCCTTCTACGTCAAAGCGCCCGGCGATTTCCTGGTCGAGGTCGGCGCTTGACCGAAATTCCGGCAGGCCCGTTCTCGAGCTGGCTGCGTCAGATGCGCGCGGCGCTCGGAGGCAATGCCGGCATGGACGTGGCCTGTGGAACTTGTCGCGGCTGCTGCACGTCGTCGTACTTCATCAAGGTGCGGGCTCACGAGCGTGCGGCGCTAGATGCCATCGGTGTGGACTATCTCCGACCCTTGCCCGGATCCACGAACGGCGCGCAGCTCATGGGCTTCCACGAGAACGGCCATTGCTTCATGTTCGCGAACGGCAACTGCGCTATCTACGCGCACCGGCCGGAGACCTGCCGTACCTACGATTGCCGTGTCTTCACCGCTGCATCCATGAATGCCGGCGAAGGCAGGACCGAGATCAACGAGCGCATCGCGAGCTGGCGCTTCGAGTATCCGACGCCCCGTGATCGCGAAGAACATCGCGCCGTCACCGCGACGGCCAACTTCCTTCGCCAGCAGGTGGTCCGCTTTCCCGGCGGATACGTGCCGTCCCGTCCCAGTGATATCGCGGTCCTCGCCGTGAAGGCCTATCAGGTGTTTCTCGATCCTCCCCCATCGGACGCGGAGATTTCCGCGGCTATCATCAGGGCGATCCAGGAGTTCGACCGGCAAACCCATCTACAGGAGAAAGCCGAATGTTTGGATTGATAGGCAAGATGACTGCCGTCCCCGGCAAGCGCGAAGAGCTGCTGTGGATCCTGCTCGGAGGCATCGGCGAAATGCCCGGTTGCCTGAGCTACGTGGTGGCGCGCGATCCCGCGAATGCCGACGCCATCTGGATCACCGAAGTCTGGGACAGCGAAGCCAGCCACAAGGCGTCGTTGTCGCTTTCCGCGGTTCAGTCGTCGATCAAGAGCGCCATGCCGCTGATCGCCACCTTCAACGAACACATCAGGACGCAACCCGTCGGCGGACAGGGGCTGAGAGTGCCCTCTTGAGGCACTCTTATATATGACGCGCTACGTCGCGCTGTTCCGTGGAATCAACGTGGGGAAGGCGAAGCGAATCGCCATGGCGGACCTGCGCACGCTGCTGGGCAAGCTCGGCTACACCGACGTGCAAACGCTGCTGAACAGCGGCAACGCGGTCTTCACCGGCGATGCCGCGCCCAACGCAAAACATGCCGATCGAATTCATGACGCCGTGTTGAAGAAGACCGGCGTTGACGCGATGGTCATCGTGAAGTCGGCGAAGGACATGGCGGGCGTGATTGCCGGCAACGAGCTCGGTCCGGAAGCCAATGACCATTCCCGATTGCTCGTCGCCGTCTGCAACGACGCGAAAGGCCTCGCCGGTGTGAAGAAGCTCGCAGGCCAGTCGTGGGGCGACGAAAAACTTCACGTCGGCAAACACGCTGCGTATCTGTGGTGCGCGAATGGAATCCTCGAAAGCAAGGTGGCCGTGGCATTGCTGAAGGGGCTCGAAGGTAGCGGCACCACGCGCAACTGGGCCACGCTCAACAAGATCCACGCCCTCATGGGCGAAGAATAGGATGGCAGGTGGACACGAAGGCTCTCATCGTCATCGGTGGCAGCGGCTTCATCGTGGCTGCGCCGATAGGGTGGTAGCTAGGCTGGTGGTCGCCGCAGTCCTGCTCGCCGCCGCATCTCTGCCCGTCCTCGCCGCCGACACGCTCGACATCGAATACTTCGACGTTCATGGCTCGACCGCACGGGAACTGCGCGCGGACCTCAGTCGCCTCGGCCCCGTCGCCGACAACGGCGTGCGCGGCGACGCGTATACGCGCTGGCGGATCAACTGGAAGTTCGATCTCACGGAACGCGGTCCCGACTGCATCGCGGGCAACTTCGACGTCGGTCTCACGGTCACCATGATCCTGCCGCGCTGGATGCCCCCGCCGGGCGTGCCCGCCGACCTGGTTGCGCTGTGGGATCAATACAGCACCGCACTGCGATTCCACGAAGACGGCCACCATCGCATCGCGCTCGCCGCGGCGCAGGAAGTGACTCGACGGCTCAAAGCCGAGTCCCGGGCCAGGGGCTGCAAGACGCTGGAAAACAAGCTGAAATCGACCGTGGACGCGGTGCTCATCGAATACAAGGGTCGGCAGGCGGACTACGACCGCGAGACGGACTTCGGCCGGGCACGGGGCACGAGCGTGCTCTAACGACGAGCGGTAGATAGCACCCGACGGCCGGCGCACGCTCCGACGAGCGGCGCGGATCGGCCGACCGTGGACATACCCGTGCAAAGAATCGGGGCGTATATTCCCGTCCCATGAGCCCCGGAAACGACAACCAGATCGACTGGACCGCCGCCGCCACCCCGCAGGGCGAGGCCGTTGTACCGAGCCTCGGCTCCAAGCCGAAGGCTCGCGCTCTTCCCGCGACCAAGCGTGACGTCATGAACACGCTGCTCGGTGAGAACAATCTTGCTGCCCAGGATGCGGGCGGCAACGATCCGTACAACGCCACCGGCAGACAGTTCCGACGCTGAATCCGTCACAGATTCACGTGCTTCACTCGCGACCTCGGGTCGCGAAAGGCGCGTCAGGCCGCTAGACTTGCGGCCACATGAAACTCGCCGTTGTGATCCTCGCTGCCGGTCAAGGCAAGCGAATGAAGTCTGATCTCCCCAAGGTTCTGCAGCCGCTCGCCGGCGCGCCACTGCTCGGGCACGTTGTTAGCCGTGCACGAACGCTGAATCCCTCGTCGATGCACGTGGTCTACGGCCACGGCGGCGACGCGGTGCGCGCGGCGCTCGCCAGGGAGAACCTGCAATGGGCGCTGCAGGCCGAGCAGCTCGGCACGGGCCACGCCGTCATGCAGGCCATGCCCAACGTTGCCGACGACGAGCTGGTGCTCGTGTTGTACGGCGACGTTCCGCTGATCCGCCCCGACACCCTGAAGCAGCTCATCGACGCGGCGGGCGTCAAGGCGGTGAGCCTGCTCACGGTGCTGCTCGACAACCCCACGGGTTATGGCCGCATCGTGCGCAACGCGCGCGGCGCTATCCAGAAGATTGTCGAGCAGAAGGACGCCAGCAAGGCGCAGCTCAAGATCCGCGAAGGCAACAGCGGCATCATGGCGGTGCCCGCCAAACTACTGCGCAAGTGGCTCGGCCAGCTCAAGAACGCCAACGCGCAGGGCGAGTACTACCTCACCGACGTCATCGCGATGGCGGTGAAGGACAAGGTGAAGGTGACGCCGCTCATCGCGCCCACGGTGGCGGAAGTGCTCGGCGTCAACGACAAGGTGCAGCTGGCCGAACTCGAAGCCATGCATCGCGCGGAACGTGCACGTGAGCTCATGGTGGCGGGCGCCACGCTCGCCGATCCCGCGCGCATCGACATCCGGGCCGAGGTCACGCTCGGGAAGGATGTCTTCATCGACGCCAACGTATTGATCGAAGGCAAGGTCTCGCTGGGTGATCGCGTGCGCGTCGGCCCTAACGTCGTACTGCGCGATGTCACCATCGGTGCAGACTCCGTCATCCATCCGAACTCCGTGCTCGAGCAGAGCGAGCTCGCGAACGGTTGCCTCATCGGCCCGTATGCGCGCATACGACCCGGCTCGAAGCTCGGCGCCAACACGCACGTCGGCAACTTCGTGGAGCTCAAGAAGACGGTGCTGGGCGAGGGGAGCAAGGCCAATCACCTCACGTATCTCGGTGACGCCATCATCGGCAAGGGCGTGAACATCGGCGCCGGCACGATCACCTGTAACTACGACGGCGTGAACAAGTCGACGACCACCATCGAAGACGGCGCGTTCATCGGCTCCGGCAACATGCTGGTGGCGCCGGTGCGCATCGGCAAAGACGCGACGACCGGAGCCGGCAGCACCATCACGAAGGACGCGCCCGAGGGGCAGCTGACGTTGTCACGCGGCAAGCAGCTGACGCTCGAAGGCTGGAAGCGGCCAGAAAAGAAAGCAAAGTAAAGAAGCCGAAGTAGAAGAAATCGAAGTAGAAGAAGCCCAGCTAGCCATGGGGCAGACGCCCGCCCGGTTCGTCGCATTTCACGAGGTATCCGAAAGCGGGTACGCGGCCGTTGCGCAACCCACCTTCTCCGTGACGCTGGCGCGCAGCGAGAAGGGTGAGGTGCTGGTCTTCAATCGATATCGACAGGTGTGGGAGCTGCCCGGCGGGCTCATCGACGCTGGTGAATCGCCCCGCGACTGCGCAGTACGCGAACTCTTCGAGGAGTCCGGCTGTCGGGCGCGCAATGTCGAGTGGCTCGGGCTTGTCGAAGTCGAAGATGGCAGGACGCACTTCGGCGCGGTGTTCGCCTGCGACGTCGATGCGGTGCCCGAGAGCTTCTCGAACGAAGAGATTGGCGCCCTCGTCGCGTGCGAGCGCGGAAGTCGACCGCAGCCGCTGGGACACGGCGACGCCGCTCTGCTCAACAGATTCGCCTGAGGGCTGGCACAATGACCCGCATGCATCCGATCACACTGGCGGCGCTGGAAGCCTTTCCGCGCGAGCTCGAAAAACATTACGCCGCCTTTCCGGCGGAGTTCGTCCACTGGGCACCGGAATCCTGGGACGGCGTTCCGAGCGAGGCGTTCACGGCCATCGAACAGGTCTGCCACGTGCGCGACATCGAGATCGAGGGCTACCAGATCCGGTTCCAGCGCACGCTCGACGAAGAATTCCCGCTGCTCGCGTCCATTGACAGCGAAGCCGTGGCGAAAGAGCGCGACTACGGTCGCTACGACGTGGCGAAGGTGTTCGCCGAGTTTCGGGCCGCACGCTCGGACACCGTGAGTCTGCTCGCGGGACTCGCCGAGTCGCAGCTCGATCGCTCTGCGATGTTCGAAGGCTACGGCCCGGTGACGATGCGCGGCCTCATCCACTACCTGTGCAGCCACGATCAGCAGCATCTGTCGGGTCTGCAATGGTTGTTAGGCAAGATCGACGCGGCCAGGAGCCGGGCGTGAAGCGCGTGATGCTCGCGACGTTTGCGGCGGCGCTGGCGGCGCAGGCCCTCGCCGCGTCCAGCTGGTGCCTCGGCATGAGCGGCCTCGGGCCCATTCGCGCTGGCATGTCGGTGGAGCAGGTGATGGGCCTCGCGGATTTCTCCGGTCTCGAGCGCAAGAGTCCGGCCGGCGAATGCTGGTATCTGAACTATCGCGGTGACAGCTCGGCATTCGATCTCATGATCATCGGCAACACGGTGGTACGGCTCGAAGTGAAGGGTGACAGCAAGCTGCACACCTTTTCGGGTGCTGCCATCGGCACCACCGAGGAACAGCTCAGGAAGATGTACGGCCCGCGCCTCGATATCCAGCCTCACAAATACGTCGAGAACGGGCACACCATCACCGTGAAATCGTCGGGCGGCGACTACGGACTGCGCTTCGAGACCTCGGCGGGCAAGGTGACTGCCATCCAGGCGGGTCCGTGGGAACACCTGAACTACGTGGAAGGCTGCAGTTGAGACCGGCGCGTGGCTGAAACCGCGCTCATCTGCCGCGTGCCGGAGGCGGAACGGTATATCTCGCAGTATCGCCAGCGCTTCGACCCGTCCGCGCGGCGAAACGTACCGGCGCACGTCACCATCCTCTACCCATTCATGGCGCCGGAACTCATTGACGTCGATGTGCTGGCGACACTTCAGCGCATCGCCGATTCGGTACCGTGTTTCGACTACCGCATGGCCCGGACCCAGCGGTTTCCCGTGGCTATCTACCTTCAGCCGGATCCCGAGCAGCCTTTCAGCGCCTTGACGGACGGAGTCTTCCGCGCGTTCCCGGACTATCCACCGTTCGACGGGAAGTTCGACACGGTGGTGCCGCACGTTACGGTGGCGCATGGCGATGAGCCGCTGCTTTGTGAAATCGAAGTGGAGCTGCGCATCGCACTGCCCGTGGCGGGCGTGGCAGCGCGTTGCCACGAGATGGTGCTCATCGAGAACAGCAGCGGTCGCTGGGAGCAGATGCACGCCTTCGCGCTCGGCGCGTCGTAAGAATCCCACAGACGCTTTCGTCATCCTGCGGCAGCGCGGTGCTTCGGTCCGTGCTCCACTGCTGCGCATGATCCGCAAGCTCAGCACCGGAAAATACCGGCTCTACTCGCGCAAGCTCGATCGGAAAACCGGCAAGCGCCGAAATCTCGGAACCTTCGGGACGCGCGCCGCCGCGGAGAAGCACGAGCGCGCGGTGCAGTACTTCAAGCGTCACTGACTCCGCGCGGATTTCTGCCGACGGCGTGTACACTCGCCGCGTGCGAATCGAAATCTCCGAACGGCAGCCCGTGCGGGTTGTCTGCATGCGCTACACCGGGCCGTATGGTGAACCGCTCGGTCGCTTCTGGCGCCTCACTGTTTCGCCCTGGCTCGCGGAGTACGGCCTGCTCGACTGTCCACGTTACGGCGTCACTCTCGACAACCCGATGAGCACGCCACCGGGCGAGTGCCGATACGACGCGTGCGTCGAGATTCCGCGTGGCATGACGCTGCCCGACGCCGAAGAAATCACGATCCCGGGCGGGCGGTATGCCGTGACCCGCTTCAAGGGCACCGGCGCCGAGATCGGAGCGGCCTGGGGCGCCTTCATCAGCGCGGCACTCGACAGCCCCGGCAACCGCGCGGACCCGTCGCGCAACGTGCTCGAGCACTATCCGCGCGGTGCGTACTTCGATCCCAAGACCCGGGTGTTCTCCTGTGAACTCTGCCTCCCGATTGGTAGTTAGACGAGCGACGATGGGCGACCTGCCGGCGCTGGGGCCGCTCATCGCCGCGTCCGCACGGGAGCTCAGCCGCGACGACTACACGCCCGAACAGGTCGAGGGCGCGCTGGCGGGCGCGTTCGGCACCGACACACAGCTCATTCGTGATGGCAGCTACTTCGTCATCGAGGTCGATGGCGAGCTTGCAGGATGTGGTGGCTGGAGCCGCAGGCGCACGCTGTTCGGCGGCGACAGGCGCGTCGATCGCGACGGTACGGAACTGGATCCCGCCAAGGATGCCGCCAAGATCCGCGCGTTCTTCATCCACCCCGACTACGCCCGTCGCGGGCTCGGTTCGTTGATGCTCGAGCATTGCGAACAGGATGCGATGGCGCATGGATTCACGCGGTTCGAACTCATGGGAACGTTGCCGGGCGCTCGTCTCTATGCCGCGCGAGGCTACCAGGCCAGCGAGCCCATCGAGTGGCCGCTGGGCAATGGGCTCGTCATTCCCTTCGTGCCCATGAGAAAGAATGCCGGCGCGCCACCGTTCCAGATCACCTACGCCACGCTCGATGACGCGGCGGCCATTCTCGAATTGCAGAAGCGCGCCTATCAATCCGAAGCGCGGCTGTACAACGACTCGACGCTGCCGCCGCTCACGCAAACCTTGGTCGAGCTGCTCGACGAATACGGAACGTCGGTATTCCTGAAGGCGATGGAGGGCGATCGGCTAGTGGGGTCCGTGCGTGCGTGCGAAACCGATGGCCTGTGCCAGATCGGCCGGCTGATCGTGGATCCGCGAACCCAGGGATGCGGCGTTGGGACCACGCTCATGCGTCACATCGAAGCCGCGTTCCCGCAGGCGCGCGTGTTCGAGTTGTTCACCGGCAGCCGCAGCGAAGGAAACCTTCGGTTGTACGAACGGCTGGGCTACACGCGGACGCGAGAGAAGGTCGTGTCGCCGACCGTCACGCT
>Ga0173480_10000608_pt1 | contig 12196 bp, 9 predicted proteins | sample NitcycUS209509C1_FD_122622 | JGI IMG/M metagenome (GOLD analysis project Ga0173480, IMG submission 122622) | Soil microbial communities from Arlington Agricultural Research Station in Wisconsin, USA - Nitrogen cycling UWRJ-S209-509C-1 (version... | ecosystem: Environmental > Terrestrial > Soil >... | reverse complement strand
TCTTCGGCAACCAGTTGAGCCTCAACACGACAAGCGTCGCCTTCATGGGCTTCGGCGTGCTGCTGTTCCTCGGCGTGATCACTCTCGACGACATCACCAAGCAGGGCGACACGCTGGTCACCTTCCTCTGGCTCGCGGTGCTGTTCGCGATGAGCGCGCAGTTGAACGAGCTCGGCTTCATGGGCTACGTCGGCGAGCGCCTCGCCGCGGGCCTCGGTGGCCTGTCCTGGATCACGATGTACGTGACGCTGGTCGTCCTCTACGTCCTCATTCATTACATGTTCGTGAGCCAGACATCGCAGGTGCTGGCCTTGTTCGGCGTCTTCCTCGACGTCGGCACGAAGGGCGGCGTGCCGCTGCCGCTGATGGCCTTCGGCCTGCTCTTCGCGAGCAGCTACTTCTCGGTGATCACCCCGCAGGGCGGGAGCCAGAACATCATCTTCGTGGCGAGCGGCTATCTGACGCAGCGCGAGCTCTACACCCTCGGCGCGCTCATCACCCTCGCTTTTCTGGCGATCTACCTGGTGATCGGTTCGCCGTGGGTGTACTTCGTCATGGGTTGATGGAGGCGGGGCCGGCCAAGTCAAACGCGGAGCGCGAGCGGCTGGAACAGATTCTGACGCATCGGGCCTGAGTTAGCCGTCGCATCGAAGGGACGGCTTTCCACGGCGCGCTGCCCACCCACCGGCCCGCGCCATCATTTGGCCGTACTGATTTCTCACGTCCTACGTTTATCCCGGCAACGCGCACGCCGGGTCCACCCTTCCTTCCAGGTGAATCGATGAAACGCCTCACCGCGTCAGCCGCCGCTGCTGTCGTTCTCGCGCTCTCGCTGGAGTCGGGCTCAGCTCAGCAGCCGTCCATCCTTCGAATTAGCGCGACGCGGCTCGACGAGCTGCGGCGATGGGACGGCTATGTGTCAGCGCGCGAGCGGGCGGGCGAACTGAAGACCCTCCGCGTCGATCGCGATCCTTCGGTTCCCGGTCGCGCCATCGAGCGGCTGCAGCAGTATCACCAGGGCGTTCCCGTCTGGGGGGCGCAGGTCGTGCGCGACGCCTCGAGCGGCGTGGCCGAATCGATCTTCGGCGAGCTCTCGGCCTCGCTGACGCTCGCCACCACGCCCGCTCTGTCGCCGGACGACGCGCGAACCCGCCTGCTCGAGAGTGCCGGCGCCACGCTTCTCCGGCAACCGCAGCTCATCGTGCTGCCGATGGCTGGGGGCGACGCCCGCCTCGCCTACAGCGGGGTGGTGTCCAGCGACGAGGGGATCTTCCGAGTCTTCATCGACGCCAACGGCGGCCCGGAGCTGTTGCGCTATTCCGAGATTCACACGCAGTCTGCGGTCGGCACCGGCGTTGGCCTCAGCGGCGATACCAAGAAGCTCAGCGTCGTTCAGCAGGCGGGCCAGTTCCTTGCCGACGATCGCCTCCGGCCACCGAGCCTGACCACGTACGACATGCGCGCCGACTTCGGCCGGCTGCTCAACCTGCTGAACGGCTTCATCCCCTTCGCGCCGTCGGACGTGGCCGCCGACGCCGACAACGCCTGGACGGACGTGAGCGCCGTCGACGCTCATGCGCACATCGGCTGGACCTACGATTACTACTTCAAGCGGCATGGACGGCAGGGGCTGGACGATCGCAATCGCCGCATGGTGACGCTGATCAACGGAGTGACCCCACAGGGAGCGGTGACGCTGCCGATCAGCAGCCAGTTCACCATCAACGCGTTCTGGTGCGACACGTGCGGTCCAGGCGGCGTCGGCACCATGTACTTCGGGAACGGTATCCCGCCGAATTTCTACCTGGTCTCCACCGGCCAGAACGTCTTCCAGCTCGCGGGAGCGCTCGATGTCGCGGCGCACGAGCTCACGCACGGCGTCACCTCGTCATCGTCCAATCTGATCTATCTGGACGAGCCGGGGGCTCTGAACGAGGCGTTCTCCGACATCATCGGCACGGCGGTCGAGTTCTACTTCCAGACGCCGGGCACAGGACGCGACCAGGCGGACTACCTGATCGGCGAAGACGCTTTCAGAGCGTTCAGGCCAGGTTCGGTCAACGGCATCCGGTCGCTCGAGAATCCGCGCGCCTACAACCAACCGGATCACTACTCGACCCGCTTTACCGGGCGCGAAGACAACGGCGGTGTGCACATCAACTCCGGCATCCCGAATAACGCGTTCTATCTCGCCATCGAAGGCGGCGCCAACCGCACGTCCGGTCGCACGGTGCAGGGTGTGGGGGCGGCCAACCGGGAACAGATCGAGAAGGTGTTCTATCGGGCGTTCGTCTTCCTGCTCCCGGCCAACGCCACATTTTCAACGGCGAGGGCGGCCACTATCCAGGCCGCTCGCGATCTGTATGGCGCGACGAGCGCGCCAGTGACGGCCGTTACGCAGGCGTGGACGGCGGTGGGTGTGAATTGAGGACAACCAACGTGAGACTGGCCATCGCCGCCGCCGTCCTTCTGATTCTCGCCGCCACCGCGCCGGCGTCCGCGCAACCCGCTCGCCGCCCAGGCGCACCCGTTCGCGCCCAGGATCGCTTCTACGCCGGCGTGGATTTCGGCGTGCAGTCGGGAGGCGAGAGCTTCAGCGATGCCTTCACGTTTCCCGCGAATGCCGAAACCGCGCGGATCGCCGCGCCGTACGAAACGAAGTCTGGACCACTGCTCGGATTCTTCTTCGACGTCAGGGTGTGGAAGTATCTCTCGGCCGGGATCTCGTTCACCGGCCACGCACCGGAGAGCGACACGCAAGTGACTGGAACGATTCCGCATCCGTTTTTCTTCAACCGTCCGCGCTCGCTGAGCGGTGACGTGTCAGGGCTCGAGCGAGGGGAATCGGGCGTGCATTTTCAGATCCGAGCGCTCCTGCCGGTCTCGAGAAACCCGCAGGTGTCCGTCTTTGGCGGACCGTCGTTCTTCCAAGTGGACCAGGACCTGGCCACTGGCGTGCACTGGACCGAAACCTATCCCTATGACAGCGTGTCCTTCACGTCCGCCATGACTGAGACCAGGAGTGAGTCTGGAACCGGGTTCAACATCGGCGCCGACGTAGGGTATTTCATGAGCCGCCACTTCGGGGTCGGAGGGCGGGTGCAGTACGCATCGGCGACGGTGGATTTTCCCTCTGCCAGCGGCACCGGCTCGGTGCAAAGCAAAGTTGGCGGACTTCAAGCCGGGGGTGGTCTCCGGGTGCGCTTCTGATACAACGGGCGTCCTGTTCGTCCCCGCTCGGTGTCACCCTCGGGGCCACCCGCCTTGCCTTAGTCTGGACAGTGCCTGAGGGTCCTGCGCGGCTGGACTTGGAGGGCGACCGGGGATCGTCGAGAATCGAGCGGCCATGACACTCACGCGGCTGCTCGCCGTCCTCCTGATCGGTGTGACCCTGGGGTCCACGCTCGCGCTCGCTCAGCAGGCGGCTCCGGCGGCGCCGCCCGCGCCGCCAGCACGAGGACCGGTACGCGAGATTCTCCCCGTCAAGGGCGATCTGTATCGGGCACGCAACGGCAACTGGTACACGATTTTCCTGGTGACTCCCGCCGGCATCGTCCTCGGCGACCCGATCAACGCCGACTTCGCCGCGTGGCTCAAGACCGAGCTGGATGCGCGGTTCAAGGTGCCGGTGCGCTACGTCGTCTACAGCCACAGTCACTACGACCACGCGTCCGGCGGCGCGGCGTTTGCCGGCACCGCCACCTTCATTGCCCACGAGAACATGGCCCGCAACATGGACGGCCGCTATCCCCACATGCCGGGCGACATGTACGACCGCAACAGCAACGGCGTGATCGACCCCGAGGAAATCGCCATCCCGACCAACGCCTGGCCGGGCATCTGCGGGCTGGGACCGAACTCGTTCGCAGCGATGGACCGCGACAAGGATGGGCGCATTCCGCCGGCGGAGCTGCAGGCCGACATCCGCCGTCCCGACATCGTCTATTCGGATCGGATGCGCCTCACGCTCGGCGGCAGGACGGTGGAGATCATCCATCCCGGATTGAATCATTCCGACGACGCGTCGGTGATGTACTTCGCCACCGAGCGTGTGCTGTTCGCCACCGAGTTCCTTGCCGACGCCCTGGTCACGACGTCGATGCGCTCGCTGCCGAGCGCGTGCGGCGGGTTCGACAGCAACCCGCTGGCCGAATGGATCCGGTCGTATCGGACCGTCGAGGCGCTCGACTTCGACATCCTCGCTCCGGGCCACGGCGCGCTGTTCACGAAGACCGACGTGACCGAGGCGCGCGAATTCTTCGAGGACCTCCGCCGCGAGGTGTCGGCGGGCATGGCGGCGGGCCGCAGCCTCGAGGAACTGCAGAAGACGATCACGCTCGACCGCTACAAGTCGTGGGCGTACTACGAGCGCCTGCGCGCCGCCAACATCGCGGCCGCCTACCAGAATCTCAAGACCTTTCGATGAAGGACTCGGCATCCTTCATCGGCGCCCGCGGTCCATCCCAACAGAGGTATGGAGAGACACGGTGAGGTCGGCGATAATTCGCGTCGTCGAGGGAAAATGAAGATGCGCAAGTCGATCATCGTCGGCGTGTTGACCGGTCTTGCGATTGTCGCCGCCGTGTCCGCGCAGGGACAGGCGGCGAAGAGCCGCGCCGCGTGGTCGGTGCCGCGCACCGAGGACGGCCGGCCGGATCTCCAGGGCGTGTGGGCCAACAACAACATGACGCCGCTCGAACGCCCGAAGCAGTTTGGCGGGCGCGCCACGATGAGCGACGCCGAACTGGCCGACCTCAAGGTGAAGGTGAAGGCGTTGCTCGACGGCGGCGACGCGTTCTTCTTCGACGAGCTCGTCCTCGCCGCGCTCGAAGGCAAGGACAAGTTCCGCTCCGCGGACACGCAGACGGGCAACTACGACCAGTCGTGGTTGTCAGAGCGGGTGTTCGACAACCGGACGTCGCTGATCATCGACCCGCCCGACGGGCGCATCCCCGCTCCGGCCCCTGGTTTCCCAGAGCGGGCCCGCGCCCGGGCGGCGGCGGCCCGTCAGGGCCGCGGCCCGGCCGACAGCGCCCAGGACCTGGGGCTGAGCACCCGGTGCGTGCATTTCGGCACGCCCAATCTGATGGCGGGTTACCAGAGCTATTTCGAATTGACCCAGTCGCCGGATCACGTCGTGGTCAAGACAGAGATGATCCACGACGCGCGCGTCATTCCGCTGGATGGGCGTCCGCACGTGTCGTCGAAGATCACCCAATACCACGGCGATTCGCGCGGCCACTGGGAGGGCGACACGCTGGTCGTGGACACGACGAACTTCTCGCCGAACACGAGCTTCCGCGGCTCGACCGACGGCCTGCACCTGATCGAGAAGTTCCGCCGCGTGGCCGACGACACCGTGGAGTACTCCATCACCATCGAGGATCCGGCCGTCTGGTCGCGCCCGTGGACGTTGATGATTCCGCTCAAGAAGACCGGGGAGCAGATGTTCGAGTACGCGTGCCATGAGGGCAACTACGGACTGCCCGCCATCCTGCGAGGCGCCCGCGCACAGGAACAGGACGCGAGCCGCCGCTAGATCCGGCGTGGCCCGCGTCAGGCTCGTGACTTGAGCCGGGTCGCCGTCAACTGGGCCAGGTGCCGGTGAATGGCCGATGTCTTCGCGAACGTCTCGAGCGCAGCGCCATCGCACCGACCAGCCGGCGGTGTTTGCTCGCCGCTTCCCGGCTTCCACTCGAAGCACGCCCGGTAGCCCTTGACGGCGTCGAGCAGGGACGGCAGCTCGACGCGCTGGATGTTCCTTTCGGCGTCGTGCACGCGATAGGTGCCAGACGGAAACCCTGGCACGTTGCGTCCGTGGAAGTAAGCGAAGCCGCGGTCAACCGGCATTTCGCCTTCGCCACCGGCGCCGAGAATTTTCCACGCGCCGCTCGCGTTGGCGCCGTCGCTCACGAGGAACAGCAGGAAGGATTGGCCCGCCTTGTAGGGCGCCGGCCGGGGCGTGCCTTCGAAGCGGCTCGGTATGTACTGGCGGATTTCGATCTCGGATCCGACGCGGCCCGCCAGTGTCTGGGTAACCCGCAGCGTGAACGTGCCGTCCTTCACGGTTGCCACGTCGCCCAGCACGATCGCCGTCGACGTGCCGATGAGCCGGTCCAGCGGGATAGGTGCAAAATCTGCTGCCATCGCCGGCTCGACCAACGTCACGGCGCTTGTGATGAGCGAAACCGCCACCACAAGCGCCGGTATAAACCTCCGCCGCAGAGCTAGATACGGCATCGCGGCGATCGTATCACGCGTGCGATGAGCGGCGCCGCTTCAGCCACAGCGCCAGCAAGAGGATCGCCACGATCAGGAGCAGCCACCACCACCACGCGAGCTTGCCGGCCGGCGGCTGGCCTGGCTCGGCCGAGTCCACGATGCCGTTCTTGTTGTCGTCCGGCGCCGCGTTGGTGCGGATGTCGATCAGATCGTCGATGCCGTTGCGGTTGAAGTCGGGAAGCACGCCGGCGAACTGATAGAACACCCGCGTCCGCAACGGGCCGGTCACGTACTGCCCCTGGGCGCGATTCCAGTACTGGGCGTTCGGATCGACGACGGTGGCGACGACGTAGATGTAGGTGGAAGGAAAGAGGCCGAGCGACCAGCCGTTGGGGCAGTACTCCTTCTCGCCGGTCTGCGCGTCTCCAGGACCTCCGGCGGGGCCGGGCGTAGCGGGTCCTGCGCCCGGAATGAAGCCGGGCTTGCAGTTGCTCGCGTCGTTGAAGAACTCGACACCACGGGTATCGTTGAACGTCGCCAGGCGGAAGGTGGCGGACTCCCTGACATCGATCAACTGCACCGGTCTGAACGAATCGCCGGGCCGCCGCGGCGTTACCGCCTGGCCGTGGAGGTCCCGCAGTTCGGTGCCCGCGATCATGCTCTCGATGCTCGCCATTCTCGGCAGGAACTGCACCTGCAGGTTCTCGATCTGCATCGCGCCGCCGGCGCTGAACGCCGTCAGGTTGAAGTCGCCGTTCGAAAGGTCGGCCGCTCCCGCATTGAAGCTCACCATGCGGGGATGCAGGTTCAAGTTCGCGTTGGCGGCGTTGCGCAGACGGGTCTCGAACACGATCACGAGGTCCGGCTCCGCGAACGTCGCGCCGGTGTGAAACTCGACGCCGCCCGGCACCACGCCGTTCGCGCCGCCGCTCCATGCCTTTGGCGCGCTGAACGTCAGCGTGAACCGGTTGTAGGTCGTCCCCTGAAACGTCTGGGTGCCGGCGCTCGCGATCGTCGGGCTGGTCCAGGGGCTGGTCGATCCGTTATAGAACCAGTTCAGCGTCAGCGTGGAGGCCGGGCTCAGCAGCGTCAACACCATCGAGTGGGCGTTTTGAGCATTCGGATTGATGAAGTCCCAGTTGTGAAGCGTCTTCACTCGAAGGCCGAGGTTGTGCCCGAGGATTTCGTAGCTGGTGTCGCTGAAATGGCGGTTGCGGCCGGCGCGCATCTCGCCAGTGAGCCCGGTGCTCCCGGTCGCCATGATGTGGTTGTTCTGCTGGTCCTCGCCGGCCCGGGCCGCCGAGTTGCCGTGAGTCAGCCCGAAGTTGTGGCCCGCTTCATGGGAGGCGGTGTGGCCGATCGCCGTCGCCCAACGCTGAAGAGTGGAGTTCGCGCCGGCCAAGGCGAGCTCGGACGTACCAGGGCCGTAGGCGTCGCGAAACGACCTGGCGTAGACACGCGCGACGTCCTGCGCGTCGACGTCGTTCAAGTCGACGTCCTGGGCCACGCCGAACAGGTTGTTGCCGTCCACCGTCTCGGAGTCGGAGCCGAGACCGACGATCTGCCACCGGGCCTCCGTGGGATTCGGCTTCGCCGTCGTCGACACGACCTCCAGGTCGAACTCGCAGTAGTCCTCCTTGACGATGTTCAGCACTCGATCGCGCAGCTGCGCGGTGGTCCCGATCGACGAGTCGAGGTCGGCGACGTTGAACGGCTCGAGCGGGGAGGTCTGCGCATCCGGATCGTATTCGGGGAACGTCGCGTCGGCAGCGGCCGCGAAGTACAGATAGAGCTTCGTCCGCTGCGCCGTGAGCGACCATCCCGGCGGGCACTGGGCGATGATGACGTCGGCGCCCACACCGAGTACGACCAGCGATGCGACGACTGGCAGGATACGCTTCGCGCCTGGAACCTTCATACACGTCCCCTTTCGACGGCTCCGGCCTCATGGCCGGTTCCACTACAGACAACGAAACGGGGATCGTTTGCGCACAGCGCCGGGGGCGAGCAGCATTACCGCCCGGCCGCCGGTGATGCGATGGCAGGCATCTCCGATTCGAGATACCGGCTGATGATCAGAACGCTGACGAGCGAATCCAGGTGTCCGCGCGCGACCAGCTGTCGGTCAGCGCCTTGTCGACCTCCGCGGACGATGCGCCCTTCGCCTTGAGGGCCTGCTGCAGTCCCAGCAGCGACCAGCCGTTACGCGGGTGATCCTTCAGCTCTTCGCGGTAGGCCTGCTCGGCCTCGTCGAACCGCTTCGCCTCGAGCAGCGCGGCGCCGAGCCAGTGGAACGCGGAAAACGGCAGCGGCTCGGGTTCATCGTAGGTGAGCGCGGCCTGCATCTGAGCGGCGCGGCGGAACGACGCGATCGCGCCGGGCAGGTCGCCGTTCATCCGCTGCATCTCCCCTTCGAGGATGCCGGCCGCGATGCTGAGCAGATCCTTGGCGGTAGAGAAACGGAAGCCGGCCTTGGACGTCTCCGCAGCCTTCTTGACCCGGGTGAGGTACAGCTCGGCAAAGTCGCGGGCACCGAGTTTCAGGTGCGCGTAGCCCTGCGCGAAGTCCCACAGCCCGCCTTGCGCGTCCGCTCTCGGCCGGTTCGTCACCTGCAGCACTTCGTCGAAGCGGCCGAAGCGGATGAGCGTCAGCGCCTCGTAGAAGCTGTCGCCAGTCAGCTTCGTGTAGTCCTTGCCGGCGCGCATCGCCACCGCGCCCTGGCCGTCGTACGACGCGGCGTAGAGCAGCATGTGCAGGTTGTGCTCGGGATAGATCGCGAATCCCTGGCCGATGGCCGCCTTCTGATCCGAATGCCAGGCCTCGAGATTGGCGCGCACCGAATCGCCCCAGCGGCCGATCTCGTTCCAGGTGTGCGACGGCATGTGGTTGATGTGGCTGGCGCCGGGAATGGACCGGCCCAGGAACTCGGCACACGATTCGGCGCGCCCGGGGACGGTCGTCGACTCCGTCGCGTGGACGTACAGGTGGCACGCCCCGGGATGACGCACGTTCTTCGACAGAATGCGCTCGAGCACCTGATGCAGCTTGTGCACGCTGGGCTGCGTGTGATCGCGCGTGCCGCGTCGGGGCTCCAGCAGGAACAGCGCGTCGGCGTAGAGCGTGGCGATGTCGAGGTCGTTCGGATACTGGCCGGCGACCCGCTCCATCGCCTCCGCGTAGGCGCGATCCTGTTCGACGCGCTTCTCGAGGTCGAACGTCTCGACGTAGCGCACGGCCATCGCGTCGATGAGCGCCCGCTCCATCGCCGGCGCCTTGTCCCGCAGGGCCAGCGCCTTGCGTGACGCGGCGTAGGCGTGCGGCGATTCCTCCGCGCTCATCGGCCCGTTCAGGTACGAGCCCCATGCCCACGCCTCGCCCCAGTAGCAGATCGCGCAGTTCGGGTCGCGCCTCCAGGCCTCGCGAAACGAGCGCACCGCTTCCGGCTTGGCGAACGCCCACATCATCTGGAAGCCCTGGTCGAAGAACTGCTGCGCCTCGCGGTTCTGGGTCGAGATCGGCCGGGTGAAGGTGCCGAGCCCGGCCTCGAACAGGCGAATCGGTTCGGTATAGCGCTCGAAGAGCGATGGAGGAGCCTGCCGCTGTGGCGGCGGTGCCTGTGCTACGAGCGCGCCGGCGCCGAGCGTGAGCGCAGCGATGACCAGGACCGGACAGGAGAGGGGACGCATGAAGGCGATCGTCTCACAAGTGCCTCAGCGCGGCATTCGAGCAGGTCGCGCGTCACCCGCCCACGACTGACACTCCGCCTTTTCGGGTGCGTCCGGTGCGTTCAGAGGACTCGGCGTCGCGGGCCCCTTGGCGAGGTCGAGTTCGCCAACGCGTTTGTTCACGAGCAGCACCTGAAACACCCATCCAGGCAAAGGGGCTGCCCCCGGCGCGCACGTGTTGTTGTTGAAGTGGAGGTTCACCACATGGAAGTGCCGCTTGAGCTTTTCGATCACGAGCAGGAACGTCGCCCGGTCGGCGCCGAAGTCTCCCTTGGGCAGGTGCAGTTCCATCGGAAGCTGATCGATGCGTGCAAGCACGGCGTCCGGCGTGGCCAGCAGTGCGTCCCACTCCGCGCCTTCCACGTCGATCTTCACGATCAGGCGTTTGCCGGCATCGCCGTTCCGCGCGATCTGATTCGCCAGGGTGTCGAACACGTACGTGTCGCGGGTCTCCCTGCGTTCAGCCACGCACTCGTCGTGAAACACGAACTCGCCGGTCTCGCACGCGGGGCGAGTGGGATCGTAGCAATCGTATTGATGGACGGGAATGCGGTAGCGCGTCGAGATGCCGCAGCCCCACTCGTCGTTGGCCCCGACGCCGTATGAATAGGCCGCGCCCGGAGTCTCGATGAGGTTGAGGCACATCAGGTAGCCGCCGTCGTTGGCGCTGCCGACTCGCGCAAGCGCGCAGTTCCGAAGCGTGACCGGCCGGATGGCGTCGAGGATCAGGGTGCGGGCCTGGCGCTCGCGTATCGGCTCGACGGCTCGAAGCCCGAGCACGACGGCGGCGATGGCGCCGAGAACGAGCACGATGGCACGGGTTCTCCCGGTCATGTCCCTACGCGGCCTTATACCACTGCCGCTGCGCGCAGGTCTAAGACCTGGCCCTGCGCACGGACCCGCCTAGACCACCCCGAGCGTGAGGGAGGCCGGTGTCGAGCCCACGGTTTCGAACCAGGTGATGCCTTCGGCGACGAAGTCGAGCTTCATCCCGTAGCGTCCGGGCTCCGGCGGAACCGGACACTCGAACGAGAGGGCGACGGCCTGCCCCGGAGCCACGTCGTGCGGCAGCGCGACTCGGTGATAGTCGCGTGTCACGAGCCGCTCCTCGGCATCGAGCAGTTGCGCGCCCAGCGTCACATGGCCGATGCCGGACGCGCTCCGGGCCCGCCACGTGGCTGCTCCGGTGTTCGTCGCCGTCACGGTCATGGTCACGGCGCGGCCGCGAGCCATCGGTTCGAGCGGCTGGACCCGGATTGAGGCGCGCCACTGCGGACCGGCGAACGTCGCCTGGCGCCTCTTGGCGGCGACGATCACCGGATGATGCTCGACGACTTGCCGCACCGTACGGACCATGTGGACGGCCAGCGTCTCCTCGAACAGCGGCCCTTGTTTGCCAAGCCCCACGAGCTCGGCGGCGGCGAAGGCGAGCTTGGCGAGCGCGCGCCGGGGGCGCGTCGATGCTGCCAGGCGCGACCACGATTCCCATTGGTCGAGCGTCAGGTCGAAGCCGGGGACCGACTGCAGGAGCGGCTTGACGGTGACGTGCTCGAACCCTGCCTCGCGGCAATGCCGGATGAACGGGCCGATGAGGATCTCCTGCTCGAGCACGCCGAAGTCGCGTACCGCGGCCGTCGAGACCGCCGCGTCCGCGTGCCCCCGTCCGGGCTCCGAGAACAGCGCCATGCCGTCGTCGTCGAGCACCCGCGAGATTTCCCGGATCGCTTTCGGGATGTCGGGCACGTGGTGAATGGCGCTCAGGCAGATCGCCTGCTGGAACGTGCCGGCGCGGAAGGGGAGCGCTTCCATGTCGCCGGCGGCCGCGCGGATGCTGGTGCCCGGCCGCGAGCGTCCGGCACGCAGCATGTCCAGCGAGATGTCGACGGAGATGGCCGGCCGGTTCAATCGGCTGAGGAGGTCCGAGCACCAGCACGCACCCGCGCCGAGGTCGAGAATCCGATCGCCGGCCGCGGGCTCGAGGACGAGCAGCGCGGCGGCGAAGTCGTGGAGCATCCGCGCACTCTCGGCCAGCGTATCCAGGCCGGGCGGCGAGAACGGTTTCTATATCTCCCAGGCTGAGGAGACGGTGCGCGCGAGGTACTCCTTTTCAGCCTGTTTGGTGTTCGGTGACGTCACGACGGCCGCTAAAGACTAGCAGGACGTGCGGTTTCCGCCCATTTCTGGTCTCCGCAGGTCCTGTCGGCAAAAGGTAAGCTGAGCCGCGTGCGGATCGCCACCCGGCACCGTTA
>Ga0173480_10000607_pt1 | contig 12201 bp, 10 predicted proteins | sample NitcycUS209509C1_FD_122622 | JGI IMG/M metagenome (GOLD analysis project Ga0173480, IMG submission 122622) | Soil microbial communities from Arlington Agricultural Research Station in Wisconsin, USA - Nitrogen cycling UWRJ-S209-509C-1 (version... | ecosystem: Environmental > Terrestrial > Soil... | reverse complement strand
CGGCGAAGCGACGTGCCCTGTCACGCACGGCGGGAGTCGCGAACTTGAGGCGGGTCTCAAGACCCGCGGCCACGTACATGAGAAAGGCGGGGCTGACGCCCCGCGGCCACGACCAGCGACCGGCGTGCGTGGCAGGGTCGTCCGAAGCCGGCCTGCTGGTACGTCTGAGCAAACTCCTCGTCGAGGACGGGCCGGCGAAGCGACGTGCCCTGTCACGCACGGCGGGAGTCGCGAACTTGAGGCGGGTCTCAAGACCCGCGGCCACGTACATGAGAAAGGCGGGGCTGAAACCCCGCCCTACGTACCACAAAGGCTGTGAAGTTACTGGACCGTGCTCTGGCGGGCCGCGGGGCCGTTGAACGGCTTCGGCGCCGCGGCCGGCGGCGTGGCGCCGTTGTCGAGCGTCTTGAGCACCGCTACGACGTCGGGCCGCAGCTGACGATTGCTGCGGTCGATGCGCGACAGGGCGATGGCGAGCGGCGTCTGCCCGCGCTTGTTCTTGGTCTCGACCTTGGCGCCGTGATCGGTCAGATAGCGGACGATGTCGCCGCTGTGCGCCACGTGCAGCGCGGTGTCACCCTGGTCGTTGGCGGTGTTGGGATCGAGCTCGAGCTCCTCCACGCACACCTTCACTGCCGCGAGCAGCTGCTCCGGCGTGCCCTTCTCGAACTCGAGCGCATCGGCATTGTGATCGCCGCGCCGTCCGAATCCGGACGCGAGCATCAGCATCGTGTTGCCGTTCTTCTGCTTCGCCTTGGGATCAGCTCCAGCCTTCAACAAGATGCGCATCATCGCCACGTCGCCGGAGGCGGCCGCGCGCAGGAGCGGTGTGGTGCCCTCGCCAAGACTCTGGGTGCTGGTGCTGTTGTGACGGCGCAGGAGCGGCGACTTCAGCTTCTGGTTCACGTCGGCGCCGTGCGCGAGCACCACCTGCACGAAGTCCGCGATGCTCAGCTTGCCCGACGGCTTGGGATACGGCCGCCCGTGCATGAACGGCAGCGTGCTCATGTCCACGGCCGCATAGAGGGCCGCCATGCCGGCCGAATCGGCGAGGTTGGGGTTGGCGCCCTTGTCGACGAGCAGCGCCGCCACGTCGTAGTGGCCGTTGATGATCGCCAGGATCGTCGCGGTGGTCCCGTCCGGATCCTGCACGTCGAGTTTGGCTCCGCCCTCGATCAGCGCCTGAGCGCCGTCGAGCGCGCCGGCGCGCGCCGCGTACATCAGCGGCGTCATTCCGCCCACCGGCAGCGTCGTCTGGCCGGCGACCTTGCGGGCGAACTCCATCTTCTTGCCAGGGTGATCCACCGTTGCCCCGGCCTCGAGCAGCAGCTTCACCGCGCTGGCGTGGTTCTCCGCCGCCGCCCACATCAACGCCGTTTCGCCGAACCAGCGCTCCTGCGCGTTGGCATCGGCGCCCCTCGCCAGCAGCAGACGCATGGCCTCGACGTTGCCGGTCCGCGACGCGGTCATCAGCACCGTCTCGCCCTCGGGCGTGGCGCCCTTGGCGTCGGCGCCACCCTGCAGCAGCGCGTCGATGATGCGCGCGTTGCCGTTTTCGGCGGCCAGCTCGAGCGGCGTCGTGCCGTAACGGTTCGCCGCGTTGGTGGCCCCCGCCCGCAGCAGGGCCTGCACCAGATCGAGGTCGCCGACGTCCACCGCCCAGTGCAAAGCCGTGGTCCCGTCCGGCGCGGTCTGGAGGACGGGCGCGCGCTGGCGGATGAGCGCCAACGCCGCGCGCCGATCCTGCTTCTTGATCGCCTCGATCAGCGCCGTGTCGGCGCTCGCGGTTTCGACCGTGCTGGCGAGCACCGCCACGAACACGCCGGCCGCCACCAGCCGCCCGCCCAAAGGGCGGGCAATTAAGCGCTGCGAGGCGGAGCCTGCACGTCCGGCGTCCCGAGGCGGAGCCTCCCTAGACGAGCGTGACACGTCCTGTGCTCTCCCCGTACATGTGTTCGGGTATCCCGAACATGTCGCTCACGCCCACCCAGAGATTGCCGAGCGGTGTGCGTTCGGGCGTCATGAGATGGCGGTAGCCCTTGCCCTGCCAGCCGCTCAGCACCACGAGCGGCAACGGGTAGGGACCGTGCACGTTCGCGTTGCTCATGCCGCTGCCGTAGAACACCATCGAGTGGTCGAGCAGCGTGCCGTCGCCGTCGGGCGTCGCCTTCAGCTTGCCGATGAACTTGGCGAAGAGCGACATGTGGTACGCGTTGAGCGAGGCGTGCGCGATCTTCACGTCGGGCTTCTCGCGGTGGTGCGAGATCGTGTGGTGCGGCTCGGTGATCCCGACCTCCGGATAGGTCTTCATGCTGGCCTCGCGTGCCATCATGAACGAGGCCACGCGCGTCAGGTCCGCCTCCCAGGCCACCGCCATCAGGTCGAACATCAGGCCCACGTGCTCCTGATAGGACTCCGGCACGCCGATCGGCGCGTCGAGCGAGATGGCGGTTTCGGTGCTGTTGCGCTGCTCGGTGCGCTGGATCCGCTGTTCGATCTCGCGCACGTTCTCGAGGTACTCGTCGAGACGCACGCGGTCGCGCGGGCCGAGCCCGCTCTCGAGATCGCCGAGATCCGCGGTCACCGAGTCGAGGATGCTCGCGTCCTGCTTCGCGCGCGCGACGCGCTGCGCCTGCGTGCCCGGCCGCCCGAACAGGCGCTCGAACACCACCCGCGGGTTGATCTCCATCGGCACCGGCGTCGTTTCCGACGACCAGGAGATCGTGTTCATGTAGGCACAGGCGTAGCCCGGGCTGCAGCCGCCGACGTAGCCGTCGAGATTCTCGGTGGCCACTTCGAGCGACGGGAACGGCGTGTCGCCGCCGATCTGGCGGGCGATGACCTGGTCGATGGTCTGCCCCAGGTGGAAGTCCTGCCCCTCGGTCTTCTTGGCGATCGCGCCGCTCAGCCAGGCGGCCGACGCCGTGGCGTGGCTGTCGTCGATGCCCGGACGATCGAGGTTGCTCACCACCAGCAGGTTGTCTTTGAACGGCTGCAGCGGCTTCAGGATCGGCGTGAAGTCGAACCCGGTGCCCACCTTGGCCGGCGTGTAGCGCTCCATGATGGCGCCATGCGGGATGTAGACCGCACCGAACCGCTTCTGCGGCGCGGCCGCGGTCTTCGCCAGCGCCGTGAAGGACGGCACCATCGCGTCGAGCAACGGCAGCGCCACCGCGGTACCGAGTCCACGGAGAAACGTCCTGCGCGGCAAGTGCATCTTGCGAATCTGCATGGCGTGTGCGCCCTCCTGGGCCGTTCTACCGCAACGAAACGCCGTCAAGGCGTTTGGGCACGGATTGCGCGGCTTTCAAGCCGGAGTCGCTCGCTTCGGCCTTCAACCGCATTTGAAACGCCGGGCTCTTCACGATGCCCAGCACCAGCGTCGAGAACTTGTAGTTCCGCTGCCCCACGTCCCGGACGATACTCCGGACGGTCGGCATGTCCGGCGCGTCCACCCCGCGTTCGAGCGCGTAGGTCATCAGCTTCTCGGTGAAGGTGCCGACGAACACGTCGGGACGCTTGAGCAGCGCCTCGCGCAGCTGCACCACACCGTCCACGTGCGTGCCGTCGAGCAGATCGCCGCTGGCGTCGATCGGACCGGCCGCATCCTTCGTGCGCCAGCGTCCGATCGCGTCGAAGTTCTCGAGCGCCAGCCCGATCGGGTCCATCAGCTTGTGGCAGCTCGCGCACACGGGGTTCGCGCGATGGGCAGCCATCTGCTCGCGCATCGACTTCGGCTCGGTGCCCGCCGAGTCGGACAGCGGCGGCACGTTGGCCGGTGGCGACGGCGGCGGCATCCCCTGCAGATTGTCCAGGATCCACTTCCCGCGCACCACTGGCGAGGTGCGATCCGCATTGGACGTCACGGCCAGCACGGCGCCCTTGCCGAGCAGACCCTTGCGCGCCTCCTCGGTGACGGCCACCCGGCGGAACTGGCTGCCGTAGACGCCGGGGATGCCGTAGTGCTTCGCCAGCCGCTCGTCCACGAAGGTGAAGTCGGCGGTCAGGAGGTCGAGCACGCTGCGGTCCTGGCGCATGATCGCCTCGAAGAGCAGCTCGACCTCGCGGCGGAAGGCGGTGCGCAGGTTGTCGTCGAACTCGGGGAAGAGATCGTTGTCCGGCGTGACGCGCTGCAGGTTCCGCAGTTGCAGCCACTGGGCCGCGAAGTTGTCCACCAGCGCGCGCGACCGCTCGTCGCGCAGCATCCGCCGGACCTGCTGCTCGAGCACGAGCGGATCGCGGAGCCGCTCTTTCGCCGCCAGGTTCAACAGCTCGTCGTCGGGGATGCTGCTCCACAGGAAGAACGAGAGGCGCGACGCCAGCTCCACGTCGGTGACGCGGTAGGCGGTGCCCGCCGGCACGGCGGCCGGATCCCGTTCCACGCGGAGCACGAACTTGGGGCTGGCGAGAACGCGCTGCAGCGCGAGCTGGATCCCGTTCTCGAAGCCGCCGCCACCCGCCCGGCCAGCGCGGTAGAACTCCAGCGCGCGGTTCACGTCCAGCGTCGAGGGCGGCTGCCGGTAGGCGCGACGCACCAGCGTCGTGAGAATCTGGCGCGCACACGGCTCTTCCTCCGCGGCCGCGGCCGGGCGGCAGGTGAAGATGCGCGCGCGGCTCGGCGTCTCGCCCGGCGCGTCCACGTGGAACGGTCCCTTCACCACCAGCGTCCGGACGTGCGGGTAGCCGCTCGCGTCGTAGGTGTCGAAGGAGCTCCGGTACGGCTGCATCTTGCGCGAGTCCGCCGCACGGGAGCGCTGCAGGAACGCGGCGGTGACCACACGCGGACCCGCTTTCACCGGCACCCGCACCTGCAGCTGGGCGTCGATCGCATCGGAACGCGAGAGCAGGCGGCCGCGGCCGGTGGCGGCCTCGTCCACGCCGCCGGGATTACCGGGAGGCGTGCCGCCGATCGTCTGCAGGAACACGCGCTCGCCATCGACCGCGATCTCGATCTGGTGCGTGTGCTCGAGCCCGCGGGTCTGGTCCACGTTCGTGCGGTAGAGCGTGGCCTGGACGACGTACTCGCCATCCACCGGGAACGTGTGCGTGGCCCTGATGCCGCCGACGGTACCGAACGGCATGCCGTCCACGTGCTTGTCCTGCGACAGGTCCTGTCGCGCGGCATAGGTGTCGGAGCCGGGAACCACGTCCAGCGACCCCACCGCCAGCGAGCTGATGCGCCCGGCCGCCGACAGGTAGCGCTCCAGCAGCACCTGCGACACGCCGAGGAAGTCGGCGATCTTGTCGAAGCCGTAGGCCGAGTCGTCGGGCGGCAGCAGCGACGAGACGTCGCCGATGTCGAGCGCCAGCAGATCCCGCACGGCGTTGCGGTACTCGGTGCGATTCAGGCGATGGAGCACGGGACGGCCCGGGTTCGGCGTGGCCGCCGCCTCGTCGAGCCGCTGCTCGAGCCAGGCGACAAGCCCCTCGTGCGTGGCGGCGTCGGGATGCGGCATGCCCGAGGGCGGCATGGCGCCGGCGCGCAGCTTGCGCACCACCTTCTCCCACATCGCTGCCTTCGTCCGGAGGTTGCTGAAATCGACGGTGTCGAAAACGACGCCGGACGCCGTCGCCGAGGTCTGGAGCCGCGCGTTGTGGCACTGCGCGCAGTACTGCGTGATGACACCGGCATACCGTGCGGCGTCGTCAGCCGACGACCGGGCCGCGGGCCGCGGCGCCGGCCGGGCAGGCGCCTGCGCCTGCGGCGTCGCGGTCATCGCGAGGGCGGCAACGGCAACGCCGAAGAAGTACGCGGAACGCGTCATCGAGACCCCATCCCCCCGGTCACGGCTGGCGCCATGTTAGGGTGTCGCCGCAAGGTCCCGCAATCACACGTATTGGTCATCTTGCGGCGCCGCCGCAGGGCTGGCCCGGCTGAAAACGCCGGCCCTTCGGCGAATTGGCGCAACATCCGCGCTCCTCCTACGCGCCGCAGGATGGCGCCACCATCTCGAGCGACACGACGTTCAACCGATCCCCGGCCGGGTCCTTGACGATGAAGCCCTTGCCTTCCACGCGCTTGCCCTTGTGCTCGTCGGGTGCGGCGTAGAGTCCGAGCAGCTGCAGCGTCGTGGTGCCGGCCGGCGTCGAGGCGAGCTGGCCCCGCTGGTCGGACGGCGTCGCGTCGGGATTCTCGGTGCGCACCGGCGCCGAGGCCTGCGTCAGCGTCCAGTCGCTCCCCGACTGCTGCAGGCACCCGATCACCTGCACGAGCGTGCCGGTGGTGATCGGCTGCGGCGCCGCCGCGGCCTTCGAGGCCTCTCGCGCGATGAAGGTGGACGTGAGGAGCGCCGTGTCGGCCGTCAGCGCCGTGTCACCGGCCGGAAACTTGTTGGCCTGCAGGATGTAGGCGACGAGATTCAGATACTCCTCGCTCGTGAGCGAGGCGGGCTGGTTGCGCGGCATGCGCGTCTTGATCTCGCTGTACAACTGGTTGAGCGTCTGGAGCTCCCACTTCTTCGTGAAGGCATTGCCGGCCAGCTCGGGGCCCTGTCCGCCGCCGTCGCGTCCATTGAGATCCTTGGCGTGGCAGCCCGCGCACGACACTTCGTAGGTCGTCTTGCCCTGCGCCGCCTGTTCCGCGGTGTAGACCTTGTCCCACACCGTCTTGCGGCCCTGTGCACCGACCGGCGCCTCCTGCGCGACCCACGTCGCGGCGGAGACAGCCACGGCGATCCAGGCGACGAACATCCCACGCGCCATCGTTCCCCCTCCCGCTGCCAGGCCGCCTGAAGGCGCCCCCCACATTTACGTTTGCGGCTTCTTCGCGTACGCGTCGAGATGCTCGATCGCCGCGCTCCAGGCCTGCTTGGCCACGTCGGCCTTGTAGATCTTGGCCGCGCCCGGATCGTGGAAGCCGCGCCCGACGCCGGGAAACACCTTCGCCGCGTGCGGCTTGCGGCCGCCCACCGTGACCTGGGCGAACCGCTCTGCCGCGCCGCTCGTGTCGGGGTCGTCGCCAGCCAGGATCGCCAGCACGGGGGCGGACGTCTTCGCCAACGCCGGCAGCGTCAGCTTCAGATCCGGAGAGAACACGACGCACGCGGCGACATCGGTGCGGCCGGCGGCAGAGAGCACCGCCTGCGTGCCGCCCCAGCCGAAGCCGACCAGTCCGGCACCGCGGCCGCCGCCGCCGCCGTGCGACTTCACGAAGGTCAGCGCGCTGACCACCTGCGGCGTGACCGCCGCCGCGGTCGTCGCCGTGACCGCCTTCTGGACTTCGGCATCCACGTTGCGGAAGCTCGCCACGCCGCCCTGCGGCGACAGCAGGTCGGGCGCCACGACGGCGTACCCAGACGTGGCCAGATTACGGGCCATGCCGCGCGCACCGGTAGTCAACCCCGAGAGGTCGTGCAGCATCACCAGGCCGGGATGGGGGCCCTTGGCCTTCGGCTGCGACAGATAGCCGAGCGTCATCGCGGAGCCGCTGCGAAAGGCGACCGCGATCGAGTCGAGCGAGTTGTCGAATTCGGAGGGGATCTCGACCTGGGCGTCGAGCGCGGCGCCAAGGGCCCACACTGACGCAGGAACAGCGACGGCGGCGGCCGAGAGGCGCCGCACGAACTCGCGGCGGCTCTCCATCACTTCTTCTCGCGTTCGATCACGGTGGAGGCGAGTGCCGGCGAATCCGCCAGCGGCTGCGCGCCGGCCGGGAACATGTTCGTCTTGAGGATGTACGCCGTAACGTCGGCGTAGGTCTTGGCCCCGAGGCTGCCGCGGCTGTCTTGCGGCATGTTCTGGGTGATGTAGTCGAGCAGTTCCTTCACGCTCTTCCCGTACCACTTGGAGAGGAAGTCGTTGGTGGCCAGCGGCGGCACGTCCTTGATCGAGTCGCCGCTCAGATCGTGGATGTGGCAGTTGCCGCAGTTGTATTCGTACTCGTCCTTGCCGCGCGACGCCTGCTCCTCGCTGTAGACGCCGTCCCAGACCGACTTCTTCTCCTGCGCGCCCACGGGCACGACCTGACCGATCCAGATGCCTGCCGCCGCCGCGGCCGCCATGGTCGCCGCGACGAACCCCGCCCGAGTCACGACCGGTTTCATCGTCGAGCGCTCAGCGGTCGCAGCCGGAGGTCACCGACCGCAGGGCCGTGACGTCGAGACGGGTCTCTCCCGGACTGCGATAGATCAAGCCCACGGCCTCGACCTTGTGGCCGGCCTGCTCCTCGGGGCCGAACCCTTTCACGCTGGTCAGGAGAAGCGTGTCGTCACCGAGAGGCCGGTCGTTCGGCGCGGCGGTCCTGGCCAGGAAGGCCGACGCCTGCTTGGCCGGCTTGGCGGCGTGCGTGAGCGTCCAGGTGTCGCCGGTACCCCTGGCGAGGCAGCCCACCACCTGCACGATGGCGAAGTTCGGCATCGAGGCGGCCGCCCCCTTCTTCACGATCTGCAGCTCGTCGAGCGCCTCGCGATTCGGCTTCATCTCGGCGCGCCCGGCCGGAAACTCGTTCGAGCTCAGGATGTAGGACACGATGTCGAGCTTGGTTTGCGGCTCCAGCTCGGCGCCGGTGAAGTTCGGCGGCATGTTGTCGCGCACTTTGACGAACAGCGTGGCCACCGACTCGTTCTCCCAGTTCGCCCAGAAGTGCTCGCCCTTGAGCGACGGGCCGCGTTCGGTGCCCTCGAGCGTGGCGCGGTGGCACCGGGCACAGTTGGCTTCGAACGCCTGCTTGCCCCGGGCCACCTGCTCGGCCGAGAACACGCCCGCATAGATGGGCACGTCGTTCTCCTGAGCGCGCGTCGCCGGGGCCATGGCGCCGCCGAGCGCGATCGCGAAGACCGCCCCGGCGATCAGCTGGATTCTCCGTAGGTTCATGCGTCCCCGCATCTCATGCTCCTCGCGAGCTCTCTCGGTGCTCGACAGCATCGCTTCAGTGCCCGATTCGTTCGATCACCCACCCCTGCAGGCGATCCGGTGTTCGCGGCAGTTCCTCGGCGCCGGACGGAAACTGATTCGCCGACAGCATGTAGGCCACGATGTCGACGTACGCCCGCGTCGTCAGGCTGTCGGGAGCGTCGCTCGGCATCGAGCGCTTGATCAGGTCGAACAGCTCCTTGACGCTACGGCCGCTCCACTGCTCCTGAAAGTGGTCCCCCGCGAGTGCCGGCACCTCCCGTGACGGGTCGCCGCCGAGATCGGCGCTGTGGCACCGCTCGCACTCGCGTCCGTAATCTCGCTCCCCTCGCGCCGCCTGCGCCTCGGTGAACGCGCCCTCACGCACGGAACGCCGCGGCGAGTCCTGCGCCGAGGAGTGAATCGCGAGCACGAGATTCACCGCGCAGGCGAGGACCATCGCCACCGACCCGCGCCGGTACATATTCAGCGCGCCGCGACCGCGATGCCCTGCTTCGACATCGCGTCGGTCAGCAGCGCCGCCGTGCTCTTGCGGATCGGCACGTCTTCGTCGGGCGTGCGCGCCTTGAGACCAACGCCCAGGGCAAGGTCGAGCGGCGTGCGCCTCTGCTTGTCGCGCAAGTCGAGCCTGGCGCCGGCGGCAATCAGTTCCGTGACCAGGGCGTCGGCCCCGCGCTGCGAGGCGATGTGAAGCGGCGTCTGGCCGTTCAGGTTGAACCCGTCGGGATCGACGCCAGCCGCCAGCAGCATCTTCAGCGCGTCCAGGGGGTCCGCGCCCGGAATCGTGCTCGGACCGGTGGGCAGACCGCCGCCGCGTCCCGTGGCCGCCATGGTGAGGGCGGTGGCGAGATCCCGGCGGCGGAGGTACGGGTTGGCGCCGTTGGCGAGCAGGATGCGCATCAATTCCACGTCGCCCGTGCGCGCGGCGCGCATCAGCGGCGTGGTGCCGTCGCCCATCGAGGCATCGCCGCCCAGATCGTGGTGACGGCCGAGCGCGGGCCGCTTGAGGGTGGCGTTCGGGTCGGCGCCGAGCTTCAGCAGCTTGGTGACGATCGCCGGCGCTTCCAGATCCCCGAACAGCTTCGGCGACGGGCGGCCCACCATCGGCGCCAGCGTATGCATTTCCACCGCGGCGTACAGCGGCGCCTGCCCCGAGATGTCGGCCAGGTTGGGATTGGCCTTCAGATCGAGCAGCGCATCGGCCATGTCGTAGTGCGCGTTGGCGAGGGCAATCAGGAGCGGCGTCGCTCCGTCTGGATCGGCCGCGTTGACGTCCGCGCCGCCCGCGACGAGCGCGCGCGCGGCTTCCACCGAGTTCTGACGCGCCGCGTACATCAGCGGCGTCCAGGCGCCCTTCGGCAGCACGGTGGACACCATGCCGTTGACGCCCCACTTGAACGGCGGGAACGTGAGCGCCGCGGAGCGCTTGTTGACGTCGGCCCCGGCCTCGACGAGCACCTTGACCGCGTCGGCGTGATTCTCGTTGGCGGCCCACATCAGCGCCGTCTGGCCGAGCGCCTTCTCGGCGGCATCCACGCGAGCCCCGCGGGCAATGAGCGCCCTGACGGCCTCGGGCCGCCCGGTGCGCGCGGCCGCCATCAGGACCGTCTCACCGTCGGCGCGGGCGAAGTTCGGATCCGCGCCGGCGTCGAGCAGCGCCGTGATGATGGCAGGGTCGCCGGTGACGGCGGCCAGCGCCAGCGGCGTCATCTCGTACCGGTTGGCGGCGTTGACGTTGGCGCCCGCGCGGATCAGCGTCGCCACCGACACGGCATCCTGGGCGCGAATCACCCAGTGCAGCGCGGTGGTGCCGTCGGCCTCGGCGGCGTTGACGTCGGCGCGCTTCTTGACCAGCGCCCGCAGCCCTTCGCGATCGCCGTTCCTGGCGGCAGTCAGGACGTCGGCGCCGGGATCGGCGGCCAGAGCCGGAGCCGCCGCGAGCAGCGCGGCCATCACCGCAACGGGCAGAGACGTGAAACGCATCGGAGGCATCGCTCGACCTGGAAGGCGGCCCGTGGCTACACGACCTCCAGCCGGCCGGTGCTGAGACCCATGCGATCGACCTCGGCGCCGAACTTCTGGGCGATGTCCACCAGGAAGTTGCCGATCGGCGTTTCCGCCGGCGCCACCTGGTGCCGGTTGCCCTTGTAGAGCCCGTTGCCCTTGCCCACGAGCAGCGTGGGTACGTCGAGGCGGAAGTGCAGATCGCTCTCGCTCATGCCGCTGCCCCAGAAGATCACCGAGTGATCCAGCAGGGAGCCGTCGCCGTCGGGCGTGTTCTTCAGGCGCTCGACGAACCTGGCGAACAGGCTGACCTGCCAGGTGTTCAACTTCACCAGATCCGAGAGCTTCCGCGCGTCCTTGCCGTGGTGCGACATCGCGTGGTGCGGCTCGGTGACGTTGATCTCGGGGTACACGCGCTGGCTCACGTCGCGGTTCAGCATGTAGCTGAAGACACGCGTCATGTCGGCCTGCCAGGCCACCGCCAGCAGATCGAACATCAGCATCATGTGCTCGGAGAAGGTTTCCGGGATCCCGACCGGCGCGTCGGGCACCGTGATCGAGGTTGCGTTCTGCTTCTCGGCGCGCTGGATGCGCTGTTCGATCTCGCGCACGTTGTCCAGATACTCGGACAGGCGGCCCTGGTCGCGCCGGCCGAGGCCCAACTGCAGCTCGCGCACGTCCTCGCGCACCGAGTCGAGGATGCTGCGATCGGTCTGCTGCGCGGCCAGACGCTGCGCTGCCGTCCCGGCGCGGCCGAACAGCCGCTCGAACATCGTGCGCGGGTTGATCTCCATCGGCAGCGGCGTCGTGGCGTTCGCCCACGAGGTCGTGTTGATGTAGGCGCAGGCGTAGGCCGGGTCGCAGCCCCCGAGGTAGCCGGTCACGTCCTCGGTGCAGACCTCGAGCGAGGGGAACACCGTGTCGCCGCCGATGCTCTTGGCGACGATCTGGTCAATCGACGGGCCGAGCAGCACGTCCTCGGCAATCGTCGCCTTGGCCAGCACGCCGGTGGACCAGGCCGCCGCGGTGGGCGCGTGCCCGTTGATCGGCGTGCACAGATCGGACACGACCGTGAGGTGATCGCGGAAGCCTTCGAGCGGCTTCATGATCGGGCTCAGCTCGAAGCCGACGCCGGAGGTGGCCGGGTGCCACGCCTCCGGCCGCTCGCCGAGGCCGACGAACACGGTGCCAAAGCGGCGCACCGGCTTCGCGGCGGTCTTGGCCTGCGCGGTCAGCGCCGGGACCATCGCATCGAGAAACGGCAGCGCGACGGTGGCGCCCACTCCGCGCAGCACCGCTCGCCGGGAGATATTCCTCTTTGTGATGAACATTGCTCTGCGCTCCTCG
>Ga0173480_10000606_pt1 | contig 12201 bp, 13 predicted proteins | sample NitcycUS209509C1_FD_122622 | JGI IMG/M metagenome (GOLD analysis project Ga0173480, IMG submission 122622) | Soil microbial communities from Arlington Agricultural Research Station in Wisconsin, USA - Nitrogen cycling UWRJ-S209-509C-1 (version... | ecosystem: Environmental > Terrestrial > Soil... | reverse complement strand
GGCAGCACGAGCCTGATCGGGCGCGAGGGGTACGGCAGATCAGCCGCGGCGGCCGCTGCTGCGCTGACAAGATTGAACGACATGACCGCTGCGATCGCATTCGCAGCGCAGAAATTCCTGATTGCAGTTGACGTACGCACGTCTTACTACACTTCGCCAATGAGCTCGGTTGCGCCCTGGCATTCGTGCCACGCGGGCATCCACGCACTGTGCCGGCCATCGCCGCCCGCCACCACGATCATGAAATCAGTGGCGCGCGCGACGATAGGCACGCTGGCGTTCGGGTCGTTTACGTCGATCCACGGCGGCCATCTTTCCGTGCCGTAGTAAACCCGATTGATAAGGTCCCGCACCGGCATGCGCGCATGCTCGTGCAGATAAAGTTGCATGTGGGCTTTTGAAAACCCCGCCTTGGCGATCTCGGCCGCGTGTTCCGGGCCGAGCACCACGACGACCGGCGTATCGTTCCAGCCGGTCTGGTTATAAATCGGGCTCCCCACCACCCGCATGGAAGCCGCGAGCGTTTGCAGTATGCCGAGCCCGGTATCCTGCGTGCCTTCGCAGACCGGATAGACGCCCCTGACCGCAACGACGGTCACGGTACTGCAGTCCGGCGAAAAACCCTGCGCAACACGCAGCGGTTCCCATGGCAGACGGGCTTCGTGCTCGGCGAAGCAGAACGTCGTCTTGCCAGGCCACGCCTGAGTCGACTTGTCCTGGCCTCCCGGTTTCGCGCCGCCCATGTTGCGCATAACGAGCCGCACCGCGCGGCCGATCGTCGCATTCGCACGATAGTTGCCGGCAAAGCACGAGTCGGCAGCGTTGATTTTCAGTTTCTCCGCGATGGGGCCGCTGACGATGACCACCGGCGCAGCTCCGCCCGTCGTGCACATGGTCGACCCAACGTGGAACTGCGGCTGGAGGATCGCCTTGACCGCGGCGACGACGACCGGGAAATACTCCGGACGGCAGCCCGCCATCACCGCATTCGCGGCGACTTTCTCGACCGTCACGGTGCCTTTCCCCGGCTGCATGATGCCGAGCACCTGCTCGCGCGCGTAGCGCCCATGCGCAATCATTGCGTTGACGAGAGTTTCCGTCGGTGGAATCACCGGCAAGCCGTCGGTCCACCCTTTTTCCTCGAGAAAGTCATTGGCGGCGACAAAGTCATCGGGAATTTCTTCGATGCTGCTGCCATTGCCCGGCGGGTTCTTCATCGGACGAGTGCCTTGACGATGGACTCGACGGCGCGCTCAGCCATCTTCTCGACTTCCCCGGCATTCCGGCTCGCCATCGGATGATCGGTAACAACCATTGGATGGTTGGGCAAACCAAGACCCGCCAGTCGAAGCTCGCCTGCCTTTTTAAACGCGGTCGTGATGATCGTTACCGCGGGGCGCTGCTGCTTCTCGAATTCGACACTGTCGTGGGGACCCCACGACGTGCAGCCTCCTCAATCGGCGACGCCGTGAACCACCGCATCGCAGGAAGCCACCAGCCGTTGCATCACGTCGGCCGGAATCGGCACCGATGCATGTGCCTTGCGGTAGTACTCGAAACCGCTCACGCCGTACTTCTCCTGCAGAAGGTGCTTCACTTTGTCCAGAAACACCGACGCCATGTGCTTTGTGTTGTCCACCAGCGCGATTTTCTTGCCCTGTAGCGATGCGAGTCGCGGCGCGAGGGTGAGCGCTACTCGAACCTCCTCCGCGGCCGGATGCACGATTCTCATGGTCGAACTTTTCTTGCTGTCCGCTGACGCGTTCATGCCGGCTTACCTCCTCCAGAATTATCAGGAACATCTTACCTTTACGAGCGTTCCCACGCGCTCTGGTGTGCCACGGGAGAGCTGGTGCGAAGCGCACGATCCGTTACAAAGCCTGTTCAGTTGTAACAGAAAGTATATCTGCTAAATGCGGTTGCAGAAGCGGAGTCAAATAGGCACTGACAGCGCATTCAGCCATTGCATGTGGGCGCTGTCAGAGATGGGTCCAAGTGAACAACGAAGAAGGAGAAGAACATGAAAACTGTCATTGCTTGCCTGCTTATGGTCAGCGCCCTTTTGTCCGGTTGCATCGTAGAGCCGGTCTATCGAGGCGACTACCGCGGTGGCTACGGTTATCGCGATCGCGATCATGATGGCGTGCCGAACCGGTACGACCGCGCGCCCAACAATCCGTATCGTAACTAAGGCTCGTCATTCCGGCGCGTGAGAGCCTGCCCCGGCGGACATTAAGCCGGGGCCGGAATCCAGGATCGAGAGGAATGCCCAGTTCCGAGGAACTGGGCACGCTGCACAACAACTCAATACGTACCGCCGTACGCCCAATTCCCATCCACACTACGCGTGGGTCTTGCCTTAACTTCCGTACGCTTGCCCTCGGCGCGTATGACGTGCCACACGCCGCCCTGGCCATCGCCCTTCACATCTCCGCGCTGCGAATCCGCGGCAAAGTAGTAGAGCGGCTTGCCGTTCAGGGCCCACTGCAGTGTATTGTCGTCGCGCCTCACGACGTCGATGTTCGCGGGATTGCGCGCGCCTTCTTTCACCAAGTACTGAGGCCATGCGGTGGTGCAGCCGCCACCTCGCCCTTGCTGGGCGATTTTTTTTGTTCAGCGACAGCGCGGTTACAAGTCATCTGTCGGCGAACCTTATTGTCTCCCGATTTTTATATGCTGCCGCGTGAAGGCAGCGAAAATACTACTACCCATCTTCGGCGAAGGGGCCGTCAAGGAACTCATCGCGCTCGCGCGACGGCAGACGGCCAACCCGCTTCAATGTCGGGATCTGTGTCGCAATATGCCAGTAGCTCGCGCCAACAGCAGTCAAGCGTGGCATCCGTCTGATCTACAGCTCTCCTCCATTATGCAACTGTGAGCGTTGGTCGGCGCCACTATGGCATCGACCTAATCTGGGCATAAGCCGCGCCTATTATTGTGCGTCCCGTTTTGTGCGGTGGCAGTTCATTCGCGGGAGCTCAAAAGACGAAAACCCCGCCGAAACGGGATTTTCTGTGGTTAGTTGTAATTAGATCACTGAACGCGCTTTCTGCGACGCGCCACCCATCCCATCAAGCCGAGCCCTGCCAGCATCATCACATAAGTTTGCGGCTCCGGTACGGCCCCAATCGCCAGCGGCTCCGCAAAGAGAAAGTCATCCATCATCACGATGTCGCCATCGGCATTGCCCAGGACGCCGTTCGATACGAGGGTGTTCGCACCTGAAGTAATCCTGACGCGCGCGATCAACTCTCCGGCGTTCGCGACTCCGCCAAGGAAGCTCAGGCCCTGATTGCCGCCGATGAGTGCGGTTCTCGAAAAGATGAGATTGTCCTGCAGGTCAAAGAAATCGAGCCGTGTTGTCTCCGCGGCCTCAACGTCGACAAAGACCAGCCCGAAAGCACTGGTCGTGCTAGGTGTCAACGTTCCCGGCAAAAAGAACTGTACGTCCGTGATAGTGCTGTTGACGGCGCTGAAGAGCTTCTGTGCGCTGAACGCCTGAAAATCATTCGGGAATCCGAACAAAATGGGAGTGCTTCCGCCTGCGTTGGCGCTCACCAGGAAGCCCGTGCCCGGCGTGCTGAAGACCGCTCCCCGGGGGGAATTTACATTGAAGAAATTGGCCGGCATCGCATTCGGGTCCGAGAATGCATTTGGGACGCCGTCCCAGTTGATCTCACGCCGCAAGCCGCCAAACGAGCCGTTCGCGCCGGCAACCGTTCCACCTCCCACTGACGCTCGAAACGCATCACGGGTGGGTGTGATCGCGGCAGGATTTTCGCCAGCCGCCTCAAAGACTGTGAAGTTTGCAAAGGCTGCGGGGCTGAGAAGCAAGCTCATTGCAGTACCAATAACGATGAATAAACGTTTGTTGTGCATCATGATCTCCAGAAAAAGTTGTTTAGGTCTTTGCTCTTTGTTCGGACGAGCGTCGCGCACCACTGTAAAAAAGCTAACGCTACAGTTGAATGCAAACACCAGTCAGTAGAGCGAAATGTGTAATTACGGCTCGCAAAAGCCGCCGGCCCAGTCGGTAAACGCTACAACCAATACCTGCATCATGTAGATCGACGGCATCACCAATACAAGATTCACTATTAAATACGCGTCCTAATATTCGCCGTAGGAATCGTACAATCGATCCGATCGACTTGCGGCAGCGGACGTAGGCTTCACTTGAATTTCCGAAGCTTGAACTGCATGCCATACGCCGCCTTGACCATCGCCCTTCATGTCCCCACGCTGCGTGTCGGCAGCGAAGTAGTAGAGCGGTTTGCCCTTTACGGCCCACTGCAGCGTGTTGTCATTGCGGCGTACTACGCCAATATTTGCCGGGTTGCGATCGCCTTCATTGACCAGGTATGGAGGCCACGCCAAGGCACAACCGCTGTTGCAGTTACTTTTGTTTTCCGCGTCGTTGTCAAAGGTGTAAAGCGTGCGTCCGGAAGCGTCCGCGAGGATGCCGTTTACATCTGCAACCGACTGGGCGACCGCGATATTAGTCGCAAAAGCAATCGCAACGATTGCAAGTAGCAGCTTATTCATCAATCATCTCCTATATATGCATAAGGCGCGCGTCATTGCGCAACCTAGGACGATATACGGAGGGATGCACCGGATTGGAGACACCCCGGCGCAAATTTTTTTCGGCGAGCCTGCTACCAGAGCTTGACGCAGTTGCCGGTGAGCACGTAAGCCGCGGGCTTGGCGCCTGCGCCGGCTGGCGCATCCTCAATCGAAACCGCGAGGCGGGAGACTTTCGACAATAATTTTTCGGAGGTGTCCGTCATTCTGAACGTGCTCTTCCCTTCAGCCGGAACTACGCCGAGAGGAAAAGGCTCGCCGTCAGGCGGCAATGCCCAAAGCTGCAGCACCTTGCCAGTCGGCAACTCGACCTTGCGCAATATTTTGATCGACATGATGCTGCCGTGACGCGTGGAGCTCGCGAGCACCACCGGTTTATTGGCCTCGTCAGTCAGCAAACCGACGTAGCTTGCGGGCAAAGTCCCGCGCTCCTGCACGATGTCATCGATGGGCATGATCGCAGTTGGATACAACCTGATCAGCCCGAGTGTTGCGACGACGCCGAAGGCAACGCCGAGCATCGGCTTGAGCCACGCGAGCCATGTAGATGCGAACGACGGAGAAGCGTTACCGCCGATCTTGCGCTCGATCGCTTTCCATGCGGCGGCAGACGGCTTTTCGGGCGGTATCGAACGCGCGAGCGGCGTCAGCCGCTGCTCCCACGCGTGAACCGCCTCGCGAGCCGCCGGCAATGCGCGCTGAATCGCATTGAACCGCGACCGCACGCGCGCGCTCATCGTGCCGAACACGTACTCGGCGGCGAGCCGGTCAAGCAGCTTCGCGCGGTCGTAATTCACTCGGACGTTGCTCCCAGGCAGCGCTTAAGTTTATCGAGCCCGCGCCGCAGCCATACTTTTACGCTGCCGATCGGCGAGCCAACGTGCGCAGCAACTTCGGAATGGCTGAGCCCGTGGTAATAGACCAATGCCAGGCACTGCCGCTGTGAGCCGTCGATCGAGTCAAGGCAATCGCGAATCGCGAGTGCATCGGCCGCCTGCTCGAGCAATCCCAATGGTCCGGGCTGTGTGTCTTCAATTGCGGAGGCGTCAGAGTCTTCCTCCTCATCGAGCGACTCCGCGACATGCCGCGCGCCGCTGCGCAACTCGTCGAGCGCGCGATTACGCACAATAGCCGTCAACCAAGTCATCGGCTGGCTCAACGCGGCCTGATAGCCCGCGGCCCGATTCCATGCATTCACGAACGCATCCTGCAGCACCTCCTCCGCACGATCCCTCTGCCTGACTATACGTAGCGCGACGCCAAACAGAGACGGCGCCGTCGCGTCGTACAGGCGGCGGAACGCGGTGCGGTCGCCGAGCGCGACGCGGGCGAGCAGTTGCTTTAAATCAGCAGATGCGAGTGTAATTGAGGACATGACAGGGGTCGGTTAATTGCGAGGACCCGGATAATATGACAAATCGTATAGCGTTCGCCATGCCCAATTGGAGCTATGAAAATCTTTTTAAACGACTGTCTCCATAGGCTTGGGCGCTACGTATATGGACTTTGGGCAAGTCAAATTCAGCCAACTAAGGAGCAAGAGATTATGCAAATGAACCAATACCCTATGGCCACAAGGCCGCTGCGCCGGGCGACTGCAGCCCTCCTGCTGCTGGCCGTCATCGCCGGCTGCGCGAGCATGCAGCCAGCGCAGCCGCAGGTCCAGGTGCCGGACAAGCTCAAGGCCGGCGCCGACGAAAAACTTGCGATGATCGTGCCGGCGCGCGGCGTGCAGATTTACGAATGCCGTGCGAAGAAAGACGCGAGCGGCGAATACGAATGGGCGTTCGTTGCGACTGAAGCCGAGCTATTCGGTGCGAATGGCAATAAGATCGGAAAACACTACGCCGGTCCGCATTGGGAGTCGAACGACGGCAGCAAGATCGTCGGCGCCGTTAAAGCGAATTCGCCTGCGCCGGCAGCGGACGCAATTGCGTGGCTGCTGCTCGGCGCGAAATCCGTCGGTCCCGCAGGCGCGTTTAGCAATGTCACGAGCGTGCAACGCGTGAATACCGTCGGCGGCATTGCACCAAAAACCGGTTGCTCGCAGGCGACCGCCGGCGCGTCGGCGCGCATCAACTACACCGCGGATTATTATTTTCTCACCCGCAAGTGAGCATCCTGTCTAATAGCTGAGCTTCGGATACCACTTCGGATCGCGGCCGTCCGGCGTGGTGTCGAGTATGTTCCATAGCGGCACCAGATCGGGCGCGCCGCGCGGATCCTGGCCGGGGTCAACGGTCGCCATTCCCATTTCACCGCTCCAGAAATGCCGGATAGTACCGTCGCGACGCGTGAAGATGCTGAATCCGGGGATGTCTTCGTCGGTCGCGCTGAGGTAGGCGCGCGTGTACTCGCCGCTCATGTCGGAAAAAATGCGCAGGTTGCGCCAACCGCGCTCGACCTTGTAGGCAATGAGGCGCTCGATCGGCGAACGCGCGATCACGGCCAGCGAAATCCATTGCTCGACGTGCTGCACATTGCCGTCCCACGCCGAGAGCAGCGCAGTGCACATCGGACACGGCCGCACCCGCCTGGGTCCATACATGAAGCTGTAGATCGCAAGCGTCTGCTTGTCGCCGAACAGCTCGGAGAACTTCGCCGGGCCGTTTTCACCGACAAACTCGTAGTCCTTGGGTACTTTGCCGCCCGGCGGCAGCGCGCGGCGCTGTTCCGCCACGCGTTCGAGGTGGCGCCTGAGCTCGATTTCTTCAGCGAGCAGCGCGTCGCGCGCACGCCGGTATTCGTCGCTTTCGTTCGGAAAGCGCACGCGATTCTGCTTCACCATTTCTGACGCGGGTTTGAGTTGTTGCGGGGTGTCCATGGGTAGCCTCCAATAAATAATACCTTTTGGTGTGACCGCGCAACACGTGGAGAGGTTCAGCGGATTTCATTCTCCGGGTCTGCCACCTGAAGCATTAGGCCGGAGAAAAAGACAGCTGCTGGGCTGCCCCGGCAAAAGAACTCAACCCGGCCCTAGATAATCCCGTTTGCCAACCGCCACGCCGTTGTGCCGCAGGATGTTGTACGCCGTGGTGCAATGAAAACAAAAGTTCGGAATCGACCGCTGCAACAGGAACTGGTATCCGCTGTAGTCCACTGAAACATCGCGACGCGTGAGCGTTACGACTTTGTCTTCCGTGCCGTCGATCTGCGCCGGCTTGAGCGTGTTCATGAACTCCACCGTCTTCTCGACACGCGCAATTAGCTCAGCCAGGCTCTTTTCGTTCTCCTCGACCTTCGGCGGCTCCTGGCCGGCGAGGCGCACGACGTTGCGCGCATGGTTGGTCGCTTCCTGCACCTGCTTCGCAAAGGTGAACATGTCCGGAAACAGCCGGTAGTTGAGCAAGCTGCCCTCATCGAGTTTGCGTTCCGCATAGTGGGCGGCGCCCTTTTTCAGGCAGTTGGCGAGGCCGTTGAGCATTTTGATGTAAACGGGAACAGACGCTTGGAACATCGATAAGGCCATAGATATTTCTCCGAAGTGGGATGAGCAGATTGAACGCGGAATCATAACCCGTACCAGCGCATCGCCGGCGGGAATTCCATGCGCGTTTTAACGACGGGCTTCGCCGAATTGTGTACTATTCCCTACGGTTGTGAATCGTTTCGAACAAGCGCGCCACACACCACTAATCGCACGTTCGGCAAGGAGGCCCCGATGCCTGCACGCTGCAATCCATTCGTCTATTGGCTGTTTGCGTTACTGGCGTCGGTGAGCTTTACCACACATGGGCAGGAATATCCCGCACGCGCCGTCCGCATCGTCGTGCCGTTCCCGCCGGGCGGGGGCACGGACGTGTTCGCGCGGATCATGGGTCAGCGGCTGATCGAAGCATTGGGCCAGTCGGTGTTCGTGGACAATCGCGCGGGTGCAAGCAGCAACATCGGCACCGAGCTGGTCGCGAAGAGTCCGCCGGATGGTCTCACATTGCTATTTACGACTACCGCGGTCGCGATCAATGTGACTCTCTTTCCCAAGCAGGCGATCGACCCGCGCAAAGACCTGCTCCCTATCACCCAGCTCGGTTCCACCACGAGCGTGCTGTGCGTTCATCCGTCGGTGCCCGCGCGCACTCCCCAGGACGTCGTCGCGCTATCGAAGCGCACTCGGGGCGGACTTAACTTCGCTTCCAATAGTGCCGGCACATCCAGCCACCTCGCCGGCGTCATGTTCGCGCATATCTCTGGCGCGGCGATCACGCACATTCCCTACAAAGGTGCGGCGCCAGCGATGAATGCTTTGCTGAGCGGCGAAGTCGAAGTCGCGTTCCCCGGCGTGAACAGCGTCGCGCCCCTCTTGCGCGCGGGTAAGCTGCGCCCGCTTGCGGTGACTACCCTGCGCCGGTCATCGATCTTGCCCGACCTGCCGACGCTCGATTCGATCTACCCCGGGATCGACGTCGATCAGTGGTTCCTGTTTTTTGCACCGACCGGAACGCCCGCTGCTATCGTCGCGCGGTTGAACGCAGAAGTCGCCAAGGGCCTGCAGCACCCTGACGTAAAAGCATTTCTGGCGCGTGAAGGTATAGAAGCCGTCGGCAGCTCACCGGCGGAAGCGGCGGCTTTTTATGAGAAAGAGATCGTGAAGTTTGCCGGCATTATGAAGATTGCAGGGGTGAAGGCAGAGTGACGCGCGCAAGTTTGCGGCGCCGCTCTATGGGGTCCCAGCGTGCATTCCGCAGCGGGCCAATCGCACCAAACCAAACGAAAGGAAACACCCATGTCTAAACCCGTCGTCTGGGTGCTGGGCACCGGCGGCACGATCGCATCGAAGTACGACGCGAAGCTCGGCGGCCACGTCGCCGCGGCCAGCGCCGAAGAAATGATCGCCGCAATTCCCACGCTGACCGACGTCGCGGAAATCCGCGCGGTCGAGCATTCGCGCATCAACAGCGCCGGCATCGATACGGCAACGGTATTCGGCTTGCGCGACCGGCTCGTGAAGGTGCTTGCCGACCCCAACGTCGCGGGCGCGGTCATCACGCACGGCACCGCGACGCTCGAGGAAACGGCCTATATGATGGATCTGCTCGTCGATTCGCCGAAGCCGGTCGTGGTGACCGGCGCGCAGCGGAATTTCGACGTGAAAGATGCCGACGGCCCGCGCAACATCCTCAATGCCGTCAAGGTCGCGGCAGATCCGGCATCGGCAGGCCGCGGAGTGATGGTCGCGGTCGGCGGCGAGATCCATGCAGCGCGTGACGTGATCAAGTCTCATACCTACCGGCTTAATGCGTTTTCCTCGCGCGACAGCGGCAAGATCGGCGAAGTCAACGAAGACTGCGTGATTTATTTCACCCGCCCCGAGCGGCGACTGCATTTTGCGGTCGACCACATCAAGGATAACGTCCAGTACGTCGTAATGACGCAGGGCTCGAACGATCTGCTGCTGCGCGCGTGCATCGCAGGCAAGGCGGACGGCATTGTCGTCGATGGTGTCGGCGGCGGCAATATGAATGTCCCGTTCTACAAAGCGATCTGCGACGCGCTGGATGCGGGCATCCCCGTCGTCATCACGTCGCGCCATCTCGGCGGCCAGCCGCACATCTCGAAAGGCTACCTCGGCTCGCTGAAAAGCGTGATGGAGCGCGGCGCGATTTCCGGCAGCTACCTGACCGGCATCAAGGCCCGCATCCTGCTGATGGTTGCACTCGCCAAAACCCAAAACCGGAAGGAGCTTGCGGAGATATTCGCGCGAGCGTGATCTAGCATGACTTTGATTCCGCCCGCGCCCGGACGGTCGATGCGCGTGCGGGAGACATTCGATCGGCTGCTTGCCGATGAGGATAAGGAACTAGGTTGCGCTTCGGAGGTTTGTTTGATTTAGTTGTTGATGCTCTCGCAGGACATCCAAGACTAACTATTTCCCCGCAGAAAGTAGTCCCCTAAACATCCAAGGGCGGCGCCCTGAAGGTGTTGTGTTGCTCGAACAACGGCTTGCGCTGGTCCGACCCGGATGAAAGCTCGATGAAAAAATACCATCCCGACTGGAACGACAAGCAGCCGCGGTTCTAAGGCCTGTTGGCTTTTGGCCCCTTAATGAGGAAGGGGCGAATGTTGCTTTAGCGCTGCCGCGTCCGTATGACGGTTCCGGCCGTCGCCGATCAGGCGACGAACTTGCAGACCGAGGCGACCGTGCGCGTATCCATGTTGCGGCCGCGGTTCAGGTGATCGTCGATCTCGGCCGCGCAGCCGAGCATGCGCGGGTACAGGAAGATCGTGAAGGCGGCTGTCTCCAGGTCGCGTTCGCCAATCTTGCCGGCGTGCAGCGGCTTCCACAGCATCTTGAGCAGCAACGCGGCGATGACCGCATCGATGTTGACGCAGTAGACGTTGCGCGAAACGCCGGCATCGAACAGCTCTTGCACCAGTGCCCGGTAGAACGCGTGGAACACGTTGGTCTCGCCGCGCTCCTCGAACAGGCGGGCGATGAATACCTCGCGCGGATCGTGGTTGACCGACTTGTCCTTGAACACCGGGTGGTTCACCCCGGGCAGCTTGGCGATGTCGAGGCTGCCGACGGTCTGTTTCTGCGTCTTGTACTGCGCGTACTGCGCGACAGCTTTCGCGGCGAGCGCCTTGAGGTCGATGCCGTGGTCCCTGTTGCTCGGGTCGGTGAGGCCGCTGTCCTTGAACTGGTCGTTGAGATAGGCGATGCCTTCATAGCCGTTGCCGCCGTGCGCGTAGCCGGTGTGGGTGAGGAAGCCGACCAGCGCCTTGTTCAATTGCACGCGCTCAGGCTGCTCGGGGCCGTCGGCCGAGACCGCGCCCTTCGCGCCCTGCGCCGAGATCGCACCGGGGCCGTTCGTGAGCAGCAGGCCCACCAGTGTCTGGAACGCGAACAGGTCGCCTTCGCTCGGCGTGTGCCCGAGCAGCGCGGCAAAAGCGATCTCGCCCAGGCTCAGGCTCTCGAGCATCTGCTGCTGCGCGATGCCGCAGAAGCGCCCGGCCTCGTGTTGCTTCGCATCGGCCGAAGCGCCGATCAGCATGCCGAACAGCTGCAGCCACCAGGGGAAACTTTCGGCCGTCAGGCGCGAGATGCGTTTACGCGAGAGCGGTCCCCAGGCCAGCGTGGCAGCGATTGCGGCCAGCGCGGCTGCTTCGGTCGGATGGCCCGACAGGCTCTTTAGCCAGCGTAGGAATACGGACCGGCCGCCGCGTGCCGCGACACCCTCGATCAGTGCATGCGCGCGCGCATCGCGCGAGTCGGAGGTAAGACCGGGCTGCCCCGTGGCATCGACCTTCGCGATGTCGAAGCTCTCGCTCAGGCTGGCGCCGAACTCGGTGCCGAGCCCCGCGGCATGGAAGCGCTCGATCATGAACTTGAGGGCTTCGCGCGCAGCCAGCTGGCGCTTGGGCCCGACGATAGCGGCCGCTGCGGCCAGCACGGCATTCGGTGCGTTGCCGGCTTCGCGACTGGCTTGCGCTGCCGCCAGCTCGGGCCGGCCGTGCAGGTTGATGTAGGACGCCACCGCGGGCGCGATCAGCTTACGGTCGTTCTCGCCGCCGGCGTCGTGCACCAGCGCCAGCGCCACGTTCGACTCCAGCGGCAAGGTCGCCGCATTGAGCATGGTGGTGCCGTGCAGGCTGCTGACCTGCGTCTTCGCGTCCATC
>Ga0173480_10000602_pt1 | contig 12221 bp, 11 predicted proteins | sample NitcycUS209509C1_FD_122622 | JGI IMG/M metagenome (GOLD analysis project Ga0173480, IMG submission 122622) | Soil microbial communities from Arlington Agricultural Research Station in Wisconsin, USA - Nitrogen cycling UWRJ-S209-509C-1 (version... | ecosystem: Environmental > Terrestrial > Soil... | reverse complement strand
GCCGAACTCGGCGCCGATCAGGATCCCGATCGCCAACGCACGAAAGACAGCGATCAGCGAGGTGGCGTGGTAGCGGGCGGAGTACCCCATCGACGGGGGAAGGCTAGTGCCAACACGCGGCCGCTGATGCGGCCGCTGGAATAACTAGTCGATGCCGAGCCAGATCCGGATCTTCAGCCAGACCAGTTCGAAGACGTCGTTGAGCGCCGGCGAGGTGATCACGAGGATCGTCAACAGGACCAGGAAGGCAACCGCAAAGAAGAGCAGCGGCGCCAGCGTCGAGCTCGGGTTGTAGAGCCGGCTGACGCCCTTGGCGTCGACCAGTCGCTCGCCGATCTTCAGCCTGGTGAGGAAGGTGGAGGACATGCCGCCGCGCTTGCGGTCGAGGAACTCGACTAGGTTGAAGTGGGCGCCGACGCTGACGATCAGCGCCGCCCCCTTCTCGTGCGCCATCAGCATCGCCACGTCCTCGCTGGTGCCGGCGGCAGGGACCAGTTGGTGGTCGAGCCCGGCCTCCAGCAGCCGCTCCCGGCCCGGTGCCCGCCCGTCGGGGTAGGCGTGGACGATCAGCTCGGCGCCGCAGCACAGCGCCGCGTCGCTGGCCGAGTCCATGTCGCCGAGGATCACGTCCGGCTTCAGCCCGGCTTCCAGCACCCCGTCGGCGCCGCCGTCGACGGCGACGATCAGTGGCCGCACGTCGCGGATGTAGGCGCGCAGCGCTTTTAGATCACGGCGGTGGCGGTCGCCGCGGACGACGATCAGGGCGTGGCGGTCGCGAAAGGAGGCGCGGGTCGGCGGGAAGTCGATGTTGCCGGTCAGCAGGTCGGTCTCTTCGCGCACGTGGGCGACGGTGTTCTCGGCGAATTCCGCCAGCGCCTCGTCGATCCGCGCCCGGTGCTCCTGCATCTCCCGTTCGAGCTCGGCGACGCCCAGCACCCGGCCCCGCGCCACCTCCTCCTCGCCGACGAAGATCGCCCCGCCATCGATCCGCACCCGGTCGCCGTCCTTGAGGTGCTCGAAGAGGCCGGCGTCCGGAGCGTCGATCAGCTTGATCCCCGCTCCGGCCAGCATCAGCGGCCCGGCGTTGGGGTAGCGGCCCTGCGAGGAGGGCGAGGCGTTGAGGACTGCCACCACCCCGGCTTCGATCAACTCCTCGGCGGCGATCCGGTCGATGTCGATGTGGTCGATGACCGCGATCTCGCCGGGACGCAGGCGCTTGACCAGGTGCTTGGTGCGCCCGCCCAAACGCGCGGTTCCCTCGATCGGCGCATCCGGCCGCGGGCCGTTCCGGCGCCCGAGCAAGGCGGGAAGGCGACGACGACTAGCGGTGGCCACTGCCTCAGGTTAGGCGAAGGGTGTCCGCAATCGCAAGCAGAGCCGCTCAGGCGGCAAGCAGCTCTCGGGCGTGCTGGGTTGCCGCCTCGTCGGAGCTCTCGGCGCCGAGCATGCGGCGGATCTCGGCCACCACCCCCTCGCCCTCGAGGCGCTCGACGCTGGCCTGCGCCTGTTCGCCGGCGACGTCCTTTTCGAGCCGGAAGTGGACGTCGGCGAGGGAAGCGACCTGCGGCAGGTGGGTGATGCAGATGACCTGGCGTTCGCGGCCCAGCGCCTGCAGCCGCTCGCCGACCACCCGTGCCGTCTTGCCGCCGATCCCGGCGTCGATCTCGTCGAAGACCATCGTCCCGGCGCTCGCCGCCTGACCGAGCCCGCTCAACGCCAGCATGACGCGGGAGAGCTCGCCGCCGGATGCCGCGTCGCGCAGCGGCGCCGGCTCGATCCCCGGATTGGGAGCGACCCGCAGCTCGACCGTCTCGCGGCCGGGGGAGCCGTAGCCGTCGGGGTGCGGCTCGAGCACCACCTCGAGCGAGGCGCCGGCCATCGAGAGCCGCTCCAGCTCGGCCGCGACCCGCTCCTGCAGCGGCCTGGCGGCGGCCTCGCGTCCCGCGCTCAGCTTCCTGCCGAGCTCCTCGCGCCGCGCTTCCGCCTCGGCAAGGGCGGCCTCGACCTCGGCGCTCCGCTCTCCGGCTCCCTCGAGCTGGGCGATCTCCTCGCGACAACGCTCGGCGTGGGCCAGAACCGACTCGACGCTGCCGCCGTGCTTGCGCTCGAGCCGGTCGATCGCCTCCAGGCGCTCCTCGATCGTCTGCAGGGCGGCCGGGTCGGCGGCAATTCCCTCCGCGTAGTCGCGCAGCTCCGAGGCGGCATCGCCGGCCTCGACCACCAGGGCGGCGACCCGCTCGGCCAGCGCATCGAGCGCCGAATCATGTCCGGCGGCGCCCTGCAGAGCGGCTTCGGCCTGTGCCAGCGCCGCAGCGGCGCCGCCACCGTCCGCATCTGCGCCGGCAAGGCCCGCATGAGCGATGGACGCCGCTTCCCGCAGGTCCTCGGCGTGGCGCAGCCGCTCCCGCTCGGAGGCGATCTCGGCCCGCTCCTCGGGCACCGGCGCCACCGCCTCGATCTCGGAGAGCTCGTAGCGGTTGAGGTCCAGGTCGCGCTCCCGCGACCCCTCGCGCTCGCGCAGCTCGGCCAGCTCCGCCGCCAGGCGGCCCCACTCGCGATGGGCGTCGCGGTAGGCGCCCCGCAGCTTCAGGTGCTCCTCGCCGGCGAACCCGTCGAGGATCTCCAGCTGAGCCGAGGAGATCGTCAGGCGCCGGTGCTCGTGCTGGCCGAAGAAGGCGACCAGCCGCCCGCCCAGCAGCTTCAGGTCGGCGGCGGTGGCGGAGCGGCCGGCGACGAAGGCGCTGGTGCGGCCGCCGGAGGAAACGCGGCGGCCGAGGACAACCTCCTCGGCGCCCTCAGGCAGACGCTCGGCAAGCTCGGCCATCTCCGGCTCGTCGAGCAGCCCCTTCGGCAGGTCGAAGACGCCCTCCACCCAGGCCTCCGGGGCACCGGGGCGGACGATCTGCGCCTTCGCCTTGCCGCCCATCAGCAGGTCCAGCGAGTGGGCGAGAACCGTCTTGCCGGCGCCGGTCTCGCCGGTGATCGCGTTCAGCCCCTCCCCCAGCCGCAATTCGGCTCGCTCGATGAGGAGGAGGTTCTCGATCCGAAGCTCACGCAGCATAGGAATCTGTGTAGCAACGGACGCGGACCGACTTGGGTGGTTTATCCGCTAGTTCCGGCTAAGCAAGAGCAAGGACGCCGAGGACCGCACCGATCACGCTGGCGAAGATGCTCGCGAACAGGGTGACGAAGCCGATGATCATCGTCCGCTGCATCCCGCTGATCTCAATCCTGAGATCGCGAATTTCGCCCTTGACTTCTTTGACTTCACCCTTGACCTCTTTGATCTCGCCTTTGACTTCCTTGAAGCCGGTGTCCACCCGCTTCGTCAGGTCGTCGAGCCGCTCGTCGGTCCACGCTTCTCTTGCCATCACCGCCATGATTCAACCCTACGAAGCTTGTTGTCACGGGTGGCGCGCAGAAAGGAAATTCTTCGCGGAATCTTCCGCGCGGAACCGCGTCAGCTGCCGGCTGGCTCGCTCGGTCCGTCGGTCGGCTGGACGAAGTCCTCGGAGCGGACCAGCCAGAAGCCGAGCGCGGCGCCGGCGAAGGAGATGATCGCGGCGATCAGGATGATGTCGTTGAAGCCGCTGACGAAGGCGACGTCGGCGGCATGCACGGCTTTCTCGTGCACCGCTGGCGGCAACGGCAGTTCGGCCACCGCCCGCGAGCCGCCCGAAGCGACCGCTTCGCCGAGGCCGTCGGGCGCCCGGGGGAGCAGGTGATGCAGCTCCGAGTCAACCCGGCCCTGGAACACGGCGCCGAGGCCGGCGACGCCGGTGGCGATCCCGACCTGGCGGAAGGTGGTGTTGATCCCCGAGCCCATCCCCGATTTCTCGACCGGGACGACGGCAATCGCCGCCTGCCCGATCCCGGGGTTGGTCGTGCCGATGCCGATCCCGGCGAGGAGGAAGCCGACCAACAGCGTCGTCCAGGTCGAGTCGGGCGAGACCCCGTGCATCAGCAGCAGGCCGACGCCGACGATCGTCAGCCCGGTCCCGAGCAGGACCCGGATCGGGACCCGATGCGAGAGCGCCCCCGAAATCGGGGCGACGACGAAGCCGAGGACGGTCAGCGGCAGGAAGCGCAGCCCCGCCTCCAGCGGCGAGAAGTCGAGCACCCCCTGCATGTAGATGGTCAGGTAGAGGAAGAGGGCGAACATCCCCGCCGAAAGCGCGAAGGCAACTGCGGAGACGCCGTTGAAGGCGGCCTTGCGGAACAGGGTCAGGTCCAGCATCGGGTGGTCGGTGCGGCGCTCGATCGCGATGAAGAGCGCCATCAGGACCGCGGCGCCGATCAGGCAAGCGAGGATCAGCGGACTCCCCCACCCCTCCGGATTGCCACGAATCAGGCCGAAGATCAGGAGGAACAGCGCCGAGGAGAAGGTGATGAGACCCGGCACGTCGACGGGCTCGGGGTCCTGCGCCGAGACGTTGACGATCTGGCGCTCGGTTAGGACCATCGCCGCGATCCCGATCGGCACGTTGACGAAGAAGATCCACTCCCAGCCAAGGTTCTCGGTGAGAACGCCCCCGACCAGTGGTCCGACCGCGACCGCGCCGCCGACCGTCGCCCCCCAGACCCCGAAAGCCGTTGCCCGGTCTTTGCCGTGGAACTCCTGGCCGATCAGGGCCAGCGAGGTGGCGAACATGCCGGCCCCGCCGATCCCCTGCAGGCCGCGCGCCAGGTTGAGCAGGGTCGGGTCCTCGGCGATCCCGCAGAGGAAGGAGGCAAAGGTGAAGATCCCGAACCCGATCGTGAACACCCGCCGCCGGCCGAGCCGGTCGCCGAGCGAGCCCGCGGTCAGCAGGAAGGCGGCCAGCATCAGCGAGTAGGCGTCGACCACCCACTGCAAGCTGGAGAGGCTGGCGTTCAGTTCCCGCTGGATGTCCGGCAGGGCGACGTTGACGACGGTGACGTCGAGCAGCAGCATGAACGTCGCGATCGAGACCAGGACGAGGGTCCACCACTTGCGCTCCATGCCGCGCAACCCTAAAGAACAGGAGTGCTCGGCTTATACGGACGGGCTCTAGACAGCCAGATGACCGAACTTCTCGCGGATTCGCCCGTAGAAGCTCGTCCCCGGCAACTGCGCCAGTCGGCTCACCGCCTCGACGAAGCGGATCTCGAGCGAGGCGCCGGCGGCGAGGTCGGCGACCTTGACCCCGTCGACCGCGACTTCGACCGGCTCGCGCTCGGGCGCGTTGCCGACGTGGAGGACGTCGGCCGGGGCCACCACAAGCGCCCGCGCGGTCAGCGAGTGCGGCGAGATGTAGCTGACCACGTACCCCTTGACCCCCCAGGCCAGGATCGGCCCCTGGTTGGCGAGGTTGTAGCCGGTGGAGCCGACCGGAGTGGCGGCGACGAGACCGTCGCAGCGGACGTGGCCGACCTCCTCGCCGGCGATCCGATAGCTGAGCTCGGCGACCCGGTCGTGGGGGCGCCGGGTAAGGGTGATGTCGTTCATCCCAACCTGCTGCTTGCCGTCGACCTTCACCTCCAGGCCCGGCAGCGGCACGGTCTCGATTTCGCCCTGCAGCGCGCGGCGGATGCCCTCCGCCGCCTGGTCGCGCTCGACCGCGGCAAGGAAACCGACGGTGCCGAAGTTGACACCGAAGACCGGGACCTCCGTGTGGGCGTAGCGGCGTAGCGCGTGGAGGATCGAGCCGTCGCCGCCCAGCACCAGACAGATCTCCGGCAGCGTGTGTTCGGCGGTGACGTCGATGCCCTCGCCGGCGGCGCCGTGCTTTGCCACCTCCCCCTCGGTCGCCGCCAGTCGCCAGCCCAGCTCGTGGGCGACCTCGGCCGCAACCGCAACCGCTTCCGAGGCGCTCGGTGGATGCGAGTGGGTGATCAGCGCCGCGGTCTTCACGCGTCTCCCTCCACCGTGGCGACGGCCGCCTCCAGATCCTCGACTTCCGAACCGCTGCCACCGCACCAGACGAAGGTCTCGCGGTTCCCCTTCGGCCCCGGCAGACCCGAGGAGGCGAAGCCGCGGACCGGCAGTCCCAGCTCCTGCGCCGCCAGGGCGACCTTGACGATCGCCTCGCGACGGTCGGCGGCATCGCGAACGACCCCGCGCCCGACCCGCTCGCGGCCGAGCTCGAACTGCGGCTTGACCATCGCCAGGATCTCGCCACCCGGTGCGAGGCAACGAGCCACCGCCGGCAGCACCTTGGTCAGCGAGATGAAGGAGACGTCGACCGTCGCCAGCGAGGGCGCGAACGGCAGGTCGGTCGGCAGGAGCTCGCGGGCGTTGAGACGCTCGATCACGTGAACCCGGGGGTCCTGCCGCATGCGGACATCGAGCTGACCGTAGGCGACATCGACCGCGGCGACCCGGGCGGCGCCGCGCTGCAGCAGGCAATCGGTGAAACCGCCGGTGGAGGCGCCGACGTCAAGGCACTCACGGCCGGCGACGTCGATGCCCAGCGCCTCGAGCGCGTTCTCCAGCTTGGTACCGCCGCGGGAGACGTAGCGCGGACCCTCGTCGACGACCAGGCTGGCGTCAGGCTCGACCAGCTGGCTCGGCCGCAGCGCCACCGGCCCGTCCTGCCCGATGCGGACTTCGCCCGCCCGCACGGCACCCGCCGCCGCCGAGCGCGAGGGGAAGAGGCCGCGGTCGGCCAAAACCGCGTCTATCCGGGACTTCTTCACTCGCCGAAAGCTACAGCGAGCCCTCGCGTCTGGCCTTTTATTCGAGATTCAGAAAGGAATGCGACATTGCTCGAGACCGGTTACCAAATTTGATCTAGTCGTCCCGAGCAAATCGGGTAGAGACCCCGGAGAGACCGTGATTTGCAGCGTCTCTGTGACCCCACTCACACACAAGTCGCACATACGTTCGTACGCTGTTCAAGGATTCGCAAGAGGAAACCGATCTAGGAGATCAACACAAGACTTCAAAGGCTGAACCCCGCGTCGACATATCGCCTCGCTGCTTCCCACAGCGACGCACTCGACATTAACCGGGCTCACCTACCTCCCACGGATCCACACATATATAGAGATACATATCTCTCCTCCCTGTAGTAACCCCAGAAGCGCCCCGCCTCCCCCGGCGGGGCGTTTTCTGTTGTGGGGCTCTAGCAAGGGGAATGCAGCGCCTTCTCCTACCGAGAGCTTGATGAGGGGCCTATCGAGATTTCAGGCCCATGCGCCAGTTGATGCGCCAGTCGGCCACGAATCAGGACTGAGATTCCTACGCTGGGGCCACGAAGGCTGCTTGAGCGCCGCCTAGACCATCCAGGCTCTCGACCTTGAGAGAGGGAGCGAAGACCGCATACTCGCGGCCAACATGCTGCACCGCAGCGCTGTGGGTCATGCTGAACTCGGCGCAGCGGCATCCAACGTAAAGGGCGTCGGTGACCCTTGGATCGGCGTCGTAAGTGAGCAGCCACCGCCCCGCCCCCGGCCAATAGCTCGGCGAGGTTGTGTGAGGGGTTCTGCGGTTGCGGTTGGGCTAGGACTAGCGGGCCAAGTCTGGAGCTTCTTAGTTGGCTCAGAAGCTCCATCTGATGGCTGAGCCTTGTAGTTATCGCTGGCTCGGATGAACTGTGTTGCCTAGGTCTGGCTGGGCTCTGCTGGGCTTTGATTGCGGGTTGTACGAGCCTTCGATGCCACGCCTTCGGGCAAGACCGCGCCAATGAACACCAGCTTGTAATCGCGGCGCTCGTCCGGGGGCGAGGAGAGCAGCACCTCTTCGTCGTCCTCGCTCATCCCCAAAGTGGCCAAAGTCTGAATTCCAGCCGCTCGCATCGCCTCTCGCACCTCGCGCTCAGGTCGATAGCGCTCTAACTGCCGGATTGGCTCATCGAGCCGATCGCCTGCGATCTCGACTTCGAAAATGGATGGCGAGACTTCACCCCGACCGCTCCAGACCCATCGCGATCCCCGATGCTCAACCTCTCGGACCTCGGAGTGTCCAGTGGCGAAAGCCGAGCTGGAGTTCACGTCGAAGACAAGCAGGCCTTCTTCGGCGAGGTTCGCCCGCATCCCGGCGAGCGCAAGGATGAGGTCACTGTCGCCCAACAAGTAGTTCACGGAGTCGTTGAGCGAGAGCATAAGGTCGAAGTCGCCCAGATGGGGCAGATTCCGCATATCCGCGACCTGCAAGGCAACGTCAGCGCCCCCCTCCTGGGCGGCGCGCTCCAGCATGGCCGGCGAGAGATCGCAGCCGCGAACCTTCCATCCCCGACGCAGAAGCGGCCGGAAGGCCCGGCCGGTTCCGCATCCAACATCTAGTGCCCGACCGCCTTCTCGCAGTCCATGCTTCCGCAACTCGGGAAGCAGAGCGCTCCCTAGCCACATCTCGTAGTCGTTTGCGTGGGTGAAGTCGTTATAGACCCCAGCCAATGCCTCGTATGCCACCAACGCGGGGTCGCCTGCCATAGCGAGCCCGAGACTAGCCTCTCGCGCCGCCTGCAAGCAGACCCGAGTTACTCCCTTGTCGTCCGAGGCGGCGTCGGTAAAACACTCGAAGGGTCCGGCTACCCTCGACGCGCCCCCAAGGCGGGGCACGCGAACGGAGCTGGGGGAGCGCTGAAACTCCCCCCAGCCCGTCCTTACATCCGATTGCGGCTCAGCCCATCTTGCTTATGGACACAGCCGGAATCGTCGCATCGACGTTGGCGATCTTCATACGCCTCACCTCCCTTCGCCGGTTGACTCGCTCTGGCCGCTGCACAGCCGAGAGCCCGGCGAGAGAGTTTCGTCAGGAATGCTGACAAGTCAACGATGCTGACGATACCCACCTGGTATCTAATGGAAATGGTCAGTAAGCTGCCGAGCGATCAGGCGTTGAGTTGTCCGCTATGAAGGGAGCAGACGGTGAGCAGTAGCGGCGAAGAGCGCGCGGCCGTCGCCACCAAGTTGCATAAGGCACTCCGCGACCCGACTCGGGCATGGGTCTTGGCTCAGATAAACGACGCGCCAGCTGCGGCCGTCGACCTAGAGGCGCGTTCCCGCCAGCTTCCAGAGGGCGAGATCCCGCGGCAGCGAATCAGCTACCACCTAAACATGTTGGTCAAATATGAGTGCGCTGAACTCGTCGACATTGTCCAGGGTTCGCGAGGCGCCATGAAGAAGATCTATCGCGGAACCACGCCGGTTCTCGTCATGCCGCCCGAGTGGGCGAAGATGGATCGCAGCGACCGGAACGGATGGAGCATCAAAATCCTTAACGAAGGCTTTCTGCGCGCCGAACGAGCGTTGGAGGCAGGTACCTTTGACAAGCGCCTCGATCGAATTGCCGCCAACTACAAACCGCGGCTCGATGAGCAGGGCTGGGCCGAAGCCTGGGAGCTATTGGCCGAGATTCACCGCCAGTTTGCCCCCGGCGGTCCGTTGGAGGCTGCGTCCCTAGCGCGGAGTCCAGATCACATGGATCGAACCCCATTTACCCTCTCCATGTACTTCTATGAGTCACCTCCGGGACGGACCTAAAACACGTCAAGAACGCTGACGATAGTTACTCGTTTTTTACGTTGGCACCTGTCCGGCCAATCCATAACGTTTCCGGCGGCGCATGGGTCGGGAGCTAAAAACGCAAGACCTCGCGGAGTTCACTTGGGAAGGTTCACCCCTGGGTCAAATCAGCACCACGACGTCTTCCTCCAACAGATCACACACCCCAAGGCCGTCCATTGCCGCCACGACCGGGACGCCGCCCCCTGACGCTCGCCCGGGGCCACGATGGACCTGACGGGGGCGACGGCTACGGCAGGGGAAGCCGTCGCCCACCGTCACCGCAAAGAGGACTGAGCCAATGTCACCTCACGGAGACCGTCGAGGGCGGGTCGAACCCGACAAGACCCAGGCGCTCAGCCACCCCGTCAGGCTCGGCATCCTGGGCCTGTTCACAAGCGACCCAGGTCGGTCCCTCGCGGCCGAGGATCTGCTGGCCGCGCTGGTGGAGGAGGACCCCGCCACCTTCGGGAAATACGACGCCGGCCAGATCTTCTACCACCGCGCCCGGTTGCAGAAGGCGCACCTGCTCCCGACCGGATGATGGAGCAACCACGCCGGAGACCTCGCGACACTGAGGAGGCCGCCGCCTTCAAGGGGATGGGTCAGGCCATCACCTTGGTCCGGGAGCGGCGCGGAATGAGTCGAGAGGAACTGGCGGAGAAGTGCGATCTGACCCCCGCCGAACTTGAGCTGGTCGAACGCGGCGAGCTGGATGAGTCGTGGGGCATCACCCGGCGGATCGCCAAGGCACTCGGTGTGTCGCTCCAAGCGCTGATGAGCGAGGCCGAAGAATTCGCCCCCGGCCCTGGCGGTGAGCAGTGGCGGCAGAGCACCAGGGAAGCCGAAGGGGACAGCGCCATCCGAGGGCCGCGGAGCGACGCTGCCGAAGGGAAGCAGTCGTGAGGAGCCTCGCCATCGCGAGGGCGAGGGGTGAGGGACGAGCCATAGCGGTTAGCGAAGTCAAGGTCTGTCCGGTCCACTTGATTCGCAAGGGAAGCTGATCCCGTCTACAGGCGAGCAGCAGACGTAGCGGGTGCCGTGGTGCGCGGACTGGTCGTCCTGTCGCCCGCTAGGTCTGCACCGCCGATCGAATCTCCATGTCCGCTCCGTCAAATGACAACGCGAGAAAGGCAGTGAAGCATCCCCTGCGCAAGCAACTGATTGCCGTCTTTATCGCGAGATGGCCGCTCAGCCCCGGAGAAGCATCTCGCCTTCTCGCCAGGCCACTTCCCGAAGTCTCATATCACGTAAGGGTGCTAGTCAAACTCGAGCTCTTGGAGCTTCATAGGCAAGAGTCCGGGAAGGGAACGGTAACGAGCTATTACATCCCTAGAAGAGAGATTCTCGACCTTCCAATTATCAAATCGCTCCTAGTCGAAGGACCGGCTGATCCTCCCTGATAGGGACCCCTGTTTGTACCTAGATGGTCAGCCCGCTTGTTTTACACAGTAAAAACTCATCAGTGGAAAAGGCGGCTGGTCACTGTGTACAAATAAATGGGACGCTGAATCGCCGATGTGGCCTGACACTAACCGACGGAAAGGCACTAGCCTGGTCACGGTGTCATGTTCCAGACGCTAAATGAATGGCTCGAAATCCAAAATCAGCCCCATTAATAGGTACGAATTACAAGGCCAAAGGTGTATAGGGTGCCCGCGTCCGGTGTGCGGATGTACTCGCTTCCGGTTCACACTCGTCATCGACTCGGAGGCGCACCTTGCAATCCTCGAAGCCACGCTTTGCTCCTAGCGGAACCCAGTTGAAGTTCGGTTCACTCGCCTTTGTCATTCTTCTGCTCGTGTCCGCATTGGCAGTCGGAGTCGCAAGCGGCGAGGAGGGGACCGAGGCTGGAGCGGCGTCCGTGGGCGAGTCCGTTGCTACTCCTGTGCGTGAACTGCCAGATCGCCGTACCGCCTCCTCTCGAACCTTCGAACTAACTAACGGCCAGTTCGAAACCCGACTCTTCGAGGTCCCGGTCAACTACCAGGACGAGGGCGGAGACTGGAAGCCGATTGACGAAGAACTGACGGAACTTCCTGGCGGGACGATCACCAATGGCGCCAATAGCTTCGATGTCCATCTTCCCGAGGATCTGAACGATGGGCCAGTTCGTGTAACTCTGGACGAGGAGTGGGTCTCGCAGATGCCGCTCGGGGTCGAGACCGACACCGTGGATCTGCAGCAGGACGGTACGGCCAGCTACTCGACCGCGAGTGGGGCAGCCGAGTTCGAATTCAACGGCCTCGCCAACGGCTTGAAGGAGACCATCGAGCTGGCCGGGTCGGATGCGCCTTCGACCTATCCCTTCCAGGTCGACGCCTCAGCTGACGTGGTGCCGACCCTTGAGGGGGACGGCTCGATCTCGTTCCGCGACCAGGACGGAAAGGTCGTCGCTGAAATACCGGCCCCGTTCATGGTCGACAACGCCGGTATCGAAGCTCCCAGCGGGGCTGTCAAGTACAGCCTTGAGGAGGACAGCGAGGGAAGCTGGCGGCTGGCGGTGGAAGCCGATCCGGAATGGCTCCACGCCGACGGCAGGAGTTTCCCGGTGTCGACCTGGAATGTGTCGGCAACGGTGTCGCCGCGTTGGCGGCGGTATCTCGCAAGCCGACTTCCGTGGCGCTGGTCGATCTGCAGATGCCGGACATGGATGGCGTTGCCCTCACCGCGCAGCTGCGCGACCGGGAGGATCTGAGCGCGATGCCGATCATCGTGCTCACCGCCTCCGGTGGGGCGCGCGAATGGCAGCGCTT
>Ga0173480_10000598_pt1 | contig 12257 bp, 12 predicted proteins | sample NitcycUS209509C1_FD_122622 | JGI IMG/M metagenome (GOLD analysis project Ga0173480, IMG submission 122622) | Soil microbial communities from Arlington Agricultural Research Station in Wisconsin, USA - Nitrogen cycling UWRJ-S209-509C-1 (version... | ecosystem: Environmental > Terrestrial > Soil... | reverse complement strand
TCTCGGAGCTCGGTGATCGTGATGCTCGTCACCTGCACCGACATCTCGTCGAGGATGTTCTTGAGCAGGTCGTGCGTCATGGGTCGGGGCGTGGCGATGTTCTCGATTTGCAAGGCAATCGCATTTGCCTCGAACACGCCGACCCAGATCGGCAGGACGCGCTCGCCCTGCTTGTCCTTCAACACTACGATCGGCACGTTCGTGACGGGATCCACCATCAGTCCCTTGATGGTCATTTCGATCAGCATGACGCGTCCCCTGCCGTTGCCAATTCGCCGACGAGGCTGTGTGGCCCCGCCCGTGTGATCCGTACAGCCATCGTATGTCCCAGCCATCGCGCGAGCGACGCGTCGTCGTCGCGGCCGGATGGCGGCGCAAAGCTGACCACGCTATTGCTGGTTGTCCGCCCCGATAATGTCCCCGCGCCCCGTCGGCTCACCGAATCAACCAGAACATCGACCGTCGAACCGATCTGACGTTCGTGGAGTCCTGTCTGAATCTCGCGCTGCAGCGCCTGCAGTTCCACGATGCGTGCCGTCTTCTCGTCGTCGCTGACGTCGTCTGCCATCCGCTTCGAGGCCAGGGTGTTCGGCCGTGGCGAATACTTGAACGAGAACATCGAGATGTACTGCGCGACGCGCGTGAGCGACAGCGTGTCGGCGAAGTCGTCCGCCGTCTCGCCAGGGAAGCCGACGATCATATCGGTCGTCACGGTGATTCCCGGTATTTCCTCGCGCAGCGTGTCGAGCAACTGGAGATACTCCTCTCGTGTATGACGCCGGCGCATAGCCTTGAGGATGCGCGTGGAGCCCGACTGGACCGGCAGGTGAACGTGTTTGCAGACCCGCGGAAGATCGCGAATCGCTTCAATCAGCCGCTCGCCGGTGTGCCGCGGATGCGGTGACGCAAAGCGGATGCGCTCGACGCCGGGCACCTCGTGGACGTCGGCCAGCAGCCGGGCGAAGTCGTAGCCGGCACCTTCCGGGTCGCGGTAGTGATTCACGATCTGGCCGAGCAGGTGGACTTCCTTGCGGCCGGACGCTGCCGCTTCGGCCACGTCCGCCAGAATGTCGGCCTTGGCCCTCATCCGCTCGTGCCCGCGCGTGTACGGGACCACGCAGAAGGCGCAGTGGTCGTTGCACCCTTCGATGATGGTGACATACGCCTTGACGGCGTCTTCCCGGCGCGTCAACCCAAGCGGAAACGTCACGTCGTCCATGGCGCCGATATCCACGAGCGGGCGGCGCACGGCTTCCGCCCGCTGGATCAGCGTCGGGAGCATCCTGAGCTTCTGCGTGCCCAGCACTACATCGATCAGGTGGCCGTTGGTGTTGCGGAGCAGCGACTGGCCTTCCTGCTGGGCGACGCAGCCGGCCACGGTGACGATCGGGCGTCGTCCGGTTTCCTGAGCCAGGACGCGCAACTGGCCGAGCCGCGTGTAGAGCTTGTCCTCCGCGTGTTCGCGGACGCTGCAGGTGTTGATAACGACAACGTCCGCCTCGGCGTCATCGGCGGTGCGCTCGAACCCCGCCTGTTCGAGGAGCCCGGCCATGCGCTCCGAGTCGTGCACGTTCATCTGACAGCCGAACGTTTCAATCAGGTACTTCTTCATTGCGACAGGCAGCCATGGTAACGGCATGCGCTGCATTCCGGTAGTCGGAAGGCTTCAGCCTTCCGAGGCCCGGAGGCCTGAAGGCCTCCGGCTACCGGCGGCGCTTGCGCGTTTCGCTTTCGCCTCCCGCCGGACTTTCGCTTTCGCCTTTCGCTTTTGCCGGGAGCGAACCGTCGCTGCCGGCCAGCATTTCCCGCGCGCTCGTTCGGACGGCCGCCGTCGCCGTGGCTCCGCCGATCATCCTCGCGACCTCTTCTTCGCGCCCGTCGCTGGAGAGCCGCTCGACCGACGTCGACGTCCGCTCCCCTTTGACCCGCTTGGTGATGCGGAAATGAGTGGTGCCGCTGGCCGCAATCTGAGGCAGATGCGTGATGCAGAGCACCTGGAAGTCGTTCCCGAGCGCCTGCAGGCGCCGGCCAACGACGTCGGCAACCTGGCCGCCAATGCCCGCATCGACTTCGTCGAAGATGAGCGTCTTGCGGCCGCGTGGATGCTGGCCGCGGAACGATCGTGCGGCCAGCGTTTTCAGCGCCAGCATGATTCGCGACAGCTCGCCACCTGAGGCGATCCGGGCGAGCGGCCGCGGTTCCTCGCCCGGGTTCGGCGAGATGAAGAATTCGGCGCGGTCGATGCCCGTGGCGCCCCACGCTTCTGGTGTCAGAGGCTGCGCGTTGAAACGGACGTCGAAGCGGGTTCGCGTCATCGCGAGATCGGCGAGAAGCCGTTCGAGGTCCGCGCCGAAGCGAGTGGCCGCCTTTCGCCGGGACTCGGAGAGCTGCTTCGCGGGCCGCGCGTACGCCTGCGTCGCTTCGTCCAGTTGGGCGCGGATCTCATCGACGTGCTGGCCGGACGTGTCGAGCAGATCGCGCTCCCGCGTGAGGCTCTCCGCCCGTTCGATGACGTCGGCGAGTGTCGGGCCGTATTTCCGCTTGAGGCGCTCCAGCAACGCCAGCCGGTCCTCCACCTGCTGCAGGCGCTCGGGCGACGATTCGACGCGGGCGCCATAGTCGCGCACGAACCAGGCAACATCCTCGACCTGCGACTTCACCGACTCGAGCGCCGTGACGTAGGGTTCGAAGGCGCCGTCGATCGACGCCAGTTCCGACAGCCGTTTGCGGACCGCTGCGAGCGTGCCGAGCGCGGCATCGTCACTTTCGTACAGAGCCGAATGGCTCTCGTCGCAGAGGCGCTGTACGCGCTCGGCACTGGCGAGCACCTGCTTGAGGGTCGCGAGCTCTTCGTCTTCGCCAGATCTGGGGGCCGCTTTCTCGATCTCGGAGAGCTGAAAGCGCACCAGCTCGAGCCGCGCTTCCCGCTCCCCTTTTTCCATGCCCACGCGGTCCAGCTGCTCGCGGAGCCGCGAGACCTTGCTCCAGGCGGCGGCGACGTCCGCGACCAGCGTGTCGTGACCGGCGTGGTCGTCGAGCAGCGGAAGATGCCCCAGAGGATCGAGCAGAGCCTGATGCTCGTGCTGGCCATGCAATTCGACGAGCCGGTTGGACAGGTCGCGCAGCGCACCGGCCGTGGCCAGGGCGCCATTGATAAACGCCCGGCTTCGCCCCTGGGCAGAGATTTCCCGCCGTACCACCAACTCCTCGCCCTCGTCGTCGAAGATCGCTTCGATCGAGGCCAGAGGCTCACCGGTGCGGACCAGATCGGCTGACGAGCGGCCGCCCAACAGCAGCCCGACCGCCTCTACGAGAATGGACTTCCCGGCGCCGGTCTCGCCGGTGAGCACGTTGAACCCGGAGGCGAACTCGACCTCCACCGACTCGATGACGGCGAGGTTAGAGATGCGGAGAAAGGAAAGCATGGAGACGGAACTTCCATCGAATCAGATGTTTGACAGCATTATGACTGCGTGCTACTCTGCGGTGGTCTGCGCTGTCCCAGCGGCGCGTTAACGATGCACCGGAGGCTTCGTTGCACACGCTTGGCCCGGTTGTCCTTGCACTGCAAGTGCAGGGCAGCGCTACTGCTCCGCCCGCGGGCGGAGACATCGCACAGATTCTCGCCCAGACGGGTCCGCTCAACATCGCGGTTTTCCTGATCCTCGCCGCCTTTTCGGTGGCGTCCTGGGCGATCGTCGTCTCGAAATCACTGACATTCCGCAAGGTTCAACGCCAATCCCTGACGTTCCTCGACGTTTTCCGCCGAAGTCAGAAGTTCTCCGACGTGCAGGCCGTCTGTCCGACCCTGCCCGATAGTCCCCTGGTCGGCGTTTTCCAGGCCGGTTACGCCGAGCTCAACGCCCAGTTCCGGCTGACCAGTCAAACCCCATCCAGTCCCGGCGTGCCCCAGGCACGTCCTATGTTGAAGAGTCTCGATGCCGTTGACCGCGCGCTCATCCGCGCCGCCACGACCGAAATCAACAAGCTGGAACAGAAACTGACCTTTCTCGCCACGACTGCCAGCATCACCCCGTTCATCGGTCTCTTCGGGACCGTGATCGGCATCATGATTACGTTTCAGCGGATTTCAGTGCAGGGCTCGACGAACCTCACCGTCGTCGGCCCGGGTATCAGCGAGGCGCTGCTCGCCACTGCACTCGGCCTGCTCGCCGCCATACCAGCCGTCTATTTCTACAACCACCTCACGCACCGGGTGAAGGAAATGTCGGCGCTGATGGACGACTTCTCTCTCGAGTTCCTGAACATCGCCGAAAGGAACTTCACCTAATGCCGAAGGTTGTGGCGTCGTCGCCGGGAGCGAGCGGCCGGCACCAGCGCGGGCGCCGGCTCGGGCCGACTATGGCCGAGATCAACATCATCCCACTCGTGGACGTCATGCTGGTGTTGCTGATCATCTTCATGGTCGCGGCGCCGATGCTCCAGAAAGGCATCGAGGTCAATCTGCCGGTTGCCTCGCGCTCAACGAGTATTCCTGAGCAACGTCTCAACCTCGATATCCCGCTGTCGTTCGCGAAGGACCAGCGGGTGTTCATCGAGAAGGAGAGTATCTCTCTTGAGAATCTGCCGGAGCGGCTGCGGCAGCGGTTTGCCGGCAAGCCGGAAGAGGCACAGGTGTTCGTACGCACGGACGCTGAGCTCAAGGTGCAACACCTGATCAGCGTGTTCGATGCGCTGAAGGCCGCCAACGTCAACACCGCGGGTGTCGTGACGGACCTGCCGCGTCGATGATCGGAAGAAGGACGTTCGGGAGGCCATGACTGAATCGGTGACCGACATCATCGTCGCGCGCGCGCGTCGGCAGGAGCCAATGACGCGGATGGTCGTGATGTCCGCGGTCGGCCACGCCGTTGTGTTCGCCTTGCTGCTGATCATGTCGGTGACGGCGGAGACGGCGCCTCCCCCGAAGGTCTTCACCGTCACCCTCGCCGGAGGGACGGGACCGAAGACCGGTGGCCTCAATACCATCGGCGGGCGGAAGATCGAGCGGGTTGCGCCGCCGGAACCGAAGGCTGTGGAACCGCCGCCGGCCGCGACGCCACCCAGGATGACGTTACCGGAACCCAAGGCGAACCCCAAGCCGCAGCCGCGCAACGAGAAAACTCCGCCGAAAGCGGCGACGGCCATTCCGCAGCCGCCAGCGGCCGGTGACGAAGTACGGGCCGGCAGCACCACGACCGAGACCGGAGCGAAAGGCGTGGGCTTTGGCCTGAGCAGTGGCGGCGGCGGGATTAATAGTGCACTTCAGACGGATGTGTCCGATTTTTGTTGTCCTGAATATCTGGTCGATGTGTTCGAGCGCATCCGTCGCACGTGGAATCAGGACGCCGGGCGGCGCGGGATATCCGTGATTCGCTTCACCATCCAGCGGGACGGCACCGTCCGGGACGTCGGCATTCATCGTTCCAGCGGCGTTGCGGTGATGGATTCGGCGGCGGAGCGCGCCGTTCAACTGGCAACATTGCCGCGACTTCCAGCGCAGTTTCGAGACGAGGCCCTCGGCGTTCGCCTGACGTTCAACTACGAGCAGCGATAACGATGATAAACAGCAACACCTTCGTGCACATGTTCGGCTGGAAACGTCTAGCCATGACGACGCTTCTCGCGGCTGCCGTGGTCACCGGCTGGCAGCCGCTCAGTGCGCAACAGCAGCCGCCAATCGTGGAAGGGGAAATCAGGCCGGGTGGCGGCGCCGCCGTCCGCTATGCGGTTCCGGATTTCGTCGCAGCGACGCCCGATCTTGCCGAGACGGGCCGGACGCTGGCGCAGGTGCTGTGGAACGATCTCGAGTTCGAGCGCGAGTTCTACATGATTCCGCGCGACACCTATTCGTCCATTCCTCGAGTAGCAGCTGGCGCGCTGCCGCCGTTCGCGTCGTGGCGCGAACTTGGCGCCGACGCACTCGTGTCGGGTACCGTCGAGAAGGTCGGCGACCTGCTGCGCGTCGATTTCCGGCTCTACCGGGTCAGCGATCAGCAGCAGGTGCTCGCCGCGCGGTACGAGGTCGCCGCCCGCAGTCCCCGCGTGCTGGCGCACAGGATGTCCGACGAGATCTTCATCAAGCAGCGGAATCTGAAGGGCGTGGCCCGTACCAAGCTGGCGTTCATTTCCGACCGCAACCGCGAACCACTGGTCGGCACTGTTGAAAAGCGCGAGGTGAAGGAGCTCTATATCTCCGACTACGACGGGGCGAACGAACAGCGCATCACCGTGAGCCGTGGATTGAACCTGAATCCGTCCTGGTCTCCCGATGCCAACTCGATCGCGTACACCGCGTTCGGAAAGAGTGGCCCGGACATCGTGGTGTCGCGGATCTACGAAGGGCTGCTGCAGCGACCGGCAAAGGGCATCGGCAACAATTACCTGCCGAGTTTCTCGCCCGACGGTACGCGCGTGGCCTTCGTCTCGACCCGTGACGGCAACATGGAGATCTATGTCGCCAACGTCGATGGATCGAACCTGCGTCGGTTGACCAATCATCCGTCCTACGATCTGACGCCGACGTGGTCGCCCTCGGGAAGCCAGATCGCGTTCACGTCGGACCGCTCGGGCAGTCCGCAGGTGTATTCAATCAATATCGACGGGCTCGGCTTACGGCTGATCTCGCAGGGCGAAGCGGAGGCGGATCGACCGACCTGGTCGCCGGCGCCATTCAACGAGATTGCGTTCACGGCGCGGCGCGCTGGCTGGTACGACGTCAAGATCTACGACGCCGCCGCTGGAACGAGCCGGTGGCTGACCGACAATCGATCGACCGGCGGTTCCAACGAGAGCCCGGCCTTCTCCCCCACCGGCCGGCACCTCGCGTTCACCTCCACGCGTACCGGTTCGATGCAGATTTTCGTGATCGGCCGCGACGGCCGAGGCGAGCGACAGATCACGAAGACAGGTAACAACCAGACCCCGTCATGGTCGCCGAACTGACGCCGGAACTCGTGGGCCGGGGCTTCCACCTTCGCCACAGGCGACGGCGGACAAGTCAGCCCCGGCATGAAGAGTTCGAGCATCCTGAGCAGAGAGTAAATATGTACCGAAGGACACTGCACACCGCCATCGTCATCGTGCTCGTCGTCAGCGCCGCCGCGTGTAAGCCGCGGCAGCCGAAAGTCAACACCACTCCCGATCCGGGAACGACGGCGCCGGTGGCAACAGCTCGCGAGGAGTCGAAACCACTTCCGCCGCCACCGACGCCGCCACCGTCAATCCCGGTCGAGGACAAGCCAGTTGTGCGTCCCGTCGAGGATGCCGTGGCGTCGAAGTCGCTCGACGACTTGAACCGCGATTCGCTGCTGAAGCCGGCCTTCTTCCCGCTGAACAGCCACGACCTGGATGACCAGGGTCGCCTGATCGTGAACGCCAATGCCGATGTGTTGAAAAAGTACGCCACCTGGACGATCACTGTCGAAGGCCATGCGGACGAACGTGGCACCGCGGAGTACAACCTCGCTCTTGGCGAGAAGCGCGCAAATGCGGTGAAGACGTATCTGGTGTCGCTGGGCGTCTCTCCAGATCGCCTCAAGGTCATCAGCTACGGTAAGGAGTTCCCGTTCGATCCCGGCCATGACGAATCGGCATGGGCGAAGAACCGTCGCGCGCACTTCGTCATCACCGCCAAGTGAGCGTCGCTGTCACGAATTACGTTGAGGACGTCATGAAGACCCTTTGCACCAACCCGGTGATTCGCTCGTGGGCCGGGGCGTTCGCCCCCGCTCTCCTGCTGCTCATTGCGGCGTCGCCGCTGCACGCCCAGAACCGCGAGCACCAGCAGCTCGCCGCCGAGCAGCACATCATGCTCGAGCGCATGCAGTTGCTCGAGAATGCCAATGAGAGGACGCTGGCCCAGCTGGAGAAGATTACCCAGGCGCTCAAGGCGGTGACCGACCGCATTGATGCGAGCGATGCGTCGATGCTGAAGTCGCTGGCCGATCAGAAGGTCGTGCTCGACAACCTGAACGTGGAAGTGCGGGTGGTGCGCCAGAACATGCAGGAGACGAGCACCCGACTCCAGACGATCAAGGAGGAGCTCGAAGCCGTCGGCACGTCGGTGTCGACGATGAGTGTGCGTTCGTCGTCATCGATCGACAGCGCGGCGCCGGCCCCCACAGGAGAACCGGCGTCCGGCGCGGCTACCACCCCTGTGGCACCTCGCTCCGGCATTCCTCCGGGTCGCCTCTACAACACGGCGTGGATCGACTACACCTCGGGCAACCTGACGATGGCGGTCACTGGATTCGAGCGCTTCCTGAGCGAATATCCGAAGTCAGACTCTGCCGACGATGCGCAGTACTACCTCGGTATGAGCTACATGAAGCAGAAGAAAGTGGCAGAAGCGATTTCCACGTTCACCGCGCTGATCAACAGCTATCCGAACGGCGACTACGCAGACGAGGCATACTACAGCCTCGGTGACGCGCAGCGAACGCTGGGACAGACCGAGGCCGCAAGACTCTCGTGGCAGACCGTGGCCAGCAAATATCCTGATAGTGAGGGAGGATTGCTGGCCAAGCAGCGACTGGACGGACTTCCGCCGCCACCGGCGGCGCCCCGCCAGCCCTGACCTGCCCTGTCACTCTCCGCGCGCATACTGAATCTCCGCACGCTTGCACGATGCCGGGGCCGACTTGTCCGCCGTAGCCTGTGGCGAAGGTGGAAGCCCCGGCCCACTGGCACGGGCGTGTGTCAACCGCACGTACGGCTGCGGTAACCGCAGCCGCAGGGGCCTGTACGTCCAGGCCCGAAAGGAACGCAATGGGGAGTGTCAATAAGGTGATCCTGGTCGGCAATCTCGGACGCGACGCCGAGCTCCGCTACACGCCCGGCGGCGCCGCGGTCTCGACGTTGAACCTCGCCACCACCGAGGTGTGGAACGACCGCAGCAATCAGCGTCAGGAGAAGACGGAGTGGCACCGCGTCATTCTGTGGGGCAAGCAGGCCGAGAGCCTGCAGGAGTACCTGACGAAGGGCAAGCAGATCTACATCGAAGGCCGTCTGCAGACGCGTCAGTGGGACGACAAGGACGGCAACAAGCGCTACACCACCGAGATCAAGGCCGATCGCGTGACGTTGCTCGGTGGAGGTGGTGGCGGTGGTCGTGGGGGATCGATGGATCGCGGCGGCTCGCAGATGGCCGGCGGCGGCGACGAGCCACCGATGGAGCCGATCACCGAGGACGATATTCCGTTCTGATGTAGGGCGGGGCCTTTTGGCCCCGCCGAATTGAATTGAACAGGCGGGGCCGAAAGGCCCCGCCCTACAACTTCTCGTGGGCCGGGGCTTCAGCCCCGGCATGTTCATCTGGTCGGTACTTCCGTATCGGCGCCGTGCTTGTCGAACGAATCGTGGAGGAACCGCTCGATCTCGTCGACGGTTCCGAGCGTGAGCACGTACGACGCCAGCTTCGCCATCTCTGATGCGCTGGTTTCCTGGACCACGCGACGCGCCATGCCGAGCGCGCCCGGCGTCATGCTGAACTCCCGCAGGCCGCACCCGATCAGCAGCCGCAGCAGCAGCGGATCCGACGCCATCTCACCACACACCGACACCGGAATACCGCGGCGAACAGCCGCACGTCGCACCTGGCGCAGCAGACGCAGCACCGCGGGGTGCAGCGGCTGATAGCGGTTGGAGACCCGGTCGTCGGTGCGATCGACCGCCAGCGTGTACTGAATGAGGTCGTTGGAGCCGATCGTGAAGAAGTCCACTTCCTTCGCCAGCAGCGACGCGGTGAACGCCGCTGATGGCACCTCGATCATGATGCCCACCGCGATGTCGTCCACCGTGATGCCGCGTGCGTCGAGTTCGGCGCGCGCTTCGGCGAGCAATGCCCGCCCGGCCCGCACCTCGTGGACCGACGACACGAATGGGAACATCACCCGCAGCGTGTGGCCCTGCGCGGCGCGCAGCAGCGCACGCAACTGCACCTTGAAGATGGCCGGCTGCGCCAGCCCGAAGCGGATGCCGCGCAGACCGGCGTTTCCAGAACGCTCGCGCTCGTGATCCGGGAACCACCGCGCGTCGAGTGCGGCATCCACCAGCGGCCGCGCCATCTGGCGCTCGTCGATGTCGAAGGTGCGGACGGTCACCGGACCTGGCGCCATCCGTTCCACGAGCTGACGATAGACGTGGTACTGCTCGTCCTCCGCTGCCATGTCCGGAGGCCCGCCGACCAGCATGAACTCCGAGCGGAAGAGACCGATGCCTTCAGCGCCGGCGGCGACGGCGGCCGCCACGTCATCGGCGCGCTCAATGTTGGCGTGGAGGACGATGCGGGTTCCGTCGGTCGTCTCGAGGGGAACGCCGGCATCGCCGCGCACCGGTGCCGAACGCAGATGCATCAGGCGCGCCCGCGTTTCCGCTTCCTGGCGCACGAGCGGCGACGGATCGATGACAACCTCCCCGGTCTCGCCGTCGATGATCACCGACGCCCCGGGTGGAATTCTGACGCTCACGTCGTGCAGGCCCACCACTGCCGGGACGCCGAGCGAGCGCGCCAGAATCGCCGTGTGATAGGTCCGACTGCCGGCGTCGGTGGCGAACCCGTGAATCTTCGTCCAATCGAGCTGCGCCACCACTGACGGCGTCAGCTCGTCGGCAACCAGCACGCATGGCGTGTCGAGATCCTGAAGCAGGTCGCGCGTCGTGCCCTTGCCGTCGCGCAGATTCATCCGCAGACGGCCGGCGACGTCGTGCAGGTCGCCCTTCCGCTCGTGCAGGTACGGATCCTCGACGTCGTCGAAGACGCTGGCCAGCTCGTCGAGTGCGCGCTGCACCGCCCATTCGGCGTTGACGCGCTCTTCACAGAGGATGGTGGCGGCCCGACCGACGAGCATCGGGTCGTCGAGGATGAGCAGCTGGGCGTCGAAGATGGCGGCGAGGTCCGCGCCTTTGAGCTCGTGGATGCGGCGCCGGATCTGCTGCAGTTGCTCGGTGCAACGGACGCGGGCGCGTTCCAGCGCCGAGAGCTCGCGCGACACGCGATCCGGGGAAATCGGAAACCGGATCACCTGTGTGCGCTGAATGGCGACGAGCGCCGGACCGGCGGCGATGCCGCTCGAGACGCCAATCCCGATCAGGCGTTCCACGCGTCCTCACCAAATCCGGTTTCCACCAGGTGAGCCAGCGCGGCCACGGCTTCCACTTCGTCCGGGCCGTCGGCGCTGATCGTAATCGTCGTCCCTCGCGCTGCCGCCAGCAGCAGAATTCCCATGATGCTCTTGCCGTCCATCACTTTCGTGTCGCGCGCCACCCGTACCTGTGATCGATATCGCGAGGCGAGGTGGACGAATCGCGCCGCCGCTCTGGCGTGAAGCCCCAGCTGATTCACCACTGTAGCGGAACGGCTCGTCATCGGCGATTGATCTTAATCTGACTTTGGGCGCCGGCCGGGCGCCCTACGGTTTGTCTCCCCTAAGCAGGTCAGAGGCGACCCAGATGGCATTCCGTCCGTCTTCCCGCAGCTCGCGGGCGATGGTCAGCAGGTCCGTTTTCGGCCTGATGCTCGCCAGCTTGATCAGCATCGGCAGGTTCACGCCGGTCACCACTTCAATCGTTCCCTGGGCGAGAAATGTCATCGCCAGATTCGCCGGCGTGCCGCCGAACATGTCCGTCAGGATGAGGACGCCTTCGTCGCGTTGGACGCGTGCAATCGCCTGTTCGATCTCGGCGCGCGCTTCCTGCGTATCCTCATGCCAGCCGATCGAGACGGCGGTCACGTGCGGCAGGTCGCCGACAATGGTCTCGGCCCCGTGCACCAGCTCGACGGCGAGCTGCCCGTGGGTGACGACGACAACACCGATCATGAATCCCGGTGTTTCACCCGCAGCCGGACGCCCCGTACGTCGGCCAGCGATTTCTTCAGCGCTTCGGCAATCATCACTGAGCGGTGCCGGCCACCGGTGCAGCCGATGGCCACCGTCAGGTAGCTCTTTCCTTCCTGCACGTAGTGCGGCAGGGCGAAGCGGAGAAACGACGTCAGCCGATCGATGAAATCCGTCGTCTGTTCGTTCCGCCGCATGAAGCGCACGACGGCCGCGTCTCGGCCGGTCAGATCGCGCAGCTTGTCGACGAAGTGCGGATTGGGCAGACAGCGGACGTCGAACACCAGATCGGCGTCGACCGGCAGCCCGTGCTTATAGCCGAAGCTCACCAGGTTGACGATCATCTCCGCGCGGACGCTGGTATCGCGTGACATCCGCATGAAGCTGTCGCGCAGCTCGTGCACGGTGAGGTTGGTCGTA
>Ga0173480_10000597_pt1 | contig 12283 bp, 8 predicted proteins | sample NitcycUS209509C1_FD_122622 | JGI IMG/M metagenome (GOLD analysis project Ga0173480, IMG submission 122622) | Soil microbial communities from Arlington Agricultural Research Station in Wisconsin, USA - Nitrogen cycling UWRJ-S209-509C-1 (version... | ecosystem: Environmental > Terrestrial > Soil >... | reverse complement strand
TGTGCCTCGATCCGCGTGTCGCCCTGATCGTGCGGGAAGGCCTCGTCGTCCAGATAGTCGCCCGTCCACCGGACCGTGCGCTCGGCCGCGGCCATCCCTGCGATCCCCGACCCGATCGGCACGATGACGTCGTCGGGGGAGGGCGGGACCGGCGCCGCGGCGATCGGCCGCTCGAGGTGCTCGCCAGAGTCGCCCGTCAGGTTGATCTGGGCGCGGTCGGCGCGCAGGAGCCTGGCGGCATCGGAGACGGCGCGGTCGAGGACCGTCTGAGGCTCGTGCAGGGAGGCGATCTGGGCCGCGATCTCGGCCAACGACCGCTGGGCGTCGATGCGCTCGCGCAGCTGCTCGTAGAGGCGCGAGTTTGTGATCGCGACCGCCGCCTGCCCGGCGAAGAGCTGGACGAGCTCGAAGTCGACGTCGGAGAAGGCGACTTCGGCACCGCCGATCCGGCTGATGTTCATTGCGCCGGTGACCTCGTCGCCCGAGATGAGCGGGACGATGATCATCGCCTCTTCCTCGACCGGGGTGTTGGGGATCTGGATGAGACGCGGGTCGGCCAGCGCGTCGTTGATGAGGACCGGCTCGCGATGCTCGACAGTCCACCACGTGAGCCCCTTGCCCTTCGGCACCGGGAACTCGCGCACCGCCTCGGCGTCGCGGTCGCGGACGAGGACCGGCGTGAGCACCTCCTCGCTCTCGTCGACGCGGTAGAGGCTCAGCTTGTCGTACCAGATCACCGCCTTCATGCCGTCGGCGATCAGCTCGAGGACGCCTCCCGGCTCGAGGGTCGAGAGGAGCTGCTGGTTGATCTCGAGCAGGCGTCGCTGCGAGTCCGTCTGCCGCGCCAGCGCCGCGGATTCGTCGCCGAGCTCGTCGTAGAGCCGTGCATTCGTGATGGCGATGGCCGCCTGGTCGGCGAGGAGCCTCAGGAGCTCGGCATCGCCTTCGTCGAACGCATGTGCACGCGCCGACTGGACGGTGAGCACGCCGAGGCCGCCCGCGCTGCTGATCAGGGGCGCACTCATCACCGAGCGTGTGCCACGGCGGCGGATGTATGCGTCGAGCTCGTCGGAGTGGTCGAAGTCCGGATCGGCGAGATAGTCTCCCGTGCGCACGACGCGACGCTCCGACATCGCGCGCCCGCTGACGCCGCCGCCGACGCGCACCGGCACGTCGTCGGCCGGGCCGTCGGACGGGGCGAACGCGATCGGCCAGCCGAGGAGCGTCTCGTCCTCCTCGAGCGGATTGATGATCGCCGCGTCGGCATGGAGCAGGCGGAGTGCCTCCTCCGCGGTGCGCTGGAGGACCGTGGCCGGTTCATGCAGCGCCGCGATCTCGGCGGTGATCGAGGCCAGCGTCTGCTGCGCGTCGATCCGGTCGCGCAGCTGCTCGTAGAGACGGGCGTTGGTCACCGCGATCGCAGCCTGGCTGGCGAGCACCTCGAGCAGCTCGGCGTCCGAGCCGTCGAACGCGTCGCGCGCCTGCGAGTGGACGGTGAGCGAGCCGATTGCCCCCAGGTCGCCGATGAGCGGCGCGCTCATGACGGACCGGATCCCGTGCTGGCGGATGTATCGGTCCGGCGCCTCGGCGTGGATGAAGCCCTCGTCGGCGAGGTAGTCGCCGGTGCGGATGACCCGGCGCTCCGCCACGGCGCGGCCGGAGACGCCCTCGTCGGCGGCGACCGGGCTCTCGCCAACGGCGCGCTCGATCGGGAGGTCGATTGCCGAGTGCCCGAACGCCCAGTGCAGGCCACCCCCCTCCGAGACAAGTTCGATCCGGCCGCCGTCGGCATCGAGAAGACGGACAGCCTCGTCGAGCGTGCGCTGCAGGACATCGCCGGGCTCACGGATGGCAGTGATCCGGGCCGCGATCTCACCCAGCGAGCGCTGCGCCTCGACCCGATGCTCGAGCTCTTCGTACAGGCGCGCATTGCCGAGGACGATCGCTGCCTGGCTGGCGAGGGCACCCAGGAGCTCGCCGTCCTCGTCGCCGAAGGCGTCGGGGCGCGTCGAATAAGCGCTGATCGCCCCCAGCGGCCCCTCCTCCCCGATGAGCGGCGCGCTCATCTGTGAGCGGTAGCCGAAGCGCCCGATCCACTCGTCGGCTTTCGTGGTGTGCTGGAACGAGTCGTCGCCGAGATAGTCCGAGGTCCACGCGACGCGCTGCTCGGAGATGGCGCGGCCGGCAATGCCCTGGCCGATGCTGACGGTGACGTCGTCGGCCGGCGGGGTGTCCGGCCCGACGCTGAACACGTTACGGAAGTCGGCGAGCTCGTTGGTGCCGGGGCGGAGCTGGTGGATGATCACGTGATCCGCATGGAGGAGGCGCTTCGTCTCGTCCACGGTGCGCGTGAGGACCGCGGAGGGGTCCCGCAGCGAGGTGATCGAGGCGGCGATCTCCCCAAGCGTGCGTTGGGCCTCGACCCGGTGCGCGAGCTGTTCGGCGAAGACCTCCGCCTCGGCGTTGAGTCGCGCATTGCTGAGGACGATCGTGGCCTGGCCCGCGAGGAGGCCCAACAGCTCGCCGTCATCGGCGTCGAAGACACCGGGCTTCTCGGAATACACGCCGATGGCGCCGATGGCGCCGTCCTCGCCGATGAGCGGCGCGGCGATGACTGACCGGATGCCCAGCTTGCGACCGACCTCGTCGGACGCGTCGTCGTGCCGGAAGGACTGGTCGGCAAGGTAGTCGTCCGTCCACGACGGCCGGCGCTCGCGGACGGCGCGACCCGAGACGCCGTCGTCCACGCGGGTGTGGTCGTCCTTGGTGAACGGGACGAGGCGGCGTCGGATGAGCGAGTGGCCGTCACCCCAGCGCAGCATGCCCTCCTCGTCGGTGAAGATCATGCCGATCTGGCCGCCGTGTCCCTGCAGCAGCCGGACGGCCGCCTTCAGAGTCTGGATGAGCACCGCCGACGGGTCGCGGACCGACGTCAGCTGGGCCGCCATCTCGGCCAGGGTCCGCTGTGCATCTACGCGGCGCGCGAGCTCGTCGGCGTGCGCCTGCAGATCCTCGGTGAGTCGCGCGTTGGCGATCGCAATTGCACCCTGGTCGGCAAGGCCCTGGAGGAGCTCGAGCTCGTCCTCGCCGAAGCGATGCGGCCGCTCGAAGGAAACGGCAAGCGTGCCCATCACCTCGCCCTCGGGCCCACGCAGCGGGGCGGACGCCACGCCACGGAGCTCGAGGCGCTCGGCCACCGCCTGGTCGGTGGGCTCGTGTGGGATGCGCTCGTCGAGGAGGTAATCCTCCGTGGCGATGACGGTGCCGCGGCCGGCGGCAAGCCCGTTGATGCCGTCGTTAACCGGAAACTCGAGCTGCGCCAGCCATTCCTCGGTCCATGCCGGGTTGCCGCCGACGACCACGGTCGGCCGCAGCGCCGTTCCGCCGGGGAGCATCTCGGTGAGATGCGCACCATCCGAGCCGATGAGGCGCCACGCGGCGTCGACCACCGACCGCAGCACGGCATCGGGCTCGCGGATGACCGCGATGCGAGCCGCGATCTCACCCAGCGTGCGCTGAGTGTCGACCCGGCGGGCGAGCTCCTCCTGGGAACGTGCGAGCCGCTCGATGAGGCGCTGGTTGGCGATCGCAGCAGCCGCGTGATCCGCGAGGGCGCGGAGGAGCGCGAGCTCCGCCTCCGTGAAGTCGTCGAGACGAGAGGAGTAGGCGCCCAGCGCGCCGAGCACCTCCTCGCCCGCCACGAGCGGAGCGGCGGCCATCGACCGCATGCCGGCAATGTCGACGATCCGGTCCGCGATCGGCGAGTGCTGGAAGCGCTTGTCCTTTCGATAGTCGCCGGTGACGACGAGCTGGCGTGTCGCGACGGCGTGGCCGAACAGCCCGACCCCGGTCTCGAGGGCCATGTCCCGGATGAGCTGCTGCGCCTCGGGGTTCTTGATCCCGGCGTCGACGGCGAATCGCATCTTGTCGCCGTCGACGAGGTAGACCATCGCGCCATCGGCGGTCAGGAGACGCGCGGCCTCGTCCACGGCGCGCGCCAGCATGGCGTGGGTGTCCGGCTGCTGCACGGGTTCGACGGACGCCGTCACGGGCTCGGGTCGGGATGGCGCGCGGGTCATGGGCGCGCAAGAGGATACGCCATCGCGCTGACGGCTCCCCATCGGCGCCCAGGCCGACCGCCTACGTCATTCGGCCCATCGGGCGTGCCACGGATGTCGCTCCGCGTCCTCGCCCCTCTGCCGAATGGCGCTGCGGGTGCCGGCTGGGAGACTGAGGGCGTCGAAATCAACCGATGCCGGCCGCCGGCGTCGAGCCATCAACCGGAGGACCCCAATGCCCCAGTTCATGAGCGGTCGAACCGCCGGCGCGATGCTCACCGCCGTGATCGTGGCCCTCACGGGCGCGACGGCGTACATCCACCTCGGCCTCGGCGGCATGCTCTTCACGCTCAACGGCCTCGGCTATATCGGCCTCGCCGTGCTCTACGTGATCGGCGCCTTGGCCCCGACGGCGATGATCCAGAAGTTCAGCTGGTTCCCGCGAATCGCGCTCATGGGCTACGCCGCGATGACAATTGTCGGCTACCTGGTCATCGGCCCCTACTTCACCCTCGGCTGGATCGCCAAGGGGATCGAGGTCACGCTGATCACCCTCGTTGGCGTCGACATCCTCCGCGTCTACGGAAGCCCGAAGGCCTTCGTCCGGCAGGCCCTCGACTCGGTGGCCCCGGCTCTGCCTTCTCGGTTCCGGCCCACCGCCGCCTGAGACAACCCTCATCGAAGGTGGGCCGGGCCCACGGTCCACCCTTCGTTCGTCCCGCATCAACAGAACAGCGCCCCGTCCGGTCCGGGACGGGGCGCTTCGTCGTGGCGCGGGTCAGACGAGCTTGTGCTCGACCGCGTAAAGGGCGGCTTGCGTGCGTGACGCGAGCCCGAGCTTGCCAAGGATGTTCGAAACGTGGGTGCGAGCCGTGCGCTCGGTGATCCCGAGCTCGTAAGCGATCTCCTTGTTGGAGGCGCCCTTTGCGAGCTGCGCGAGGACCTCCTTCTCGCGGCCGGTGAGCGGCTCGATCGGCTCGGCCTCGCGCCGCTGGCGGAGGCGCTGCGCGAGCAGCCGCGAGACCGCCGGATCGAGGTGAACCTCGCCGTTGTAGGCCGCTCGGATCGCCTGGGCGACCTCCTCCGCCTCGGCGTCCTTGAGAAGGTAGCCCGAGGCGCCCGCCTCGAGTGCCGAGGTCACCTTCTCCTCCTCGATGAACGAGGTGACGGCGACGACCTCGATCTCCGGATGGGCCGACTTGATCGCTGCGATGGCCTCGAGGCCCCCCATCTCGGGCATGAGCAGGTCCATCAGGACGACGTCCGGGACAAGGCGATCTGCGGCGGCGACGCCCTCGCGCCCGTTCTCTGCCTCGCCGACGACGTCGAAGTCCTTGAGAAGCTCGAGGAAGCCACGCAGTCCGCGCCGGACGACCGCGTGGTCGTCGACCAGGAGCACCCGAATCGGACCCTCTTCCTCAGCCACTCGCACCGTCCCCTGCTGCTCGTCGGTTTCCGTTTCTGGCGCCTCGCCTGAGCGCGCGCGGGAAGTATGCACCAGCGCGAAGACGCGCTCGGGGTCGGGCACGTCGCGCAGCCGCTGCTCGCCGAGGTCGCGCAGAACGGCCCCTTCCGGCACCCGTCCGCGCATCCGATCGATCGTCACGCCAGACACGAGCGTCTCCCCGCCGTTGGCCAGCGCCTGGAGACGCGCGGCCCGAAAGAGCGCGCGGCCGTAATAGCGATCGTCCTTGACCTCGACCTCGCCCGAGACGAGGGCGATGCGGATGCGCATCCGACCGATGGCTCCCCAGTCCTCGTCCGCGATGGCGGATTGGAGCTCGACCGCCGCAGCTACCCCGTCGGCGGCATCGCCGAAGCTGGCGTACGCACCGTCGCCAATGCGCTCGAAGAGGCGCCCGCCGTGCCGATCCGCGATCTGGGAGACGAGGTCGTGATAGCGCGCCAGCGCGACGCCCGCAGCGGCGCCATGCCGTTCGGCGAGGCGCGTCGAGCCCTCGACATCGGCGAACAGGAAGGTGAGCTCGCGCAGGGCGGCGTCCGTCTCCATGGGCCTTCACAGGATAGGTGCGCGAGCAATCGCGCATCGGCGGCCGATTGACGTAGGCGGACTCGGCGGAAGATCCGGGACCCGTCTGCGACCCGTGTCGGTCGTGGAGCGAGCACGTGAGGACGACGATGTCTTCACCAACCCATCACAGCAGCAGAACAGGAGGCAGCAACGATGTTCGCAGCAGGCGCACAAGCCTTCGGCGCCGCCGTCGAGATCGCGTTCTTCCCGCAGCCTCCGAATCGGTCCACGCGGCCGGAACGGAGCTCCGAGGAGGGCGCGGGCAATCGCTCGAGCCTGATCGCCTCGATCCGCCAGGCTCTGGCGGAGCTGGCCGGAGACTCGGCCACGTCGTGGCTCCCGCGGCTCCAGCGCTATCCGTACTGAGCTTCCCGAGACACGTGGAGATCGACTCATGAACCCCTACGCCGTGCTGATGTTGGCGCGGACCGTTGAGCAGGACCGCGACCGGTCCGCGGCCGAGCGCCGTCGGATCCATCGCCTCGAGCCCGACACACGTCACGAGTCGCGTGGCTCATGGGCCGCGATCACTCGCTTCCCGCGCTACACCCTCTCCGACCAACGCGGCTGACCAATCGCCGCACTGGCGCCCGGGCCGACGGCCCGGGCGCCTCCGTTTGTGCGTCGGAGCGGCCCTGCCGGACGGCTATCCTCCGCGCGTGACCCGGCCCACTCTCACCGGCACGCCCGACGCCGTCCCGACCATCGAGCCAGACGAGGTGTTGACGAGCGGCGACCTCGACCTCGTCGGACGATGGCTCGAGCAGGCCGACGTCGTCGAGATCGCCGATGAGCTCTCGCGCCTGCCACGCGAGGCGCGCGCCGTGCCATTCAGGCTCATCGCGCGCGACCGGGCGCTCGAGGTCTTCGAGCTGCTCGATCCCTCGCTCCAGCAGGAGCTCCTCGAGGGAATGCGCGAGGCGAACGTCCGACAGCTCTTCGAGGAGATGGATCCGGACGACCGTGCCCGGCTCACCGAGGAGCTGCCCGCCAAGGTCGCGCACCGGCTGCTCGCGGGGCTCTCGCCGAACGAGCGGCGGCTCACCGCGACGCTCCTCGGCTACCCGGAGGACTCGGCCGGACGGCTCATGTCGCCGGAGGTGGCGAGCCTCCGCGCCGGGATGACCGCCGCGGAGGCGCTCGAGCGGCTGCGGCGCGTCGGTCACTCGGCCGAGACGATCTACGCGCTGCCGGTGACCGACGATCGCAGGCGCCTGCTCGGCATGCTCGGCCTGCGCGACCTGGTCCTTGCCGATCCCGACGCGCTCGTCGGCGATCTCATGGACACGGACGTCTTCTCCGCCCGCGTCGACACCGACCAGGAGCAGGCTGCGCGCCTCATCCGCGAGGCGGATCTCCTGGCGCTGCCCATCGTCGACTCGGAGGCCCGCCTCGTCGGTGTTGTGACCGTCGACGACGCGATGGAGGTCCTCGAGGAAGAGGAGACCGAGGACGTCGCGCGCATCGGCGGCGCCGAGCCGCTGCGCAGGCCGTACCTCGCCACCTCCGTCATGCAGATCGCCCGCTCGCGGGTCATCTGGCTCCTGGTGCTCATCGTCGCGGCGACGCTCACGGTCAACGTCCTCCACGCATTCGAGGAGACGCTGAGCCAGGTCGTGACGCTCGCGCTCTTCATCCCGCTCGTCATCGGCACCGGCGGCAACACCGGCGCCCAGGCGGCGACGACGGTGACCCGTGCCCTCGCGCTCGGAGAAGTCCGCTTCGACGACCTCCGGGTCGTCGTGCTACGCGAAGCCAGGGTCGGTTTTCTGTTGGGCGCGATGCTCGGCCTCCTGGCGTTCGTGCCGACCCTGCTCTTCGTCGGTCGCGAGATCGCCATCGTCGTCAGCGTGACCCTGCTGACGGTCTGCACCCTGGCGGCGCTTGTCGGCTCTCTGCTTCCCCTCGTCGCGCGTCGCGTCGGCGTCGACCCGGCAGTGGTCAGCGCGCCGTTCATCACGACCCTCGTCGATGCCACCGGCCTCGTCGTCTACTTCGTCGTCGCCCGCACGGTGCTCGGGCTGTGAGCGATCCGATCCGCTGCGACTGGGGTGACGGGGACGCGCTCACGCGTGCTTACCACGACGAGGAGTGGGGCGTCCAAATTCACGAGCGTCAGCGACTCTTCGAGCTTCTGTGCCTGGAGGGAGCCCAGGCCGGCCTGGCATGGATCACGATCCTCCGCAAGCGGGAGGGGTACAGAGCGGCGTTCGACGGCTTCGACCCCGAGCGTGTCTCCGCCTACACCGATGACGACCGCGCGCGGCTCATGTCGGATGCCGCGATCGTGCGCAACCGCGCCAAGATCGGCGCCTTCATCGACAACGCGCGTGCGCTCGCCATGATGGACGACTTCGATGGCTTTCTGTGGTCCTTCGTTGGCGGCCAGACGGTTCAGAACCGATGGCGCGAGATGGGCGAGGTCCCAGCATTGACCGACACATCGAGCCGCATGTCGAAGGAATTGCGGACGCGGGGATTCCGGTTCGTCGGTCCGACCATCTGCTACGCCTTCATGCAGTCGGCCGGGCTCGTCAACGACCATCTGGTCCGCTGCTTCCGGCACGCGCAGCTCGGAGGCGTGCAACCGTGAGCGAACGCTTGCTCACTCGCACGAGACGTGCTCACTCGGGCGCGAACCCGCCCGGGTTCGACGGCCTCATCGGCGCCGTCGAGCGCGGTACCACATCCGGCTGAGGCGGCTCAGGTGGCCAGCGCGCCGCTGCCCTCCCAGCCGCGACCGCCGTATCCGAGGAACCTCGTCGGCCGGAGGACGATCGGCTGCGAGTAGACCTGCGCGTAGCGCTGGACGGTGAGGCCCGCTCGGTGCAGCAGCTCGCGATATTTCGCGCCGAAGCCGGCCGGGATGATCGACTCCGCCGACGCATCGGGCAGCTCGGCGGTCGCCTCGATGAGCTCGACCTCGAAGTCGGGGCCAGGGGTCCCGACCGCGAGCATCACCTGCGGCTGTCCGCGAAGGTTGTCGACCTTGCGAGCGTGAGGCTTGCTGAAGGCGACGATGCGCTCGCCGTCCCAATGGAACCAGACCGGCACGAGGTGGGGCCGCCCGTCGGCCTGGACGGAGCTCAGCCAGACCACCGGATCGTCGCGCAGGGCCGCCTCGACCTGAGGCCGGCGCTCGGTCGTTGGCTGTGTGCTCATGCCCGCAGTCTCGTCGCGAGCCGCATCGCAACCCACCGAACAACGTCGCGGACCGACGTTGGACGTTGGCCGAGCGTCCCCGCGGCCGGATGACGTAGGGTCGACCCTATACTCGGCCACGCCATGCCCCCCATCGCGAGTGTCGACGTGCCCGCCTCGAGCGCGAACCTCGGTAGCGGGTTCGATGCGTTCGCCGTCGCGCTCTCGTTGAAGCTCCGGGCGGAGCTCTGGCATGGCGACGAGGCGGGCATCGTCCTCAATGCGCGTGGCGAGGGATCCGCGTCCGGCGATGGCCCAGCTGGCAACCTCCTCGTCGGTGCCTTCCGCGAAGGGCTCAGGGTCGGCGCGGCGCCCGGCGGCGCCGCATGGCGGCTCGACGTCTCAAGCATGATTCCCGCGGCGCGCGGCCTCGGCAGCAGCGCGGCGGCGATCGTCGCAGGCGTGGTCCTCGGCGCGGCCGTCGGTCGCCGGCAGGTCGAGGCCGACGAGCTGCTCGACCTCGCCGCCCGGCTCGAGGGACATCCGGACAACGTCGCCGCCGCGTTCTACGGCGGGTTCACCCTCGCCGTGCCGGGCGACGCCGACCGGCTGACGCTGCGCCGCTTCCGCGTCCCGGAGGCGTGGATCCCGGTCGCGTTCATCCCGCAGCGCGAGAGCCCGACACGCGAGATGCGGGCGGCCCTCCCGGCGGGCGTGCCCCACGCAACAGCCGCTCGGCAGGCAGGGCGAAGCGCACTGCTTGCGACGGCGATCATCACCTCCGACGCCGGGCTGCTCCGCACCGCGATGGCCGACGAGCTCCACCAGCCGCATCGGCTCCCCCTCCTGCCTGGCAGCGCCGAGCTCATCGATCTCGCCTACGAGCGTGGCGCGGCCGGCGCCTGCCTCTCGGGAGCCGGGCCGGCGATCCTCGCGATCTGTGACGAGCCGACCACAGCCCACGCCGTCGAGAAGGCGTGGAACGCGTCAGGCGTCGCGGGCATGGCGACCCGGCTGCGTTTCGATACCGGCGGCGCACGCCTCCTGGCGGACTGAGGAGCCGGTCCGATGAGCCTGGTGACGATCTCCGGCGTCGCGAAGAGCCATGGCGCCCAGCACCTCTTCAGCGACGTTGGCCTGATGATCGCCGCGGGTCGTCGCGTCGCGATCGTCGGGCCGAACGGGGCGGGCAAGACAACTCTCCTCGAGCTGATCACGGGCGATCAGGAGCCCGACATCGGGACGATCACCCGCGCCCGCGACACCGTGATCGGCTACCTGCGCCAGGAGGTGGCGCAGAGCAAGGGCCGCAGCGCCCTGGCCGAGGTAATCGGGGGCGCCGGCGAGGTCAGCGGCATCGAGCGCCGGATGCGACACGTCGAGGCCGAGCTGTCGGACGCGGACGACGACGAGGAGCTGGCGGAGCTCGTCGATGAATACGGCCGGCTCCAGCATCGGTTCGAGGCGCTCGGCGGCTACGGGCTCGAGTCGGAGGCTCGCCGTATCCTCGCCGGGCTGGGATTCGCCGATGCGGACGTCGAGCGGGAGATCGGCGAGTTCTCGGGCGGCTGGATGATGCGCGTCGCACTGGCCCGCCTCCTCCTCCAGAACCCGGACGTCCTCCTGCTTGACGAGCCGACGAACCACCTCGATCTCGCGTCGGTCGAGTGGCTCCAGGGCTTCCTGGCCCAGTACGCCGGCGCGATCGTTCTCGTCAGCCACGACCGCGACTTCATCAACGACGTGGCCAATCGGGTCGTCGAGCTGCATGACGGACGCGCCACCGAGTACGTGGGCGACTACGCCGACTTCGTCGAGCAGCGGACGGAGCGCATGGCGCAGCTCGCTGCGGCGGCGAAGAACCAGGAGCGCAAGATCGCGCACACCGAGGCGTTCATCGAGCGCTTCCGCTACAAGGCGTCGAAGGCGCGCCAGGTCCAGTCGCGCATCAAGTCGCTCGAGAAGCTTGAGCGGGTGGCCCAGCCCCAGCGGCGCTCACGGAGCGTGAAGTTCCGCTTCCCCGCGCCCCCGCGCTCCGGACGGACGGTCATCACGCTCAAGGACGTCGAGAAGCGGTACGGGGAGAACGTCGTCTACGACGGCCACCTCGACCTCACCCTCGAGCGCGGCCAGCGGGTGGCCCTCATCGGGCCGAACGGGGCCGGCAAGTCGACGCTGCTCAAGATCCTGGCCGGCGCCCTCGACGTCGAGGGCGGCACGCGCGAGCTGGGAAGCAATGTGCGGGTCGCCTACTTCGCACAGCATCAGATCGAGGCGCTCACTCCCGCGAACACCGTCTTCGAGGAGCTCAACGACGCGGCGCCGATGATGGCCACAGCCGAGATGCGCGCCCTCCTCGGCGCATTCCTGTTCTCGGGCGACGCGGTGAACAAGAGGGTCCGGATCCTTTCCGGCGGCGAACAGACGCGCCTGGCGCTCGCCAAGCTCCTCGCCGATCCCGCGAACCTCCTCTGCCTCGACGAGCCGACTAACCACCTGGACATCCAGAGCCGCGACGTGCTCGAGGACGCCCTCAACTCCTTCGCGGGCACGATCGTGCTCATCACGCACGATCGCTATCTCATCCGCAGCGTTGCGAATGCCATCGTGGAGGTGAACGACGGAGACGCCACCCTCTACCCCGGCGACTTCGAGTACTACGCCGCCAAGCGTGGCCTTGACATCGAGGCTCGGGGCGCCGTCGAGGGAGGGCGAGCGACGCCCCGTGGCGTGGTCGCCACGCCACCACGGGAGTCGGCACGGACCGCGTCGGATCGCAAGCGACGCGAGGCGGAAGAGCGGAATGCACGCCACAGACGGACGCGCGACCTGCGGGCCGCCCTTGAGACGGTCGAGGCCGATGCCAACGCCGCCTCCTCGGAGCTCGCCACCCTGACCGAGCGCCTCGGCGACCCCGCCACCTATGCCGATTCGACCATCGTCCGAGACCTCGTCGAGCGCCACAACGAGCTTCGCGATCGTATCGACCGGCTTGCCGATGAGCGTGGGCGCCTCGCCACCGAGCTCGCGGACGCGGAGCGCGACGCCGCGA